>Ga0079224_100005816_pt1 | contig 16245 bp, 15 predicted proteins | sample Stecom2015_FD_80414 | JGI IMG/M metagenome (GOLD analysis project Ga0079224, IMG submission 80414) | Agricultural soil microbial communities from Utah to study Nitrogen management - Steer compost 2015 | ecosystem: Environmental > Terrestrial > Soil > Agricultural land | place: USA: Utah...
ACCACCTCGCCGGAGACCGGAATCCGCATCGCGTCCCAGGCAGACCAGGAGGGCTCCCTGGTTCTGTCCATCTCCGACGGCCCGGCCGCGACCGACCAGGTGATCGAGAGGGAGGGCGCCCGCGTCTTCCTCGACCCGGTGGCTGCCGAGGTCCTGGACCACAAGTCGCTCGACGCGGCGGTCGACGCCCAGGGCAGCCCCTCCTTCCGTCTGGAGGAGCAGGCCGGGCCGTCCGCCGCCGACGGCCAGAGTCCCTACGGCGGCGTATGAAGAACACGACCGTAGACGTATGACCGCATAGCCGTACGGCCCCGGCCCGGGCCACGACCCGGGCCGGCGGACCGTGGTCGCGGCCCGCCGCCTCGCGGCCGCGGCTTCACCCCTTCACGGCCGGCCGACGGCCGCGCCGCCCGCCGCGTGCCGGGCGCGGCCCGTCACGCGCTGACCCCCGCGGCCGGGGCGGCGGCCTCCCACCCGCCGGTCAGAAGCCGTAGCGGGATTTCAGGTGACGCCACCAGTCGCGGAGCATCCACCGGTCGAACTCGGTGATCCGCCGAGCGCTGCCCGCCTTCATCAAGAAGGCGTCGACGCCCGAGGGCGTCCAGTCGTAGAAGTCGTCCAGGCCGAAGCCGTGCCCCATCTCGTGCAGCAGGATGTGGATGTCGTCGCTGTCCAGCGACTCCATCAGGTACTCCCGGCCGATCCGCTGCCCCCAGTCCCCTCCGGCGCCGCCGGTCATGCCCTCGGTGACCCACAGCGACATGTCGTAGTGGCGCTCCGCCCCGCCCGGGCAGCCGGAGTAGTCGCCGTCCTGGTGGAGGAACCGCGAGCACGCCGGTGCGCACTGGGGGGCGCCGTCGGCGACGTCGCCGACGTAGACGTCCACCGAATCGTCGTCCCACTTCAGCACGTCACGGTCGCGTACGGCCCAGCCGACCACCCGGACCGGCACGTCCGCGTACGGCCACCCGTTCCACCCCACGCCCTCTTGCACGAGGGCGTCCACCCACTTCTTGAACTGGCGGGCCAGCGAGGCGTGGATCCGGTCGCGCAGCCCCGCCGACACGGGGGCGTCGGACTCCCAGCGCACGCAGTAGTTGATCGAGCCGCCGTTGGCCATCACCTGGTCCCAGGTGTAGTTCCGGAACCCGTACAGGTCGGGGTAGGTGTCCTCCACGTGCCGCCATGCCTGGTCCAGGCCCGCCGCCAGCGCGGCGGGCGGCGTCCACGGGTCGCCGGAGCCCGGCGTGGGGGTCGCCGGCTGCGGGGAGGGGGTGGGCGGCACCGGCCGGGTGCAGGTGATGCCGTTCAGTCTGAAGGTGGTCGGCGCCGGGTTGGCGCCGCTCCAGGAGCCGTTGAACCCGAGGGTGAGCGACGCGCCGGCGTCCAGGCTCGCCTCGCCCGGCCTGCCGGTCACGGTGACGTGCGTGCCGTCCTGGACGTAGTCGCCGTTCCAGCCCTGGATGACGGTCTGGCCGGGGTCGGCGAAGTGCCACTCCAGCCGCCACCTCTTCAGGCGGGCGCCGATGTTGCGCACGGTGATGGTGGCGGTGAACCCCGTCTTCCACTGGTGAGCGGTGTAGTCGACCTCGCATCCCGTCAGCGTGCGGGCGCGGGCGCTCGGGACCAGGATCGCCGCTGTGATCAGCATGGCGATCGCCATGGCGAGGAGTCGGCGGAGCGGTGGGAGGGCCGGAGGGCGTCGGGGGCCGTGGGACCGGTGTGACATGCAGGAACCTCCTCGCACACCGCTAGCGTCGCTCGCCTCTGGCGAGGTTCCCGGACGCCGGAGGCTAATGAAAGGTAGGCACAATCCACCGTTCCGTGCAGGGAGAGCGGGATATGACGGGGGTGCGGGGCGGACGCGCCGCACGGCCCGCCCCACCCCTGCGCACCTCCCCTGACCAGGGGGCACGTCCCCGCGCCCGGGACGCGACGGCCGGGAGCCGAAACTTCGCTCAGCGTGAAAATTTCACCCGTCCCCGTCCTTCGCCCTGCGGGCCGGGCAAGCCCTTCCGGACGGTGCGGGCGGGCCGGGACGGGCAGGCCGGAAGGGTCTGCGGGCCGTCGGCGGCCCGCTGCGCACCGGGCCCGACGGCCCCCGTGGCTTGGTGGGATCCGGGCGGGATCCGTACGTCCCGGACCGTCCGCTGGCGCACTCCGGCCTGAAGGCCGGGGCATCGCGGACGGGACCGCCGCCGAATGGGCGCGCCGGGGAGACGCCCGGCGCGATCGATGCGGCCGGAGAAACGAGGACCCGGATTCCGATTCCTCGGAATCCGGGTCCGATGTGGTCGGGGTGAGAGGATTTGAACCTCCGCTCTCTTGACCCCCAGTCAAGCGCCTTAGACCAAGCTGGGCCACACCCCGCCGCCGGTCGATCCGCGTTTGTCCCGCGGTCGGCCGCGCGGTACAAACCTTACCACGACAGGAGACCTCGCAATCTGGCTCCGCCGGTGCCCGCGGGGAGGATCGGGATAGCCTGCCCGGTGACAGCAGAGGAGCGTGATGGGGCGGAAACCGCGGATCGATCGGGAAGAGCTGGCGCGACTGGTGGCCGAGGGCCGGTCGGTACGGGAGATCGCCGAGCACTTCGGCGTCTCGGAGTCGGGGGTCCTGCAGGCCAAGCGGGCGGCGGGGCTGGCCAAGCCGATGCTGGACCATCGGGCGGCCATTCCGTGGAAGCTCGCCCGCGCGCACACCCAGTCCGGACCGGCGACGAACCTGCGCACCCTGTCCACCGTGGCCCAGGGCCGGGCCGTGCCGAAGGAGAAGCTGAACACCGCCCTGCGGTGGGCGCGACGGCTGGTGGACGCCGACCTGGACGTCATCTACGATCCGGACTCCGGCTTCGGCGAGGCTCCCGCCCCCGCCCAGGGGTCGCATGTGTCCCGGGTGCTCGGGGCCGCGCTCTCCGCGCTGGGCGAGGAGAGCGACGGGCCTTCCTGACGGCCGTCCCGGGCGGCGCTTTCAGCGCGGTCCCCGCCGGAGCGGGGCAGGCGGGCGTGCGGGGCGACCGGCGTCTTCCGGGTGGACATCGCGTCGGGTTCGGCGGATTCGGCCGTCTCTTCACGCACTTCGCGCGGAGTCCTGGTGTACATGCGGGTGATCAGGCCGTCGGCCACGCCCACCCCCATGAAGATCCAGCCGATCAGCTGCAGATCGACACCTGGAACATCCCATTTGACGGCAAAAGCGAGTATGGCGCCTATCGCAAAGAATGCCAGGCTGGCCGCGAACCCCATATCGAGCTCCCTCCATGTTCGACGGAGGTTCTCCCTACCCCTTGGCGACGGCATTACGCATGCTTGACCCGCCCATGACCGCGTCCGGCCCCGCCTTCCGCACCCCGGACGGTGTGCGGCGCCATCGAATTCCATAAATCAGAAAGATTTAGATGTATATCCCAGAAAATCATTTGAAGGACTGCCGTCGGCGTCGCCGCTCTTCCGAGCGGGAGAGCGAGACACGCCACGAGCGGACCCGAAGGACCGCCCTCCGCGGTACTCCGCTGCGGTGGAACGCCGCAGGCGTCCCCGCCGCACGCCCTCCGTGCCCCGGCGCCGCAGGCTCACCCGGCGCGGACGGGGTCGACGCCGCCCGCCCGCGTGCGCTCACTCGGCGCGGGCGGAGGCGGGCTCCCTCACCTTCTCGCCCTCCCTGTCGTCCCCGGCGACGCCGAACGGGCGGGCGGCGGACTCGAACTCCTTGCGCGGCTCGCTGAGCGCGCCCAGCGAGGTGATGTCCCGCGGGAAGAACAGCGCGAGGGTCCAGTCCACGACCACGCGGACCTTCCTGTTCAGCGTCGGCACCCGGGACAGGTGGTAGGCGCGGTGGATGAACCAGGCCGGGAAGCCGCGGACCTTCACCCCCCTGACCTGGGCGACCCCCTTGTGCAGGCCGAGAGTGGCCACCGAACCGGCGTAGGCGTGCCGGTAGTCGCGCAGCGGCTCGCGGCGCAGAGTGGCGACGATGTTGTCGGCCATCGTGCGGGCCTGCCGTACGGCGTGCTGCGCGCTGGGACCGCAGTACTGGCCGGGGCGGGTGAGGTCGGGTACGGCGGCGCAGTCGCCGGCGCTGAACACCTCACGCATGCCCTCGACGTTGAGACGCGGCGTGACCTTGACCCGGTCCTTCTCGTCCCTGGGCAGGTCGCTGGCGCGCACCAGCGGGTTGGGGCGCACCCCGGCGGTCCACACGAGCGTGCCGGCGTCGAACTCGTCGCCGTCGTCGAGGACGATGTGCCGGTTCTCGGCGGAGACGAGACGGGTTTCAAGGCGGACGTCGATGCCGCCGGCGCGCAACTGCTGCAGCGTCCACCTCCCCATGTCCTCGCCGACCTCGGGCAGGATGCGCCCGGTGGCTTCGACGAGGACCCATCGCATGTCGGACGGTTCGACGGTCGGGAAGTACTTGCACGCCCCGTACGCCATGTCCTGGAGTTCGGCCAGGGCCTCCACGCCGGCGTATCCGCCGCCGACGAACACGAACGTCAGGGCCCTGCGCCGCACCCGCGGATCGCGGGTGGAGACGGCCAGATCGAGCTGGCCGAGCACCTGGTTGCGCAGGTGGATGGCCTCCTCGACGGTCTTGAAGCCGATGCCGCACTCGGCGAGGCCGGGGATCGGCAGCAGCCGCGACACGGAGCCGGGCGCGTACACCAGCAGGTCGTAGGGGAGCTCGTACCCCTCTCCGGCGTGCGGCTGGACGCGCACGGTACGGCGAGCGGTGTTCACCTCGGTGGCGACCCCCGCGACGATGTCACACCCGGGCAGCACGGCGCGCAGCGGCACCACGACGTGCCGGGGCTCCAGGTTGCCCGCGGCGGCCTCCGGCAGGAACGGTTGGTAGGTCATGTAGGAGTCGGCGTCCACGATGGTGATGCGCGCGACGCCGGGAGGCAGCCTGCGTTGCAGTCTCAACGCCGTGTACATGCCGACGTAACCGCCGCCGACTATGAGGATGCGGGTCATGCCTAAACTCCAGTGGGGTCGTCCCAGCGCTCGTCGGGCCGGCCGTCGTCGGGCCGGGCGTTGGGCGGGTCGGTTGCGGACGGCGTGTGCTCCTCCGCGATGTCGGGTTCGTCGTCGAGGCTCGCCCTGATCCGGGGATCCTTCTCCTGCGGCTCCGGCCGGCGCTCGGGCTCCGGCGTCCCACCGCGTTCAGGCGCGCGCGGCATGCAGGGCCTCCACACGCATGGCACGGCGCTCCTCCTCGGTGGTGCCGCCCCACACCCCGGCCGACTGGCCGGTCTCCAACGCGTAGTTCAGGCACTCCAAGCGGACGGCGCATCGGCCGCAGATCCGCTGGGCGGCGCGCAACGGTCCGGGCGCCGGGGTGGCGCCTATCGGAAAGAACAGTTCGGGGTCGGCGTCTCGGCAGGCCGCCCTCTCCATCCAGGTCCCCATGTTCGCAAACGTCATGAGGACGCAAGTAACCAGGTCGTCTTGCGCTAAACCTTGAACCCCATCGTGACCGTGGTGCCGTCGTCGCCGGTGTCGAAGCTGATGTGGGTGGACAGCAGGCGCGCCACCCACAGGCCCATGCCGCAGGTGGCGTGCGGAGGCGGAGGCGTGCGGCCCGGAGGCTGCTCGGGCTGCCACACGCCCTCGTCGTACACGGAGACGTACAGGTGACCGCCCTGTTTCCACAGGCGCATGCGCGCCCGTTCGGCACCGTGCGTGACCGCGTTGGTGGCGACCTCGTTGACGGCGATGAGGAAGTCGCTGACGAACTCCTCGTCCGCGCCGTGATGACGGGCGCAGGCCGCGGCGATGTCCCGGATCTCCGGAAGGTTCGGCATCCCGAAGGTGTATTCGGCGATCGCCGGTTCGTGCCCCGGCCGCTCGTCTCCGTCCGGGGAACGGACCGGGGGGTCGGGCGTCTCATTCGCTTCGCGATCCGCCCGCGCGCCTTCCTGGCTGGTGCTCTCGGCCATGCCCTCGCCTCACGTGGCGGCCGATGTTCCCGGCCCGGTCCCCGTCCGCGGGGAGTCCGGTGCTCTCCGGCCGCGTCCTCGCCCCTCGGGAGCCGCCGTCCCGTCGCCCTCCTCCGTGCTCCGCCGTGCGCCTTGGGTTCTATCGCACACTACTCGACTTCCGGGGTGAATCCGCGCAGCTCACCCCACCAGCTCCGCCCGCAGTCCGTCCAGCACCTTCCGCAGGATGCGCGAGACGTGCATCTGCGAGATGTCGAACTCGGCGGCGATCTCGGCCTGGGTCATGTTGCCGTAGAACCGCAGCAGCAGGATGTTCTTCTCGCGCGGCGGCAGGTCATCGATGAGCGGTTTGACCGCCTCGCGGTCCACGAGCGTGCCCAGCTCGTCGTCGTCCTCCGGGATGACGTCGCCCAGCGCCGTGGCGTCGTCGTCGGTGCCCAGGGGCGCGTCCAGCGAGAGCGTGCTGTAGGCGGCGGAGGCGTCGAGGGTGAGCAGCACCTCCTCCTCGGAGATGTTCATGCGGGCGGCCAGCTCGGCGACCGTCGGTGAGCGGCCCAGCTCCTGGCTGAGGTCGCCGACGAGCCGGTTCAGCTCCGAGCGGCGCTCCTGGTACAGCCGAGGCACCCGGATCGCCCAGGTGCGGTCGCGGAAGTGCCGCTTGACCTCGCCGGTCATGGTGACCACGGCGTATCCCCGAAAGGCGTTCCCCAGGGAGGGGTCGAAGCCGTTGATGGCCTTCATCAGGCCGACGTAAGCGGCCTGGAGCAGGTCCTCCAGCGGTTCCCCGCGGTAGCGGTAGCGACGCGCGATCTCCATGGCGAGCGGCCGATGCATCTCCACGATCCGCTCGCGGATGCGCTCCCGGCGGAGGTCATCGATGTCAGGGGAGACCATCTCCGCCAGAAGCTCTTCGGCGGTCATCTCGGTGATGTCAGGGGCCTGGACAGCCATCGCTGCTCCTCGTGATCGCTGGGCTAGCGTGCCTGCCGCGGAAAAAGAAAAAAGTCCACGCAACGGCACGCTTCGATGCTTCTTCGAAGCAAGGCCCGCTGCTGGACCTCCGAACACGGGTGTTCCCCGCGAATCGAGAGTATCACCGGCGTGCCGGTAACAGTAAGGTTGCTGGAGACCTGGAGCGCGGACGGGCGACCGGCCCGACGCGTGCGCCCGCCGAGACGAGGAGACGCTGGATTGCCGATGTTCGAGGATGCCGAGGCGGCGCCTCTGTCGCTCACCACCACCGTGCGGGAGGGGGTGGCGGTGGTCCACGTCGACGGCGTTCTCGACGCGACCACCAGGGATCGGTTCGCCGACCATCTCGCGGGTGCGGTGGCGGAGCACGGCCCGGATCTCGTTCTCGACCTCAGCGGCGTGTCCTTCATGGACTCCCGCGCTCTGGGGTTGATCGTGCACTTCTGGCAGACGACCACCGCCGCGGGCGGCACGTTCGCCATCGTCGGGGTGGAGTACGCCAAGACCAAGGTGATGTGGGTGACCGGTCTGGCCCACCGCCTGCCCCTCTACGACACCCTGGAGGCGGCGCTGGCCGCGCGGCGCGGCGCCTGACGCCGTCGCGGGGCGGGCGCCCTGACGCGGCGGGTCCCTCAGGCGGTGCCGCCGCGGCGACCGGCGGTGACCCCGCCGCCCGTGCGGTGCTCGCTGACCAGCAGCCGAGCGAGATCGGCGATCTTCACCTGGTGGTGCTGGGAGATGCGGCGCAGCTCCTGGAAGGCCTCGTCGGCGGTGCACCCGCTGGCCTGCATGATGATGCCCTTGGCCTGGTCGATGACCGCCCGCCCGGCGAGGGCCTCCTGCATCTGCGCGGCGTCGGTCCGCACCTCGTCGAAGTCCCACATGTTGGTCAGCACCACCGTGACCTGCTCGGCGAGCGTCTGGGCGAGCGCGGGGACGGCGCGGTCGGGGAAGGCCGCCGGGCGCACGGAGTACAGGGTGAGCAGCAGCAGCCAGCCGTCGGCGATCTCGATCGGCATCACCAGCACCGACCGCACCCCGCACCGGATCGCCATGCCCGCGTAACCGGGCCAGCGGGACTCGTGCAGCACGTCGGGGATGATCACGTTGGTGCGGCGGGCGCGCGCCTCGGTGAGCGGACCGGCGGGAACGCCGTCCTCGCTCTCGGCCAGGACGATCAGTTCGCTGTGCGAGGCGGACAGCAGCGCGCGTTCCTCGCCCCACAGCTCGGCGGAGCCCCCCGAACAGCCGGGCACGCCGTTGACGAGCATGGTGACCAGCCGGCGCAGCACGCTCTCGCTGGAGGTCTCCTCACGTACCCTGCCCAGGGCCGCGAGATCCCGGACCAGGACAGGCGTGATCAGCTCCGTGGTGTCCGCGCCCCGGAATGGCAACCGCTCCCCCTCTCCCGATCCTCATAGGGTATTCCCGGATCGATACGTTCCGCCCCGTGGCGTACTGTCTAGTTTCGGGAACTGGTTCCAAGAACGGTTCCACTGCTCACGAGGACGTGAATTGAGCGAGCTGAACGGCCTGTCCACGCTGGAGCAGGCGCTGAGCGAACTGGAGGGGAGGGTCGCCTCGCTCCGCGAGGCGCGATCCGCCTACCCCGGTGATCTGGAGTCGACGCTCGACGCCTCGCTGGCGGAGCTGGACACCGCGAGCGAGCTGCTCGGCACGGCCCTGGCCGAGCTGCGCAAGTCCTCGCGCCGTCCGGGCGGGCGGGACGGCGCCGCCCAGCGTGAGCAGAAGCTCATGCGGCAGGTCTTCCGGTCCTTCCCCGTACCGGTGATCATCATGGACAGCGGCGGGGTGGTGCGCAGGATCAACAACGAGACCTCGCGCCTGCTCGGCAGCCCGGCGGGTTACCTGGTGGGCCGGCCGTTCCCGCTGCTCGTCGACGTGTCACGGCGGGCGGCGTTCCGCTCCCACATGAGCGCGGTGCTGCGGACGGGCCAGCCGGCGTCGTTCCGCACCCGGCTGGCGCATCAGGGGCGGGCGCACACCGTGCAGCTCGTGCTGACCCGGCTGACCATGCCGGGTGAGCCCCAGGAGATGATCGCGGTGGTGGCGTTGCCGGTGGAGGTCCAGCTGTCCGAGCGGCCCTCGGGCCGCATCGAGCTGTCCGACCCGGCGCTGCTGATGGCCGCGGCGCGGCGGCAGGAGCTGCTGGCCCGGATGGGACGCCTGCTGCTGGACGTGGACAGCCTGCGCCAGCCGGTGGCGTTGAGCAGGTCCGCGCGGCTGCTCGCGGCCGAGACCGCCGACTGGGTGATCATCGATGTGATCCGCACCGGACCGCTGATCCGCACGGCGGTGGTCGGCCCGCAGGACCAGCCGGTCGGCGACCTGGTCCGGCGGATCGAGCGGCTGGACCCCGCGCAGACGCCGATCGTGACGCAGGTGATGGAGAACGGCTCGGGCGCGGTGAAGGAGATGGTCGAGGACGAGACGGTTCTCGGCCGGCTGCCGGACGGCACACCGGTGCTGCGGGCGGTCGGCGCCGGCTCGCTGCTGTGCGCGCCCATCCAGACCGACGAGGGCGTACGCGGCGCGATCACGCTGCTGCGGATGGGCGAGCGCGAGCCGTTCACCCTCGCCGACCTGGGGGTGATGGAGGAGCTGGGCGTGCAGATGGGGCAGGCGCTGCGTGCTCAGCGGGTCTTCCAGGACAGGAGCGAGGCGGCCGATGCGCTGCGGGCCAGCGTGGTGCCGACCAGTCTGCCGGACATCCCCGGGTTCGAGGCCGCGGCGATCTACCACTCCGGTTCGGGGTCCTCCTCGGTGGGGGCGGAGTTCTACGACGTGTTCCCGGTCAGGGACGGCTGGGGGTTCGTGATCGGCGGCGCCTGCGGCAGGGGCGAGGAGGCCGCGGCGGTGAGCGCGCTGGTCCGCAACGGCATGCGGGTGCTGAGCGCGTGGGAGTCCGATCCCGGCGAGGTGATCCGCAAGGTCAACCAGGCGTTGATCATGCAGGGCAGCGGCATGTTCGTGATGGCCCTGGCGGGGTTCGCGCGGGCGCGTGCCCCGGGGCGGCGCATCCTGCTCGCCTCCGCGGGCCACCATCCGGCGGCGCTCGTGCAGCCGGACGGCACGGTGCGTTTCGCCGCGGGCGGCGGGGTGCCGCTGGGCATCGACGACCAGGCGGAGATGAGCGCGGAGGAGCTGTCGCTCACGCCGGGCGAGACGCTGGTCTTCTACTCCGACGGGCTGGTGTCCTCCCGGGACCGGCACGGTGAGCCGTACGGCGGGGAGCGCCTCACCGAAGTGCTGTCCCGGTGCGTGGGCCAGTCGCCGGCGACGGTGGTGAAGACCATCGAGGAGGATCGCAACGCCTTCTCCGAGGGGCGTTCCTACGACGAGATCGTGGTGCTGGCCCTGCGGGCCAAATGACTCCTCTCCCCCATAAATCATCCCGGCATACCCCTATATATCGCACTAAATCCCTCTTGGTAGGGATTGGGAGGTTTGCGGGAGGAGTCGGGAGGGGTAAGGTCGTGGACATCTGCGGGTGCTTAAGCAACAGGCACACCTGACGGAACCTCTGGGCCGCACGCGCCCAGCTCTTCCCCGAGGTGTGCCGTGAACATAGCGTTCGTCGCATCCGACGCCGTACCCGCCGATACCACCGACCACTCCGACGCCGCCGCCCAGCACGCGCATCTCTACGCGGTCGCCCGCGAACTCGGCCGCGAACATCGCGTGACCATATACACCAGGCTCGACTCCCCCGGCCGCCGCCCGAAGACGCGTATCGCGCACGGCGTCACGGTCGAGCACCTTCCCGCGGGACCCGCCGAGAAACTTCCCGAGGACGGCGTCCTGTCCCACCTGTCGGACTTCACCGCCGAGCTGCACCGGCGCCTGGACGACGACCGTCCCGACGTCATCCACGCCCACTCCTGGGCGGGCGCGCTGGCCGCGCTCGTCGGCACCGAGGGGATGCGCGTTCCCGTCGCCCAGACCCTGCCCCGGCTGCGGCCGGACGGTGCGCGGAACCACCCCGACCGGCGGCTGGACCCGGCGCGGATACGGCTGGCCCGGGCGATCGGCCGCCGAGCCGACGCGGTGATCGCGGGCTGCGTGGACCAGGAGCACGAGCTGATCCGGCTCGGCGTCCCGCGCAACAGCATCGCCGTCGTCCCATGCGGTATCGACGTGGAGCGTTTCCGCCGCCACGGCCCGGCCGCCGCCCGCGGCAAGCGGCCCCGCCTGCTGCACATCGGCCCGCTGTCGCCGGACTTCGGCGCGTACACCGCCGTGCGCGCCCTGGAGGGCGTCACGGACGCGGAGCTGGTCATCGCCGGTGGTCCCGACCAGATCGAGGCCGACCCCGACGCCCACCGGCTGATGCTGCTGGCCAAGGAGACGGGGGTGGAGGACCGCGTCACCTTCCTCGGCCGGGTGTCCGCGACGATCGTGCCCAAACTGATCCGCAGCGCCGACGTGGTGCTGTCGCTGCCGAGCGAGGCGACGGCGGGCGTGGTCGCGTTGGAGGCGATGGCCTGCGGCGTGCCGGTGATCGCTTCCGCCGTGGGGGCGCACCTGGACTCGGTGCTGGACGGGGTGACCGGTCTGCTGGTTCCGCCGGCCAACCCGGCCCGCACCGCGCGGCTGGCCCGTGAGCTGCTGTCCGACCCGACCCGGCGGGCGGCGCTGGGCTTCGCCGGTGCCGACCGCGTCCGGTCCCGCTACTCCTACCAGCGGGTGAGCCACGAGCTGCTGCGCGTCTACGAGGAGGCCATGGCGGGCGTCCGCTGACGGCGCGGCGACGGCCCTGTGACCACACGGTCGGTCACAGGGCCGTCATGTGTGCGGCCTTCAAGGCCAGGTGCAGGCGCAGGCGGTCTCCGCCGTCCGCGAGGTCCGCGCCGGTGAGACGCTCGGCCTTGGCCAGCCGGTAGTAGAGGGTCTGGCGGTGCACGCCCAGCAGGCGGGCGGTCTCCTGCACGTGCCCGGCCCGGTCCAGGTAGACCTCCACCGTGCGGGCCAGATCCGGCTCGGCCGCCAGCGGCGCGGCCTCGGCGGCCAGCTCGCGCAGCCCTTCGGCGGGCAGCCGGGCCAGCACCCGGTAGGCGCCCAGCTCGGGCCATCGGGCCACCGGCGCGAAGGAGGGCACCCGCTCGGCCACCCGCAGCGCGCCCACCGCCTCCCGCCAGCTCCGCCACGCCTCCCCCATGTCCCCGCGGACGGCGCCGACACCGGCGGCCGTGCCGTACATGGCCTGGACCGCGTCCGCGACCCGGTCGGCGGAGGACGCGGGGGCCAGGACGGCCACCGGGTCGCCGGTCCGGGCGAGCACACCACGCGGCAGCGTCCACAACGGGGCGACCCGCTCCCGACCGGCGCGCACCGCGATCGCGACGACCGGCCCGCGCGGCACGGACGGCGCGTCGGGGCCGCCGGGACCGAGCCGGGCCAGGGCGGCGGCCCGCCGTTCGGGGTCGGCGGAGAACAGTCCGGCCAGCAGGTCGCCGAGGTCCTGACGGCCGCGCGCGTCCTGGGCGAGCACGGCCGCGGCCCTCGTGACCAGCGGCGCGATCCGCGCCAACCGGTCGTCGGTGACCTCCCCGGTGTCCAGCAGCCACAGGTAGCCGTAGGTCACCCCGGAGTGCCGCAGCGGCACGCACACCCGGGCGAGCACCCGCAGCTCGGCGTCGGCGGGGATGCGCACCGGGCCCGGCGCGGTCGCGATGCCGTACCCCTCGAAGTAGGCGCGGACCTCGTCGGTGGCGCGGCGGCGCAGGATCGATTGCTGCCGCACCTCGTCCAGCTCCCCGCTGTGCGCGGCGTGAGCGAGAAGCCGGAACGCCCGGTCCTCCAGGGTCGCCGGCGCGCCGAGGACGCGGGCGATCTCGTCCACGACCTCCTGCAGCTCCTCCTGCACGCCCTCATTGTCATACATATGTCAGAAAGCGGGACAGTACGGCCGTGGCGGATGTCCATAGGTGCCGCAGCCTCGGCTTCCTACGCTGAGGCCATGTATCGCTCGCTGCTTCTGGCCGTCTCCCGCGGCTCAGCCGTACGCCGGGCGGTGACCGGTCTGCCCGTCGCCCGCCGGGTGGTGGACCGGTTCGTGGCCGGTGAGCACGCCGAGGACGCGCTGGCCGTCACCCGGCGGCTGACCTCCGCCGGGCTCGCCGTGACCATCGACCACCTGGGCGAGCACGCCGCCGACGCCGCCGCGGCGGCGCGCACGGCCAAGGCGTACCTCGTGCTGCTGGACATGCTGGCCCCGCTCGGCCTGGGCGAGCGCGCCGAGGCGTCGGTGAAGCTGTCGGCGCTCGGGCAGACGCTGGGCCCGGACGGAGAGGCCGTCGCCCTCGGGCACGCCCGGCAGATCTGCGCCGCGGCGCGCGCCGCGGGCGCGGCGGTGACGTTGGACATGGAGGACCACACCACCGTGGACTCCACGCTGCGCGTGCTGCGCCGGCTGCGCGCCGACTTCCCCGAGACCGGCGTGGCGATCCAGTCCCGCCTGCTGCGCAGCGAAGCGGACTGCCGCGACCTCGCCCGGGAAGGAGCACGGGTGAGACTGGTCAAGGGCGCCTACGCCGAGCCCCCCTCGGTGGCCCATCAGAGCCGATCCGCCGTGGATCGGGCGTACGTGCGATGCCTGCGCACCCTGATGGAGGGGAATGGGTATCCCATGGTGGCCACGCACGACGACCGGCTGATCGCCGTCGCCGCTGCGCTCGCCGCCCGCGCAGGGCGCGGCCGTGACGGCTATGAGCTGCAGATGCTGTACGGCGTGCGCCCCGCACGACAGCGGGTGCTCGCCCACGCGGGCCACACGGTCCGCGTCTACCTCCCGTACGGCGCGGACTGGTACGACTACTTCGCCCGGCGCCTGGCCGAGCGACCGGCCAACCTCGCCTTCTTCCTGCGTTCGCTCACCTCCGTATGAATCGAGGTTTCCGCCATGGACGCCATCACCAACGTTCCGACCCCGGCCAACGAGCCGGTGCACGGCTACGCGCCCGGCACGCCCGAGCGCGCGACTCTGGAGAACCGCGTCAAGGAGCTCGCCGCCGCCCAGCTGGACCTGACGATGACCATCGGGGGCGAGCGGCGGATGGCCGGCGGCCCGCCGATCGACGTGGTCCAGCCGCACAACCGGACGGCGGTGCTCGGCCGTACCGCGGAGGCCACCGCCGACGACGTGCGGGCCGCGATCGATGCCGCGCTCCAGGCGGCGCCGGCGTGGCGGGCGATGTCGTTCGACGACCGGGCGGCGATCTTCCTGCGGGCGGCCGAGCTGCTGTCCGGGCCGTGGCGGGCGACGCTCAACGCGGCCACGATCCTGGGCCAGTCGAAGTCGGTGCAGCAGGCGGAGATCGACGCCGCCTGCGAACTGATCGACTTCTTCCGGTTCAACGTCTCCTACGCGCGCCGCCTCATGTCCGACCAGCCGCTGTCCGTGCCCGGCGTCTGGAACCGGGTGGAGTACCGGCCGCTGGAAGGGTTCGTGCTGGCGATCACACCGTTCAACTTCACCGCCATCGCCGGCAACCTGCCGACGTCGGCGGCGCTGATGGGGAACGTCGTCGTGTGGAAGCCGTCGCCCACGCAGCAGTTCGCCGCGCACTTCACCATGCGGCTGCTGGAGGAGGCGGGCCTGCCGCCCGGCGTCATCAACATGGTGACCGGCAACGGCCGGGCGGTCTCCGAGGTGGCGGTCACCGATCCGCACCTGGCGGGCATCCACTTCACCGGGTCCACCGCCACCTTCCAGCACCTGTGGGCCACGGTCGGGGCGAACATCGCGAACTACCACGGCTATCCGCGGCTGGTCGGGGAGACCGGCGGCAAGGACTTCGTGCTCGCCCACCCCTCGGCCGATCCGGCGGTCCTGACCACCGCGCTGATCAGGGGGGCGTTCGAGTACCAGGGGCAGAAGTGCTCCGCCGCGTCCCGGGCGTACCTGCCGCGGTCGCTGTGGAGCCGGATGCGGGACGACTTCGTGGCCCTCGCCGAGTCCCTGACCGTCGGCGACCTCGCGTCCGACCTGTCGCTGTTCATGGGCGCGGTCATCGACGACCGGGCGTTCGCCAAGCACAAGGCGGCCATCGACCGCGCCCGCGCCCAGGACGGGATCGACGTGCTCACCGGCTCCTACGACGACTCGACCGGCTACTTCGTGCGGCCCACGGTGCTGGAGTGCGCCGACCCCGACGACGAGGTCTTCGTCAAGGAGTACTTCGGCCCGATCCTGCCGGTGTACGTCTACGACGACGCCGACTACGACCGGGTGGTGGACAAGGTGGAGAGCACCGGCGCCTATGCGCTGACCGGCGCGATCATCGCCCGTGACCGGCGGGCCATCGTCGACGCGGCGGAGCGGCTGCGCTTCGCGGCGGGCAACTTCTACATCAACGACAAGCCCACCGGGTCGATCGTCGGCCAGCAGCCCTTCGGCGGCTCCCGCGCCTCCGGCACCAACGACAAGGCCGGCTCGATCCTCAACCTGACCCGCTGGGTCAGCGCCCGGGCCGTCAAGGAGGCGTTCGTCCCGCCGGTCGTCACCCCGCCCTACCGCGGCGACATTCCGCAGACCGGCTGGGAGCAGCCCGACCTGAACAGCCTGCGCTGATCCCGCTCCCGGCGTGGCGGCGGCCCCCGCCGGACCGCCGCCACGCCACGAGCGCCCGGTCAGACGCGGCGGCGGAGGGTGCGGTGGACGGCGGCGGCGGTCAGGCCCGCAGAGGCCAGGAGGAGGATGGACGCCTCGGTCCACTGGAAGCGCCAGAACCGTTCGGGGCCGTGGACGTAGAGGACGTGGCGGTACCCCTTCGCGAGCAGGCAGCGCTCGTACTCCAGCTGCGCGCGCTCGCCGCCCCCCGCGGGCCGCGGGCAGGCGCCCGGCGGCGGAACGGCGATCTCACGGCCGGCCGGGTCGAGCCACGCCTGGCCGACCAGCCGGACGTCGTGCTCCAGCACGCTCCGGTCGGCCGCGACGATCCGCGCGGGCTCGGCGTAGTGCTCGCTCAGGCGGAACAGCCCGAACGTGACCACCGCCAGCACCGCGACGACCACCGCCATCGCGGGCAGCGTGCGGCGTAGGAACGCGCCCGCCGCCACGCCGACCGTGAAGGCGAACAGCCACCACGCCGCCGGGGCCACCCCCACCATGTTGAACACGCCGATGTTGCCGAACACGTCGTCCCTGTCGAAGACCGACCGCCAGGCGCTCACCATCGCCGACAGCAGCAGACCGCCGGCCGCCGCCGCGAGCGACAGCAGGGAGAGCTTGACCGCCAGCCACCGGCCCGGCGGCGCCGACTGCGACCAGACCAGCTTGTTGGTGCCGCGTTCGAACTCCTCCGCCAGCAGCG
>Ga0079224_100005818_pt1 | contig 16244 bp, 13 predicted proteins | sample Stecom2015_FD_80414 | JGI IMG/M metagenome (GOLD analysis project Ga0079224, IMG submission 80414) | Agricultural soil microbial communities from Utah to study Nitrogen management - Steer compost 2015 | ecosystem: Environmental > Terrestrial > Soil > Agricultural land | place: USA: Utah...
CTGCTGGTGCTGATCCCCGCCACCGTGCTGCTGCAGACAGGGCTCTACGAGCGGATCCAGGGACGCGCCCTGCCCGTCCTCGCCCGCCCCTGAACCACGGGTGGGGAGGCGCCCCTCACGCCGCCCGGGCCACGCCGCGGGCGGCGACGTAGCCTGGGGCGATGACCGACGGCCCCCTCATCGTCCAGAGCGACAAGTCCCTCCTGCTCGAGGTCGACCATCCCTCCGCGCAGGCCGCGCGGATCGCGATCGCGGCCTTCGCCGAGCTCGAGCGGGCGCCCGAGCACGTGCACACCTACCGGATCACCGATCTGGGGCTGTGGAACGCCAGGGCTGCCGGCTACGACGCCGAGTCCGTGGTCGCCGCGCTCGTGGACCACTCCCGCTACCCCGTCCCGCACGCGCTGCTGCTGGACGTCGCAGACACGATGGATCGCTACGGCCGTCTCCAGCTGCTCTCCGACCACCGCCACGGCCTGGTGCTGCACGCCCTGGATCGGCCCGTGCTCGAGGAGGTCTCTCGCGCGAAGCGCATTCAGGGGATGCTCGGCGAGCGCGTGGACGAGGCGACCGTGATAGTCCACCCCTCGGAGCGGGGCGCGCTGAAGCAGGCGCTGCTGAAGCTGGGCTGGCCGGCGGAGGATCTTGCCGGCTATGTGGACGGTGAGGCGCATCCGATCGCGCTCGCGGAGGACGGCTGGAGCCTGCGCCCGTACCAGGTCGAGGCCGTGGACGGCTTCCGCCACGGCGGCTCGGGCGTGGTGGTCCTGCCCTGCGGGGCCGGGAAGACCCTGGTGGGCGCCGCGGCGATGGCCGCGATGGAGCGCACCACGCTGATCCTCGTCACCAACACCGTCTCCGCCCGGCAGTGGCGCGATGAGCTGCTGGCGCGCGCCACCCTCACCGAGGGCGAGATCGGCGAGTACTCCGGAACCTCCAAGGAGATCCGCCCCGTCACGATCGCGACCTACCAGGTCCTCACCACGAAGCGGAAGGGCATCCACCCCCATCTCGAGCTGATGAGCGCCAGGGACTGGGGCCTGATCCTCTACGACGAGGTGCACCTGCTGCCCGCGCCCGTGTTCCGCATGACCGCGGATCTGCAGGCGAGGCGCCGACTGGGCCTCACCGCGACGCTCGTGCGGGAGGACGGCCGCGAGGGCGAGGTGTTCTCCCTCATCGGCCCCAAGCGCTACGACGCGCCCTGGAAGGACATCGAAGCGCAAGGATATATCGCCCCGGCCGTGTGCACCGAGGTGCGGGTGACCATGCCCGCCGCGGACCGGATGGCCTATGCGATGGCGGAGGCGACGGACCGGGCCCGGCTCGGCGCAGGCCACGCCGCCAAGATCGATGTGGTCAGGCGCCTGTCCGAACGCCACCGAGGCGAGCCGATGCTCGTGATCGGCCAGTACCTCGACCAGCTCGAGGAGATCGCCGAGGCGCTCGGCGCGGAGCTGCTCACCGGCCGCACCCCGGTGCGGCGCCGCCAGGAGCTGTTCGACGCCTTCCGCAGCGGACAGATCGACCGCCTGGTCGTCTCGAAGGTCGCGAACTTCTCGATCGACCTGCCCGAGGCGTCGGTCGCGGCGCAGGTCTCGGGTGCATTCGGGTCCCGGCAGGAGGAGGCTCAGCGGCTGGGCCGCCTGCTGCGTCCCAAGGCCGACGGGCGCTCCGCGCACTTCTACACGGTGGTCATGCGAGATACCCAGGACCAGGACTTCGCCGCGCACCGCCAGCGCTTCCTCGCCGAGCAGGGCTACGCCTACGCGATCGTGGACGCGGAGGGGCTGGACGCCGCGCTCGACGCCGGCTGAGTCATAGAGTGGAGTGCACACAGTCCCCTCCCTTCAGGAGAGCCGCCATGACCCAGCCCTCTGACCTCCCCGCCGAGAGCGCACGTCCGGACCGCACTCCCCGGGACGCCCCTGCCTCGGGCCCGCAGGAGACCGCGCCGTCGGCGAAGGCCCCCTCCCCCACCGCGCCCGGCACGACGGAGCCGACGAAGTCTGAGCCGGCCACGACCGAGCGCACCCCGAAGGTCACCGAGGAGGTGCCCACCGCCGGTGGCGGGAAGACCGCCGGCGTCTGGATCGCGCTGATCCTCGGCGCGATCGTGCTGGTGATGCTGCTCATCTTCGTGATCCAGAACAACACGCCCACCGCCTTCGTCTACTTCGCCACCGAGTTCCAGCTCCCGCTGGGCGTGGCGATGCTGCTGGCCGCGATCGCGGGTGCGCTGGTCATGGCGCTCGTCGGCTCCGTGCGGATGATGCAGATGAGCTGGACCATCCGGAAGCTGCGCAAGCAGCAGGAGAAGGTCCAGCGCACCCTGCGCTGAGCGTCCTAGACAGCGCTCCCAGATGACGTCCAGCCGATTCCCAAGCAGCCGGAGCAGGGTGGGGACATGACTTCGCATGACGCACAGGACTACGAGGCTCGGCTCCTCGTCGTCGACGATGAGCCCAATATCCGCGACCTCCTCGCCACCTCCCTGCGCTTCGCCGGCTTCGAGGTGTTCACCGCCTCGACCGGGAACGAGGCGATCCGCGAGGCGACCGAGCATCAGCCGGACCTCGTGGTCCTGGACGTGATGCTCCCGGACATGGACGGCTTCACCGTCACCCGGCGCCTGCGCGACCGCGGCGAGCAGTACCCGATCCTCTTCCTCACCGCGAAGGACGAGACGCAGGACAAGGTCGCCGGCCTCACCGTGGGCGGCGATGACTACGTCACCAAGCCCTTCAGCCTCGAGGAGGTCGTGGCCCGCATCCGCGCCGTGCTGCGCCGCACCCACGGCGGCTCCGAGACCACCGTGGACAGCGCGCTCGTGGTGGGCGACCTGCGCCTGGACGAGGACTCGCACGAGGTGCACCGCGGGGACGTGAACATCGAGCTGTCCCCCACCGAGTTCAAGCTCCTGCGCTACCTCATGCTCAACGCCGGCCGAGTGGTCTCCAAGACCCAGATCCTCGACCACGTGTGGGATTACGACTGGTCCGGTGAGGTGGGGATCGTGGAGTCCTACATCTCCTACCTGCGCCGCAAGATCGACGTGATCGGCGACCCGATGATCCACACCAAGCGCGGCATCGGCTACGTGCTCCGCGCCGCCGAGGGCTCCTGAGGAGTTGGCCCTCCCCACGCTGCGCACCGAGCGGCCCGTGTCCCTGTGGACGCGGATCGTCGCCCTCATCTCGCTGCTGCTGGTGCTCGGCACTGTGGTCACCGGGACGCTGTCGCTGTTCCTGCTGAACCGCACGCTCATCCAGTCCGTCGACAGCAACCTGCAGAACGGCATGGGCGAGATGCTCACCCTCGCCCAGCACGAGCTGGCCGGGAACGATGACGCGTTCCAGAAGAGCACGTACACGCCCGTGGAGTACGCCGTCGAGATCCGCGACCGGGACGGGAACGCGATCGAGCAATCGGTCGTGCACTACGGTCCCGGCGAGGTGACGCTCCCGTTCCCGCACCTCAGCGACGAGCAGATCCTGCAGCGCGGCGGCCGGCCCTTCACCGTGCTGGACTCCTCCGAGAACCGGTGGCGGGTCATCGCGATGCTGAACTCCGGCCCCGAGGGCGGCAGCGTGTACGTGGCCCTGCCGCTGGACGGCGTGGACCGCACGATGCACGAGATGGCGCTGATCATAGTGCTGGTGGGCACGCTCGTGGTGCTCGTGGGCATGGGCGCGGGCGGCTATGTCACCCATCGCTCGCTCGAGCCGCTGCGTGATGTGGAGGCGACCGCCTCCCAGATCGCCGGTGGTGACCTCTCCCGCCGTGTCCCGGTCACCTTCACGAGCCTCGAGGTTCATGACCTGGGTCTGTCGCTGAACGAGATGCTGGTGCGGATCGAGCAGGCCTTCGCTGCGCAGTCCGCCTCGGAGGAGCGCGCGACCGGCTCGGAGGCGAAGATGCGCCGCTTCGTGGGCGACGCCTCGCACGAGCTGCGCACACCGCTCGCCGCGATCCGCGGCTTCGGCGAGCTCTACCGGATGGGGGCGCTGCGCACCGATGAGGACGTCGCCTCGGCAATGCGCCGCATCGAGGACGAGGCGCGGCGGATGGGCTCGCTCGTGGAGAACCTGCTGCGCCTGGCCCGTCTGGACGAGAAGCCGGAGCTCGATCTCGAGCCGGTCGACTTCACCGATGCGCTCTTCGACGCCGCCCAGGACCTGCGCGCCCTGGACCCGGGCCGGCAGGTCATGGTCACCTCCCTCAGCGGCACCCCGCTGTCCGTGCAGCCGCACGTGTCCATCGGCGTGATGGGCGATGAGGCCTCGCTGCGCCAGGTGATCCTGAACCTCGTCGGGAACGCGAACCGGCACACCCCCAAGGGGTCCCCGGTAGAGATCGCGACCGGCTACACCGAGTCCGGGACGGTCCGCATCGAGGTGCGCGACCACGGCGAGGGCATCGACGACGACCAGCGGGAGAAGGTGTTCGAGCGCTTCTACCGGACGGACTCCTCCCGCGTTCGCTCGGCGACTCAGGGCGGAGGGGCGGGCCTGGGCCTGTCCATCGCCGCGACGATCGTGCAGCAGCACCGCGGCAGCATCGGGGTGGACGAGACCCCGGGCGGCGGCGCGACCTTCTGGGTCGAGCTGCAGGGCACGGAGATCGCGCCCGAGCAGCAGGTCGAGCCCGATCAGCGCCGCGCAATCGCCGCGGACCTTCGCCGCTCCCCCGCCTCCCCGGCCTCCCCCGAGGAGTCCGGGCGCGGCTGAGGTCCCGCTTTCGGTGCAGAGTCCCCGGGCCCACGTCACATGGCCGACGGGCGGGCGTGGGCTCAGCCCGCGCTCGGTCCGCCGTCGGCCGGTGCGTCCATCACCTGTCCGGTGAAACCGGGTCTCCCTGCCGCGCGGGCGAGGGCGTCGAGGCGCTCCAGCATCGCCTCTGCGGCACCGCGCCCCGCCGCATCATGCGCCTCGATCCGAGCTGGGCCGACGGGTTCCTCGCGGGTGAGACGGAAGGCGCCGGGCACATTTGGCAGCGGGTCGACGTGCCCGAGCGGGCCATGGATGAAGTCCCGCGGCACGGGGTGAAGGCCCAGCGCGGCGGCATGCTCGGCGCTGCGCCGGGCGCGGGCCGCGGGCCGGTCCACGAGCTTCGCCCGCAGTCCGGAGCCGCGCAGGATCCGGGTCAGCTCCCGGTCGCCGACGAACACCGCCTCTGCGGCGTGGACTGCGTCCTTCGCGCTGACGGGCCAGTCGTAGTGGTCCAGGTCGAAGGCGCGCGGCGGGAGACCTGCCCGGGCGGCGACCTCGTGCAGCTCGTCCAGGGAGGTGTCGGAGATCAGGTGGCCCCACAGGGTGCCGTGCCGGGGCCAGCGCGGGGTGTCGGCGTAGACGGTCATCGGGCACCTCCGCGGGGTCGGGATGTGGTCGATCCTGCCAGAGCCCGCAGCACGTGCTCCATCGGGCCGCGCAGGTTCCGGCGGCGCAGCGTGCTCGCGAACGGCAGCATGACCAGCCAGCCGGCCGTGACGATCACGGCACCGCCCGCGCTGCCCAGCGTCCCGCCGAGGTCGAGCGTGTACGGCGAGAAGACGAGCAGGCCCAGGAGCGACTGGGCGAGATAGGCGCTGAGCGAGACCGCGCCGAGCGCCTCCACGGCCCGCACCGACCCGCCGAGCATCCGGGATGCAGTCCCGTCGGCCGCTCCCACAGCACGAGCGCTGTTCCGCGTGCGGACATGCGCGGCGAGCAGTGCGCACGCAGCTGCGAGACCGGCCGCGCCCACCACCCCGCTCATCTGGTGGAGCACGCCGAGGGAGCCGAGGACGAGCGTCGACTCGAGGTGCGCGTGGCCCGGATCGGCGAGCAGCACTGCGGTCAGCGGCACCGCGCCGAGGACGCCCAGGCCGCAGCCCCAACGGGCGATCAGGACCAGCAGGCCGCGGTTCACGTCCACGTCCTCGAGGAGCCGGGCCCGGGCGGCGAGCGCGCCGAGCGCCATCGGGGCGAGCAGCCCGATCTGCTCGAGCGGCGCCCACAGCAGGCCCCACAGCGCCTCGGAGGCGCGCAGGCGCAGAGCGGTGAGGTAGTCGGGGGCGGAGGCGTCTGCATAGCCGGTGCCGCCGCCGAGCCCGATCACGCCGTCCACCCAGCCCCACACCCCGAGGACGGGCAGGGTGATCACCGCCGCGGCGATCAGTGCGATCGGGCGGCGCGTGACCAGCAGCGCGCAGAACATCCCGATCACCGCATAGGGCACGAGGATGTCGCCGCTGAACAGGAGGCTCGCGTGGGCGAGCCCGATCCCAAGCAGCACGGCGTTCCGTCGCAGCATCCGGAGCGCGAACCGGCCGTTGCTCTGCCCTGCGGCGCGGGCGCGGCGGTGGAGGATCCCGATCCCGTACCCGAACAGCATCGCGAACAGAGGGAAGCCGCGGTTGTCCACGAGCAGGGCGAGCAGCACGTCCACGCCGCGGTCCAGGGCCGTGGCGTCCTGCTGCTTGAGCAGGACGGTCCACGGCGTGCCGTGCAGCCAGCCCACGAGGTTCGCCAGCGCGATCCCCAGCAGGGCGAGGCCGCGGGCGAGGTCGGGGCCGCCAGCGCGGCGGGCGAGGGGGACGGAGGCGGTCACCGCCGTCCGGTGCCCTCCGGGGTGCCCTGGTGGTGGCGCAGCAGCCAGCGCCCCTTCTCCCGCACCCACAGCGAGCTGCGGCGCGCGGTGCCGGCGGGCGAGGTGGTGACGTAGCGCAGCAGCACGATGCCGTCAGCGATCTCGTCGGCGAAGAACTCGTCCGCCTCGACGCGGTCCAGCGGCGCGAGGTGGGAGAGGATCTCGTCGCGGTCGTAGGTGCGACCGCTCGCGCCGATCTCGGTGAAGGCCGGGTGGAGCAGCTCGGCGGCGCTCGGTGCGTCGGCCCGCAGCGCGTCCGAGAGCAGCGCCTGCTCGCGGGTGATGACCTGCTCGAACACACTCGCGCCGGGCGCGTCGGCCGCGAGGACCGTCTCCTCGGAGGCGGTCGAGCAGCTCGCGGGGGCGGGCTCGTCGGCGGCGAAGAGGCTGAAGAGGTCCTCGGGCTCCTCCGCGCCCGGGGTTGCAGCGGCGGTCGACGGGCCGGCATCCCTGGCAGGGACCGACGCAGGCGATGCAGCGGAGCCGCTCCTGCTGCGGTAACCAGGGCCCACCTCCGGGTCCTGCTTCTTCGAGAAGGCGGTCGCGGCGGCGTTCGCGCGGGAGTCCGCGGCCTCGTTCATCGCATGACCCGAGTGGCCCTTGACCCACTCGAACTCGACGCTGCGCCCTTCCAGCGCGCGGTCGATCTCCTTCAGCAGCTCGACGTTCAGCACGGGCTTGCCGTCCTTCTTGCGCCAGCCCTTGCGCTTCCAGCCCGGCATCCACTTGGTGACCGAATTGATGACGTACTGGCTGTCGCAGAGGATGTGCAGGTGCTGGTCGGCGTCCACGGCCGTCGCCTCGAGGAGGTCCAGGACGGCCTTGAGCTCGCCCATGTTGTTGGTGCCGTGGGGCCAGCCCCCGGCGCGCCAGGTGTCCTCGTCGATGTACCAGGCCCAGCCTGCAGGTCCGGGGTTGCCGAGGGCGGAGCCGTCGGCCGCAGCGGTGATCGTCATACGCCAATCGTTCCACAGGCCCCGGACGGTTCCGGACCGGGAGAGGCGCCGGCCACTCTCCTGGCCTGCAGCGCGGTCAGCGCCAGCGGGCAACGGTCATGCCGGGGCTCGTAGGCGGGGCGCTCATGGCGAGCATCGCCTCCGGCAGCTCCTCGGCGTCGATCACGCGGCCCACGGTCCCTGCGAGGTCGAGCCGTCCGGCGGCGATGTCCGCGAGCAGCTCCGCGTACTCGGCGACGGCCAGGCCGTGGCTGCCGAGGATCTGGAGCTCCTGGGCGATGACGCGGCCGATGGGCAGGGCCGGGTCCGCGTCCTCCCCCAGCAGCAGCCCCACCTGGACGTGCCGGCCGCGGGGGCGCAGCGACTCGATCGCGGCGCGGGCTGTCGCCGCGGCGCCGAGCGCGTCGAGGCTGACGTGGACTCCGCCGCCGGTCTCGTCGCGAATGCGCGCGGCGATGTCCGAGGACGACGGAAGGGCCCGCGCGCCGAGGGCTTCGGCGGCGGCGAGCGCGGCCGGGGAGACGTCGATGGCGAGCACCTCGGCGCCAGCGGCGAGGGCGATCATCACGCAGGCGAGGCCCAGCCCGCCGCATCCGAACACCGTGACCGTCTCGCCGGGCCGGACCGCGGCCTGGGCGCGGACCGCGTGATGGGCGGTGCCCACGCGGCAGCCGAGCCCGGCGGCGAGGGTCATGTCGATCTCGTCCGGGAGGGCGACGAGGTTATGGTCGGCCTCGACCACCACGACGCGCTCGGCCCAGGAGCCGGGCAGGTCGAAGCCGGGCTGGCGCTGCTGCGGGCAGACCTGCGGGCCGCCTGCCCGGCACTGCGCGCAGCGGCCGCAGGCGAGGATGAACGGGGCGGTGACGCGGTCCCCGACGGCGAAACCGGTGACGTCCTCCCCCACCTCGGCGACCACGCCCGCGAACTCGTGGCCGGGGATGTGCGGGAGGTGGACCGAGTCGTCATGGCCCTGCCAGGCGTGCCAGTCGCTGCGGCACACCCCGGTGGCGTGCACCTCGATCACGGCGCCGCTCGGCGGGCAGGTCGGGGCCGGGATCTCGACGAGGGCGGGGCGCTGACCGAAGTCATCGAAGCGGACGGCACGCATCAGGGTCTCCTCCACGGGGCGGGGCGGGGTCATGCCAGGGGCTTCTCGAAGGTCGCGACCACGCTGTCCTGCACGAAGCCGAGCGCGCCGTAGAGGCGGGCCGCGCCGGTGAGGGACTCGGCGTCGACCTCGAGCTTCGCGCGGGCGTAGCCGGCCTCCGCTGCGGCGGCGATCGTGCGGGCGAGGACCGCGCGGGCGAGACCCCGGCCACGCGCCTCGGGGCGGGTGCCGACGAGCGCGACGTGGAGTTCGCCGGGGATGTCCTCGGAAGCGACGACGTAGGCGAGCACGGTGCTGGTCTCGTCGAGTGCGATCGTGGACTGGGCGCGGCGGGCGGTGTGGGAGGTCCACCACGAGTTCCAGCGCTCGGGCGGGACGGGGGCGGAGCCCCAGTGGTCGGCGAAGGCGGCGAGGTGGGCCAGGCGGGTCGCTTCTGCGTCCTCGTCATGCGGGGCCCGGACCTCGACTCCGGTGGGGACCGGCAGGTCCAGCGCTTCTCCGGGCAGGGTGCGGAGCATGGTCAGCCAGCTGCGGGCGCGGTGGTAGCCGCGGCGTTCGAGGAGCGGGCGCACGTCGATCCCCCCGCCGGGAGCAGCCGGATCATCGCCGGGCCGGGGATCGCGCCCCCCGGAGACGCGCAGCACAGCGGCGGCCCCGGCCGGGTGCCGCTCGTCGACGAGCTCGCGGGCGCGGGCCTCGGCCCAGTCCAGCAGCGCGGTGCCTATCCCCTCGCGGCGACGGTCCGGGTCCACGCCGCCCATGAGCTGGCAGCGGACCCGGCCATCCCGGTCCACGGCGCGGTGCACATCCACGATCACGGCACCGAGGATCGCTCCGCTCGCGTCGTCGTCCGCGCGCACCGCCCGGGTGTCGCGGGCCAGGTCGGTCCCCGGCATGGTGAGCATCTCGCGCAGACCCTGCTCATCGGCCGGTTGCTCCAGCCTCTCGGCGACGTCGATCCGGTTCAGCAGCGCGGTGAGCGCGGGAACGTCCTCGAGCGTGAGCGGGGAGCCGGGAATGAGCGAGCCGGAGGCGGTTGTCAGGGCGTCATCGGTGGAGGTCACCGTCCCAGTCTAGAAACGCCGGTCTGCAGGAGAGCTCAGTCCTGCTCGTACGCGGCCTGCTGCTCCTGGATCGCGCGCAGCCGGGCGAGGTCGAGCTTGCGGCCGCGGGCGAAGTCGACCACGCCGTTCTTCTCCTGGAACACGTCGGTGAGCTGCGTGTAGCAGTAGCCGAACATGAGCGGGTCCTCGAGCAGCACACGGGTGAGGCCCTCGAAGCGCTCGTAGAGCTCCTCCTCGCTGCGGATCCGCTGACCGTAGCCCCAGGACTCGGCGGCGTTGTTCCCGGCCCGCTCCGCCTCGGCGGCGGCCTGCGCCTCTGCCTCGTTCCACCAGATCCCGCCGTACTCGGAGACGAAGTAGGGCTGGCCTGCATAGGGCAGGGAGAAGGCACCGTCGGCGAAGGGCATGTCATCCGGGCCCAGGTCGCGGCGGTTCGCAAAGGGCGTGCCGTCGGCGAGCGGGGCCTGCTCGGCGCGGAAGCGCTCGGGGTCCTGCTCGTAGGAGTGGGAGTCGTAGATGTCCGCGCCGCGCACCCGGTGGGAGTAGCCGGAGGCGTCCAGGACCGGGCGGGTGGGGTCGGCGAGCTTGGTCGCGTCGTACATCGCCTGGGTGACGTCATCGAGCTGGGTGTGGCGGTCGTGGAGGACCTGGTGGGTCTCGTTCAGCGGGCACCAGCCGATGATGCTGGGGTGGCTGAGATCGCGCTGGACCGCCTCGATCCACTGGGCGACGAAGGAGGCGGTGGGCTGCTGGTTGTCACCCATCGGGCCGAAGCCCTCCGAGCCCCAGTCCCCGAACTCGCCCCACACGAGATAGCCGTGCAGGTCCGCCCAGAACAGCATCCGCTGCTCGAACACCTTCTGGTGGAGGCGGGCACCGTTGAACCCGGCCTCGAGGGCGAGGCGCATGTCCGTGGTGATCGCATCATCCGAGGGGGAGGTCATGAAGCTCTCCTCCCAGTACCCCTGGTCCAGGACCAGGCGCTGGAAGACCTTCTCGCCGTTCAGGCGGAACTCGTGGTCGCGCAGGGTCGCGCCGCGCAGGCCCGCATAGGAGCGGACCTCGTCGAGCACCGACCCGTCTGCCGCAAGCAGGCGCGCGGTGACCGTATACAGCTCGGGCGCGCCGGGACCCCAGATCCGCACCTGGTCCTCGGGGACCTGCAGCTGCACGGCGGGAGCGAGATCGAGATCGGCGGCGACCTCGGCACGCGCGACCTCCTCGCCGCCCGGGACACCGGCGACCACCTCGAGGCGGGTGCCGCGCGTGGTGCGGGCAAGCGGCGCGGTGACGGCGAAGCTCGCCCCGGCCAGGGACGGCACGATCCGCAGCTCACGGATCTCGTCGAAGGGGACGCCCTCGAGCCAGACGCTCTGCCAGATGCCTGTGGTGCGGTGGTAGTTCGCGTGGGTGGGGCGGAACTTGTGGGACTGCTTGCCGCGGGCCTGGGGGACGTCATGCGGGTCGCGGGCGCGGACCACGATCTCGACCTCGGCGCCGGCGGTGACGCCCTCGACGCCGGAGAGGTCGGCGCTGAAGGGGGTGAAACCCCCGCGGTGGCGGGTGACCTCGACGCCGTTCGCCCAGACGGTCGCGTCATGGTCCACCGCCTCGAAGCGCAGCACGGGGCGCAGCCCCTCCCAGCCCGCGGGGACGGTGATAGTGCGGCGGTACCAGACGGCCTCGAGATGGTCGCGGTTGCCGATGCCGGAGGCGGCGGTCTCCGGCGCGAAGGGAACGGTGATGGTGCCCTCGAGCTCGCGCTCGAGCAGGCCGCGCTCGCGGCCGGTGTCGCCCTGGTCGATCTCGAAGCCCCAGGTGCCGTTGAGATTCAGCCAGGTGGGGCGCTGCAGCTGGGGGCGGGGATGCTCGGGGCGGGGCACGTCCCCGGCCGCGGAGAGCGGGGCGTCGAGCACGGCGGCGAGCTCGTCCGCCCGGGAGAAGAGGGCCGTAAGCGGCGCAGGCAGGGCGGAGGACGGGGTGGTCACGGTGCGGCTCCTCGAAGAGCGGATCGTCACTGATCGGTCGAGACCAGTCAAACGCACGCAGACCAGATTTGCAACGTGGGAAATCTAGGCGGGCACGCTCGAGCCGCGCACCAGCAGCTGGTGGCCCACCACGGTCTCCGCCCCACCGGCCGAGGAGTCGTCAGCCTCGGCGAGCGCCGCATCGAGCGCGGCGGCGATCAGCGCGTCCAGGTCCGGGGCGATCGTGGTCAGGCCGGGCCTCGACCAGGCAGCCTCGGGGATGTCGTCCCAGCCTGCGACCGCCACGTCCTCCGGCACGCTCAGTGCGCGCGCGTGCAGCGCCGCCATCGCACCGAGAGCGAGCAGGTCGTTCCCGGCGACCACAGCGTCGAAGGCGATCCCGGCCTCGAGCGCGGCCTCGGTCTCGGAGCGTCCGGCCTCGCGATGCCAGCTGCCCACGGTGCGGATGAGGTCCGGATCGGCAGGGAGGTCCGCGAAGCGCAGCGCGGCCCGGTAGCCGGCCAGGCGATCCGTCGCGGTCGAGCGCAGCGCCCCGTCCACGCCGAGGAAGAGGATTCGGCGCCTGCCCAGGTCCACGAGGTGGCGGACCACGTCGGTGGCGGAGGCGATGTTGTCGATCGCGACGTGGGAGACCTGCTTCGAGGCGGGCAGCATCTCCCCCAGCAGCACCACGCGCGGGCCGATCCCCGCCTCGAGATCGGCGGGAGCAAGCGCGGCCGGGGAGATGATCACCGCATCCACCGGACGCGGGACGAGACCGCGCACATGGGCGCGCTCCACCTCTGCACTGCCCAGCGACACCTCGACGCTCACCGCGTAGCCGCGGGCGCGGGCGGCGACCTGCATCAGCTCGGCGAGGCGCGCGAAGTAGGGGTTCTGCAGCTCGGGCAGGACGAGGGCGAGGGTGCGGGTGGGCCCGCCGCGCAGGTCACGGCCGACGTGGTTGGGCACATAGCCGAGCTCGGCGATCGCGGCCTCGACCCGTTCGCGGGTCTCGGGGCGCACCACGGGGCGGTCGTTGACGACGTTCGAGACGGTCTTCCAGGAGACTCCTGCCCGCTGGGCGACGTCCTTGATGCTCACTCGCCTGGCCATCGCCCCTCCTCGGTCTCCTGCCACGGCCTGCGCCGGGTGGCCTCAGAGTACGCGGGGCTGGGCAGGGCGGGCGGTGGTACGTCACACCTGCGCGTCACCGCATCGCCAGCGCCCCGGCCCGGCCGTACCCTGGGACGACGTGCCGTCCCCCTGCCGCGGCACAGGTCCCGGGCATCAGGCCCCGGTCCCGCCGGCCCTGCGCCGCCCGGACCGGCCGGCCCCGCCTCGGAGACAGCGCCGGCGAAGGGAGCACCGCACGCTCGCGGCGCATTCCCCTGCCGGTCCGGGCGGGATGCAGCAGTAAGAGAACGGATCACAGTTCGTGACCTCCCCTGATTTCGCTCGCCTCGGCGTGCCCGCGCCCCTGGTCGGCGCTCTCGCCCCGCTGGGCATCACCAGCCCCACACCCATCCAGTCCGCGACCCTGGTGGACTCGCTCTCCGGCCGTGACGTGCTGGGCCGTGGCCGCACCGGCTCCGGCAAGACCTACGCCTTCCTGCTCCCGCTGGTCGCGCGCCTGCTGGAGACCCCGAAGCGCCGCGTGAGCCGACGCCCGCGCTCGCTCGTCCTCGCCCCGACCCGCGAGCTCGCCTCGCAGATCGCCGACTCGCTGAAGCCGCTGGAGAAGGCGGTCGGGCTGCGCAGCGCGGTCGTGTTCGGCGGCGTGGGCCAGAACCCGCAGGTGAACGCCCTCGCGGGCGGCATCGACGTGCTCATCGCCTGCCCGGGCCGTCTCCTGGACCTCATGGGCCAGGGCCACGCGGACCTCGGCGGGGTGGAGATCACCGTGATCGACGAGGCCGATCACATGGCCGACATGGGCTTCCTGCCGATGGTGCGCCGCATCCTCGCCGCGACCCCGCGCGAGGGCCAGCGCATGCTGTTCTCCGCGACCCTCGACTCGGGCGTGAACAAGCTGGTCAAGGAGTTCCTGCACCAGCCGGTCACGCACTCCGCCGATCCGGCCACGAGCCCCGTGGGCACCATGGAGCACCACGTGCTCGAGGTCGACAAGGAGGCGCGCTTCGACGTGCTGCGCGACCTCGCCGCCGCGCCGGGCCGCACGATCATGTTCACCCGCACCAAGTACGGCGCGAAGAACCTCGCCCGCAAGCTCTCCGCGCGCGGCGTGGACGCGGTGGACCTGCACGGCAACCTCTCCCAGAACGCCCGCACCCGGAACCTCGAGGCCTTCGGCTCCGGCACCGCGACCACGATGGTGTGCACCGACATCGCCGCACGCGGCATCCACGTGGACGAGGTCGCGCTCGTGGTCCACGCTGATCCGCCCGTCGAGCACAAGGCGTACCTGCACCGCTCGGGCCGTACCGCGCGCGCCGGCGAGTCCGGCACCGTGATCACGGTCCAGACCCCAGATCAGAAGCGCGACGTGAGCGACCTGATGCGCAAGGCCGGCATCACCCCCACCTACCACCAGCGCGTGGTCTCCACCAGCCCGGTGCTCTCCGATCTCGCTCCCGGCGAGCGGGTCGAGACCCATGAGCCGCGCCAGCCGGAGGAGCCGCTGGATGAGCGGCGCATGGCGGGCGAACGTCGCAGCGGCGGTCAGGGCGGCCGTGGCCGCGGTGGCCAGGGTGGTCGCGGTCGCGGTGGCCAGGGTGGTCGCGGTCGCGGCCAAGGCGGCCAAGGCGGTCAGGGCGGTCATGGCCGTGGCGGCCAGGGCGACGGCGAGCGTCGTGAGAGCCAGGGCCGTGGCGGCCAGGGTGGCTCCGGCGGCCGACGCGGCCAGGGGGAGGGCCCCCGCTCCGGCCGTCGCGGCGGCCAGGGCGGGCGCCGCGACAGCGCCCCCACCCGCTACTCGACCTCCTCGGACGGCGCGAGCTCGGGCGGCGGCCTCGCCGCCTTCTCCTCCGGGCGGCGCTGAGCCCCGCACCCCCGCAGCACACGACGGAGCCTGTCGGCCCCATTGGATCCGTGAGGATCCCGGGACCGGCGGGCTCCGTCGTCGTCCGCGCCGACCCGTCGGCCGCACCACATCCCACACTTCGTCACTTGCGCGAATGACGAAGCGTTGGGAACGATGGAGCCATGCCGATCACGCCCGAGGACTCTCCCCCGCCCGGGACTCCCCCGCCGGACACCTTCCCCACCGAGCCGCAGCTCGCCGCCGCGGCGGACACCTTCTCGATGCTCGCCAGCCCCGCACGCCTGCACCTCGTGCAACTGATGAGCACGGGCCGCTACGACGTGGGCGAGCTCGCTCACCGGGTGGGCCTGAGCCTGCCCACCACGAGCCAGCACCTGCGCAAGCTGCGCCTGACCGGCATCGTCTCCGCGACCCGCGAGGGCCGCCACTCCTACTACACGGTGGATGACCCGCACGTGGTCGAGCTGGTCGAGCAGATCTTCGCCCACATCGCGCCCGACGGCTCCCTCGCTCCCGATCCGCCCCGCAAGGACCTCTCGTGAGCACCGCAGAACCCTCCATCCGCCCCGTCCACGAGAAGGTGGACCTCACCCGCTTCGCCTGGCTCTCGATCGCCGCGGCGATCCTCACGATCTCCCTGAAGACCGGCGCCTGGGGTATGACCGGCTCCGTGGGCCTCCTGTCCGATGCCGCCGAGTCAGTGGTGAACCTCGTCGCCGCGGTGGTCGCGCTCATCGCACTGCGGGTCGCGATCCGCCCCGCGACCGAGCGCTTCCTCTACGGGCGCGCGAAGGCGGAGTACTTCTCCGCCGCGGTCGAGGGCGCGATGATCTTCGTCGCCGCGGCCGTCATCCTCGTGACCTCCGTGGAGCGCTTCCTGAACCCGCGGCCGATCGAGAACGCGGGCTGGGGTCTCGCGATCAGCGTCTTCGCCTCGCTGCTCAACGGCGGGGTCGCCCTCGTGCTGCTGCGCGCCGGCAGGGAGCACAACTCGATCACGCTGCGCGCGGACGGCCGTCACCTCATGACCGATGTGGTCACGAGCGCGGGCGTGCTCGTGGGTGTGGGCCTCGTGGTGCTCACCGGCTGGGACCGGCTGGATCCGATCGTCGCCTTCGCCGTGGGCGTGAACATCATCATCACCGGCATCGGTCTGCTCACGGAGTCCGTCTCGGGCCTGCTGGACAAGGCGCTGCCGGATGAGGAGCACGAGATCATCACCGAGATCCTGCGCCGCCGCACGGACGAGACCGTCACCTTCCATGGCCTGCAGACTCGTGAGGCCGGGCAGGAGAAGCACATGAACGTGCACGTGCTGGTGCCGGACGACTGGACGGTCAAGCGCGGCCACGACTACATCGAGGGGCTTGAGCACGAGCTCATGGACGCACTGCCGGCCCTGCGTGTGCTGACCCATCTCGAGCCGATCTCGGATCCGGCGAGCTACGAGGACATCCCCGAGGCGCATGTGCCGATCCACGGCGAGGACGAGACGGCGCTGCGTCCGCCGGA
>Ga0079224_100005819_pt1 | contig 16243 bp, 16 predicted proteins | sample Stecom2015_FD_80414 | JGI IMG/M metagenome (GOLD analysis project Ga0079224, IMG submission 80414) | Agricultural soil microbial communities from Utah to study Nitrogen management - Steer compost 2015 | ecosystem: Environmental > Terrestrial > Soil > Agricultural land | place: USA: Utah...
CGGCCGGTGGGCGCGACGGAGTCTGCAGGTCGCGTGCAACCGAATGTTGCGTTTCGACGCGTGGAACACATTCCACGTCGCAACTCGCAACATTTCGTTGCGTGACTGCGTGATCTCGCGGCCGCGGACCGCGGGCCTACCCCCAAAACTGCCCCAGCTTCCCCAGATTCTTCCAGGCCAGCGCCCCCACCCCACCGACCCCCGTCCGCCGCAGCGCCTCCAGATCCTCCCGCGACTTGCGCACGATATTCCTTACCGACCGGTTGCTCGCGCCGCCCATGCGCATCTTCACGAACACCTCGGGCACGTAGGCCGAGCGGAACCCGGGCTGCGAGAACAGGCGCAGGATGCTGTGGTAGTCGGCCGCGATGCGGTAGCGGGTGTCGAAGCCGCCGATGCGCTCGTACCACTCGCGGCGCACGTAGAGCGTGGGGTGCGGCGGCATCCAGCCCCGGCGCAGGCGGCTGGGGCTGAAGGGGCTGGACTTCCAGTGGCGCACCACCCGGGCAGTGTCGTCCTTGCGCACGTACTGGAGGTCGCCATGGACCGCGGCGACCGAAGGATCGGCGAACGCTTCGGCCACGCGCGTCAGGACGTCGGGACTCGCGAACACGTCGTCCGCGTGCAGGAAGCCGACGACGTCACCGGTGGCGCGTGCGATGCCCTTGTTCAGCGCGTCGTAAATGCCGCGGTCGGGTTCACTCACCAGCACCGAGAGCTGGGCGCGGCGCGATTCAAGCAGATCGATGGTCGCGTCGCGACTGGCGCCGTCGATCACCACGTGCTCGCGATTCGACCAGTTCTGGGCGGCGACTGAATCGAGGCAGTCGCCTACGGTGGCGGCGCAGTTCCAGGTGGCGGTGATGATCGAGATCTTCACGCTCGCACCTCTCGCGGTGCCACTGGCAGCTGCATCAGCTGCTGCCTCATCTGTCGCTTGCAGCAACGTCAATCCCCAGCACGCCGCGAATTGCCGCGACCGGTCCCTCCCCTGTCGTCGCCATGTGCCGCTTTACCTCCGCGACTTTTGCATCGACCAGGTACCGATACCAGAATCCCTGCAGGAAGTGGAACGCGGTGCCCGCCTGGCCGTCGAGAAAACCCATTCGAAGGACGTAGCGGTAGAAGAAGTAGGCGAATGCGCGAAAACCTGACGGGAGACGCGCATAGACGACCTCCTTCAGCCAACGCTTCGTCGCCGCCTGATTTCCGGCTCTCAGATCGGCCACCGAATCGTGTTGCATGAAGCGATACTCGAGGTTCAACAGATCCACCGCCTCGCGACTGGCGTATTGGTTGTGCTTGTTCGTCCACCAGGTGAGCGTGTTCAGGTTGTCGTCGATCAACTCGCCGGCGAAGTCGACGGTGGGGCCCGCCACCTTGATGTGCTCGTCCATCCAGCGGTTCTCGCACCGCCCGCGGCCATAGCGGAACAGCCGAAGCACCTTCACCGGAAAGACCCCGCCGTACCGGATGAGCTTTCCCTGGAAGGTCATGCGACGGTCGAAGTGAACACCCTCTACTTCCATGGGAAGGCCGCGAAGGCGCGCGCGGATCTCGTCGCGCAGTTCCGGCGTCAGGTACTCGTCCGCATCGATGCGCATCACCCAGTCGGTGTCGGCGTCGAGTTGGCCGAGCGCCCAGTTGAACTGCGTGGCGTGGTTGACCCATTCGTTCCGAACGACGCGCGCTCCCCGGGAACGGGCGATCTCCGGCGTCGCGTCGGTTGAAAGGCAGTCCGCCACGACGATCTCGTCGGCCACGTCTTTCAGGCTGTCGATGCAGCGCGCAAGATGCAGTTCCTCGTTGAAAGTGAGGATGACGGCAACGAGCTTCATGGCTTCCGGGCGATGGCGATCATCGACTTGGCGAGCGCCGGCACCCGGCCGACACGCTCGAAACGGATATCGACGAAGCCCGCTTCGCGCAGCAACTCCGAGAGCGTCCGAATCGACCAGAACTTGATGTGCCCGTGGTCCCAGAGCGCAGTGAAGTGCGCGTCCATGCGGCCGGTGATCGCCAGCGCGAGATTCTTCCAGTAGCCGTGGTAAGGCGTGGACACGATGGCCGTGCCACCCGGCTGCACGAGCGCGAACAAGGTGGCGGCGTAGCGGCGCGGGTCATAGACGTGCTCGACGACTTCCAGGCTCGTCACGACCGGGAACTGGCCGTAGAGCGCCGCGAGATCCTCGTATGCCGAGCCTTCGTGCAGGTTTAGGTGCGGATATTGCTCCTTCGCACGGGCGATACCCTCGGTCGACGGATCCACGCCGGTCACGTCCCACCCGAGCTTCGCAAGTTCGTTGGCAACGCTTCCGTTGCCGCAGCCGAGATCGAACACCCTTCGCCCCCCGCGGTAGCGTTGTCGGCGGAGCAGAGTCTCGCCAGTTCGTGGCGCACGGCCGGGAGGAGGTAATCGTGCGCGCAGGTGAGCGACGCGGTTTCCCAGCGATAGCCGGCGATTTCACTACGCTGCATCGGTCGCTTCTCGAAGGTTGCGGGCACGCACGGGTATCGCGGGATTGCCCCGAGCCACCATCCATGGCGGAATGTCGCTGAACACGCTCGAACGCGCGGTGAGTACCGCACCATCACCGATCGCGACGCCGGGGCCCACGAAGACATCCGCGGTGATCCAGACCCGGTCGCCGAGCGTAATCGGTGCCGATACAAGGGGCATGCCGGGGCTCTCGTAATCGTGGCTGGCGGTACAGAGAAAGCTGTACTGGCTGACCGTCGTGTGGGCGCCGATCCGGATCTTGTCCACGCAGTAGCAGTCGACCCACTCGCTCAGGCAGGAGTGATCGCCCATTTCGAGGTTCCATGGTGCCCAGATGCGCGCCGACGGGTAAGTGTGGACGGCCTTGCCCAGCTTGGCGCCGAAAAGGCGGAGCAGAAAGCAACGCCACAAATGCAGCGGGCGAGGCGTGGGCCGATAGAGAACCAGCCAGACGACCTGCCAAAGCGCGCGGCCAGCCTTGTTGGCGGCCGACAACCGATGCGGCTGAAGGGGTTGGGTCACACCGCTATCCGAGCGCCACGCATTCAGGACGTGGCCCTTTGCCCAGAATCCACGAGTAGACGCCGACGGTGTCCCGCGCGATCGCGTTCCAGTCATACCGGCGCACGTACTCCCGCCCGCGCTCCCCCATTGCGCGCCGGTCCTCGTCTCCCAAGGCCATTGCCGCGCGAAGAGCATCCACGAGCGGTTCGACGCCGATATCGATCCACCATCCGCAACGCTCGGTTTCGAGGTCAGCCCACGGTGCGCCGCGCGTCGTGATCACCGGCAGTCCGTACGCCAGGGCCTCGGCGACGACGACGCCGAAGTTCTCGCTAAAGGTCGGCAGTACGAATACGTCGGCATCCCGGTACGTCTCGGACTTCCGTTTCCCGTCGACCTCTCCGACATGGTCGACTGATGCCGCGATCCCGAGTCGTTGCGCCAGCGCCATCACCTCGGCCAGGTGCCCACCCTCGTCAGGACCGGCAATGCGAAGGTGCCATCCGCGCGGGGCCAGGCTGGCCCATGCGTGCATGAGGTTGAGCAAACCCTTCTTCGGGTGGATCCGCGACAGGAACAGAACGCTGCGGACGCGCTCTGGCCGGCGCGGCGGCTCATTACCGACACGCTGCGACACCGCGAGATCCACGCCGTTGGGGATCACGGCGACTGGTTGGCGCAGGCCCAGCTTGCGGATGTTCTCGTACTCCTGCGAAGAAGTCGCGATCAACACGCGAGCGACATCGAGGTCGTTCCGCTGAAACAGCGCCATGCCGATGCGCTTCTTCCAGGCCTTGTGGCCGAGCGCCCAAGGCTCGAGCATGCCGCGGGGGTGTATGACGAGGGGGATGCCGTGTCGGCGGGCCGCGCGCGAAGCCCAGTGACCGGCCGGCGCCCACAGTCCGTGGCTATGCACCACTGCCGGACGATTCGACCGAAAGGCCCGGCCCAGTTCACGGCGGATCGGCAGCGCGAGCCTGAGCGCAGGCGACGAGCACGAAACGGCCAGACGACGATCGACGTCGGCGACCTTCGAGGGCACTGCCGGTTCGCCCACAAGCGATTGGCTCAGCAATGTGACGACGACCTCCGGTTGAATGGCAAGCGCATCAGTCAGCTGCACAACCGTGCGTGAGGGGCCGCCCGAGCGAGGGTGCAGGCCGGGTACGACGTGAATCACCGACAGCCCGGACGATGAGAAGTCGCCGCGGGTCATGCGCATGAGGCTGTCATCGGGTCGACCCAACTTGCGGCGTCGAAGTTGCGCAGTTCACTCTCCCTTCAAGACAGGATTGCGGCACTTCGCTGATCCGGCAGCACCGGAGACTTGACCGCATCCTGCGGCCGAACCGCCCATGGGGGAGCAGGGCGCGCCCCGCCCGCCTGGCGATGCGCGATAATTTTCAACAGATACTCCGCGCCAGCCGAGGCCCCGAGGCAAGCGGCCCATCGAGCAAGCGCGTCGCGCTCGGCCGGTCTGGCGGGTCCCGCCTGCATTGTCCGGCGTAGGTGCGCAGCGAGGTCTGCTTCATCATCCGTCCGAAACACCCCACCGACTGCGCTCGCCCTAACGGCTGCAGCCGCCCCACAGGCATCGCTACAGATGGCCGGCACACCAGTCATCAGGGCCTCAGAGACAACTGCACCCCAGCCGTCGTGGCGACTCGGCAGCACCAGGCAATCCGCCTCGGCCATGGCAGCCGGCACGTCGGTCTGGGGCAGTCGGCCGATCCATCGAACTCGCTCTTGCAGGGCTGCTTCTGCGTCCGTCCGAAGCTGCATCTCTAGTGGCCCGCTACCCACCACTGCCAGTTCGAACTCGAAGCGATCAACTAGCCGACCCAGCGCACGGATCAGTAAATCCAGTCGCTTCCGTGCGATGAACTGCCCCACGAAGAGGAATCGAAACGGTCCGCGCGCCCTGACCGTCGGGACGAGATCTTTCGCGCGATCCGGCAAGAAGTAAGCAAAGGGATACACACGATCCGAGGGCATTCCCCGCGCGGCAACCCAATCTGCCGTGGAATGGCCCGTCGCGAGCACGCCCTCAAGCGAGTTTCGCCAGAGAAAGAACAGGCGACCATACTCAATGCGCTCTACTGCGCCTCGCGCACCCGCATCGTCAACGGTTTCCATCACAACCCACTGCCTGAGGCCGCGATCTCTTAGCGCGCGCTGGACAACACCGACGTGACCATTGGATCGAATACCCTGGCAGATATGTACTGAATTTGCGGGAGCCTTCCCCGCGAGCGCCCGCGCCTCGGCATCGGACCGGACCATCAGCTGAACGACAGCGCCGAGTTCGGGAACACTCCACCCCAGCCGCGCTCGATCGTCAGACATCTCCTTCTCGACGACATATGTGACCTGGCAGTCGGTTTCGGCCAGCGCAGTGGCAAGCCCGACCATATGCGGACTGACGATCCGCTGCCAGAACCAGATCGAAGATCCCTGGCCCCTCACCGTGGCACTCGGTTGAGTTTGTAGCCCGACGCGAAGGCCCACCCGATCAGTACCAGCGATAGCAGCCCCATGCCACCCGGCGAGAAGAGGTTTGCCTCCCCAAGATTCAGTAGCAGTGCGGTCAATGCCACGGCGAAAGGCACTATCCCGCCTTGCGCGCTTCGACGCAGCAAGATCAACACCCACGCTGCCACCATGAGAAACCCGATGAGCCCAACCTCCTCGAGAACCGCCAGCGGCAATACACCCTTCTCGATGGGCGCGCTCGTCGGCAAACCCAGTACAGGATCCCTCGGTACATCCATGTCACGCGGGTCAGAAGCGACGCCGAAGCCGATCCCCTGAAACGGCTTCTGCTGGATGTTGGCCCACATCTCCTCCATCTTCCCGCCGCGTGACCGCTCGTAGGCCTCCAGGGCGGAACCGACTTCCGCGCGACCACTCTTGGCGATGAAATCGGTAACCACACGTTCGAGTTGCGCCGCGGACACGATCGCCCCGGAGGCCGCGAGTGCAGCGATGAAGGCGACACGGCGACTCTTGAGGCCGGGCAAGATGGCTCGCATGGGGCGACCGGAAAGTCGCGAAACGGTCACAACCGCGATCGCCATTGCCAGCACCAAGGCAAACCCCGCTGTCCGCGCCTCCGAAAGAATCACGAGGACCAGGCAGGCGCCAACCACCAGCACCAGCGACCACGGCGGCCGCCTCTCGCCCAGCATTCGGCCCGCGGCCCAAGCCCCAAGTAAAGCCATTGCAGGTCCGAATGCCTGCGGGTGATTGAGCACACCCTGGAAGCCAGTGCCGTTGCGCAGATAGCCGACGGGAAGAGTAAGCAGAGGGAGACTGACGATCATCAACAGCGTCAATCCACCGAAGATGCGATCTGCGAGTGCAGCACGCCCCTCTTCATTCAACCCCGTCCATGCCGCAATCAGCGTCGCCATCGCCAGCGTCCACGAAACAGCCTTGAGCACCGAAACGTCGACGACTGGGCTGAACAGGACTGCGTGGACGACGAAGAACAGGCCTAGGAGAAGGGTCATTGTCGTAACTCGGCCGGCTCGCAGGTTCTCGCGCAATGCCCTGCTACGCACTAGGACCGATGTTGCCGCGGACAGTAGAACCACATATCTCAGAGCCGACGCAGCAGTTGCTTCCGCGGCGATGCCCGGATTGAACATCCCGAATAGCCACGACAGTGCGAGCGCTTCGATGGCTTGCCGACGGCCGAGCAGCGCATACACTGCGAGCATCAGATAGCCGACGATTGTGGTCGACTCGGTGGCGATGCGCAGCGCAAGAGCGAGCGATATGAAAATGCCGCTGGCTAACGCCGCAGTTCTACTCATGGCTTACGTCGACACACATCGTAGCGTTCAAGCTCCTCAGATCGTCGGTCGTCAAATCAGGTTCCTCCGACGCGTGGTCTTTGCGACCAGGAAGATCATCAACACATAGGCAAATCCATGCGCGATCGCCCCGCTCCACACCCCCAGGGATACGGACGCGCTCGTTACGAGAATCAGACCGACAAACCAAGCGCCGGTGATTAGAAGCCATTCCATTTGTCCGTCGTCAGCCAGGATCGCATTGCCAAGGGTGTTGGCCGGCGCCGCAGGGATGGCGGCGACCATGAACGCAACGATTAGCCATGCGCCTGGGGCATAGTCGACGCCATATAGCGACCACAGCCACGGACTAAGAGTCGCACCGATGACACACGTCGTGATCGCGGAGGCGAGTGTCATGTAAGCACCCTGTCTTACCAAGGCTCTTTCTCGATGGGGAGCACCCGTCGGAGACTCCAGCCGCCCGCGGACCAAACGTGGAAGAACAACGCGAGAAATCATCCCGGGCAGCAGTAATGCCAGAGAAAACCATTGAAGGCCGATTACATACAGTGCGAATCCATGCTCGCCTGAAGCCCCTGCCAGGATGATTCGACCAACTATCCAGGCGCCAGATGCCGAAAGCAGCGTGACGGCCGTCATTGGCCCAGCGAATTCGGCGATCCTCCGCAATTCGGACTTACTGAAGAGAGTCAACGCTAGAAGCCTCCGTGCGCCTACGATTCGGACGACGACAAGTGCGTTCCCCGCTGCTTGCACAAGCGATCCCAATACGAAGGCCCACATCGCCCAGACTGCGGAGCCCAGCGTGCCGGCAATGAACGAGCCGAGCACAACTACTCCGGCAGCCACCGCCGCCGCGACCGTCGCCTCACGATAACGCTCCAGACCAAGTACGCCGCCGGCTGGTACAACGCCGAGCGCCATGACGAACACACCAAGCGACAAGAGCCAACGGGGAAACTCGAGCCCGCCATCAACCCATTCGTCGGGAAGACTCACAATCGCCAACGCAAGGATCAACCCTGCGAGCACCGACAAGACCCATAGGGTGCCGACTGGTGGCGCACGGTCCTTGGAAACGTGGCCGGTCTCGGCGAAGAATCTGGACGCAGTCACACCCAGTCCGAGCGCCGAGTATGCGGCCAGCATGGAGGCCGTCAGCTGGAAATAGCTATAAGCAGCAAAAGAGGAAGTCTTCAGCGTGCGCGCTAGCAAGATCGACGCGACGACAAGACTTCCGCGTCCCAGCAGGTGGGCGATCAGTGACCAAGCCGCGTTGGTAGCGAGCAGTCGGCCAGGCGTCACTCCCCCACCTCCCTCTTCAACTCCTCGATCTCCACCCTCAACGCCTCGTACTCGGCCATCTTCCGTTTCAGGAACCGCGCCGTGAGGCTCGTCTTCGCCGCCACGCCCGCCGGCGTGAGCAGGTAGGCATACGCCAGCTTGTTGCGGCTGTTCCTGAAGTTCTGCATCTTGATCAGCCCCTTGTCCAGCAGCGCCTTCAGGCAGTAGTTCGCCTTGCCCAGGCTCATGCCCATCGAGTCGGCCAGTTCGCGCTGGCTGGTGCGCGGGTTGGCTTCGAGCGTGCGCAGCACGTGGAAGAGCGTCTCCTCCTGCGCGGGTTCGGGGTTGGGTCGTTCGTTCATCGGGAATTGCTACCGCAGTGCGCGCCTCGTTCGAGGCCGCACGCGGCGGTGGCTTCCGACCCTGGTTCGTGCGGCGAAGCCGGCGGCTTCGCGCGCGCCTCAGGTCTCGGGTTTCAGGCCGGAAGCGGCTCCAGCTGCTCCGGATGCACGCTCACGCGCGCATCGCGGCCCAGCAGGCTCAGGAAAATCTCCACCCGGCGCGCGGCGCTGGCTGTCACCAGCGCCTGCAGCCCGGCAAAGGGGCCGGTCACCACGCGCACGCGCGCGCCGGGGCGCAGCGGGTGCTCGGGCTCGCGGGTTTGCGCGGCCAGGCGGCGCAGCGCGCCGACGATCTCGTCGGCCAGCAGCGGCGCGCGCTCGCCGAAGCGCACGAGCCCCACGGCGCCGAGCGTCGAGCGCACCGGGGCGAGGCTTTGCTGCGCGTCGGTGGTGCGCAGGAAGAGATAGCGCGGGAACATCGGCTGCGCCTCGCAGGCCCAGCCCGCGGCGCGGCGCGTCCACCTGCCGATCGTGGGCAGCCAGGTTTCGTAGCGCTGGCGGAGGAGGTTCTGCTCGGCCAGCTGTTCCTGGCGGGGCTTGGTGTAGACGACGTGCCAGCCATGGGGGCCGGGCGTCGGGCTCGCGGCTTGTGCTTCGGTACAAATATGTTCAGCCATTGAACCGATCCTAGCAGCATGCGTTCAGCGGGTGAACTGATCGGGGGGATGGGTGTTGCGGATATGCCGACTGTCGGCGGCAGGCGAGCTGGTGGGTCGCAACCAAACGATGCGTTTTCGCGGGTGGAATGCGTTCCACGAGTGGAAACGCAACGTTGGGTTGCGGGCGCGACCGCCGGGTTCTCCGGGTATGGAACTGCCCGGCGGCGTCCACGATGCCCAGGTTCGCCTTCGGCGTAACGGCTGATGTGCCGGTGCAATGGCCGATGCGTCGGTGCAATGGCGAGCGGCCGTGGGCGCCGTCAGCATCGGGGCATGAAGCGCAGCCCCGATGCCGCCTACAAGCTGCTGTTCTCCACTCGCGAGATCGTCCGCGACCTGGTCACGGGCTTCATCGCCGACCCGTGGCTGAGCGGGCTCGATCTCGACACGCTCGAGAAGGTGCCCACCAACTTCGTCGACCGCCGGCTGCGTCAGCGCACCACCGACGTGGTGTGGCGGGTGCGCACCGGCGAGCAGGGCTGGACGTACCTGTACCTGCTGATCGAGTTTCAGAGCCGCTCCGATCACTGGATGGCGGTGCGCGTGATGGGCTACGTGGCGCTGCTCTGGCAGGATCTGCTGCGGCGCGACGAGACATTGCGACGGCGTCGCAAGCTTCCCCCGGTGATACCGGTGGTGGTCTACAACGGCTTGAAGCCGTGGCGCGCGGCCACCGATGTCGGCGAGCTGCTCGCGCCCGTTTCCGATGGACTTTCCGTCCACCTGCCGCGGATGAAGTACCTGCTGATCGATCAGAGCCGCTTCGACGAGGCGCAGCTGCGCTCGATGCGCAACCTGCTGGCCGCGGTGATGCGGCTCGAGCGCCCATCGGGGCGCGCGGCGCTGCTCGATGCCGTCGCCGATCTGCGCCGCTGGGTGACTGGAACGCCGGAACTGGAGCGGGTATTCTCGGAGTGGATTCGCGCGATGTTCGCCGACAGCCCGGCGCTGGCCGACGGCGCGAACCTCGACCTGCAGGAGACGGACATGGGGCTCAGGGAGACGCTGAAGATCTGGCGACAGGAAGACCGGGCGGAGGCCCGGAAGGAGGGGCGGCAGGAGGGGCGCAAGGAGGGCGAGGCGCTGCTGCTTCAGCGCCAGCTCGGCAAGCGCTTCGGCCCCCTGCCCTCGGCGATCGTCGAGCGCATCGCTTCGGCCTCTGCGGCCCAGATCGAGACCTGGGGTGAACGGGTGCTCGATGCCGGCTCGCTCGATGAGGTGTTTTCGGACTGAGGTGCGGGCGGGTGGTTCGCCCGCAACCGAATGATGCGCTCTCGCGCGTGGAATGCGTTCCGTCAGAAGCTCGCCGATACCCCGACCGAAACGATCCCATACCGCCTGTCCGAGCGCCTCGCCGTGACCGCGTTGTAGAGGAACGGCACCTCGCCCATCAGCTGGTACTGCCACGCGGTGCCGCGCACGAAGCCGGTGAGCGCGGGCGTGAAGCGGTAGCCGAGTTCGAGCGCCGCGCTCAGGTTGCCCGACTGGTACGTGCCCGACAGGCCCTGCGCCGCGTCTTCGAGCGCGTTGCCCCGGTCGTGGTGCTCGTAAGCGAGCCCGCCTCGCAGCTGCCACGCGCCCCAGCGCTTGTGCGCGTTCACGCCCGCGCGCAGTACGGTCGCGGTGTAGGCCAGCGCGTCGCGCGGGTTCAGCCCCAGCGCTGAGTTGTCCACCGTCACCTGCGTGCCGGCGGCCAGCGTACCGCCGCTGCCGGCGCAGTCGGCGGTCTGCGTGAGCACCGTGCTGCGGTCGCCGAAGGCCACCGAGTACGGGCAGCTTCCGGCCGTGGCCGTGCCGGAGAGGCGCGAGTAGTCGACCTTGCCGCGCTGGATGCCGGCGAACGCGCTCACCGACGCGTCGGCGCCGCCGCGCGTGGCGATCACGTCGAACTGCCACTGCAGGTCGCGCGGGCTGTCGATGGCGACGCTGTCCATCGTGTAGCCGGCCAGCGTGGTGGGCGAGCCCTTGTCGAGCGTGCCCGATCGGTTGCCCCAGACGCTGCCGCGCAGTGCCCAGGCGGTAGTGGCGCCGGCGCCGGCCGGGCTGCCGGCGGAGGCTGCCGCGTCGCCCGCGAAGCGGTATTGCGCGGCCAGCTGCCAGCTGGTGAGGCTGCCGCTGTCCTGGCGGTACTCGATCTTGCGCCGCCACAGCGCGGCGTCGATCCACCAGCGTTCGGCGAGCTGCCAGCCGCCGCGCAGGTGCGCGCCGGTGTAGTCGCCCACGTTGGTGCCGCCGTAGACCGGGTCGCGGCCGCGGATGTCGAATACATCCAGCGTGTCGTTCATCGCGTCGACGGCGACTTCGAACTGCCGCGCGCCGCCCTGCTCGGGGCGGGCGGTGAGCGCGTGGTCGAACGGCGCCGCAGCCGCCGGGGCGGCCGCGCCGACCAGCGCGAGCGCGGCCGCGCAGGCCGGCGCGAGTGCGGTCGCCGTCGAGAGGCGACCGCTCACGGCGTGACGACCGCCTTGCCCTTGTAGCCGTGTCCGGTCACCGACTGGCCGCCGGCACGCAGCGTGACCGCCTGCAGTGCGGCCAGCGCGGGCGTCGGGTCGCTGGGCGACGTGGCGCGCGCGGTGCGCAGCCTGCCGAGCGCCATCTTCACGTCGAACGTGCCGTTGGCGACGCGGTTGGCGGCCAGCACGTCGAGCGCGCTGCCGGCGGTGGCGGCCGAGTCGACCACCTGGAACAGCCGGTCGAAGCTGTACGAGATCGTGCCGCCGATCGTCGAGACGATCTGCAGCCCGGTGCCCGCCAGCGTGACGATCAGCGGCGACGTCGTCTCGCTGGTCGCGGTCTTGCCGTACACCCACAGCCGCGCGCCCGCGGGCAGGCTGGCCACGACCTTGTTGCCCGCGTCGACGGTGAGCGAGACGCGGTCGATGTAGGCCTGGAAGGTGCGGGTGGCGTCGGTGACTTCGAGCGCCAGCGGCGCCTCCATCGGCGTCGTCTGCGACAGCTGCGAGTTGGCCGCCGACTTCTCGAGCGAGAAGCTCACGCGGATCAGCTCCTGCGGCACGGTCACGCCGGCGGGCGATTCGAAGTCCGCCAGCGTCACCGCGGTCGAGCCGCTCGGGCTGTGCAGCGTCAGCTGGTCGCCGAGCAGCAGCGCGTAGTTCGACATCCCGCCCGCGACGGTGGCCGCCAGCGTCTCGCCGCCGACCGTGAGCGACATCGGCTGGTCGGCACCGCTGCCGTCGGCGGCGGCCAGCGCCGCGGCGACGTCGTCGAGCACCGCCTGCGGGTTCGCGGCGGTGTTGTCGACCAGGCCCTTCAGCGCGCCGAGCACGGCCGCGGCGCGGTCGCGGTCCTCGATCTGGTTGACGCGGGCGACCACGTCGGCGATGTCGGTGGCCGCGTTCACGCTGCCGGTGGCCGACGAGACGAGCGGCGACGCGAGCGCGGCGAAGGTGGTCGCATTCACGCCCTGCAGCGCGGTGGCGACCACCGGGTCGGCCTTCGCGTTGGCCGCCGCCTGCTCGACGAGTCCGAACAGCGGCGAGGTCGGCGTCAGCGCATCGGGCGACTGCGTGAGCGCCGCCATCGAGAGCCCTGGCAGCCGCGCGGCCAGCGCGTCGAACGACGCGTCGGCGAGCGCGTGGCGGCCGGTCGCACTGGCCACGCCGCCGGCGGCCGCCAGCGCACTCACCAGTTCGTGGACGAGCTGCGCGACCACGTTGTTGGCCTTGTACAGCGCTGCGTTGCCGGCCGGGTCGGTGTGCAGCAGGTCGAGCGCGGCCGGCAGGCCGAGGCTGGTCTTCACGAGCGCCTGCGCCGCGTCGGGCGTGCTGCCGGCGTCGATCAGCGTCTGCACCAGCGTGGCCAGCGGCGACGCGACCAGGCCGGTGACCGCGGCGCTGCCGGTGGGCACCGGCGCGCGCGTCAACCCGTGCGGCGGCGCGACGTCGTCGGACGGGTCGTCCGGCGTCACGCCGACGTCGATCCCGCCCGATGCCTCGATGGTGTCGCAGGTCTGGCCGGAGGCGAGATTGAACGCGTAGCCGCCAGAGGCGTTGCTCGTGGTCGTGGCCACCAGCGTGCCGCCCTTGCGACAGTTGACCGTGGCGCCGGCGAGGTAGCCGTCGACGACGGTGCCCGAGATCGACTGCGGCACGACCGGCGCGGGGCCGGGGCCCGGGGGCGGCGGCGGGTCGGTGTCGCTGCCGCCACCGCCGCCGCAGGCGGCCAGGGTCAGCGTGACGGCGGCCAGCGCGATCGGGCGCAGCGCAAAAGGCGTGCGGCGCGTGCGCCGGACGGACGAAACCTCGTGGGTCATCGCGAAATCCTCATCGACGGGAACATTGGCGCAAAAGAAGCGGCGCCGGCCCATCTTATTGCAACCGAAGGGCGAATGTCCCTCGAACGCCGGCCAACGCGCGTCAACTGTGGCGTAAATGCCCCGCCGGGTACGGCCAGCGCGTCAGCCGAGCAGCCTGCGCACCACCGGAAACAGCACCGCGACCCACGTTCCGCCAGCCAGCACGAGGCTCAGCATCACCGCAGCGCTGGCCATGTCCTTCGCGCGGCCCGACAGCTCGTGCCGGTCGAGCGAGACCCGGTCGACCACCGCCTCGATCGCCGAGTTCAGCAGTTCGACGATCAGCACCAGCAGCAGCGTGGCCGCCAGCGCGACGCGCTCGAGCAGGCTGACCGGCACCAGCACGATCACCGGCGCCAGCACGACGACCAGCATCAGCTCCTGCCGGAACGCGTGCTCGTGCCGCCAGGCGTCGCGCAGGCCCCGGTGCGAGTAGAAGAACGCGCGCCAGATGCGGGTCAGGCCGGCCTTGCTCTTGTGCGGATTCATCGTTCGGTCCTCAGTCGCGACGATAGCGCGAAGGTCGCCGCCAGCAGCGCCGCCGCGGCCCACGGCAGCGCGCCCATGCCGATCGCACCGATCAGCGCGCCGCCGAGCGCCGCGCCGGTGGCCTGGCCGCCGTACATCGCCGACGTGTTCAGCGCGATCGACGCCGACGCGAGCCCCGGCGCGATCGCCGCGAGCCGTGCCTGCTGCGCCGAGTTCATCGCGAAGCAGCCCAGCCCCCATGCCAGGCACGCGGCCAGCAGCAGCGGCCACGTCAGCCAGTCGGCCAGCGCGTCGGGTGCGCCGAGCCCCGGCGCGGCCAGCGCCAGCGTGACCCCCATCGCGAAGCCGACACCGGTGACGATCGCCGCGAGGCTCGTCGCCACCGCGCGGTCCGGCCCGAGCCGGCCGATGTGGCGCGCCATCCAGGTGTTGCCGATCACGCCGAACAGGCCGAACAGCGCCATCAGCGCCGACACCACCGACGCCGGCGATCGCGTGGCGGCGCTCAGCGCTGGCGAGACGTAGGCGAACAGCGTGAACTGGCCCGCCGCCCCGAGCAGCGTCACCGCGAGCACGCCGACCAGCGCGCGGCTGCCCGCGACCGCACGCCACGCGGCCCCCGACAGCGGCGGCACCGTCAGGCCGCCGGGGATCGTTCGCGCGACCCACGCGGCGGCGATCGCCGCGAGCAGCGACGAAACCGCGAAGCCCCAGCGCCAGCCGGCGTGCGCGGCGATCAGGTTGCCGATCGGCATGCCGAGCACCGAGGCCACCGACCAGCCGACGAAGATCGCCGCAACGGCACCCGAGCGCTGCGCGGGCGGCACCAGCAGCGCGACGGTGGCCGCGGCCTGCGGCGTGAACACCGCCGCCGACACCACGGTGATCGCGCGCAGCACCGCCAGCGACGCGTAGCCCGGCGCGAGCGCGCACGCCGCGTGGCCGACCGTGTACAGCAGCAGCGAGCCCACCAGCAGCACGCGCCGGTCGATGCGCGACGTGAACGCCGCCGCCAGCGGCGCGCCGACGCAGGTGACGAAGGCTGCGAGCGCGATCAGCTGCCCGGCGGTCGGCACCGACACGTCGAGCCCGCGCGCGAGGTCGCCGAGCATGCCCGGCACCACCATCACGCCGGTGCCGATCGCGAAGTTGCCGAACAGCAGCGCGCGGATCGCCGGGCGCGACGCGTGCATGCTCAGCTCCCGGCCAACGCGAGCGCGGCCACGCCCGACGCGATCAGCGCCGCGCCGGCCACGCGCCGCCACAGGTGGCCCTCGCCGAGCAGGCGCGCGCCGAGGAAGGCGGCGATCAGCATCGACAACTCGCGCGCCGGCGCCACGTGGCTCACCGGCGCGAGCTTCATCGCCTGCAGCGCGAGCATGTAGCCGAGCGGCGAGAGCACGCCCACCGCGAGCAGCGTGCGGCCGTGGCGCGCGACCAGCCCGCGCGCTTCGCCGGCGCGGCGCACCACCCACGGCGCGAGCGCCAGCGCCTGCGCCACGTTGACCAGCCAGTAGTAGACGATCGGGTCGGCGCGCAGCAGGCGCACCGCGCGTCCGTCGTTGACCGTGTAGACCGCGATCGTGACGCCGATCGCCGCGCCCCAGGCGATGCCGGGGCCGAGGTGCGCGGCGGCACCGGCGCGCAGCATCGCCCAGCCGCCGGCAATCGTGAAGGTGCCGGCGACGATCAGCGCAAGGCCCGCGATCGACGCGACGGTGGCGTCCTCGCCGAGCAGCACGATCGCGCCGAGCGCCGCGAGCGCCGGCCCCACGCCGCGCGCCACCGGATAGACCACCGACAGGTCGCCCGCCGCGTACCCGCGCTGCAGCACCCACAGGTACAGCGTATGGACCGCGGCACTGACGAGCACCGCCACCGCGATCGCCGCATCGAAGGCCGCGAGCTCGGCGTGCAGGAAGGCCAGCACGGGAATCGCAAAGGCCAGCGACGTGGTCACGCAGATGCCCCAGACGAAGACCAGCCCGCCGGCGCCGGCGCGCTTCATCAGCAGGTTCCACCACGCGTGGAGGAAGGCGGCGACGGCGACGAGCAGCAGGGCGGAGAGCGGCATCGCACTAGCCTAGCCGATCTGCGGCGGGCTTAGACTCGCAGCTTCCTCGCCAACGGAACCCCGGGAGGTCGTGCCATGCCATTCGTCCATCGTGAAGGCGCGCGTCTGTACTGGCGCATCGACGGCCACCCTGATCGCCCGCCGCTGCTGCTGCTGAACTCGCTCGGCACCGACCACTCGCTGTGGGAGCCGCTGA
>Ga0079224_100005820_pt1 | contig 16238 bp, 12 predicted proteins | sample Stecom2015_FD_80414 | JGI IMG/M metagenome (GOLD analysis project Ga0079224, IMG submission 80414) | Agricultural soil microbial communities from Utah to study Nitrogen management - Steer compost 2015 | ecosystem: Environmental > Terrestrial > Soil > Agricultural land | place: USA: Utah...
ATCTAAATTTACACTAAAGCCTAGTTCAAGAATTGCTCCGATTCAGTACTGGCCCCATAAGCTGTAGTTGAGGATTTTCCTTGTGTAATAATTTGGGAAACTCGGTCAAAGTAGGTAGTTCCCACCTCTCTCTGATGCTTAATGGCCGTATAACCATGCTCTTCTTCTTTAAATTCCATATTTTGCAATCGTGCATAGGCACTCATGCCATGCTGGTTATAAAGACGAGCAAGTTTAAACATACTGTAATTAAGGCTATGGAAACCAGCTAAGGTAATGAATTGGAACTTATAGCCCATTGCCCCTAGTTCTTGCTGAAACTTGGCTATTTCTTTACCACTTAAGTGACGTCGCCAGTGAAAAGATGGAGAACAATTATAAGCAAGTAATTTACCCGGATAATGTTTATGAACCGCTTCCGCAAATTTCTTGGCATCTTTAAGATCTGGAGTAGATGTTTCGCACCATAGAACGTCAGCATAAGGAGCATAAGCAAGGGCCCGACTTATACTCATATCTATTCCAGACCTAACATAGTAGAGACCTTCCGTAGTTCTCTCACCAGTTATAAATTCTCGATCATACTCATCGATATCTGAAGTGAGAAGATCAGCACTTTGTGCATCAGTCCTGGCAATAATAACCGTATCAGTTCCGCACACATCTGATGCTAACCGAGCAGCTGTAAGAGTATTTATAAACTGTGAAGTAGGAACAAGAACCTTACCTCCGAGATGACCACATTTTTTTTCACTAGCAAGCTGGTCTTCGAAATGAACACCTGCTGCTCCTGCCTCAATCATGGATTTCATTAATTCAAAAGCGTTGAGTATTCCACCGAATCCCGCTTCAGCATCAGCTATAATTGGCACAAGCCAATCTCGAGTTACTTCTCCCTCAAGACATTCAATTTGATCTGCTCTGAGTAAACTTTGATTGATCTTTCTAACCACTTCTGGAACAGAATTTACCGGATACAAACTTTGGTCAGGATACATTTTAGAAGACAAGTTGGCATCCGCCGCAACCTGCCACCCTGAGAGATATATCGCTTTCAGTCCTGCCTTTACTTGCTGCATGGCCTGGTTCCCTGTAGAAGCCCCCAGACTTCGTATAAAAGGCTCACTATGAAGAAGCTTCCAAAGTTTATGAGCACCCATTTTAGCTAAGCTATATTCAATATGATAACTTCCCTTCAATACTTGAACATCTTCCGGCGTAAAATTTCTTTTTATACCCTCATAGCGTTGATCGAAGTTCATAGTCATGCTGATCTCCCTGGTCATAAATGTCGTTTTCAATAACTAAAAAGTCTCGAAGTTTATCTTCCGTAAAAATCTCAAAACATAGTTCAGTTGCTTGCTTAACTCCAAAGCCATCATTAATCTCAAGTGAGAGTTCTTGCTCTACTTCATCAAAAACTTCACGTAAGTAAGTCGTTGTAACAGTTTTATGATTGTCTAAGACGACTTTGTGGTAGCGCCATTGCCAGACTTGAGCTCTCGAAATTTCAAGCGTAGCTAAATCTTCCATTAAGTTATCAAGAGCAATGCAGCCAATATCTTTTTTCCAGTGATAAAGATAAACAATCCCTACTCGTATATTTTGTCTTAAAGACTCAAAAGTATAAGGACCACCACCTTCTGGTTCGATAGAAGCTAGTTCGTCAAACTCATCAAGGGTCTTTTCGAGTTGATTACTAGTTGGAAAAGCACTCAAGGCGGATGTTATAAAATAAGGATGAGACACCCAGCATCCGTCGTGTCCCCAGCTCGCTTCCAGAGTCTTGTCTTTTAAAACTTTATTATTCTGCTCATATCGCATCCCTTCTGTTTTACCAGGAGTAAAAGCGGCCATTCCACCGATAGCAAGAGCTCCTCGTCGATGACATATTTTAATGACTCTTTTAGCATAGGCTTCCATCCAGGGACAATTAAGTCCGATGAGAGAACGATCTCTGAAGATATGGTCAGGTGATTTTGCAAAAACTTTGATATCACTAAAAATTTTATCCCAACGTCCAACGTTTAAGGCAACGGCATGATCTCTTACTTCATAGAGAATTTCTTCTATGGCACATGCGGCTGGATATGTTTCAATAAGAAGAGAAACTTTAATATCGCCTCGGTTTAATTTTAATTCATTTTCTAAGAAGACCAAAACATCATCCCAGAATCTAGCTTCCTCACTAGTCTCACATTTAGGTATATAATACTTAAGATTCAGACCTCTTTCTTGATAGTAACTTAGAGTTGAGTAGGCCGTGACAACCAGATCTACAATTCCTGCACTAGTCGCCTCACCATCTACCAGAATGTTACTCTCCTCAAGATGAAGTCCCCTAATTCTGATCATTGGATAAACTTGCTTTGAGTTTATTTGATAGCTTTTTCCCTTATCAAAGAAACTTAAGTCACCTTTAACGGCGCCCATGCAGTTAATATATCCCGTCAAGACATTGTCAAAACTTGGTTTCATACTGTCTTCGAAGTCAATCATAGCAGTATCAGGATAATCTCCTGATTCATTTGCACTCAACATCTGAATGACAAGCTTTGTATTATTGGCAGGCCCCGTAATTTCTACCCGACGTTTCTTTAATGCTTCAGGAATGGGCGCCACTTGCCAATCCGTAATATGGGCTTCAGAGAGAGGATTAATTTGAGGGATATATCTTTTAGCTTTTAAAACTTGTCTATCATTAAGAAGTTTACTGCGTTGTCTATTGAAACGTTTTGAGGCTTTAAAAATAAGATTCTTAAGTTCTTCATTAAATATCTTGGGCACTAAAGGATGGGGTGTAAACTGAACTTTACTGGCCATGTTTGCCTCCTTGAAACATCCTTCTATGCTTTCAAGAAATGCGTAACAATCCAACTTTAGCTTAGATAAATTATGACGAACTAAATATCTCAGAAAAACAAGAAGGGAACCTAAAGTTCCCTTCCTGATGTCGTCCATGAATGTGAAACCTTCCATGGTCAACCGCCTTTATCAAAAGACAGCTACTCTTTTTCAAAATAATACATGCAAAACATATTCTCAGGATCTTTCCAATACTTTCGAAGTTTAAGTCTTAATTCTGCGCAGATTGAGCAAAATTCATCGATACTATACTTATAGGAACTTTCTGTATGTATCGTTTCCCCTTTCATTAAAGATATCTCTTCACCTTTAATGACTACAGTCTGATCTATCTTACTTACTAAGTGCATTTCGACTCTGCCCTCTTCTTCATTATAGAAAGCTTTGTGATAAAATTCGGTAAGATTAAATCTCGCTCCGAAATCCCGATTGAGACGAGTTAGAAGGTTAAGATTAAAAGATGCAGTAACACCTTGAGAGTCATCGTAGGCCAGTTGCAGACGACTAGGATCTTTTTTAAGATCCATTCCCACTAAGAATGAAACTTGATTTCCACACATTTGGATGTAGTCATTCATCAACTTTTGCATTTCTTCAGGAGAGAGATTTCCTAAGGTTGAACCAGGGATGAAAATAACTTTCTTTCCTGTTTCATTTTTCACGATCTGTGGCAACTCAGTAATCTTAGTAAAGTCTTGTTTAATTGGTGTGACTTCCAACTTGGGTATTCTTTGTTGTATTGTCTTAACTAAATAACTAAGCGAAGTGCCGCTGATATCGATAGGAACATATCCTTTAACCCTGTTAAGTCTCAGAAGAAGATGCATAACTTTTTCTGCATTCCCACTTCCTGGTTCAATAATAACTGAATTAGGTCCAATGAGACGGCTCATTTCGTGAGCATAGGCCTTAAGAATTTTATTTTCTGCTCGAGTAATATAATATTCTTGTAGCTCACAGATTTTCCCAAAAAGCTCAGATCCCCTCTGATCATAGAGAAACTTAGGAGAAACTCTCTTCGGTGTTTCTTTTAGACCCATCAGAATTTCATTAAAAAACATCGTTTGATCGTTTGCAGTACTCATAAAATGTTCATTCATAATTTATCCTTGGCTAGTCGAATTCCGCAGAATTGCCAGCGCATCTGCGGATAATAATAATTTCTATAAGTTCTCCGATAATGGCTTTGGGGAGTAATGCAACTTCCCCCTCTTAATACATACTGTTGATTCATAAATTTGCTGTTGTATTCTGACATGTCTCCTGGATAGGGATGAAACCGTGGATAAGGAGCATAGCTACTTGATGTCCATTCCCATAGAGAGCCATGTATTTGTGAAAAAAATTGGTAATTTTCTTGTGCTACATCTGGAAGATAAAATTCATCCTCCAGAAACTGTCCCGCTAATGGTTCTCTCTGTGAAGCGAGTTCCCACTCTGCTTCTGTTGGAAGTCTTGATTTCATATAGCTTGCGTAAGCTTGTGCTTCATAAAAGCTGACATGACTTACAGGAGATTCAAGGTTGAGAGGGTTTTCTCCATACAAACTGAACTCCCAATACTCACCATCTCTTTCAATCCAGTAGAGAGGTCTTTTGATATTATTCTCATTTACCCAATGAAATCCTTCTGCACTCCAAAACTCTCTTCTTCTGTATCCACCATCATGAATGAAGTTAAGATAGTCTCCATTAGTAACGAGATGACTTGAAAGTAAAAAAGGTTCAATCCAAACTTTGTGCCGATCTTTTTCATTGTCGTAGGCAAATTTTTTCTCTGTATGGGAGACACCTATTTCGACTAAACACTCATCAAAATCGATCCATTCTTGGGCACTATACTCACTAAATGTTTCGAGGTGCTGGCGTGATTCGTAATGAGGATGAAGTGGATTATTGAAAAAATTCTGCTTAATATCCATGAGAAGTAACTCTTGGTGTTGCTCCTCGTGACTTATTCCAAGTTCAAGAATTTGCGAAATCTCTTCCCAAGCTTCCAAATTTAAGTGGGCCAAGGTTTGAACTTCTCTTTCTACATGTCTTCTATAATTGATAATTTCTTGACTCGTAGGACGTGAGAGGAAGGAACGTTTGCTTTTTTCTAATGGAGTATTTACAGCAAGATAGTAGGAGTTAAAAATATTAGAGTAAAGAGTATTGAACGGTTGATAATTTTTCTGGAAAGGCTTGAGGAGGAAGTTTTCAAAGAACCAAGTCGTATGAGCAAGATGCCATTTGGGAGGAGAGGTATCTTGACTCGTTGACACCACCATATCCTCCAGGGTCAACGGTCCACAGAGCAGTTCTGTTTTGTGCCTAACTTCCAAAAATTGGTCAATTAATCTTTTTTGATGATTCATTTCAGCTACGAATTGCATCACTATTCCTTTGACTAATCTTCTAGGAGCAATGACTGGGCCATCTAGCAAGAAGTAAAACAAGCGATTACTTAATCTTTTGTCAAAGTTTTACAAGGTACATCAGGATATGTGCCTCAAATGAAAACACTTATGAGTTTATTAAGTAGTGCAACCATTGCATCGTGATAGATCATTGTTATTGGCAAGGAGGATCTATGAATCAACACATCATGATTGCCATACCGACCGAAGAAGAGCTACTTGCTCCATTTTACGATTGGAGTAAAAGATTTGATTGGAACAATATAGGACAAATTGATCTTGTTCATATAGTGAAGATCAATATTACTCCCTTGGAATTTGGACTCGTAGAGGTTCCAACGACCAATGCCTTTTTAGAAATGTTACCAACACTTGAAAAATTCCTACAGGATGAAGGGGCCAAGATTATCCCTCCTCACCTATTAGACCGTACAAGCTATCTCATAGAGTCGCACTATTACCCCGAAGATCGAATTATCGAGCTTTCTAAGCAACGTGCTTGCGACTTGGTTATTGTTTCAACTATTGAAAGACACGGTTTAGAGGGCTTTTTCCATCACTCCTTCTCCGAGCATCTTATCAAAAATGCTCAATGTGATATTTTTGTGGTAAAAGGTCAGCCTCAATAGCTCAAATAGGCTTCATATTGCGTCGCAAATAACAGGAAGATGCTTCCTTTCCTCGACATTTCAAGCATTTTTTAACACAATAGAGGGCACTCATCCATTTACTTGTTCCCATTGGAGAAATTATGCAAAAGATTAAAGTTCAGAATCCTGTAGTAGAACTTGATGGCGATGAAATGACTCGTATCATTTGGTCCTTCATTAAGAATAAGCTCATCACTCCTTACCTTGACGTAGATATTAAGTATTACGACCTCGGTATGGAAAACCGGGATGCTACTGATGATAAAGTTACAGTTGAAGCAGCTGAAGCTATCAAAAAATATAATGTAGGTATTAAGTGCGCGACTATTACTCCTGATGAAAATCGTGTTGAGGAGTTCAAACTTAAGCAAATGTGGAAGTCTCCTAACGGAACGATCAGAAACATTCTAGATGGAACAGTTTTCCGTGAGCCTATTATCATAAAAAACGTACCACGTCTTGTTCCTGGCTGGACCCAGCCAATCGTTATTGGCCGTCACGCTTTTGGTGATCAATACCGTGCTACAGATACTGTCATTCCTGGTAAAGGGACTCTAAAAATGAGCTTTACTGGCGAAGATGGAACTACCCAAGAGTGGGAAGTTTATAACTTCAAGGGCCCAGGTGTTGCTCTTTCTATGTACAACACTGAAGAATCAATTCGTGGATTTGCTCAATCATGTTTTGAGATGGCACTTCTTAAGGGATGGCCTCTTTACCTTTCAACTAAAAACACCATTCTAAAAAAATACGATGGTCGTTTTAAAGATATCTTCCAAGAAATCTATGAAAAAGATTACAAAAAGAAATTTGAAGCTAAAGGTATTTCATACGAGCACCGTCTGATCGATGACATGGTTGCAGCTGCTATGAAATGGAATGGCGGATTCGTTTGGGCATGTAAAAACTACGACGGTGACGTTCAGTCTGATACAGTTGCTCAAGGTTTCGGTTCTCTAGGTCTTATGACTTCAGTTCTTATGACTCCAGATGGTAAGACTCTTGAAGCAGAAGCTGCTCACGGAACAGTGACTCGTCACTACCGTCTACACCAGCAAGGCAAACCAACTTCAACTAACCCTATTGCCTCTATCTTCGCATGGACTCGTGGTCTTGCTCACAGAGGTAAACTAGACGGTAACCAAGAGCTTATTAACTTCTGTAAAGCTCTAGAAGAAGTTTGTATCCAAACTGTTGAAGAAGGCAAAATGACTAAAGATCTTGCTGTTTGTATTCACGGTGATAAAGTAGATTCTTCTCACTACTTAACGACAGAAGCTTTTCTAGAAGCTATTAATGACAATTTAGTAAAAAGACTTACTAAGTAGTAAGTAAGGGGAGGTCTAGGCCTCCCCTTTTTTTTTACTCAAAGCTATAAATCATTTTCAATACATCTACTGTTTTCTTCTTTCCGATAGGGCTAAAACCTGTATCCCCTCTTCCAGTGTTCCTTACAGGGTTTACTGAGACATCCCAAAAGCTTGCCCCTTGAAACCACTCGAACCGCGGCTCCCAGAAACTTTTGAAAATAGCTTCATAAGCTGCCGCTTGGTGCTCTTCATTATAGTTTCCTGTACCTGTTTCATAAGAAAAAGGATCAATAAAACCTTCTTCTACTGAACGAAATCCCACTTCCTTAAAAATCATCGGTTGAACTTTATCGGTAATAAACTGAATCTCTGCAAGGGCAATATCTACTTGAGAAGCATACTCATCAGAGCGAAGTTGAAGATGATCAACCAAAGAAACATAGTTTCTTGGATAGGCTTCATTCTTACTACCGAGACTTCTATACATGTCGATTCCGATGGCATCTAACTCATTCCAGAAAGCGACAAGGTCTTGCCAGATTTTAAATTCTTCAGGATTTTCAGGGTGAGCAAGGTCAACGATACGATACCTCCATCTTTCAAACTCTCCTCCCATGGCAGTGAGTTCTCCGTTAGCACTCACACGATCGTCCGTGAAGTTAATGTCGTACATAACACGTGTATTCTTTGGAAGCTTTGTACGAGCATATCTAAGAATACTCAGCCATCTGCCAGGAAAACCATAAGGTTGCTCAATCCATTGATCCTCGAGTCCAACAGTCATAGAATAAAGTTCTGCACCAATGGTGTATTCTTCCACTCTATTCAAACGAGCAATTAAGAAGTACTGGTCATGAAACTGCTTGAACGATTCAAACCAACGATCAGGATCATTAGGTTGAATATTTCCATGCCACCAAGTTTTTTTAGTACCATCTTCCATAGTCTCAATATAAGGAAATTCACCAGCAGGTCCCACAACAAAGAAAATGGGACGAATACCTACGGTCATTCCTTGCTTATGAATGTAACTGATAAGTCTTTTATATCGATTCCTCTCATCATTTCTTTCATTGATAGGAACATCTGGAATAACATCATTTCCTCTCGGATCAGTCATCCTCGCCTGGGGATTAAGAATCACATGATTTGCTCCCAGTGATTTGATTTGATCGACGGCAATTTGTGCAGCTGTTTTAGGGCGTCCCTCTGGAGCTGCATCGTAGATGAATTCACCTAATTGAGTTAAGTTCATACCTTTTACATAAGCATTTTGTGCAAAAGCAAATGTCGAGAAGAGTCCTAAGAAAAAAACCAGAAAACTTTTCATGCTATAACTCCTATTTGTTCTAGAATGTCCCATGCCCTCTTTGAACTAAACCCATCACCATAAGGATTTGGACCTTGTGCTTGTAGGCCACTTTGATAAAACGATTTAACGGAATGATAAATTTTTCGTGGGTCAGTCCCGGCAAGAATAGAAAACCCTTTATCTATCCCTTCCATTCTTTCAGTTGTCTCCCTCATGACAACCACCGGAACTTCTAGCGTAGGAGCTTCTTCCTGAATCCCACCGGAGTCAGTTACAATGACTTTGGCATGTTTCATGAGAGCAACAAAACTTAAGTAATCCATAGGATCAATCAGAAGGAGATTAGATAGATCTGCCAGTTCCTTAGTCATCACTTCTCTAACATTGGGATTAGCGTGAACAGGGAATATAAACTTAGTCTCAGGCATCTCTTGAGCAAGTGTTTTGAGAGCACCTGCAATTTGCATCATTCCTGTCCCAAAACTTTCACGTCGATGAGAAGTAATCAAAATATAAGGTTTATCATCAATAAAATTTTTAATTTTAAGAGGTAAATTATTAGTGGTTACTTTTTCTGAAACCATTCTTAAAGAATCAAGACCTGTGTTTCCTATCATATATCTATGTGGTCCAGCTCCTTCTTTAATGAGTTCATCATAAGCCTTATCTGTAGGGGCCAAATGTACTGAAGCAATTTTAGAAATAAGCTGTCTATTCGCCTCTTCTGGAAATGGTGAGAAAATATTATGAGTTCTTAGTCCTGCTTCTAAATGAATGACAGGGATTTTATTTAAGAAAGCCCAGTAAGCTCCAATATAAGCAGAAGTTGTATCTCCCTGTACTACCAATGCATCTGTTTCCTTAAATTCTGACCGTGACTCAAGAAGCTCAAGCATTAAACTCGACATCGATGCAAGACTCTGATTTGGTCTCATCACTTCAAAGTTAGCATCAACTCTGATATCAAAAAAATCGAGTATAGGTGTTGCCATTTCTTGATGTTGACCGGTGAACAATACCTTAACGTCATGATCTCTTTTCATGCCCTCAATAATAAAAGGAGAACATTTTATGGTTTCAGGACGAGTACCAAATAATACGGAGACTCTCATAGACTCACCTCAATTGGGAAATGTTGTTGATCTTCGATAGAAACAAATTCATAACCAAGTTTCTGAATCCCCTCTACTACAAGACGTAATGAGTTTTTGCCGCCAATAGTGTCAAATGATACTGGAGTTTCTTGGTAATAACGAAACCTTCCATCTAGAAGTTGTGGATGCCAAAAGAACGAGGCAACAGCGCCGCGAATAACTTTAAGTTTCTTGGCTCTCCTTAAAATATCTTCTGGCCGACTTACTGGTCGCCAGGTGTTAGGCCCATAGAAAGCAAAATCAATCATCCCTAGAGTTTCGGGAATTACACTTTGTCCGTAAGGATCTCTATAAATGATGTAAGGAACAGGGACTCCCCCAAAGGAATGATAGTCAACGTCGACTTTAATATTATTTAAGAGTGCCCTTCTTGTTTCACCACACTCACTTGGCTTACATGAGAACGCCATTAGATCATCTGTAAGTCCTGTATCTTGCAAAATCTTATAGGGAAAATAAACTGTGCGATGATAATTCCAGTGAAACATTTTCCCTAGAATGAGGTAGTTCATCACACTTGCGGCATAGTGGGGAACCTCAAAGGCGGCAGGTTTAAGACCTAACTTGTTAAATGTATCAATTCCGCGTTCGATTCTTTTCGTAAACCAGTCAACACTATCAAAAGGAAGAGGAGTGTTTTCAGGATAAAGCCAAAACTCGTAATCACTACCTGTTAATCCATCATAACCACTTACAACATTTCCTAAAGCATGAGAAACACCATGCATAATTATGCTCCCCCCTCTATGAGTAGCATATCTAATGGCCTGAACGAGTCTTGGATATTTTTCAATGGATTCATGAACTGCTGTTTGTTTTCCATTAACTCCGATGAGATCAATAAACTGAGGAATAACTGCAAGAGAAAAAGGAGCTTTCTTAGTATTCATGAAATCAATTGCCCAACGGAGATAATCGACATTGGTGTTGGGAGCAATATCTTCAAAGCGTGCTAAAGCGATTCGTTTCGATGGAGGGTTTTCATCTAAAATATCCCACAAGAGATCTGCAAGAATAAAATAACGATCCTCATAGTGGGTATAACTCATCGGAGAATCAGCGAAATACCAAATATTTGAGTTTCTAACAACGTAAGGAATTTCTTTATTTGTCCAAGAATGCCTAGCTTTGGAAAGTACTTCTACGGTGTCTTGGTCAAGAATATTTATTCCATTAATTTCTGCGGAAGCCGCATAGTTATTGCTTGCGTAATTCCACTCAGTTAACTTAAAAAAAGTCTCACCCTTGTAATCAAAAAATCGAAAAAAGCCTGGGTCTAAATTATGAGGAGAGGGAATGGTTTCCGCTTGAAGAACGTATGGCACCTCAAAACCAGGGTGCTTATTATAAGACTTCATCACTTCTACAAGAGAATTGAACTTATAATTAAACCACACTACCGGTGTCGAAACACTCTTCTCTGTCAGTTCTCTGAGAAATTCTATCGGAGGATCAGTCATAAAATTAGTGGCAAAATAAAAAAGAGCATTACAATTTTCCATTTGTCCAATGTAATACTCATTAATACTCAGTCTTCTAACTTTCCAGTTTTTAAACCCTCCTAGATTACTCTCTAGCATTAATGAATGAATATCCCCTGTCCTATCAATAAAAGGAGGAGAATCAAACTTGTCATAATAAACACACGCTAATTTATTCCCCTCCCATTTATTCAAAGGAATGGCCGGAAGAGTATGCACTTTTTTTTTAGGTAATGCTAAAACCTCAGGATCAATGAGGAGATTATTGTAATAAGGGTAACGAGCATCAATATCGACTGGCTCAAAGTCTGTATTTGATTCAAGTATCTCAACGGTTTTAATTAAAAAACCCTTATCTTCTACTGAAAGAAGTTTATTCTTCAAATCAATTAGACGTTGAAGTTGAAGCTCGTTATTCCTGAGATTATTCTGACAATATATCTCTTCTCCTTGATATATAAATTCATGACAAGCAGGAACAACAATTCTTGAAAGATGAATAGGAAGTCCTGGTAATAAAGACTCAATGGTTGCAAGTGTATCTTGCAGTTCCTTTTCTACTAGTAAACCGTCCTCATAATGTCTTTCGACATCAAGAACGACAGAAATTCCATCAATTGAATGATGAGGTCTGAAGCCTCTACCAACAGCTTTTTTCAAAGCTATAAGATCTTCATCTCCAACAATTTCAAAAAGCAGTTGAGTTTTTTTAGAAGTAGTCTTTCTTAATTTTATTAGCATTTGCTCAATCCGTAGAGCATTGCTTTTTTCCTCAAGAAGATGAGCTATACCACTTCCTACGACAAACCGAGATATAGAACGCTCGCGACTAATCTTCGCAAAATTGGCCATCTGCTGTTCATAAGATGCGATAAGAACCAATGGTTTCTTAGGATTGACTCTATGTCGTGGTCGAGCTTCCCCTAAGTCTGTTGATTCAAAGATTAGGGGTTTAATGGTAAACTTAGCATCCATTAATGTAACACGCGTGTTTAGATCTTCAATTTCAGTTACTGATGATCTTACTCTCGAACTTGAAATGAGTGAGAGATTATCATTAGATGATATTAACTTGGGATGTGCTGAAATTCTTCGGTACCCTCGGTCACTTAAATCTCGAACGATCCGGGCCATAGAGTCAGAGTTATAATGATAACTATAAGGAGTTATAAATAATTCTCTTACACCTGCCTCCCATTCAAAAGAAAATGCATGGTGAGAAAAAATTAAAAAGATTAATAATAGTGTTTTCACAATTAATTAGTCCTTGAAAAGATGAAGTCGTTATTGTCTTTATAAAACTCAGGAGTAAGGGATTCTGGACAAGTATTAAGAGGAGCAATACCGATAGCTTCTTTAGGAAGAACAGAATCAGAGTAAGGGTTAACAGGAACTGCATGATAAGCTACGCCCCACCATTGAAGAAAATAATCTCCCTCTAACTCTTCCATCTCTCCACATGGAGAAACGACATGAGCATCAAAAGAAGAAACATAGCGAGTTCGTTGCTCATAAAGTTGAACAAAATCACCTGGAGCGATGGTATATCCATTAGAAACTTCAACTGTTTCAATTGTTTGGCGAGAGAACTGAGTCATATAGTTTCTGTAAATTGAAAAAATATTTCCCACAATAGTCCAAGATAAAGGAGAAACGTAATACCCCCATTGAGAACCATTGGTCTTTGTCCAGATAGATTGAATTCCCTGAGATATCGTGATGTTTGAAGGATTTGTTGATGAGTTTGACATAATCCCCGAAACAGATTCAAAAGCCGGCATAACTTGGAAACAGTTATTTTTATATTTTTCTGGTTTATTAGTCTGAGTTAAAATAACTGGACGAGAAACATTGAAAATAAGCTGAGTAGTCTTACTCTCCCCTGTTCGTAAATCTTGAGTTATAAGAAAGATAGTTTGTTGAATAAATGGAACATCATCTTTCAACTCTGGAATTGTAAAGTTATACCAATTCCCATCCTTTATAAAAATGTCATATTGCTTTCGTTTCAAGTCGAAAGTTTTATAACTTTCCGAAAGTTGCCAAACGAGGCGATGTTGATACCTTCCTGAACCTCCGAAAGCTCTAGGTTTCAAGGTTAAGGTATTTCCTTGATAAGTTCCTTTAAACTCTTCGCAAGTAAATGATGAGCCGCTCTGGGAAGCAATTTGATTTGTACTTGAGTTTCTTACCTTAGAAACAATTAATTCATTAGTAAGTTCGCTCGCATAGACATTTGATACATTAACTAAAACAAAAGCTAATAAAAACTTAATCATTATAATCTCCCTGATTCATAAAAGTAAACGAGTTCATTTTTTCCTGAAGTGATAACGTCTTCTGCATCAACCACATTCTTGATTGGAAAAGATTTACATGTATTGATTGCAGGACGAACTATTTCAATAAATTCGAGAAGAGTCTCTCTCCCATAATAAGAAGAAGGAATCACCATAAAATCCTCTAAAGATTTTCCAATATCAACGTAACCTTCTGAAACAGCTTCAAATGATCCGCATCCATTTCGATTCCTAATCCAAGAATGCTTTATGGCCTTATGACGACTGAATGATGGCCTAACATAAAAAAGAGCAGACTCCCCTTTCGCTAAGACATATTCTCGAGTGACTGTAATATACTTATGACTTTCTACCTGATTCAACCATTCATCAAACAACCACCCGAAGTTAGAAGCGCCTAAAATGCCAATGGAAGCTTGGTCAAAAGAATTATTTCCGTAACCATAATTAAAACCTCTATCATTTAGCTGCCCAGCTGATGCTGTTGACGACCGACTTACCTTCATTGTTTCATCACTTATATTTTCATAGAGCTTCGAATCGACCTGACTTTGCCCTTCCCAAGAACAAAGACTTTCTGACTTAATCTCATAATAGGACGTGACTTTTGGAGGATGATAGATTGTCGTAAACGCAGAATGTACCTTGTCTGTTTGATACCATAGTACTTCAGCGTCCCAAACTCGATAGTTCAATAATTCTCTTTCAACAGATCTCATCCATCTGAGATTAGGAAGACCGAACCTTGCAAACATCTCCCCATTCCTACTAATTCTTTTTGTTGGAATGAGGTAACTCACCTCTCTAACTTGATGGGGCTTTAATCGATCAACTGATGAAGGCTTAAACTTAATCTTAATGTGCAAAGATTGATGAGGGTCAAGACCTGATAACTTCAAAGATAAACTTGTTCCATTAGGAGTTGCTACCTTTACTTGTTCCTTTGTACATGAGTCAGCAAAAAACACAGTTGAAGAAGATGCTGAAAGAGTAATGAAAAATAAAAATAAAAATAAATACTTCATTGCAGATTCACCTTATCGTCTAGAGTTTCTTCATCAGGAAAGAAGTGGTCAGTTTTATCCCACTCAATCTGATCAGTTTTATTTGTTTTATTAGCGTTATTAAAATGAGTAAGGGCCCTAAGTGCGGCACTCCCATTAATAACCCCTCCTAAGATGAGACGAGGGAAAGTTAGGATTCCGTGTTTTACACCATAAAGAACTGTAGTGAATCGAGCTCTTTGAACAAGTCTCACACAGAAAAGAAATAAATTAAGAATCATGAGATTCAGCAATAGCTTATTCTCAGAGAGATTACTCATCCATTGAGGATTAATAAGATGCAGAGTCAAGCAAAGCAGATAAACAGTCCATGCCAAAAATATAATGGGATTGGCCCATAAAGCTTTTCGATCTCTCCATATTCCATATCGAGCAAGTAAGGACTTAAAACTTTTAATTTCTAATGGATTACCGTAACTTCCCCACGTCACCATCGTCTGAAGAGCAATCCCTGTGGTCCATCTTGTTTTCTGTCGAATACTTCGACCAAAATCAGCTGGGAAATACTCTCTTGTTGCGACAACTTCTCCAAGTGGATCTTTAACCAGCAAAAACATCTGCTTTCCTCCAATACGAGAAATCTTCATGCTGACTTCATAATCCTCAGTCAGATTACCTTCATCAAACCAATGACCAAATTTTTTATGGAGCAGATTTAGAATTCTGAATGAAAAGAAAGTTCCTACCCCAGCACTTGGAATTGGCATGTTAAGCTTTTCTCTAACGGGCACCTCTCTTAGATGAATATCCGCAAATTCATCAAGATAAGTTCCTGCGACCCATTTACTGGTTGGAACTGGAAGCGAAAAAATTGGGACCTGAATAAAATCAACATCATCATTTTGAGCATTGATGGCAGTAAAAGATAAAGGATGGATAACATCTTCTGCATCATGAATAGCAACGAAACGTGGTATCCATGGCTTTTCTCCATTTTTTTGAGCATTATCTATTCCTTGAGTCATCACTCTCAATATTTCATTAAGACATTGTGCTTTGGATGTAGGACCAGGTTTCGAATTAATAACTACCGTTAGTTTCTCCGGATAAAGATCCTGCATCTTAAGGGCAATAGCTAAGGTCTTATCATCATTAGGATAAACTCCTATGAACCAATGAAAATTTTTATATTTAATTCTCCGAAGATTAGTTTTCACCATTGCTTCTAATACATCATACTCTTGCCAAGCAGGTATCATTACAGCAATGGGGTCTTCCTCTCGAATAATCCATTCATTCCAATGTTCATCCAAAATCTTCTTAGGTTTCAATGCAAAGATGGTGTGAACCACATCGAGAAAAAGATCATCAAGAGATCCAAGGAAGAATAAACAACTCAGAACTAGCATTCCCAATTCAACAACTGACATATTTTTTCCTGTTTTAATTTAAAAAGAAATCTGATACTCGTGCGGCTTAATAGCTCTCTTTTAATAAACTAGGGAAGACCCAAATGAAAAATTTAGTTAAGCTTATTATTCTTTTACTCTCAACTAATGCTTACTCCTTTGAAGGTGATATCTATTCACAAACGATTTATCTTCATAAGTATCAGAACCCGGTAACTCAAAACAAAGTTAGCCTTAAAAAACAAACGACAAACTTCGAGTATAACGTAGGAGCATATGTTGATCATGATAAAAAAACCGATGCTCAAGAAGTCTACACTGATGCTCAAGTCGCTCCACTGATTGGTATCCA
>Ga0079224_100005821_pt1 | contig 16238 bp, 15 predicted proteins | sample Stecom2015_FD_80414 | JGI IMG/M metagenome (GOLD analysis project Ga0079224, IMG submission 80414) | Agricultural soil microbial communities from Utah to study Nitrogen management - Steer compost 2015 | ecosystem: Environmental > Terrestrial > Soil > Agricultural land | place: USA: Utah...
AACGGCGTGAGCGCGCTGGGGTGGATCCTGTTCGGGATTCTGCTCCTGTGGCAGATCCCGCACTTCATGGCGATCGCCTGGGTTTACCGGCACGATTACTCGGCGGTGAATTTCCCCATGCTGCCGGTGCGCGACACCGAGGGCGGCAAGGTCGCGCGGTGGTCACTGGTCAACACGGTGGCGTTGGTCGTCGTGTGCCTGTTGCCCTACCCGCTGGGGCTGGCCAGCGCGGTTTACGCGGCGGGCTCGCTGGCGCTGGGCGCGTGGTTCGTGGCGAAGGCGGTGCGGTTCCTGCGCGCCGACACCCGGGACGCGGCGGCGCGGTCGCTGTTCTTCACGTCGATCGGCTGGCTGCCCTTGCAACTGGGCCTGCTGGTGACCGACCGGTTTCTTTTTTAGTTCATGACGATTCAAGATATCCCGGCGCTCAACGCCGCCCTCAACGGACTGGCCACGGTGCTGATGACCATCGGCTTCTTCTGCATCTGGACCGGCCGAAAAAACGCCCACCGCGCGGCCATGTTGTCGGCCGGCGCAGTGTCGGCGGTGTTTCTGGTCGGCTACGTGGCGCACAAGATCCTGGTGCGCGGGGTGCACACGCCGTTCGGCGGCGAGGGTGCGATCCGGGGCGTGTATTACGCGATGCTGCTCACGCACATCCTGCTGGCGATGGCCATCGCGTGGCTGGTGCCGCGGACGTTTTGGCTGGCGATCAAGGGCGACTTCGAGCGCCACAAGGCGTGGGCGCGCTGGACGTTTCCCATCTGGTATTACGTGAGCGTGACCGGCGTGCTGGTGTATTTTTTCCTGTATCGCTGGTGGCCGGCGGCGTGAGCGGTGCGTTGGGTCGCGGCGCCACGCCGCCGGTGAGCGTCTTGGCCGGGGGTCACTTCACCACGAGCACGCCGCCCATGCCGTTGAGGAAGTGGCCGGGAAAGCTGCAAACGAAGGGATAGTTGCCCGGCTCGGCGGGCGCGTTGAAGGTGATCGTGTCGCTTTCGCCGGGGCCCATGAGCTTGGTGTGCGCAAGAACCTGGTCGGCCAGCGCCGGCGGCAGGTAGTCGCGGGCGGCGGCGGTCATGGCGGACATGCAATAGGCGCGGGCGTCGGCGTCGCGGGCGAGCAGCACCCAGTTGTGACCCATGGCGGACTTGGGCAGGCGACCGGTGATCTTCAGGGTCAGCGTAATGGACTCGCCGGGCGCGGCCTCGATGCGGGTGACGGAGAACTTCATGTCGTCACCGGCATCGATGTTGATCACCGGAGAGGTGGCGGCCTGCGGGTTGGCCGCGTGGTCGTGGGCGGAGCCGTGGTCAGGAGCGTGGCTGTGGTCCCGCCCGCAACCGGCGGAAAGCAGCAAGACCAGGGACAGCAGGGCGGGAATGGCGAACAGGTTGAGAGTCTTCATGGGGAAAAGGTCGGTCACGATTAGAGCGGATAACACGGACCGCAATCGCCTTGTGTATTAGCGGAGCCGATTCTGGCTGCGCATTTTCTAATGTCCCCAACACCTGCGCTGATAGCTGCTTTTATAGCTTGAAATGGCAGGGGGCATCCAGACGCTTTGCGCGATTGTGCCCACGCCGGCCCAAGCATTCCTAACCGGTCTCATGAGTCTTTCTTCTTTTATCCGCAGCACCTCCCTCCGTGGCTTGGCCAACCGGCTCTGCCTGTCCGCCCTGCCGCTCCTGCTCGTCGGCTGGGTCAGCGGCCCGCAATCCACCTTCGAGACCGCCGGTCCCGTGGCCCGCTCTCAGACCGGCCTGTTCTACGTGACGCTGTGGGTGACCATGATCATTTTCGTGCTGGTCGCCGGCGTGCTGGCCTACGCCACGATCAAGTTCAAGGCCCGCAACCCCGACGACGAACACGCGCCGGTGCCGCCTCAGGGCCATGGCAATCCGCTCGTCGAGCTCGGCCTGATCGCCGCCTCCATCTTCGCGCTCGTGATCATCGCCGTGCCGACCATCCGCGGCATCTGGTATACCTACGACGTGCCCGAGGCCGAAAAGGCCAACGCCTACGAGGTCACCGCCATCGGCTACCAGTGGTGGTTCAAGTTCGAATACCCCTCCGAGCAGATCGACAACGTCGGCACCCTGGTCAACGCCAACGAGCTCGTCATCCCCGCCGGCCGCCCCGTGCGCATCAACCTGCGCACCACCGACGTCATCCACTCCTTCTGGGTCCCCAAGCTCGCCGGCAAGGTCGATATGATGCCCAACCGCGGCAACCACCTCTGGCTGCAAGCCGACGAACCCGGCTACTTCTGGGGCCAGTGCGCCGAATACTGCGGCGAGTCCCACGCCGTCATGCGCTTCCGCGTGATCGCGCTGAACGAGGCAGACTTCGCCGCCTGGCTGGCCGACCAAAAGAAGCCCGCCCGCACCGTCGAGGCCCCCGCCGACGACGCCCCCAAGGCGCAGCTCGCCGGCTACACCTTCGTCAACCCCGGCCGCAACGCCCCGGGCTGGACCAAGGAATTCGACGACGCCCCGTTCGACCACTGGGTGCAAAAACAATTCCCCGACAAGGACGAAGACCCCGCGCTCATCGCCGCCGGTCGCAAGCTCTTCCAGGAAAAGAACTGCATCACCTGCCACACCGTGCGCGGCCACGAAGGCGGCGGCCTCACCGCCCCCGACCTCACCCATATCGGCTCCCGCACCACCATCGCCGGCGGCCTGCTCGAAAACAGCCCGGAGAACCTGCACCGCTGGCTGCGCTTCCCCGACGAGGTCAAGCCCGGCAACAAGATGTGGGTCGGCATCGGCGCCATGGCCGGCTACATGAAGGCCGACGCCAACGGCGCGCTCACCGTCAAAAACATCGAGGTGAACGACGACGAAGCCCGCGCGCTCGTCGCCTACCTGCACAGCCTCAAGTAAGCGCCCCTCCCGCTCCTCCCGCCGCCCTCCCCTCCCGCCTCAGTCAACTTTCCCGTTCGCCATCAGCCATCACATGGAAGCCACCGCCAAAGCCGATCTCATCGGCCAGGACGCCCCCGCCACCAAGGCGGAAAAACGTTCCTGGCTCTTCACCCGCCCCACCGCCGAGACCGGCATCATCAGCTGGCTCACCACCGTGGACCACAAGCGCATCGGCCTGATGTATGGCGTCTGCTCGCTGTTCTTCTTCCTCGTCGGCGGCTTCGAGGCGCTGCTGATCCGCCTGCAACTCGCGGTGCCCAACAACACCCTGCTGTCGGCCCAGGCCTACAACGAGATGTTCACCATGCACGCGACGACGATGATCTTCCTCGCCGTCATGCCGCTCTCGGCCGCGTTCTTCAATTACATGATGCCGCTCCAGATCGGCGCGCGCGACGTGGCCTTTCCCCGCCTCAACGGCTTCGCCTTCTGGGTCTTCCTCGTCGGCGCCATCGTGCTCAACATCGGCTGGTTCGTTAAGTCCGGCGCGCCCGACGCCGGCTGGTTCGGCTACGCCCCGATGACCTCCAACCAGTTCTCCGACCAGTTCGCCGGCGACATGTCCACCGACCTGTGGATCATGGGCCTGCAAATCCTCGGCGTCTCCTCGGTGGTCGGCTCGCTGAACTTCATCGTCACCATCATCAACATGCGCGCCCCGGGCCTCACCATGATGCGCCTGCCGGTGTTCACCTGGATGACGCTCTTCACGGCGTTCCTCATCATCCTCTCCTTCCCCGCCATCACCATCGCGCTGGTCGAGCTGATGATGGACCGCTCCTTCGGCACCGGTTTCTTCGAGGTCTCCGCCGGCGGCCTGCCCGTGCTCTGGCAGCACTTGTTTTGGATCTTCGGCCACCCCGAGGTTTACATCCTGATTCTGCCGGCCATGGGCATCATCTCGGAGATCCTGCCGACCTTCGCGCGCAAGCCCCTCTTCGGCTACCCCATCGTGGTGTTCTCCGGCGCGGTCATCGGCTTCCTCGGCTTCGGCGTGTGGTCCCACCACATGTTCACCACCGGCATGGGCACCGTCGCCACCGCCGCGTTCTCCCTGGCCACCATGGCCATCGCGGTGCCCACCGGCGTCAAAATCTTCAACTGGGTCGGCACCCTCTGGGGCGGCCACCTGACCATGCGCACGCCCATGATGTTCGCCCTCGGCTTCATCTGGATGTTCATGTTCGGCGGTTTCTCCGGCATCATGCACGCCGCCGCGCCGGCCGACGCCCAGCAGCAGGACAGCTACTTCGTCGTCGCCCACTTCCACTACGTGCTGATCGGCGGCTCCATCTTCGCCCTGCTCGCCGGCATCCACTTCTGGTTCCCCCTGATGTTCGGCCGCAAGGTCTCCGAGAAGGCCGGCAAGATCTCCTTCTGGATCATCTTCATCGGCTTCAACGTCACCTTCTTCCCGATGCACTTCCTCGGACTCAACGGCATGCCCCGCCGCACGTTCACCTACGACGGCAACATGGGTTGGAACAGCGCCAACCTCGTCTCGACCATCGGCGCGCTCATGCTCGGCCTCGGCATCGCCTACTACTTCTACGTGATGATCCACACCTACTTCAAAGGCGAGAAGGTGAAGCACGATCTCTGGGACGCCCGCACCCTCGAATGGACGGTGCCCAGCTACCCGCCCCCCGGTCACAACTTCCACGTCACCCCCACCGTGCACGCCCGCGACGCCTTCTGGTATGAGAAGACCCACCGCGAGGAAATCGCCGCCGAGAAGGCCGAGCACGCCAAGACCGAGGAAGCGCACGGCGGCATCCACATGCCCAGCCAGTCCTGGTTCCCCCTGCTGGCCGCCATCGGCCTGCTCGTCGGCGCGATCTTCTTCGTGAACCACATCTACGTCGGCGCGATCGCCGGCGCCGCCATCATCGTCCTGGCCGTCTATGGCTGGGCCATCGAGGGCCCCGGCGGCTACCATCTGCACGTCGGCAAGGACGGCAAGGTCACCCGCGACGACAGCCACTGAGCAGCCCGCCGCATCCACGCGCAACACCTCCCCCGCAACCTTTCCCTTTACCGACATGAGCAACCACGCGGCCACCGCGGCCATTGATCATCACCACGATCACACCACCACCACGGGCATTCCCAACAAGAAGCTCTTCATGTGGGCCTTCCTCGCCTCGGACTGCATGTTCTTCGGCGCGTTGATCGCCACCCACCTGATCTACCGGCTGCACCCCGTGCCCGGCTCGCAGGAACCGCAGACCTTCTTCTCGATCGAGCTCACCTCCTTCTCGACGTTCATCCTACTGATGTCGTCGCTGCTGATGGCTCTGGCGGTCAACGCCTGCCAAAAGGGCAACGTCCCCGCCGTGCGTCGGATGCTTCTCGGCACGATCTTCTTCGGCTGCATCTTCCTCGCCTGCCAGGTTTACGAGTTCACCCACTTCGTCCACCTCGGCCTCACCCTGTCGAGCAGTATGCTCGGCAGCACGTTCTACGTGCTCACCGGCACCCACGGCTGCCACGTCGCCATCGGCGTGCTCTGGCTGGTCATGATGTATGTGCGCACCTACAAGCCCCATGACGGCGCCAAAGGCAGCAAACGCTGGCCCTTCAGCAGCCTGCTGCACGTGCTGATGATCGTCACCGCCATCGTCTTCACCACCTGGACCGTCCTCGACGCCACCCACGCCATCCTCGAGCACGGCTTCACCGGCGAGGCCTTCGGCGCCTACCTCGGCCACGGTCTGATTCCTCTGATCGCCGCCGCCGTCACCCTGGTCGGCTGCCGCCTGATGGCCCGCTCCGCGTCCAAGGAAAACTTCGGCGAGGCCAACGCCATCGACGTCGAATCCATGGGCCTTTACTGGCACTTCGTGGACGTCGTCTGGATCGTCATCTTCACCGTCGTTTACCTGCTCGAATACCTCTGATCGGCTGCGCCAATCAGAAATCCCAAATCCTAAGCGGCTAAATCCTAAAGCCCCTGCAAAATGAGCGCTCCCGCCACCACTCCCCACGACTCCCACGGCCACGACGCCGCCCACGCCGAGGACGGCAAATTCCACATCTTCGTGCAGATCGCCATGCTGCTGGCGTTCATCACCGGCGTGGAAATCATCCTGATCTACCTGCCCCTGCCCGCTTGGTTGCTGATCACCGCCCTCGCCATCCTCTCGCTGGTGAAGTTCCTCTACGTGATCTTCTACTTCATGCACCTGAAGTGGGACAAAGTGTTCTGCACGATCCTGTTTTTCATCGGTCTGATCCTCGCCACCGGCACCGTCGGCGCGCTCATGGCCATCTTCAGCGTTCAGGACAGCGTGCCCGTCGGCGACGTTTACCAGCAGGAGCCCTGAGCCCGGCCTTCGGCAAAAAACGCACGCGCCTCTCCCTACCTCGCGCGTGTTCCGCGGCGGCCCGCAGGCCGCCGTTTTTTATGTCCGCCCGGCGGAATTAACGTTCACTGGACGCCCCTCCCGCCTCCTCCCGCCCCCTCCGCAAACACCCCGCTCCATGATCAACTGGCAACACTGGCACAACGAACCGCACCTGGTCGGAGGACTGGTGGTTCTCGCCTGGCTCTACGCGATCGCCACCGGCCCGTTGCGCGCGCGACTGGCTCCGCGCGGGACGCCTTTTCCGCGCGGCGCGGCGGTCGCGTTCTACGGCGCGCTGACGCTCTTCTACCTCGCGGTCGGCTCCCCGCTCGACCAACTCGGCGAACGCTTCCTCTTCAGCGCCCACATGGTGCAGCACCTGATCCTCACGCACCTGGTCGCCATCCTTTTTTTGAAAGGCCTGCCCGGCTGGCTCGTGGACGCCCCGCGCCTGCATCCCTGGCTCGCCGGCCCGCTGCGCCTGCTCGTCCACCCCGTCATCGCCGCGCTGATCTACACGCTCACGCTCGGCATCTGGCACGTGCCCGCCCTCTACGACCTCGCCCTGCAGGACCGCTGGGTGCACATCGGCGAACACCTCTCCTTCTTCGCCTCCGCTCTGCTCATGTGGTGGCCCGTCTTCAGCCCGTCCAAACGCTTCGCCCCCCTCGCGCCGGCCGCCCAGATGCTCTATCTGATCGCCGTCACCATCGTCGGCACCCCCTTGTTCGCCTTCCTGGCATTTTCCTCCGAGGTGCTCTACCCCACCTATGAATACGCCCCGCGGATCATTCCCGGCTTCAGCGCCGCCCAAGACCAGTTGCTCGGCGCAGCCATCATGAAACTCGGCACCATGGCCGTGACCTTCCTCGTCCTCATCCGCTGCTTCTATGTCTGGTATTCAACCAGCGAAAAAAAACAGCCCTGACCGCCACCGCATGATTTCACTGGGATTTGGCCCGCCTTCATCGCAACGTCTCCGTTTTTCATGACCTGGGAAATCGCGATCATCTACCTTTTGCTGACCGCCGTGCTGGCCAGCTTCGTGTGGGAAAAAATCCCGCCCGACCTGACCGCGCTCAGTCTGTTCGCCGTTCTCCTCGTCTCCGGCCTGATCTCCAAGGACGACGCCTTTGCCGTCTTCAGCAACAGCGCCCCCTTCACCGTCGGCGCGATGTTCATCCTCAGCGCCGCGCTGGTCAAATGCGGCGCCATCGACCGCATCAGCAGCCTCGTCGAACACACCGCCAACTGGGGTTACCGGCTGGTTCTCATGGCGCTCGTCACCGTCGTCGGCACCCTGTCCGCCTTCATCAACAACACCCCCGTCGTCGTGGTGTTTTTACCCATCGTGCTGAAGCTCGCCCGGCAGCTCAAGATGACGCCCTCCAAGCTGCTCATCCCCCTGTCCTACGCGGCCATCCTCGGCGGCACCTGCACCCTCATCGGCACCAGCACCAACCTCGTCGTCAACGGCGTCATGGGCGCCAGCGGCCTGCCCACCTTCAGCATGTTCGAGCTCGCCTGGCTCGGCGTGCCCGCCTCCATCATCGGCGCGACCTACCTCGCGCTCTTCGGCAACCGCCTCCTGCCCAACCGCGAGATGCTCACCTCGATCCTCTCCGAGGAGGAACGCCGCGAATACATCACCGAGGCCTTCGTGCAGCCCGACTCCACCCAGATCGGCAAGACCCTCGGCGACGCCGGCCTCACCCGCTCCCGCGGCATCCGCGTGCTCGAAATCGTGCGCGACGGCATCGCGCTCTACATCGAACCCGAAAAGGTGAAGCTCCGCGCCGGCGACCGCCTCATCCTCGCCTGCCGCATGAAGGGCATCATCAACACCCGCGGCACCGACGGCATCGACCTCGCCGCCGAGCTCAAGCTCGGCCTCGAACAGATCGCCGCCCACGAGGGCTCGCTGGTCGAGGCCGTGGTCAATCCCCACTCCTCCCTCGTCGGCCACACCGTGCGCGAGGTCAATTTCCGCCAGCGCTTCCGCATGGTCGTGCTCGCCCTGCACCGCCGCGGCCGCAACGTGCGCGAAAAGATCGAAACCCTGCCCATCGAGGCCGGCGACGTCGTGCTCATGATGGGCACCGACCAGGCCATCGACGCCCTCCGCCAAAGCGACGACCTCGTGCTCTTCGACCGCGCCCGCGTGCCGGCCGTCTCGCAGCACGCCAAGATGCCCTTCGTGCTCGGCGTCATCGCCACCGTCGTCGCCACCGCCAGCCTCGGCCTCGTGCCCATCGAGATCGGCGCGCTGGTCGGCTGCGTGCTCGTCTGCGTCTTCCGCTGCCTCAAGACCCAGGAGGCCTACGCCTCCATCGAGTGGAACATCCTTTTCCTCATCTACGGCATGCTCGCCATGGGCCGCGCCATGGAGACCTCCGGCGCGGCCGAATGGCTCGCGCTCAACGTCGTCACCGGCGTCGAGCACGTCGCCACCGGTCCCGCCAAGGGCTTCGTGCTCCTCGCGGTCGTCTATCTTTTCACCACGATCTTCACCGAGATCCTCTCCAACAACGCCATCGCCGCGCTCATGGCGCCCATCGCCATCGGCATCGCCGCGCACCTCGGCTACGACCCCAAGCCGTTTCTCGTCGCGGTCGCCTTCGCCGCCTCCGCCTCGTTCGCCACCCCCATCGGCTACCAGACCAACACCTACGTGTATGGAATCGGCGGATACCGCTTCGGCGACTTCATCAAGATCGGCGTGCCCCTCAACGCCATCTGCTTCACCCTCGCGATGATCATCATCCCGCGCATCTGGCCGCTCGAACTCGCGGCCGCCGTCGCGCCCTGAGCCGCCCCGATGAAACCCGCCCGCGCCTCCGACCTGCGGCCCCGGGCCGCGAAACCCGAGCACCCGCTGGAGTGGCTCGCCGACCCGCTGCGCGACGATCCCACCTTCGTGCTCAAATCCTGGTTCGGCGGACGCACCATCATGCTGCACGGCCTGCATCATCTCTTTCTCACCACGCAAGGCCCGCCGTGGCAGGGCGTGCTCGTCTGCACGTTTCACGAACACCAGCCGAGCCTGCTGGCCGAGTTCCCCGCGCTGCGACAACACCCGGTGCTCAAAAAATGGCTCTACCTGCCCGAAGACGCCGAGACGTTCGAGACCGACGCCCAACGCCTCGTCCAGCTGGTCCGCGTCCGCGATCCGCGCATCGGCATACCGCCGTCGCCCAGGAAAAAACGCGCCGCCAAACCCATCCGCTTCGGCGACAAACTCTGATCCGCCGCAGGGCCCGGACGCGCCGCCTGGACCCGGGCTTGCTCACTCGGCGTCGTAAATCCGCACCTGCGTCCAGTAGGTCTTGAATCGATTCACAAACGCCACGTGCACCGGATCAACCTGGTAGGCGTTGTGCGCCTCGATCGTCTCGAAGAGCGCGGTCAGCGCGAAATCGTAGGACGCGTCCACCACCGGGCGCGGCGGAATGGCCGCCGGACGACCGATGTAGGCCCGGCTGACCGAGCCGATGGGCAGGAGCGATTCGAGCCCTTCCTTCAAAAACTCCTCGCGCTGGGCGGGGGTGAGGTCGGCACGCAGATAAAAGAAGACGGAGTGAACGAGCATATAAACAAGCGGGAAACGCCCACCTTGCGCGGCCCGCGCCGGACGGTCCAGCCAAACCCGGCCGCGGATTTTTTCACTTCCGCCCGCGCGCCCGCGTCTGCAAGGTTGCCGCTTCGCCCGTGCAACAACCCACCGACATCCAACTCATCGGCACCGAAGTCGCCATCCTCTGGAACGACGGCGCGGAGACCTATTTCCCCGCCGAGTTGCTGCGCGCCTGCTCGCCCAGCGCCGAAAACATCGGCGAGCGCGACATCCTCGGCAACCAATACGGCGGCGACGGCCCCCGGCAGTTCCCCGGCGTCGCCGTGCTCGGCTGGGAAATCGTCGGCAACTACGCCGTGCGCTTCGAATTCAGCGACGGACACAAAACCGGCCTCTACAGCTTCGACTACCTCCGCGAACTGGCCCGCCGACATCCCTAGGCGCGCGCCCGCGCTCCCTTCCCCCGGCTCCCACATTCCCTCATTCCCTCTCTCCCTTATTCCCTCTCTCCCTTTCACACCATGCAATTTCCCGCCCGCACCACCTCCGCCGACATCGAGCTCGGCGCCACGCTCCAACCCAAGTTCGGCCCCGACGGCCTCATCCCCTGCATCACGCAGGACATCGCCACCGGCCAGGTGCTGATGTTCGCGTTCATGAACGCGGAGTCGCTGGAGCACACGCTCAAATCCAAGAAAGCCACCTACTGGTCCCGCTCCCGCAACAAGCTTTGGTGCAAGGGTGAGGAGTCCGGCAACGTGCAATGGGTCAAGGAACTCTACACCGACTGCGACCAGGACGTGCTCCTCATCAAGGTCGAGCAAAGCGGCGCCGCCAACGCGTCATGCCACAACGGATACAAGAGCTGCTTCTACCGCAAACTTGATGACCTCGACGGAACGGACTTCAAGCTCGGCTACGTCGCCGAGCGCCTCTTCGACCCGGCGGTCGTTTACAAAAAGAAGTAACGTCCTCCCCCGAAGGCCCGGCTCTCCGCCGGGCCTTTTCCGTGCGACTGTTGGCACTGAATAAAACCCGGGCGGCTTGCCCGTCACCTTTCCGTTTTCGTAATCCATCCCGCCATGCCCATCCGCCATATCGAGGCCCAGTCCCTGTTTGTTTTGAACGCCGGCCAGACCACCTACGCGCTCAAGGTTTCCGAGCAGGGCGTGCTGCTTCACCTTTATTGGGGTCCCGCGCTGGGCGGCCGCCTCGACGGCATCGATCACCGCCGCGGTCAGGACCGCGCCTTCAGCCCGACGCTGGCGGGAGCGCCCAAAGGGGTGAGCCTGGACACCCTGCCCCAGGAGTATCCGACCCACGGCAGCTCCGATTTCCGTCAGCCGGCGCTGGAGGTTTTTCAACCGGCGGACGGTTCGCGCATCGTGTCGTTGCGCTACGCGGGTCACCGCATCGAACCGGGCAAACCCGCGCTGGAGGGCCTGCCCTCGACGTATGTCGAGTCGGGCGCGGACGCCGACACGCTCACGGTGATGCTTGAGGACAAACACATCGGCCTGCGCGTCGAGCTGCTCTACACGGTCTTCGCCGGCCACCCGGTGATCACGCGCTCGGCCCGCGTCGTGAACGCCGGCATGGCGCCGCTGGAGTTGCGCCGCGTGCTGTCGGCCTCGGTCGACTTCGACACCGACGTCGCCGACTACAAATTCGTGCAGCTCTCCGGCGCGTGGGCCCGCGAGCGCGACGCGCGTTTCTCGCCGCTGCGTCCCGGCGTGCAGGCCATCGACAGCCGGCGCGGCACCAGCAGTCATCAGCAGAACCCGTTCATCGCGCTGGCCGAGCGCGGCGCCGACGAGGAGCACGGCGCGGTGCACGCGTTCAACCTGATCTACAGCGGCAACTTCCTCGCGCAGGTCGAACACGACCAGTTCGCCTGCTCGCGCGCGCAGATCGGCATCAACCCGTTCGACTTTTCCTGGCTCCTCGCCCCGGGCGAGGCGTTCCAGGCGCCCGAAGCGGTGCTGGCGTTTTCCGCCGACGGCCTCGGCGGCATGTCGCGCGCGCTGCACCGCTTCTACCGGCGTCACCTGCTGCCGATCGCCTGGCGCGACCGCGAGCGCCCGATCCTGGTCAACAACTGGGAGGCCACGTATTTCACTTTCAACGCGGACAAGCTCGAGGCCATCGCCGCCGCCGGCGCGGAACTGGGCGTGGAGTTGTTCGTGCTCGACGACGGCTGGTTCGGCAAACGCGACAACGACCTCACTTCGCTGGGCGACTGGTTTGTTGATCGCAACAAACTGCCGGGCGGTCTCGCCGACCTGGCCGCGCGCATCAACGCCCGGGGCGTGCAGTTCGGCCTGTGGTTCGAGCCCGAAATGATCTCGGTCGAGAGCGAGCTTTACCGCGCCCACCCCGACTGGTGCATCCACGTGCCCGGCCGTCCGCGCACCGAGGGCCGCCAGCAGCTCGTCCTGGACTTTTCGCGCGCCGAGGTGCGCGACGCCATCCACGACAGCATCGCGAGGATTCTCCGCTCCGCGCCGATCACCTACGTGAAGTGGGACATGAACCGGCACTTCACCGAGGTCGGCTCGGCCGCGTTGCCCGCCGATCGCCAGCAGGAGACCGCGCATCGCTGCGTGCTCGGGCTCTACGCGTTGATGGACCGCTTCACCCGCGAATTTCCGCACATCCTGTTCGAGGGCTGCTCGGGCGGCGGCGGACGTTTCGACCCCGGCATCCTGGCCTACATGCCGCAGATTTGGACCAGCGACGACTCCGACGCGATCCAACGCCTGCGCATCCAATACGGCACCAGCCTCGCCTACCCGTTCAGCACCATGGCGGCACACGTGTCGGCCGTGCCCAACCATCAGGTCGGACGAGTCACCCCGCTGCGCACCCGCGGCGACGTGGCCTTCACCGGCAGCTTTGGCTACGAGCTCGACCTCGGCGCGATGACCGACGCCGAGAAGGCCGAGGTGAAACGCCAGTGCGCTCACTACAAAGAGGTGCGCCGCCTGCTCATGAGCGGCGATCTTTACCGCCTCAAGAACCCCGGCGACTCGCGGGAGGCCGCATGGATGGTCGTGGCCGACGACGCGACCGAGGCGCTCGTCACCCACGTCACCGTGCTGGCCGAACCCAACGCCCCGCACCGCCGGCTCAAGCTCCGCGGACTCGACCCGGCCCGGACCTACCGCGTCCGCCGGGACGACACGGAGACGAGCGTCGCCGGCGACGTGCTCATGCACGCCGGTCTGCCCGTGCCCGACGCCCCCGGCGATTTTCACAGCGTGCAGTGGCACCTCAAGGCCGCGACCTGACCCGCGTCGCCGGGCCTCCGCCTCCGGCGCGCGCGCGAGCTTACAGCAAACCCATCCGCGAGGCGTGCAACGCCGCCTCCGCCCGCGACCCGATGTTGAGCTTGCGATAAATCGACTTCACGTGGCTCGCGACCGTTCCCTCCGCCACGCCGAGCGCCAGCGCCGCGTCGGCGATGCGCAGACCGCGGGCCACCAATCCCAGCACCTCGGTCTCGCGCGCCGTCAACCGCGACGCCTCCGGACACTCACACGGGCCCGTCAGCCGAAAGTGCTCCATGATGCGTCGGGCGACCGACGGCGAGAGCGGCGGCATGCCGTCCTCGATCTGCCTGAGCTGCCGCACCAGCGCGTCGTCCGCCTGCTCCTTGAGCAGATAACCATGCGCGCCGGCCGAAAGCGCGGTCACGATGCTCGCGTCGTCACCCATCACCGAGACCACCACGCACACCGTGCCGGGATGATTCGCCCGCAACTCGCGCAACACATCCACGCCGGAACCGTCCGGCAACCCCAGGTCCACCAGTGCCAGGTCGTGCCCCGCCTCCGCGCACAACAGCTCAAGCGCCCGGCCACGCGTGCCCGCCTCCTCGACGACAACATCGCCAAACGCCCTTCGCACGACCGCGGTCAGGCGGCTCCGCTCCCCGGGCAGGTCTTCGATCAATAAAACTCGGTTCATGGTTTCTCCTCGGTGAATTTCAGCGGTAATACAAACGTCGCGCGCGTCCCCCGCCCCTCCGCACCGGCCGTCCAACGGGCACTCCCGCCAAGCGAAGCCGCGCGCGCCTGCAAATTGTCCAACCCATGCCCGCGACGGACGGCCGCCGGATCAAAACCCGCGCCATCGTCCTCCACCACCACGGTCACCGCCGCCGACTCGCGGCGGATCTCCACCGTCAGCCGCGACGCGCGCGCATGCTTCAACGCGTTGCTCACCGCCTCCCGGATCAACGGCCGCAGCACATGCAACACCCGCGCCGGCACCGCCTCGTCCGGCCGCCCGTCGCGCGCCTCCCAACGCAACGCCAACCCCGCCGCCTCCACCCGATCCGCCGTCTCGTGGCGCAGCTCGGCGAGCGCCTCCTCCAAACCCAGCGACGGATTCGACGCGTCGTTGATGATGCCCCGCAAATCCGACAACGCCCCGCGCAATGTCTCCTCGCGCCGCGCCTCCTCGCGGGCGTGCAACGCGCTCAACAACTGAGCCCCGATGTTGTCGTGGATGTCGCGCGCGATCCGGTCGCGCTCCACCCGCACCCCGCGCTCGTAGGCATGACGACTCTCGATCACATGCGCCAACATGCCGGCCAATCCCCGCGCCGCCTCCACGTCGCGCGGCGAAAACAACGCCCGTCCCCCGCGCGCGAACCGCAGCCGCACCGCGCCCACATCGCCCACCGCCGGCAGGCACAACGCCAGACCGTCGTCCTCCAACACCGGCTCGCCCGCCGCCCGTTCCGCCGGATCGACGTGCAGCGCATCAAACCGCTCGCGCAGACAACGTCCCCACAACGCCGTCCGATCCTCCGCCCGCGGCGCCAGCGCCACATCCACCACCGCCTTGAACGCATCCCGGCCGTCGCCCGCCTTTCGCCCGAGAAATCGCTCGGCCAGCCAACCCCGCAACGGCAGCCACAACACCCCGCAAATCAACAACGACAAGCTCAGCGACAACCCCGAGGACAGCTGCAATTGCAGCAAAAACAACAGGTCCAGCACCACCAACAGCGCCACCGCCGCCATCCACGTGATGATCCGCGCCCACCACTCGTCCAAACCAAACAACCGGTAGCGCAGGATGCCGAACCCCAGCCCCGCATACACCAGCACGAACAACAAAAACGAGTAGGCCTGCACCCCCGTCGTATCGAAACCAAACATCTGCGGCAGCAAAATCAGCAGACCGAACACCCCGCTGCCCACCACCCACGACAACAAAAACCAACGCAACGCCGCCCGCCCCACCGGATCGCGCCGCGTCAACCGCCACTGCCACCACGACAACCCGAACGTCGCCGCCAGATACGCCATCACCAACACCCGCCGCGCCAGGATCATCGACTCAAACACCCCGACCTGCTGCGCCGCGAACCAGCCCGCCTGCACCGCCACCGCCGCCACCCCCAGCCACGCCGGCCCCACCCGCCGCGGATACGTCAGCAACAACGCCACCATCGTCCCGGCGAACAGGCTCCCGCCCATGAAATTCAAATCGCTCAACCAACGAAAAAGCTCCCCGGACAACCCCAGCTCCCGCGTCGAATAAACCGCCGGCAACGGCGCAAACACCACCGTGCTCCAACCGCTCAACAACAGATAACGCGCGCTCGCCTCCCCGCGGCGAAACACCCACACCCCCGCCGCGATCAACCAGGCGACCACCCCCACCGCCACCTGCACCCAAAACGTCGCCGGCAACGTCGCCACCGGCCGCGACTCCCCCGGCGTCACCCGCCACTCGCGCCCCTCCGTGTCGATGAACACCACCTCCCCGGCCGCCTGTATTTTCGCCAGTTCGTCCTGCCGCTCCAAGAAATCGTCATACCGCGCATACGTCTCCACCACCCCGTCCGGCTCCACGATGAAATCGCGCGCCTCCAACCGCAGCGACCGCCCCCCGGCCGACACCGTCGTCAACACCGCTCCGGCCGGGACTCCCGCCGCCGGTCCCTCCGCATGGACAACCACCGCCCCGTCCGCCTCCCGGTCGAACGCCAGCCTCAACCCCAACCACGGCCGCTCCGTCGCCAACATCAACACGACCGCCACCGTCGCCGCCGCATACAACGCCGCGGCCACCAACAACGGCCCGGGCAACGACCACCACCGCCTCATCCCCGCGCCCTCCAGACGATCCGCCCACGCCGGCCACGACCACACCCGGCCGCCAAACGACATGAGCCAATCTTCACAACGAGATTCATTTTCATCAATTCGTCCTCTACTGGGGGGAATCCCCCGAAAAATATCAAGCGGGCTTTCTCCCTGAAAACCAGCGTCTTGCCCCTATCTCCCCCGTTCGGGGGATACACTTCACTACCGCCATTCGATTACAATTGATTTACAATATGCCATTTAGCGGCATGTCGCACACCCA
>Ga0079224_100005822_pt1 | contig 16237 bp, 18 predicted proteins | sample Stecom2015_FD_80414 | JGI IMG/M metagenome (GOLD analysis project Ga0079224, IMG submission 80414) | Agricultural soil microbial communities from Utah to study Nitrogen management - Steer compost 2015 | ecosystem: Environmental > Terrestrial > Soil > Agricultural land | place: USA: Utah...
CCCGCCCCCGCCCCCGCTCCCACGCCAAGCCTCCCCGCCCCCACGCACTAACTGTATGTAGCACATCGAAATATTCCACTCGCGGAAGCGCCACTCCCCTCGAGCGTTGCCTCGACCCCCTGCCCCCGCCCGCACACGCGAGCCCGGCGCAGCCCCCTCGCAACACCCAGCCGCGCCCGGCCACCCGCCGCAGCCGAAACGTTCGCGAAGACACGCCGGGCCGGCAACGAGAGGATCGTCCCCGCCACACCCCGGAGCGAGTCGTTCGCGCGCGGACTCCGAAGCGAGTCGGTCCGCGCGCCGCCGCCCCCCGAACCTACCCCGGCCCCCGCAGCATCAACACATTGCGCCGACACACCGCCACCAGCACATCCCGCTGGTTATACCCCCGGTGCTCGAGCGTCAGAATCCCGTTCCGCGGCCGCGACCGGCTCGGCCGCATGCCGACCACCTCCGTCTCGACGTGCACCGTATCCCCAACGAACAGCGGCGCCGGGAAGCGGACCTCCTCCAGGCCGAGATTCGCCACCGTCGTGCCGAGCGTCGTCTCGTGGATCGAGATGCCGACGATCAGCCCGAGCGTAAAGAAGCTGTTGATGAGCGGCTCCTTGAACTCGGACTGCGTCCGCATGTACTCGCGGTCGATGTGCAAGGGCGCCGGATTATGGGTCAGCGCGCTGAACAGCACGTTGTCGGCCTCCGTCAGCGTCCGCCTGATCGCGTGGCGAAACACCTGGCCGACCTCGAACTCGTCGAAATAGAGTCCCGCCATCCTGCGTGCCTCCGATGATTCAGGCTCCGGAAAGCTCGCGGCTCCGTTCCGCCGCCGCGCGCACCGCGCGCTCGATCAGGCCGTCGAGGCCGCCCTCGCCCATCAGCACGCGCAGCGCCGCCTCGGTCGTGCCGTTCGGGCTCGTCACGCGACGGCGCAGCTCGCCCGCCGGCTCGCCCGAGCGCTCCGCGTATGCGCCCGCCCCCGACACCGTAACGGTCGCGAGCTTCTCGGCCAGCTCGGGCGCAAGGCCTGCGCGGATCCCGGCCCGGGTCAGGCATTCGATGAGCAGGAACACGTATGCGGGGCCGCTGCCGGAGACGGCCGTGACCGCGTCCATCGACGCTTCATCGTCGATCCACGCGGTCTCGCCGACGGCGCCGAGCAGCTCGTCGGCCAGAGCGCGCTGCGCGGCCGTGACCCGCGCCGACGGCGTCATGACCGTCATCCCGCGCCCGATCGCCGCGGGCGTATTGGGCATCGCGCGCACGACGGCCGCGTCGTCGCCGAGCACGCGGGTCAAAGATCCGATCGTCTTGCCCGCCGCGATCGAAACGAACAGCGCGCCGGCCGCGGCGAGCGGCATCAGGGAACGGACGACGTCATCCACCTGCTGCGGCTTCACAGCCACGATCACCGCGTCCGCGCGATGCGCAAGCGCGCGCTCGTCCACGGTGCTGCTCGCACCGACGCCGAGCTTGCCGGCCGCGGCCAGTGCGGCCTCCGCCGGATCCACGACGTGGATGAGCGCGGGGCCGATCCCGCGCTCGAGCCAGCCGCGCACGAGCGCCTGCCCCATGTTGCCGAAACCGATCAGTAAGACTCTGCGATCCATCCTCTCTCCCGCTGGTCGTCACGCGTCGGCCGTCGGCTCTGGCCTCGGCTGAACGCGTCCCGCGCTCTCCGTCTGCTCGCCGCCGGCATTGCGGTCGTTGAAGACTTCGACGTCGAGCGCATCCTCGGACCGGGCGACGACACACGTCACGACGCAGTCGCCCGTCACATTCACGGCGGTCCTCAGCATGTCGATCAGCCGCTCGACGCCGATGATCAACGCAATGCCCTCGACGGGCAAACCGACCTGCTGAAGCACGATCGCAAGCATGATCAGCCCGGCGCCCGGAGCCCCCGCCGTGCCGATCGACGCGAGCGTCGCGGTCAGGATCACGGCCACGAAGTCGCCGAGCCCGAGGTCGATGCCGTAGACATTTGCGATGAAGACGGTCGCCGCGCCCTGCATGACCGCGGTGCCGTCCATGTTGATCGTCGCGCCGAGCGGCACGGTGAACGCGGCCACGGAGTTGGAAACGCCGTGACGCCGCTCGAGCGCCGCGAGCGTCACGGGGATCGTCGCGCTCGACGACGACGTGCTGAACGCGAAGCTCATCACGTCGCGCAGCTTCGCGAAGAACGGCACGGGGTTCAGCCGCGCGAGCCGCAGGAGGCTCGAGTAGACGACCCCGACGTGAACGGCGAATGCAGCGACGACGACGAGCACGTAGCCCGCAAGCGGCAGGATCAGCTCGAGTCCCTCGGTTGCGAACGTCGCGGCGAGGAGCGCAAACACCCCGACGGGCGCCGTCTTGATCACGAGGGTCACCATGCGCATCACGACGCGGTTCAGATCCGCGAAGATCGCCGCGACGCGCCGGCCCGCCTCGCCCGAGACCGAAATCGCGAAGCCGAGGAGGAGCGCGAAGACGATGATCTGCAGCATCTCGCCGTCGGCGAGCGCACGCACCGGATTCGTCGGCACCATGCCGACCAGCACGTCGACGACGCCCGGAGGCTCGCGCGCCTCGTAGGTTGCGCCCGCGGCGAGATCGAAGCCGTCGCCGGGCGAGACGATCACGGCGATGGAAAGGACGACGACGAGCGCGATCGCCGTCGTCGCGAGATAGAGCGCGAGTGTCTTGATCCCGAGCCGGCCGAGCGCGCGGATGTCGCCGAGCGACGTGACCCCCGTGACGAGCGAGAACAGCACGAGCGGTGCGACCATCATCTGCAGCAGCGCAATGAAAACCCGCCCGACGACCGCGAAGACGCCGCCGACGAGAAAATCGTCGACGAGCCGGGTGCCGCCGCCGAGCTCGCCGAGCAGCCAGCCGACGACGATGCCGGCGGCCATCGCGATCAGAATCTTCTGCGTGAAGCTCATCGTGCGCTCATGCCCTCACCGGCCGAGGGGGGCCCGCTCCGCGCGACGGTAGTCGCCGGCGGCCGGCCGGGCAAGCAGCGCCCGTCCCGCGGCGGAAAGCGGTGTCGGGCACCGTTCTCCGGCCGGCCGAAAAATGGTGTCTGACACCCTTTTCGGGGCGCCGGCCGGAGCCCGGGGACGGCCATCGGACGCGGCGGGCATATTGGTTAATATATGCCTCCTCGAATCCGGCCGCGCCGCGGCCTCCACCAACCGACAACAAGAGGAAGCACCGCATGCATCGCACGATTCTGATTCTGGCCGGATTGGGCCTCGCACAGGCCGCGCTCGCGGAGCCGCGCGACTACGCGATCGATATGGCGCATTCGAGAATTTTCTTCGACATCGATCACCGCGGCTACTCGACGATGCTCGGCCGCTTCGCCGAGTTCGGCGGGACCTTCAAGTACGACGCCGAAAACCCGGCGAACAGCTCGCTGGACATCACGATCGATCCGTCGAGCATCGACATGTTCCACGAGGGCCTGAACAACCACCTGAAGACGGCCGATTTCTTCAATGTCGAGCAGTACCCCGAGATGCGTTTCGTCAGCGAGCGCGTCGAGGTGTCCGGCGAAGGCCAGTTCAAGGTGCACGGCCAGTTCACGATGCTCGGGCAGACGCATCCGCTCGCGTTCGACGTCGTCCTGAACCAGACGGGCACGGCACGCGGCGGTGCGGCCATGGCCGGCTTCACGGCGACGGGGACGATCGACCGAGCGGCGTACGGCATGAACTACGGCGTGCCTGCGGTCGGCCAGAACGTCGACTTCCGCATCGAGGTCGAGGCGAGCGAAGCGCCGACGTCCTGACCTGTCTCCGTTTGGATACCTCGGGTAGAGACGCGAGCCCTGCTCGCGTCTCTCGTTAGGGGAAAGGATGTTCCCGTCACGCCCGAAGACCGCTCCGATGATCGAGCTCAAGAAATCGCGTCCCGCGGCGCCGGAGGCGACGTGAGAGACGTATACATCGTCGGCGTCAGCCAGGCGCCTATCACTCGCGACTCGGGGGTCCGGGGACGGTACCTCGCAGCCTCCGTCGTGCAGGACGCGCTGGCAGACGCGGGCGTCGAGAAGGAGCGGGTCGAAGCGCTTTACGTCGGCAACATGACGTCCGGGCTCCTCGCGGGCCAGCAGCAGCTCGGCGGGCTGATCGCCGACTATGCGGAGCTGACCGGCATCGACGCGGTCACGATCGAAGCCGCTTGCGCGTCCGGCGCGGCGGCCGCCCGCATGGCCTACCTCACGATCGCCGGCGGCATCCACGATGTCGTCGTGGTGTGCGGTCTCGAGCGCATGACGCACGTCGATCGGGACACGGCGACCCGCGCGCTCGCGACGGCCGCCGACTGGGAGCTCGAGGGCGCGCGCGGCGAATCCTTCATGTCGCTGAACGCACAGCTGATGCGAGAATACATGGATCGTCACGGCGCAACGGCGCGCGACTTCGCACCGTTCTCGATCAACGCCCATCGCAACGCGCTCGGCAACCCGAATGCTCTCTTTCACAAGCCCGTCGATGTCGACGGGTATCTCGCGTCGCGGATCGTGATCGGTCCGATCCGCGTGTTCGACGCGTCGCCGATATGCAACGGCGCCGCGGCCTTCGTCCTCGCTTCGGCCGACGCCGCGAGATCGATGCGGGGCGGTGCGCGCGTGGCCGTCGCCGGCTCCGCTTCGGCCACCGCCCCGCTCGCGCTCCAGCGGCGCGCGGACATGCTGCGCCTCGACGCCGTCGACGTCTCCACTCGGAAGGCGCTCGAGCAGGCCGGCGCGCGGCATCGCGACGTGAGCTTTTTCGAGCTGCACGACGCATTCACGATCATGGCCGTGCTGAGCCTCGAGTCCGCCGGCTTCGCCGATCCGGGCACCGGCACGCGGCTCGGCACCGAAGGCCGGATCGGCATCGACGGCGACCTGCCCCTCTCGACGATGGGCGGGCTCAAGGCGCGCGGCCATCCGGTCGGCGCGACGGGCGTCTATCAGCTCGTCGAGGCGTATCTGCAGCTGATCGGGGCGGCCGGCGACAATCAGGTTCCCCGCGCAGAGCTCGGGCTCGTGCAGAACATCGGCGGGACGGGCGCAACCGTCGTCACGCACGCGCTCCGCCGAGTCGGCTGACCGGTATTCGCAAGGACCAGGACAAGCGGGCCGCGCCCCGGCCTCTGCCTGGAAAATGTTAGCCTAGGCTCAACTGCGCAACGCAAAGGGATGAGACAGATGGCAGAGCAGCCCATGGACGCCGACATCGCAATGGACGGCGCCAATCTGTACCAGGAGGAGACGTTCACCGACCGGCGCATCGGCAGCCTGCTGCGGCTCACGCCGGTCACGGCGGCCGGAGTGCGCGACGAGTCCCGCCCGGTGCTGTACGTCGGTCAGACGCAGGTGCTGACGCCGGCCGGCGCGCTGCCGATCAGCTTCGAGATCGATGCGTCGAGTCTCGAGGACGCCGTGCAGAAGTTCGGCACCGAGGCCCAGGAAGCCCTGGCGAACACGGTCAAGCGGCTCGAGGAGATGCGCCGCGAAGCCGCCTCGTCATTGATCGTGCCGGGCAGCGGCGCCGGCGGGCCGGGCGGGTTCGGCGGGCCGGGCGGGCCGCGCGGCGGAGGCATTCAGATCCCGTAGCACGGCCCTCGAGGCTCCAAAAACGCGATAGAGCCGGCCACCGTAGCGTCCAGAGGAAAGGCCGGCGCCGGCGGCGCCCGCACAGCTCGTGCTCTGCGCCGCGCAGTCGAATCGGGAGCGCGAAATGGATACGACGGCAGCCGACAAGAGTGCGATCGTCGAGGTCGTCAATAACTGGGTAATCTGGAGCGACTCGGGCGATTTCGAGCGCTTCGCGACCGTCTGGCACGACGACGCGTGGATGACCGCGACTTGGTTTCAGGGGCCCGCGCGAGAGTTCATCGAGGCCCGGAAGCGAGGCTTCGAGCGGGGAGTGAACATCATCCATTTTCTCGGCGCGGTCACGTGCGACGTCGCCGGAGCGCGCGCGATCGCGCAGTCGAAGATGACGATCGGACAACGCGCGACGGTCGACGGCGTGCTCGCCGACGTCCTGTGCACGGGCCGCTTCTACGACTTCTTCGAGAAGCGTGCCGGACGCTGGGCAATCGTGCGCCGGCAGCCGATCTACGAGAAGGACCGCTTGGATCCGGTCGACCCGGGCGTGCGCCTCGAGCTCGACCGGGAGCTTCTCGCGCGCTTCCCCGAGGGCTACCGGCACCTCGCGTATCTGCAGACGAAGGCGGGATTCAACGTCAAAACGGGGCTGCCGGGGCTGCGCGGTCCCGAGGTCGAAAAGCTCTACACGGAAGGCCGTGCGTGGCTGGCCGGCTCGCCGAGCCCCGGCGAGCCGCTGTAGCAGGCGCGGCGGGCCCCCGAGCGCCGTCAGGCCGCGGCGCCGCCGTCATTCGAGCGCCGCTGGAACGCCGCGAGGAAACGGTCCACGACTCGAGTCGAGCGCTGCCGAATCGCCTCGCTGCTCGGGCTGTTGCCGAGCAGGAGCGCCTCCATCACCCACCAGTGCACCATCATGCCGATCAGGAACTCGGCGGCCTCCTCGGCCGTTCCCGCGTCGATCACCTGCCGCCGCTCGAGCTCCGTGAAATACGAGGTCAGCATCGCACGGCTGCGCAGCGGCGCCCGCTCGTAATACATCTTCGCAAGGTCCGGGAAGCGCTCGCGCTCGGCGATGATCAGCCGCAGCAGCGCGTGATGCTTCGCGGAGAACAGCACCTCGAGGCGCTGCACGGAGAACTCGATCAGCGTCGTCCGCGGATCGGCGGACGTCTCGAGCTGCGGATGCTGCGCGGACGCGAGCACCTCGTCGATGACGGCCCTGAACAGATCGTCCTTCGTCGGGAAATAGCTGTACAGCGTCGCCTTCGAGCCGCCGGACCGCTCTAGGATCGAGTCGATGGACGTGGCCCCGTAGCCGTCCCTCAGGAACAGCTCTGTGGCCGCCTCCAGTATTTTCGCCAGCCTTTCTCGTCCCCTGGACGACTGAGGCAGGACGATATTGCTCGCCGAATTTTCCATGGCTTGGCCCATCCTCATGAATCAAGGTCGCTCGACGACGATTTCGCCGACGTCGCGTCTCTTTTGACTCGGAACGACGCGCGGTATTCCATACCAAAAAAGGCCAACGAGCACTTCTGCCGCGGCATCGATGCCGACGACCTCGAAAAAGCGCGGCTCACGGGTCACGGCGCCGGTAGTCCATTTGACGCCGAGCCCGCACTGCCACATGTAAAGCATGAGATTCTGCACGGCGCAACAGCAGGCCGCGTAATCCTCTCGCTGCAGCAGCTCGTCGTCGCTGCGGGCGCACGTCACGACGAAAAACGCGGGGATCGCGCCCCAGCGCTTGCGCCGCGCCTCGCCGGCGCGCTCGCCCTTCGCCGTCGTCTCGATGTCGACCGCGAGGTCGACGATCGCGTCCGCCGTCTCGCGACCGAGCACATAGAAGCGCCAGGGCTGCGTCAGCCGATGGTTCGGCGCCCAGCGCGCAAGCTCGATCGCCTCCAGCAGCCGCTCTGTCCCCGGCGGTTCCGGCTCGAACAAGTCGACCGAGCGGCGCGAGCGGATCGCCTCTGCGAAGCGAGCAAGCTCGTCCGGGGAGCGCTGCGGGACGGTGTCGGGCATCTAGAAACCTCCGGTAAACTTCGGCGAGCCGCGAACGCTCAATTCTATCAGGCCGGCGAGTCTGCCGAGCGGGAGGGACATGGAGGCGGAATTCGACGTCGTCGTCATCGGCGCCGGAGTCGTCGGGCTCGCTGTTGCGCGCGCGCTCGCGCTCGCGGGCCGCGACGTGCTCGTCCTCGAGAAAAATGCCGCAATCGGCGAGGAAACCTCGTCGCGCAACTCCGAGGTCGTGCATGCCGGCATCTACTACCCGCGCGGAAGCCTCAAGGCGCAGCTCTGCGTTCGCGGCCGCGACGCGCTCTACCGCTACTGCTCGGAGAAGCGGATTCCCCACCAGCGGCTCGGCAAGGTGATCGTCGCGGTCTCCGATGAGCAACGCGCCGAGCTCGAGCTGCTGCAGATAACGGCCCGCGCAAACGGCGTCGACGATCTCGAGTGGCTCGACCGCGACGCGCTGCACACGCTCGAGCCCGAGGTCCGCGGTGTCGCGGCCCTCGTGTCGCCGTCGACCGGCATCGTCGACAGCCACGCGCTGATGCTCGCGATGCAGGGTGATCTCGAGCAGGCCGGCGGTCAGGTCGCGCTGCGCTCGAAGCTGGTTGCCGGGACGGCCGAAGGCGGTGCGGTGCGGCTGACGGTCGAGAGCGAGAACGAGATCGTCGAGCTCGGCGCCCGGGCCGTCGTCAACGCCGCGGGCCTGCACGCCGAGCGGGTCGCGCGCGCGTTGCCCGAGCTTCCGTCCGTAGCGATACCTAGACTGCGCTATGCGAAGGGCAACTACTTCGTCTATCGCGGCAAGAGCCCGTTCCGACATCTGCTCTACCCGCTGCCCGAGCCCGGCGGCCTCGGTGTGCACGCGACGATCGATCTTTCCGGGCGCACCCGGTTCGGGCCGGACGTCGAATGGAGCGACGGGATCGACTACACGCTGGACCCGGCTCGCGCGGAGCGGTTCTATGCGGCCATCCGCCGCTATTGGCCCGGGCTCCCCGACGAATCGCTGAGCCCCGGCTACGTCGGCATCCGGCCGAAGCTGACGGGACCCGGGGAGCCGGCGGCGGATTTCATGATCGCGGTCGCCGAGGCGCCGGGCGGCGCGCCGATCGCGCATCTGTTCGGCATCGAATCGCCGGGCCTCACGGCCTCGCTCGCGATCGCCGAGCATGTGCGGGAGCGCCTCGCGACGTAGACGGGCATCGCCGCAGGCGCCGTCGCCCTCGGAGAGCCGACTTGCCCTATGCCCGCGTCACCGCCCGGCACGGGGGAGCGCCCGGACCCCGGCGCCCGTCAACGCGACGCGCTGAACTGCCGCTCGAAGAAGTCGTATGCGCTGCTGCGCAGCAGCGGGAAGTAGAACACCGACGTGCGGTGACCGGTCGGCAAGAAGAGCGTCTCGGGCTCGCCGAGCTCGGCCCGCAAGCGCTCCTGCGCCTCGAACGGCACGATCATGTCCGTGCGCGTCATGACGAGCAGCACTTCCTCGGCATCGACGTACGGCGCGAACACGAGCGGATCCGACGCGATCAGCTCGTCGAGGCGCTCCTTCAGCCCTTCGCGGCTCATACCGGTCTTGCGAAGCGAGCGGTGGATCTGTCGAGCGACCGCGCGATAGCTCGTATTGACCATCAAATACGGCAAGTCGCCGCCCGCCATGGCCGCGACGATCGCGTCGACCCGCTCGTCGAGCGCGGCCAGCATCACGGCGGCCATGCCGCCGAAGCTCAGGCCGAAGATGCCGACGGAGTCGATCTCGGGCTGGCGGTCGATCCAATCGAGGATGCGCCGGTAATCGATGATGTTCTGCCGAATGATCCGCTCGGGATCGTCGAGCAGGTCGTCCATCGGATCGCGAGCGTGATCGATGACGAGCGCGGCCCAGCCTCGCGATGCGAAGTAGCGGGCGAAATAGCGCGATACGAGCATGTTGCCGTTCGCAATCGGCAGCACCATGATCGCCGGCGTCACTTCGTCGCCGACGTCGTAGTACTCGAACCTCACCTCCTCGATCGGCGGCATGCCGTCGACCGATTCCCGCTTCGGCAAAACGACCTCGCGGACGACGAAGTCGCGCCGCTCGCGCACGGCGTCGGTGACGCCGTCGACGGGCTCGAGCTCGAGCTCATAGCGCTCCGCAAGGGGCTCCGGCAGGGCCTCAGGGCCGTCGTACGCGTCGGTCAGCGGTGCGCGGGTCACGCATCCGCCGACGGACGCGGCGAGCGCCGCCGCAAGCGTCGCCGCGAACGCGCGGCCGCCGAACAGCCGGCGAATCACGGCAACGGCACCCGGATCGTACGGACGCGCTCGCTGTTCGGATCGGTCCACGCGAGCACTGCCGAGTCCCCGCTGATTTCGAGCTGCGGCATGTCGAGCGGCTGCGCGACGTCGGCCGTCGTGACCGCCTGCGGCGGCCCGAGCCGGCCGTCCGCGCCGACTCGACGGATCGCAAGCTCTATCCGGCCTCGATCGTCGCCGTGACGACGCCACCAGCTCACGATTGCGTCGCCGCCCGGCAGCATCTCGACATCGACATAACCGAACGCGCCGTCCCCGTCGATGTCGACGGCTTCGGCGAAGGTCTTGCCGGCGTCGGACGAGCGCGCGGTGCGCACGCGCGGGCGCCCCTCCGGCGCCGTGAACCACGCAGCAACGACCGTGTCGTCCTGCGCCGCGACGGCCGGCCCGTTCACCGGGCAGCCCTCGATGCGCCAGTTGTCGGGACCGAGGACGATCGGCGCGCTCCACGCGCCGCCTTCGTGCCGACGCACCGCAATGTCTCGAATCTCGTCGGGGCTCCTGTCCCGATAGATGATGACCGGATCGGAGCCCGCGAGCGCGGCGCCGGTCGGACAGCAATCGCAGACCAGCTCGTCGATCTCGCCGCGCGTCTCGACCGTGCCGTCGTACGCGATCCTCGCGAACCTGAGGCTCATCCCGACCGGCGGGCCTTCCGGATCGAAGTCGCCGGACTCGAAGAGCTCGGCAAGCCGGCGTCCGTCCAGCCACACCGCGCCGATCCCGCCGTCCCACGGGAACAACGACACGAAGCCGTGCTCGGTCAGGGCCCCGTCCTCGTTCAGCAGCCCGTGCTCGACAAAGCTGTTCCCGCCGTCGGCGGACGTCGCGTAAGCGATGTCGTAGGCGGCAAAGCTTTCGGGCGCGGCCCGGAGCCAATGCGCGATCCAGACCTCGGACGTGACCGGGACGACCGACGGGAAATCGGCCCAATTCACGACGAAGTCGGCGGCAGTCGCGACGGTACGCGGCGCGCTCCACGCATCGCCGTGGAGGACGGAGAAGCGTAGCGCGCTGCCGTCGTCGGCGGGCTCGAGCCAGCTCAGCACGATCTCGCCGCCCGGCCCAGAGGACAGGCGGGCCTGCCCGCTGCCGCTGCCCGCGGGCGCGGCGAGCTCGATCGGCGCCGCCGGCGCGCCGCCATCACCGCCGCCGCAGCCGACCGCGGCGACGACGCCGGCGGTCGCGACGCAGCGGCATAACACGAGAAATCGCGCAGTCAGATTAGTCATGAGTCCGAGTCAGTCTATACACAAAAGCGGGCGGGATGTTCAGCGCCGCAACGCCGAGCAGCGATGCCTGAAGCCCGTAGCGGGCCAGCAAGGCGCGGCCGACCGAGCAACGGCCGCCATACGTGAATTGATGGATGCATCCGCCCTTGGCGAGCATCGTCAACGCCTGCTGTAACACGCGCGCCTTGCGCGCAGCCGTAAAGAGCAGCAGCGGTAACCCGCTGATCACAAAGTCCACCGAACCTTTCAGTCCGTGCAAGTGACGCGCCAGGCGCTCCGCGTCACCGGCGACGACCGGGCACGACGGAAAGCGGCCGCGCAGCATGGCCGCAAACTCTTCATTCTGCTCGATAATGTGCAGATCAGACGGACAGACACCGCGTTCGAGGATCGCCTGGGTCAGCGTGCCCGTTCCGGCGCCGAGCTCGATGACGCGAGCGCCTGAGGCGAGACCGGCCGTCATCAGCCGCGCGAGCTCGCGCCCGCTCGGCGCGACGGCGCCGACGGTGAGGGGATTCTGCAGCCAGCTCAAGAAAAAGCGCGTGGGCTCGGTCCATACGCGGGATTCGCCAAAGTGCTGTCCGTCCATTTCGGCCCTTTCTGTCCGCTGCTCGAGGGGACGTGTAGCCCATGCGGGCCGAATGGCGCGCTATCGCACACGCGGACGCGGTCGCGTCGCCGGGTGCCGGAATCCGCGGCAGGTCGATCTCCCGCTTCGTAACGCCCCCCTTTGCGCGGCCGCCCGGCCCGCTCCCACCGCCGCCGGCCTCGGCACCGGGCCGGAAATACGCGCGGCGACCCGCAGCCCCCATCGGATCCGTATCCGGCTGCGAACTATCCGAAATCCGGCTTCGCTTGACAAGGAGGATTTCCCCGCTTTCGCCGTCGGATGCTAGGCTACCGCCCTTCGATTCGGCCTCCGCAGGGGTTGATGTCCGAGCTGCTCTGCCTGAGCACTATCGCGAGCGCGGCGCGGCGATTGCACGCAAGAAGGAGCCCCGGAGGCGCCGCTCTGGGGGTCGGTTGGTTGAGAGGGACAACCATGGGCGCGTGCGCCCCCGGGGCTCGTGCATTCTACGGGATTCTTCCAGATGCTGAATAGTCCAGCAGGAGATCGAGGATAACCGAGCGTTTCCACGCAACCCTTGAAGGCAGCGCTACTGTGGCGGGCATGCGAACGACGCGCGTTATAATCTTTCCGACGGCGCTTCGGCGCGGCTTCCGTCGGCGAGGTGAGGCGCTCAAGCGAACCAGGACCAAGAGGGACCAGTAACGTCGATGCGGTTCAGGGATACGAACACCGGCTACGGATGGCTGTCCATCGCACTGCACTGGTTCACCGCGATCGCGGTGCTCGTGCTCCTCTTCGTGGGCGACACCATCTCTACACTCGAGGGACAGGAACGCGAGGACGCTTTGCTTCTGCACACGTCGATCGCGATCACGAGCTACGTGTTCCTGTGGGCCCGAATTCTTCTTCGCTTCACGCATGGCCATCCTGGCCCGCTGCCAAAGCAGCGCGGGGCGTTCTTCTGGATAGGCAAGTACACGCACTACGTGCTCCTCGTCGCGCTCGCCGTGATGCTGATCACCGGGCCTCTGATGGTGTGGTTCGGCGGCGCGGCGATCGGCGTGTGGGACTGGTTCGTGATACCGAGCCCCTTCGAGCAAAGCTTTGTCGTCCGAGACGCGCTGCATCGTGTGCATGCCGGCTCGGCGGTCGTCATCCTGCTCCTGACGCTGCTGCATATTGCCGGGGTCTACAAGCACGCCGCGTTCAATCAGGACGGCACCTTCGGCAAGATGCTGATCCCCGCGACACCGGACGAGGAAGACGCGGCGCGGACCAGACCGCCGGCCCGACCGGCGCATCCGGCGCCGGCGGCCGCAGCACGCGAAGACTCCTGATGCCCGCGGCGGACCGGCCTCGGTCGCGCCGCTCGAGCTCGCCGCGCTTCTCTCGGCTCGCCTGCCGGCCGCGCGGCGCCGGCTGCACCGCGCGTTCCGCACAATGACGGTCGCGCTCCTTTGGACCCTCGCGATCGTGCTCATCGCCGGAGGGCTGGCCGGCATGGTATTGCCGGCGATCCCCGGGCCGGTGTTGCTCTTCGCCGGTTTCGTCGTCGGCGCTTGGGCCGAGGACTTTCGCTACATCGGCGCGGAGACGCTTGCCGTGCTCGGCGTGCTTGCGGTGCTCGCCTACATCGCCGATTTCGCTGCGAGCTCGTTCGGAGCGAGCCGCTACGGCGCATCGCGTCGAGCCGTCGTCGGCGCCGCGATCGGTGCGGTCGTGGGCCTCTTCTTCGGTCCGATCGGTATCCTGCTCGGCCCGTTCGCGGGCGCCGTGCTCGGCGAGCTGCTCGCGCAGAAAAGCCTGCGGGACGCGGGCCGGGCGGGCTTCGGTGCGACGCTCGGCATGATCATCGGCACGGCGGTAAAGCTCGCGCTCGGCTTCACGATGCTCGGGCTCTTCGTGCTGATGCGCTTCGTTTGAAAGGCCGATCTCTTACGGTGCGTCGAGGGGCGTACGGCCGCGGCGGGTCCGAAGCCAGTTCATCGCCGACAGCACGTAGGGCCGGCGAACGATCCAACGCTCGAGCCGGTACTTGCCTGGATAGTTCATCACGATGAGCCCCGCGAACAGCGTCAGCAGGCCCTGCCCGGGCAAGACCAGCATCGCGAGGCCGGCGAGGAGCAGCAGAGCACCGAGCACGTTCTTCGCGGCGAGGATCAGCGCGCGCAGCGCCGGATGTCTCGAGCGCCTCGTCAGCGTCGCGCGCCGCTTGGGCATGAAGTAGTCGGACGGAATGCGAAGAATCATCACCGGCGCGAGCAGCGCGCCGAGCAAGAGGCTGATCACGGACACGCCGACGAGCCACGGCACGAACGGCGCAAGAAACTCCAACAAGTCGATCGTCGGCACTCCGGATCTACGGCGCCGGCACGATTACAGGTCGGTCGCTTTCGGTCAAGAGATGCGACGCTCGCGAGGACGGCGGACGCGCGCCGCCGGGTCCTGCCGATAGTAGGCGGCAAGCTGTCGGTATAGCGCCGGATAGGCAATCTGCAGATCGAGCGGAACGTCGAAGAAGAGCTCCGTGCAGACCGCGAAGAACTCGCCGGGGTTCTCCGCCGCGTAAGGATCGATCCACGGCTCCTCGCCCCGCTCGAGCTGCTCGACGAGCTCGTCATAGGCCGCCTGAAACACATCGGTCCACTCGGACACGCGCATGTCCCGGTGCAGCGGCGGCAGACCGTTGACGGCGCCGTCGAGCAAGTCGAGCTTGTGTGCGAACTCGTGCGCGACGACGTTGTAGCCCTCGCCCTGCCCGCTCGCCTCGACGTCTTCCCAAGCGAGGATCACGGGCCCGAACTCCCGCGACTCGCCGCTGAGGACGTCGTCGCCGACATGCACGACCCCGGCCTCGTCCACCTCCTCGCGCCCCGGCACGACGAACTCGTCGGGATAGACGATCACCGATGCGAAGCCGTCGTAGCAGTCGAGCCCGAGCTCGAGGATCGGTAAGCACGCGAGCGCCGCGATCCGCACGCGCATCGATTCGTCGAGCGCGAGCCCCCCGGCAGGCTCGAGCCGCTTCTCGCGCAGAAGCAGCAGCGACAAATCCCGCAGCCGCGCCCGCTCGCCGTCATCGAGCATCCGAAGCACGGGAACCGCTTCGAGCGCCGCGTCCCAGTGCACGTCCGGGATCGATTCCGTTGCCAGAATCTTGCGCCGCCGCCTATTCCTGATGAGCCCGAACACGCGGCCATCATACAGCCCCGCGCCGGCCCCTGAACGAAGGTCCTCTCTTCTCGCTCGTACCTCGGCGCCATGAGCGCGGCGGCCGAGCCCGGCCGCCGCCATAGCCCGAAATCAACGCCGCCGCGTCCCCCCCGGCGGAACCGTCGTATCCACATCTCCCCGCCGAGCCGTGCTGCCGGGCGGTACCGTCGTATCGCGCGTCGTGCCGCTCGGCGGAACGGCCGTGTCGCGGTGCATCGTATCCGTCGTCCGCCTGCCGGCAACGGTATCGCGCTCCCTCGGGAGTGAAGCGCTCCAACCCGCGAAGATCAGCAGCAGCGCGCCGACGATGATGTCGTTCCACATCTCCCGGTCGTTCGTATAGCTCAGGATGAACGGCGCCGCGATGAGCCATACGCCGATTGCCGCGTTGACCCAGCTAGCGGGCTTGGTTCCCTCGGTCGGCCTCGAAAGCCGCGTCGCCGCGAGGATCAGCACGATGATCCCGACGATCAGGTCGTTCCAATACGCCTCCTCGGATACCGCGATGGTAAAGGCGGCAATGATCAGCCAGATGCCGAGCACCAAATTGATTGCGCTTGCCGTCCGAATCTGTCCTCCGGCACGGGCGCTCGGCATGGTATCCGCACGAGCCATGATGCACCTCCGGTTGTCTGACCTTCATTCAGAACTGCACATCGAGGGTGCAACTTGTATGCCACAGACTTTGGGAATGAATTACAGGTTTTGCGATGCCGCGTGGCCTCCCGCACGCGTCGCGTTGATCAGGCTCGGGATCAGCGTATTCCCTTCGTGACACGCGTACTCGAAGATGCGGAACCCGGGGTCGAGCTTCCACGGGAAGGCCGCCTTCCACGGCCCGGTCAGCATCTCGGCGTCCTCGACCTCGAGCTCGTACTCGATCGTATCCGCGGCCACGCGCGTCAACCGCTCGATAATGCGCAGTGACGTGCTCGTGGGGATCGTGTTGCCTCCCGGGCCGACGATCAGCATCGGGGTCTCGCCGTTGAAATTGGTCGTCTCGATGACGAGCGTGTCTCCTTCGAATCGGCCGCGCGAGTCCCCCATCCATTGACGGATCTCCGGGTCGAGGGGCGGACGGCCGTCGAGAGGCACGACGCGCGCCTCATGGATCAGCTCGAGGCGGATCACGACATAGCCGGGGCTCTGGATGATCTCGATGCCGCTGTTGTACATGAACGGGAACATCGATGCCGGCATGCCTCTCGTGATGCATCGGTCGAGCGCGTTGAAGTCGCCCACCTCGTCGAATGCGATGTCCGACCACGAGCTCGTCATCCGCGCCGCCTTCGCTCGCCCCGCCTCGGTCAA
>Ga0079224_100005824_pt1 | contig 16236 bp, 12 predicted proteins | sample Stecom2015_FD_80414 | JGI IMG/M metagenome (GOLD analysis project Ga0079224, IMG submission 80414) | Agricultural soil microbial communities from Utah to study Nitrogen management - Steer compost 2015 | ecosystem: Environmental > Terrestrial > Soil > Agricultural land | place: USA: Utah...
ACAAGTAATGGCGCCGTTGTATCACGACTTCCTGCGGAAGAGAAGGGAAAATTCCATGGCATTGCGTTTTCAGGTAACGGTACCCTCATTGTTGCGTCCGATGACAATACGGCGATAGTCTGGCGACCGATGCAGGACGTGAAAGAGAAACCATTTTCGGGTTTCCTCAATATGGTTGATAAAGGCGGACTGAATTACGATCCTAATTTTTACTGGCAAAGTCATATTGCAAAGTATGTCCGGTTAAAGAACAAGCTGCTTATCGCGCGGGATGGCAAGTCGTTGATCAAAGGAAAATTTGGAACCCGTATACGTCAATGGGATATGGCAACGGGACGCACAGTGATGGAGTATTCCGGACATAAGAAGGCGGTGCTTGCTTATGATTTGTCGCGTGATGGGAGCAAGCTCATTTCGGGAGGTGGCGACGGCAAGATAATTCTGTGGGATGCCAATACCGGAGATTCACTTCGTGTGATTCAGGCTTATCGCGAACCGATATTTGACATTCAATTCAGCAGTGACGAAAGCAAGGTCGTGTCCTCGAGCTGGGATGGAACAATGAAAATACACGACCTCGCGTCCGGAAAAATGCAAAGCTATTTCAACCTGGAGAATGCATCCGCGTATTGCCTCGCGCTTCATCCGTCAGACCTTTATACGATAACAGGTCGCCTCGACAATTCATTGCAGATGTGGGAAAACGATACCCGTACCGTGGTGCGAACTTTCATAGGGCACACCGACGTCGTTTCATCGGCACGTGTGTCTGTTGATCAAAAAACATTGCTCACCGGAAGCTGGGATGGGAGTGTGAGACTATGGGATATCGGTACCGGTCTGATGAAACGTAAACTGGTTCATTCCAAGACTCCGGTGCACGTCGCCGTTTTCGATTCTGATGAGAAGCACATCTATTCCGCAGGTGCTGACCGCGTGATCAGAGTCTGGGATAGTAACTCGTTTCGGCAAATAAGATCTTTCGAAGGTCATAATGCCGAAATCACGTCGCTGGTTTTCAGTCCGGATAACCGCATGCTGATTTCACATAGTGTGGATGGCGTTACCAAATTCTGGGACCTTGCCTCCGGAAAAGAATTCTTTGAGCACATTCACCTTGGAGATAAGGACTGGCTCGTCAAAAACCGCGATGGATATTTCAACGGTACAGATGGAGCAAGGCAGTATATCCATTTTGTAAGTGGATCAAAAACCTATGCTGTCGACCAGTTTTTCAACGACTTCTTTCGCCCGGATCTCTTGCCTAAAATATTTCAGAGCAGGGGCGGTGACGATTTGAAAGGTGTCCATGGCAGACTTCGGAATTCCCCACCACCTGTCTTAAAGATCGCTGCTGTACCGGTGGATGAAACCAGGTCAGAAATTCTCGTAAGGATGATCGACTCAGGATCGGGTGTCTCGGGACTCACACTTCTCCATAATGGGAAAAGCCTGGCGCTAAACGGGAAAGAAATCAAGTATCCGTCGGGCAAAGGAGAACAATCCACCTTCAAGGTGGTCGTAGACCTGGTTGGGGGTACTAACACGTTTACGGCGGTGGCGGCCAACAAGGACAGAGTGGAATCGGACCCCGTTTCGGTGGATATTTTTAGCGAATCCGGTGTCCGGCACAGTAATTGTCACATTCTCGCTGTTGGAATTAACGAATACAGGAATCAGAAGCTCAACCTGAATTACGCGAAGCCTGACGCTGTTTCATTTACTGAGGTAATGAAAAATTTCGCCGGGCCATTGTTCCGTGAGGTATTTGTCCACACCCTGTACGATACAGACGCAACACGCGAGAAGATTCTCAGCAAAATGGATGAGCTGAGCAATGAGGTGCGGCCTGAAGACGTTTTTGTATTGTATTACGCGGGCCATGGAAGTATGGTAGACAACAAATTCTACTTCATACCCACTGAAAATTCGCGCCTGTATGACGCGGCAGGTTTAAAGAAGGAAGCGATTGAGGCGCTGGTGTTGCAGGAGAAGCTGAAAAATGTCAAGGCTTTAAAGCAACTTATCATCATGGATGCGTGTCAATCGGGAGGGTCGGTTGAACTTTTGGCGGTTCGTGGTGCCAACGAAGAAAAGGCCATCGCCCAGTTGTCGAGAAGTACAGGTATTCATGTGCTGGCTTCGGCGGGCAGTGAACAATTTGCCGCAGAATTTTCTGAACTTGGCCACGGATTGTTCACTTATGTATTGATCCGCGCTCTCAATGGTGAGGCGGATGGAGCGCCGCGAGACGGAAAGGTTACCATTTATGAATTGAAGTCATTCATAGATGACCAGGTGCCCGAGATGACGCGAAAGCTGAAGGGCAAACCTCAGTATCCCTATACGTTTAGTCGCGGCCAGGACTTCCCGGTGGTTATTAAGCCGTAAAAAGCTTGTAACTTTGCAATGTAAACTTCGTTGATCCAGTAGACTGTAAACTCAAAATCAATGGTCGAAGCAAGTCCGGTCAAATTTTATCTTGCCAAGTACTTCTTCCTGATGGTTGCCATCGTACTCTGGGTTTCAGGTTGTGTCCTCTTTATTATTTATGGACTTGAATTCCTGAACATCATCGCTGTCTCCACCCTTGAGTTCGCCGGCGTCGCGCTTGTGTTCGTTTTCCTTGCGTTCAGTGATCGCATAAAACGCGTGCGCATTGGCGACAACAAGCTCGTGGTTATGGAGGATGATGACATGAATATCCGCTTTGGATGGGAAGAGATCAAATCGATTTCCCAGGTGCCCCTGCTGAACCTGTATAAGGTGCGCTTCCGCGGACGTCATACGAGTTTTTATTTCTTCAGCGTCGGTGACCTGCGTCAGCGGGTCGGTCACTTCATTAAGCAGTCGACCGACGTTAGAAACAAACTCATCTAGTTCTTAAGCACACCCAGTTCACGGCCAACCGCGATGAAGGCGGAGATCGCCTTGTCGAGATGTTCCCGTGTATGTGCCGCAGATATCTGAACACGAATCCGTGCCTTGTCCTTTGGTACTACCGGGTAAAAGAATCCGATTACGTAAACCCCCTTTTCAAGCAACTGTTCCGCGAATGTCTGCGCAAGCTTCGCATCGTAAAGCATAATCGGAACAATTGGATGCTGGCCCTCCTTAATATCAAACCCTGCTGATGTCATTGCATCACGGAAGTAACGTGTATTTGATTCAAGGCGGTCGCGTAACTCTGTTGTCTGCGACAGCATATCAAAAACCTCAATGGAGGCACCGACGATCGCCGGCGCAAGTGTATTTGAAAAGAGATAAGGGCGTGAACGCTGCCGCAGCAGTTCAATAATTTCCTTGCGACCTGATGTGAATCCGCCGGAAGCACCACCCAATGCTTTTCCTAAAGTACCCGTAATGATGTCAACGCGATCCATCACGCCGCACAACTCGGGGACGCCGCGGCCTGTTTTACCGAGGAAGCCCGTGCTGTGACTTTCATCTGTCATTACGAGTGCGTCGAATTTGTCAGCGAGGTCGCATATCTTATCCATCTGTGCAATGGTGCCGTCCATCGAGAACGCGCCATCGGTGACGATCATAATTTGACGTGCACCTGCCTTCTTTGCCTCCTCGAGCTGCCGCTCAAGGTCAGTCATGTCGTTGTTCTTATACCGATAACGCATTGCCTTGCACAGGCGGATGCCATCAATGATGGAAGCGTGATTCAGCTCGTCAGATACAATCGCGTCTTCTGCGCCAAGCAGAGGTTCAAAGACTCCCCCGTTTGCGTCGAAGGCTGCCGCATATAATATAGTGTCGTCGGTTTGCAGGAAGCGTGAGATGCGATCCTCAAGTTCTTTGTGAATATCCTGAGTTCCGCAGATAAACCGCACGGAAGACATGCCATATCCGTGTGTATCAATAGCGCGTTTGGCAGCTTCGATTACACGCGGATGCGATGACAGTCCGAGGTAATTGTTAGCGCAAAAATTTATAACGGATTGCCTGTCAGTTGTTGCGATCTCAGCGCCCTGCGGCGTGGTAATGATTCGTTCTTTCTTAAAGAGGCCGGCGTCGCGAATGCCTTGCAGCTCTTGCTCCAGGCGGCCTTTAAATTTGTCGTACATGTTGCTAAGAAGTTTTTGGTTTAGGCCTCATTACCGGACGGGGCACCACCGGCTTTTTGGGCGGTTGCACCTGTGGCGCTTTTTGCTCCTGTGACGGTGCCGACGATGTGACATCAACTGCCTTCGGTGCATCAGGTGGTTGTACCTCAGGGACATTTGGCGCCGGGTACTTTCTCCGGATTGGGTTGATTAGGAACAGCATGCGGGAGGTGAAACTTGCGGGACTCATCTGTTCAAAGTCACGCTTCCAGCTCTCCCATAATTCAAGCTCCGCAGCCTTAAACGCTTCCGAAGAAATTTTTTTTGAATGCAGAAATGATTCAAATTCCACGGGGTCAAAGTTAAACGAAAAGGCCTAACAGATATTAGGAGGATTGCATTTTTTGGTAATTTGCGCGATCAAATTCTGATAATGGCAAAAGAGAAAGTACTGGTGATAGGCGCGGGAGGTCAGCTTGGCTCCGAGCTTACTGAGCGGTTGCGGCAGTTACACGGGGCTGATAATGTGATCGCTGCGGATGTGAAGATGCGCGAATACTTTTCGGGTTGGAAGTTTGAAGTACTGGATGTTCTCGACCTCGCGGGCCTCGAGCGAATCATTCAACAACACAACATTACTCAGATCTATCACCTTGCCGCATTGCTCTCCGCTGTAGGGGAACAAAAGCCCGACCTTGCGTGGAAGATTAACGTGCAGGGACTTCTCAATGTGCTTGAATCTGCCGTAAAGTATAAGGTCAAGAAAGTTTACTGGCCGAGTTCGATCGCAGTTTATGGACCGACAACTCCCAAAGTTGATACACCGCAGGATACCATAATGGATCCGACTACAGTGTACGGCATTAGCAAACTTGCCGGTGAGCGTTGGTGTGAATGGTATTATCAAAAGCACGGCCTCGATGTACGCAGTCTTCGTTATCCGGGGTTGATCGGATATAAGGCGAAGCCGGGTGGGGGTACGACCGATTATGCCGTTGATATATTCTTTAAAGCGATCACTGAAAAAAAGTATGAGTGCTTCCTCGGCCCGCAAACGATGCTGCCGATGATGTACATGGACGACGCGTTGAATGCCACGATTGAACTAATGGAAGCGCCCGCTGAAAAAATCACGGTGCGATCAAGTTATAACCTTGCAGGGATTTCGTTCACACCGGAGGAGGTGGCTGCGGAGATTACCAAGGTCATCCCTGATTTTGTGATTACATACAAACCTGACTTCCGGCAGCAGATAGCTGATTCGTGGCCGCGGTCAATCGATGACAGTGTTGCGCGCAAGGATTGGGACTGGCAACACCGATTTGATCTGCGCAAGATGGTTGACGAAATGCTCACGAAGCTTCCGGAGTTTCACAAACTGGAAGACAACGTTCGGGTTAGTGGACGATGAATGTCAACCTTGCTTCAGCAAAAATGCCACGCGGCTGAAGAAGTTACTGTACCACGAATCGTGAAACGAGTACGTCGGAACCACTTCGTACATGCAGAAAATATACTCCCGCATCAAGACTCACCGGTACCTCAAAGGTGTTTTCCTTCAAATCAAACTCAATAAATGACCGCCCGCTGATGTCGGTAACCGTAACATGCGTTGCGTATTCCGAGGTGAAGTTTAGTTTGAACTTGAGTTGTCCGTCAGCAATGGGATTAGGGGCAACAGCAACGGCCTTAGGCGCTGCGATGTCAATAGCACGAATCCCTGAATATGAGACTTCACCATCGAAGTCAACCTGTTTAAGACGATAGTAAGTCCGGTTTACCAAAGGTGAATCATCCGTAAACGAATAGGTTTTCTTTTCATTTGAATTTCCCGATGCCTCTGCGCGACCAATGGAAACAAAATTCATCTGATAGTCTGCCCGTTGTATTTCAAAGTGAGAGGCGTTTATTTCAGTTGCAGTTGCCCATTCCAATTGCACATCATTATTATCGTTTTTATGCAGCATGAAATACAACAATTCAACAGGAAGCGGTCCGAACTCGATGCCACTTACCCAATCGTAAAAGTCGGGGTTGGTATTTTCCATGGTATCCTGGTCGCCTTTGTTCGTGGTAATCGAGCTTCCACCGGCGGTGGGTGAGGTTGAACCATTGACATAAAGACCGTAGGGATTTGTCGTATTGTTATTTCGTACCTGGTTTCCTCCGTTGCTTACGCTAACATTTCCATGGACGTAAACTTGGCCGCCGTTATTTATTGTGAAATTGATTCCGCCCCCGTTCAAACTCATGTTGCCGAAGATCGCAACACGGCCATTTCGGTATATAGTCGCACCCGCACCTGAGCTGTTGTAGTTGCCATGAACAATCAGGTCGGCGTAGGGCGGTGGGGCAGCGTTGGTTCCGACATGGAGGTACAAGGAACCGCTGGCCATGTTAAGCGACTGTTCTATAATAACCTGGCCGCCGGGATGTATTCTGAACGGCGCGCTAACCGTAGCGGATCCGGTTATAATTAAAGTCCCGTACACATTAATCGCACTTCCGCCGCCGGTGGTAAGGTTTCCGTTGATTGTAAGCTCCTTGCCTGCATTGACATTTAATGTGGTGCTGCCGGCCATGCTATAGTTCCCATTAAGTTCGATATCGTGATTGACGGTAATCGTGCCATAGTTCTGACCGCTTAAGGGTGGGCTACCGCCGGTGCTCCAGATGCCCGAGGTCCAATTTCCATTTGAATTGGAAGTATAGTTTTGAGCATTGGCTTCAAACAGCGTTGCCATGCCAAGGAAGAAGAGCACGAGTGAGAGTCGGCAGACAGACTTAGGACGGATCATTTCAGTTCGACAATTCGCTTGTCGCGAGCGGGTGTTATGTTTAAAAAATCAAAAATCGAGGCAGCCTGAAAAAATCCGGTACAAACCTTCATTCTGGTTCAAAAACCTAAGAAATTCGGGTTTGGCTTTATTCGTTTCCGCCCTGGAATGTCTTAGTATGGGAGAAAATGTTCGCTTTTGAGAAAGAACATGCGTCCATACCAATACACTCGTTTTTTCATTTTTATAGATAACTTGCGTTATCTCGTATAATTTTTTGAACGTACTTATGCCAGTAGACCTTTCCATCGACGATTCGGGTATCAGTCTGATCACAATCAGAAGACCAGAGGCTCTCAACGCACTCAACCAGGAAGTAATCAGCCAGCTATACAAAGTTATAGAAGAAATTTCCAAAAACCTTAGAATTCAGGGTGCCATAATTACGGGTGATGGCGAAAAGGCCTTCGTTGCTGGCGCAGATATCCGGGAACTGTCCGAATTAGGCCCGGATGAGGCTTTTGCCCTTGCTAAACGCGGTCAGGAGTTGTTCCAGATGATCGAAGACTGCCCAAAACCGGTGGTCGCAGCGGTGAATGGTTTCGCCTTGGGGGGAGGATGCGAACTCGCCATGGCCTGCCATATGCGGTTGGCAAGTCGCCAGGCCAAATTTGGTCAACCTGAAATCAACCTGGGCATTATCCCCGGATACGGTGGAACGCAACGCCTTACGAGACTGATTGGAAAAGGCAGGGCGCTCGAACTTCTCATGACGGGAAATCTGATCAATGCAGAACAGGCACTCGCTATGGGATTGATAAACCATGTTTATGAGGATACGGCGACACTTCTGGAAGCTGCAAAAAAACTTATGGCAACCATTGTTCAGAAAAGCCCGTTAATCCTCTCATATTTAATTAAAGCGGTTAATAGCGAGGTGCCCGGCCAGGCTGGTTTCGAACAGGAGGCACTGTTGTTTAAAGATTGTGCGTCAACCGCCGACTTCAAAGAAGGCACATCTGCTTTTTTGGAAAAAAGGAAGGCTCAGTTTTCCGGAAAGTGATTGCACACACCGTTCATGGGTAAACTAAAGAAACTTGCCGGCGAAACTATTTTGTATGGATTTGGTACCATCATACCACGATTCATAAACTTCCTGCTGGTCCGGCTGCACACTGACGAAAAAGTCTTCGCACCTGACGAGTACGGTGTTATCACCAAACTATTCGCCTATACGGCAGTGATAAACACGATCCTGTTGTTCGGGATGGAAACTGCCTACTTTCGTTTTGCAACGCGCGAAGGCGCTGATGAAAAACGCAGCTTCCGATTGGCGCAAACCGTCGTAATCTTCCTGAGCGGAGCGATGACGCTGCTCCTTGTCGCGCTTGCTTTCCCCGTTGCCGACTACATTAATATAGAAGGGAATGAGGAGTACATCTACTACCTCGCGCTCATTATGTTTATGGACGCGATCGTTGCCATCCCATTTGCGCGCCTTCGTTTGTTGAAGAAGCCGGTCCGGTTCGCAGTTGGTAAAATTGTAAACATCGGATTGCTTGTCGGATTGAATGTTTACTTTCTGTTGTTTGCATTCGATCCGGAAGTCGGCGTTGCCTACGTGTTCATCGCCAACCTTGCAGGGAATGCGTTTTATCTTTTCTTTTTTGCACCTGAACTCCTTTCATGGAGGCCTGCATTCGACAAACAGATTTCGCCGGCAATGATCAGGTATGGCTATCCGGTAATGCTTACCGGTCTCGCTGGTATGACCAATGAAATGTTTTCGCGTTTGACGCTCGAAGCCTGGCTTCCTGATGGCTTTTGCACCGGCCGGAGTTCCGACTATGCTTTGGGGGTGTTTGGCGCGTGTTACAAACTCGCCATGCTGATGAGTCTGGCAGTAACCGCCTTTCGTTATGCGGCTGAACCATTCTTCTTTTCACACGCATCGGATAAACAATCGCCTGAGCTTTTCGCCAGAATCAATCATTACTTTGTAATCGTGTGCTGCTTCATTTTGTTGGCGGTTAGCATCAATCTCGATATTCTGAAATATTTTCTGGGAGATTCATCGTATTGGGAAGGGCTGCACATCGTACCCGTTTTGCTGCTCGCGTACCTGTTCCTGGGAGTTTACTACAATTTTTCAGTCTGGTTTAAGTTGACCGACCGAACCTATTGGGGAACGATTATCACCGTCGTCGGTGCGGTGATTACAATCGTTGCCAATTACCTGCTGATCCCGGTTTATGGATATGTGGGCAGCAGCTGGGCCACGCTGATATGCTATTTTTCAATGACAGTTCTGTGTTACCAATTGGGACAGAAGTATTTTCCGATTCCTTACAACGTGGGAGTTAACCTGCTTTACATCATCATTACAACTTTATGCGTATTCCTCGTGAGTACGGTTTCGATTTCGAATGCCTGGCTGGCATCAACTTTTCATCTTTCCGTCGTGGTAGTTTTTGTTTTGGTTGTTTTCTTTATCGAAAAGAAACAATTTCGGCGAAGTCTCAACTAATGTAAAAACTGGTTACACTTAAAACTGGAAAACCTTTTTAAACCTTATGAACATTATTATTCCTATGGCCGGCCTCGGAAAAAGAATGCGGCCGCATACCCTTACCGTTCCAAAACCACTGCTTCCGATTGCCGGAAAACCCATCGTGCATCGCCTGGTGGAAGACATAGCGCGGGTATGTCCTGAGAAGATTGAAAATATTGGTTTCATCATTCACCCTTCGTTCGGGAAGGAGGTTGAAGAAAATCTGAAGCAAATTGCTTCCGAAGTTGGGGCGACAGGCAAAATATATTATCAGGAAGTAGCGATGGGAATTTCACACGCACTCCTCTTTGCGAAAGAACTTTTTACCGGTAAGGTTATCGTTGCATTTGCCGATACTCTTTTCAAGGCGGAGTTTAAGCTCGACACATCGAAGGATGGAATTATCTGGGTGCAACAGGTGAGTGACCCGTCGCAGTTTGGCGTTGTGAAGCTGAATGCGGAAGGAGAGATCATCGACCTCGTAGAAAAGCCGGCGACGTTCGTATCAGATCTTGCAATCATCGGGATATACTTCTTCCGTGATGGTGCGGCGCTCGCAAGCGAGATGCAGTACCTCATTGATAATGACATAAAAGATAAAGGTGAGTATCAGTTCACTTCGGCATTGCAAGGGCTGCAAAAGAAGGGAGCTCGTCTCGTGCCTGGTCAGGTCACCGAATGGCTTGACTGTGGGAACAAAAACGTCACTGTACAAACCAACCAGCGCTACCTGGAGTTCATCAGGGATCAGAAGCTTGTATCGGATGATGCGAAGATCATCAACTCGGTGGTGATTCAGCCATGCTTCATTGGTGCCGGCGTCCGGCTTGAAAACGCGGTTGTCGGACCATATGTGTCGGTTGGAGAAAATTCAACGATCGTCGACAGTAGGGTTAGCAATTCCATTATTCAGAAGGATACACGCGTCTCGAATGCCGTAATCGCGAACAGTATGTTGGGGAATTTCGTTATTTTTGAAGGCTCACCGCTGGATTTGAGTGTGGGTGATTACAATACCATTCATTGAAAGAAATCAGAAGCCATATTTTCCTGTTAACCCTGGTGGCATTGCTGTCGTTGCAGGGAACAGGAAATGCGCAAAGGAACAGAAGGCCAACGGAGGCAGTGCAGGCATCGGCGAACCGCTCCCGGGAGGCAGAGTTCTATTTCACGGAGGGTGAAAAGTTTTTCATCCTGGAGGACTATGCCAAGGCACTGACGTATTACCAGAAAACACTTGAGATTGCACCGGAAAATGCAACGGTACATTACAAGATCGCAGAAGTCCTGATGCAAAATGAAAGGCCGGAAGATCTGCAAAAGGCAGCCGTGAGCATTGAGAACGCCCTTCGTCTTGAAAAGAAAAACAAATATTTCTATCTGCTTGGTGCCAATATTTATGCATCATTGGCGCGATTCGACAAGGCCGCGCAGACGTATGAAAAGTTGATCGCTAATATTCCGGGAAGTGAGGAATATCTCTATGAACTGGGTGCTGTTTATCAGTTCGCGGGAAAATGGGAAGATGCAATTCGAACGTATCAACGGGCGGAAGATGTGCTGGGCGTAAATGAAGTTTCCTCTGTTCAAAAGCAGCGCATTTATCTGGAGCAGGGAAAAATCAAGGAAGCTGTAGCTGAAGGTGAAAAGCTTATCGCCGCATACCCCGGAGATGAGGGCGTGCTGATGGGCTTCACTGAGGTCCTGTCACAGCAGGGACTTAAAACCGAAGCGATCCGATATCTTGAAGCGTTTGCTGCGGAGAACAAGGACGCAGTAAATACGCGAATGTTGTTGGCGGCCTTCTACCGCGAAAACAACCAGGAGATGAAAGCCCGACCCATCCTGCTGGCGTTGTTTGGTCATCCGGATGTTGAAGTCAATAGCAAGTTGTTGATCCTGGAAGCCTACAGAGCTGAGCTTGCAATAGCGCGTTCGCAACAGCGAACCGATGTAGAAAAATTTTCCTTTGCGAAGTCACTATTCACGCGCCTTTTGGAAGTAAGCCCCGATGATTCGAAGGTTCATATCGCCGGTGGTGATCTGTACATGGCCGGGGGTGACCGTAAGCTGGCTCATGAGCAATACAAAGAGGCTATTTCCAAAGGTGATGTAACGTATGAAGTATGGGAAAATTTGCTTTCCCTCGAATATCAGCTGGGATACCGTGATGAATTGGTTCGGAATTCGGACCGTGTGCTTGAGATTTTTCCTAACCAGGGGAAACTACATTTTTACAACGGATGTGGCTATCTGCTGCAGCAGAAGTATGATGAAGCCCTGGCGGCGTTTCAGCAGGCGATGCGGTTGTCATCTTCAAATGTAAAGTTACAGTCGGAAATCAACGGCAAAATTGGGGAGGCATATCATGGGATGCAGCGGTTTGAACAGGCTGATCAGGCTTTCACGAATGCGTTGGCCCAGGATCCCGGAAACAGCTCAGTTCTGAATGGCTGGAGCACATGCCTCGTTGCCCGTAAGGCGAATCTCGACAAGGCGGAGAAAATGGCTGAGCAGCTTGTCAGGAACGACCCGTTGAATCCGGACTATCTGAATACCTATGCCCGCGTACTTGATTCGCGCGGCAAGCTGAAAGAGGCGAGAAAAATAATGGAGCGGGCTGTATCGACAGCGCATCCGGATGCAGGTCATTTAGAATATTTTGGCGATATTCTTTTTAAATTGGGTGAAATAGACGCCGCGGTAGTTCAATGGGAGAAGGCGAAAGGGCTGAATGGAAACAATGAACTGCTGAATAGAAAAATTGCCAACCGGAAGATTTATGAATAAAAGCGCCATTCTGCTCCTTCTCGTGAGCCTGTCAACTACCTTTTTTTCGTGTAGCCGGAAAGTAACAGCCCCGATAACCCAGGCGGAGCCGCGCGCCGAGTTGAACATCGAAGGTATAGATTTCGACTATTTCCAGGGAAAGGCGCGTATGATTTTGCGGGATGCGAACAAAGAGCGGGAAGTCAAAGCCAATATCAGAGTGCGTAAAGACAGTGTTATCTGGATGACGTTTTCCGTCATCGGTGTTCAGGGCGGTAAGGCGCTGATCAATAAAGACTCCATAACCATCGTAAGCAATATGGATAAGGAGTACTACGTTTTTGAGTACGATGAACTTTCAAAGCGATACAACTTCGAAATCAATTACGACGTAATACAGGCGGCGATGCTCGGCAATCTTATCATTCCGCGGCAGGAAGATGATGAAGTGGAGCGCGAATCGTCAATGTTCATCCTGAAACAAAGTGCAGGCACTGTGAATGTTTCAAATTTCGTCAACGCCGCGAGCACGAAGATTGAAAAAATTGAAATGAAAGAGGCCAATTCGAGCAATTCACTGGTGATCAATTACTCGAATTTTCAGGCAGTTGGTGATAAACTATTTCCATACAACGGTACCATTAGCCTATTTTACAAAACTTTGTCCGGTGTTCTGAATACGACAATTATTTTTGAGTACAGTAAAGCAGAGGTAGGTGGTAAGGAACTCAAATTTCCGTTTAACATTCCCAAGCGATATGTCCGCAGGTAAAGGTGTTTTAATCCTTCTCCTGGCGTTGTTATCTGCCGCAGCGCCTGCAATCGCTCAGAAAAAATCCAAAACTCAACTTCAAAAGGAACGTCAGCAGGCGCTTCAGAAGATACAGGAGGTTGAAAAAATCCTTTCCCAGACAGCGACCCAGAAAAAGAATTCAATGGGAGAACTGAATGCGCTTAATGAGCGTATTCGCGAGCAGGAAAATCTCATCAGCAGTATTCGGTCCGAAGTAGCCCTGCTCGATGCCGAAATTTCCGAGAACAACGATATCATTACGGCGCTCGAAGAGGATCTGGAAAAACTTCGAAAGGAGTTTGCCGCAATGTTATACGCTGCGCAGAAGGCCAACAATAATACCACCCGTCTTACTTTTCTGTTTTCGTCAGAATCGTTTGATCAGCTCATCATGCGGCTCAAGTACATGGAGCAGTATGCCGAAACCCGCAAGCACCAGGCTGAGCAGATTCGCAAGGTTCAGGAAGAGTTATCGGGGCAGGTTCGTGTAATCAGCGCTCAGCGTGATGAAAAGAATACGTTGTTGCAGGAACAGGTTCGTGAAAATGAAAATCTTGCACAATTAAAGCAGAAACAGAACCGTCTGGTCCGTGCCCTTGCAAAAGAGGAAAAGACGCTCAAGCGGAATCTTGAAACGACCCGCGAGGCAGTCGCCAAACTTGATAAGCTTATTGATGCAGCGATTAAGGAAGAGCTTGCCAGAAACGCGGCAAAGTCAAAATCGGCTGAAGCCATTGCGCTGTCGTCGTCCTTTGAAGAAAACAAAAGCAAATTTCCGTGGCCGGTTTCATCCGGTTTCGTTTCACTGGGATTTGGCCGGCAGAATCATCCGGTCCTTAAGGGTATCGTCGTCCAGAACAACGGCGTGAATATCCAGACCAAGGAAGACGAGAAAGTTAAGAGCATTTTCCAGGGCGAGGTCAGGAAGGTGGCCTTCATTCCGACCCTCGGTAGTACCGTTATTATCAACCATGGCGACTACCTGACGGTTTATGCCGGGCTTAAGGAAGTGTTCGTTAAGGCCGGGCAGAAAGTAACGACGAACCAGGAGATTGGCCGTGTATTTTCAAATGCTGAAGGTGTCTCCGAATTACGGTTTCAAATCTTTAAGAACACAACCGCGCTCGACCCGCAGGCGTGGTTGAGAAATATGTAACAGTGCTGGCTGTTGCAGAGCTTACAATCGTGAGGTTCCGCTCGCGGAATCCGTCATTTGACGGTAATCTTTTTTAGTATAATTTTGTCGTTCATTAAAAATTTACGCCATGAACGCGATACTATTGTTATTGGGTGGGGTCGGTTTCCAGGAAATTCTTCTCATAGGTCTTTTCGTATTGGTCTTCTTCGGTGCACGCAAAATTCCTGAATTCATGAAGGGACTTGGAAAGGGTGTACGCGAGTTTAAAGACGCTGTGAGCGATGTGAAGAAGGAAGTAGAAGACGCCGGCAGGATAGAAGAACGCAAATAAGTGACTGCGACGTACGCCACATTTCGCGACATCAGAAACGATCTGTTGGGCGGCAAAGTCACTTGCCAGGAACTGGTCAGATTCTATCTCAGGAACATTCGCGAAAAAAGCCACCTCAACGCCTTCCTCAGTGTTTATGAGGATGAGGCTTTAAGTAAAGCGGTTCAGATTGATGAAAAGATCCGGAATGGAAATGCTGGCCGCCTTGCCGGGCTGGTGGTTGGTATCAAAGACGTTCTGGCCTACGAAAATCACCCCCTCCAGGCTTCAAGTCGGATTCTCGACGGATTTACATCCAGGTTTAATGCTACTGCCGTCCAGCGACTGCTCGACGAAGACGCCATAATTATAGGTCGTCAAAATTGCGATGAATTCGCGATGGGCTCATCCAACGAAAGCTCGGCTTTTGGACCCGTGCTTAACGATGCCGATAACTCTCGCGTTCCGGGTGGTTCCTCCGGCGGATCGGCCGTTGCTGTCCAGGCAGGGATGTGCCAAATTTCACTCGGATCGGATACCGGCGGCTCTGTGCGTCAGCCGGCTGCTTTTTGCGGTGTAATCGGCCTTAAGCCAACGTATTCGCGCATTTCCCGCTATGGGCTCATTGCTTACGGTTCATCATTTGACTGTATCGGAATATTTGGAAAATCAGTTGAAGACGTTGCGTTGGTGCTTGAGATTATTTCGGGGCCCGACGATGAAGATAGTACGGTTTCAAGACGAAGTGTTCCCGCATTTTCGCAGGAGCTTGATGCCTCCGGAGACAAGCGTTATAAAATTGCCTACGTAAGGGAAATTGATGAGAGCGACGGACTGCAGCCGGAAATCGTAAGCGCAATTAAAGGCAAACTGGAACAACTTCGCAATGCGGGACATTCTGTTGAAGTAATTGATTTTCCATTGCAGGAGTATGTTCTGCCCACGTATTACATACTTGCCACTGCGGAGGCGAGCTCAAACTTGTCTAGATTTGATGGCGCAAGATTCGGACACCGTTCAGAGAAGGCAACAGACCTGATTTCCATGTACAAGAAGAGCCGGTCAGAGGGATTCGGCAAAGAGGTTCAGCGACGCATTTTGCTGGGTACTTTCGTGCTTAGTGCGAGTTATTATGACGCGTACTATACCAAAGCGCAGAAGGTCCGGCGCATGATTCGCGAGCAAACCAAACAAATTCTTGGTAAATTTGATTTCATCGTTATGCCGATTACGCCCACAACAGCGTTTAAACTGGGTGAGCATTCTGAAAATCCACTTGAGATGTACCTGGCAGATCTTTTCTCTGTCCAGGCGAATGTGGCAGGCGTACCAGCAATCGCACTACCGTGTGGCACCGATAAACAGGGCTTGCCGATAGGTTTGCAGGTAATCGCGGACGATTTTGAGGAGGCCAAACTTTTGCATTTTTCGAAAGACCTAATAAAAGACTGAGATGAGGAAGGTATTTTTTCTTACGGCGTTAACCATTTTTTCCGTTGCTGCCTTTGCCCAGGAAGTGTCGGAGACTACGGTCATCGACTCCCTTGAAGTTGCCGTGGCCGAAGAAGAAATGCTGTATAAGACAGATACTGCCGACTTCGTGTACTATGCTCTTCCGACAGAACTGGAATACATTCCGGGTGATGATCATCCAGCGCTCATCGCCGACCGCCTTCGTTGCCTTGAGAAGAACATGCCTCTTCATTACAACGACAAGATCCATGCATTCATAAACTATTTCACGATCCGGGATCGCGAGTACACAAAAATGGTTCTGCGAAGAAAGAACCTCTACTTTCCGCTATTTGAAAAGTATCTGGCGAAGTACAATCTTCCCGATGAA
>Ga0079224_100005825_pt1 | contig 16235 bp, 16 predicted proteins | sample Stecom2015_FD_80414 | JGI IMG/M metagenome (GOLD analysis project Ga0079224, IMG submission 80414) | Agricultural soil microbial communities from Utah to study Nitrogen management - Steer compost 2015 | ecosystem: Environmental > Terrestrial > Soil > Agricultural land | place: USA: Utah...
GCCGGCGGCCAGCCCGGTGCCGGTGCGACCGCTCGCCGGCTCAGCTCCGTTCGCTCGACTGGAGCGTCGGTTCGCCGGCCTCGCTGTGTCGGAACTTCTCCTCCGCCTCCGCCAACTCCGCCGGGCCGGTCTTCCCGTACAACCCGGCGTGCACCAGCGCCACGCCGATCAGCATGGAGACGATCACGTTCGGCATCGCGAAGTTGAGCAGGTTGGCTTCGGTGTGCAGCACCAGCATCATGACCACCCCGGAGACCAGGAAGACCACGCCGCCGGCCAGGTTCAGGAAGTGGTCGACGTTGCGGCCGATCAGCGCGGCGCCCAGCACGACCGCGCCGGCCAGGATCGACAGGATGCTGAAGGCGGGGTTGGTCTGCAGCCCCAGCACCCACGTGTCTTCCCGGGCGAAGAACGACTGCCCGCGGGACTCCACGAAGCCGACGACGCCGAAGGCGAGGATGTAGAGCCCGATCGCCCCCGCCACGAGCCGCACGAACGGACGGATCGGGTGGTTGACAGGTAGATGCGCCATAGTTCCAGACGATACGTCAGGCGATATGTCGACGGTCCTTGAGCTCGGCGCGCAACGAGCGGGGCCGGCCGCCGCCCATGATCGAATCAACTTCCCTGAACTTGCTGGGTTGCGGCGGCGCTAACCCAGCAAGTTCAGGGAACGTGATTCGATCATGATCAGATGAGGCGGGCGCCGGCCACCGGGCCGTGGGCCACCCGGACCGCCCGGCACACGCCGGCCGCGGCCAGGCCCGCCGCCACCTGCTCCGCGTGCGCCGCGTCCCGGGCCAGGAAGACACAGGTCGGGCCGGAGCCGGAGACCAGCCCGGCGAGCGCCCCGGCGGCCGTCCCCGCCGCCAGCACGGACCCCAACTCCGGCCGCAAGGCCAGCGCCGCCGGCGCCAGGTCGTTGCCGAGCGCCGCGGCGAGCACCTCCGGGTCCCGCTGGCGCAGGGCGGCCAGCAGCGCGTCCGGCGCCCCCAGTCCGGCCGGCGCCGCCCCGTCCGCCCGGAGCCGGTCCAGCTCCGCGTACACCCGGGGGGTAGCGAGCCCGTCCGGTGAGATCGCCACCACCCAGTGCCAAGCGCCACCGCGGGCGAGCACCGGACTGACCTGCTCCCCCACCCCGGTGCCGAGCGCGGTACCCCCGTAGAGCAGGAACGGCACGTCCGCGCCGAGCTGCGCGGCCAGCCGCGCCAGCTCCTCCCGCGACCGGCCCAGCCCCCACAGCGCGTCGCAGGCCACCAGCGCCGCGGCCGCGTCCGCGCTGCCACCGGCCAACCCCGCGGCGAGCGGGATCTGCTTGCGCAGGTGCAGCCGCGCGTGCGCGGGTACGCCAGCGTCGGCGGCGAGCGCGGTGACCGCCCGGATCGCCAGGTTGGACTCGTCCAGCGGCAGCTCGCCGGCGCCCTCACCGTCCATGGTGAGCGTGAGCGTGTCGCCCGGCCGGGCGGTGAGTTCGTCGTAGAGCGAGATCGCGTGGTAGACGGTCTGCACCTCGTGGTAGCCGTCGGGGCGCAGCGGACCCACCGCCAGGTGCAGGTTGATCTTTGCCGGTGCGCGCACCCGGACCGCACCGGAAGCGGCCAGCCCCGGGCGCTCGTCGTCCGCGTCGGCCCATAGCGGTCTGGTCACGCGTGTGCTCCCTCGGACTGGTCACCGGCCACGGCGATGGCCGCGAACTGCTCTATCGTGAGCGACTCCGCCCGCGCGGCCGGCGCCACCCCCGCCCGCTCCAGCACCGCCGCGGCCCGGTCCGCCCCGCCGGCCCACCCAGCGAGCGCCGCCCGCAGCGTCTTGCGGCGCTGCCCGAACGCCGCGTCCACGACCGCGAAGGTGGCGGCCCGGTCAGCGCCGGCCGGCGGTTCCCGCCGGTCCAACGCCACCAACCCGGAGTCCACATTCGGCACCGGCCAGAAGACGCTCCGCGGAATCCGCCCGGCCGGGCGGGCGGTGGCGAACCAGGCCAGCTTCACCGTCGGCACCCCGTACACCCGGGAGCCGGGGGCGGCGGTGAGCCGGTCGGCCACCTCCTGTTGCACCATCACCAGGCCCCGCCGGATCCCTGGCAGCACCGCCAGCAGGTGCAGCAGCACGGGCACCGCCACGTTGTACGGCAGGTTGGAGACGAGCGCGGTGGGCGCCGGTTCGGGCACTTCGGTCAGGGTCAGGGCGTCCTGTTCGACGACGGTCAGGCGGTCGGCGTACTGCGGCACGTGCCGCGCCACGGTCGCCGGCAGGGCCCGGGCCAGCACCGGCTCCACTTCCACCGCGTGGACATGGGCGGCGGCGCCCAGCAGCGCCAGGGTGAGCGACCCGAGCCCCGGCCCCACCTCCAGCACCACGTCGCTTGGGGAGAGCGCGGCGGTGTGCACGATCCGCCGCACCGTGTTCGGGTCGTGCACGAAGTTCTGGCCCCGGCGCTTGCTGGGGCGCAGGCCCAGCCGGTCGGCGAGCTGGCGGATCTCGGCCGGCCCCAGCAGCGCGGTCACGACGCTCGCCAGCGGCCGAACACCCGCTCCCCGGTGGCCGAGATCGCGGCGCAGAGGGCGTCCAGGTCCACCGCCTTGGTCTGCGCCAGCGACCGGACCGTCAGCGGGATCAGGTACGGGGCGTTCGGCCGCCCCCGGTACGGCATCGGGGTGAGGAACGGCGCGTCGGTCTCCACCAGCAACTGGTCGACCGGGCAGACCGCCGCCGCCTCCCGCAGGTGCGGGGCGTTGCGGAAGGTAACCGTGCCGGCGAAGCTGAGCACGAACCCGCGCCGTACGCAGGCGCGGGCGAACTCGGCGTCGCCGGAGAAGCAGTGCATCACCACCGTGGCCGGCGGCCCCTCCTCGTCGAGGACCCGCAGCACCTCGGCGTGCGCGTCCCGATCGTGGATCACCAGTGCCTTGCCATGCCGCTTGGCGATGGCGATCTGTGCCCGGAAGCTCGCCTCCTGCGCCGCCCGCCCCTCCGGTCCGGTGCGGAACGTGTCCAGGCCGGTCTCGCCCACCGCGCGCACCCGCGGCTCGCCGGCGAGCTGGTCGATCACCCGCAGGGCCTCGTCCAGGTCGGCGGCGCTCAGGCGGGGGGCGTCGTTGGGGTGCAGCCCGACCGCGGCGACCAACTCCGGGTGCCGCTGCGCCAGCCGGACCGCCCACCGGGAGGAGTCGACGTCGGTGCCCACCTGCACCAGCCGGTCCACCCCCACCGCCGCGGCCGCCTCGATCTGCGCCGCCGGGTCCCCGCCCACGATGTCCAGGTGGGTGTGGCTGTCCAACACCGGCACGGCCAGTGGTTCCGGCGCCGGGGGCGGTGTCTCCCGCCGCGCCGCGCGCGCGTGCCGGCTCGGTCCCTGCTCGCTCATCCTCCGCATGATCCCAGACCGGGTCACCCGCAGCCGCTGGTGGCCGCCGCCGCGTTGCCGGGATCGCCAACGACCGATACCGTCTCCAGGCACAGACGACCAGGTGGAGGCGCGCATGGTGCAACCTGGAGTGCAGGTCGAGCCGGCGGCCCTGGAGCGGGTGGCCGACGACGTGGACGGGCTGCGGGAAGACCACGGCCGGACAGCCAGCGCCGTCACCGCGACCGCCGAGGAGGTCGGCCGGCGACTCGCCGGGTGGCGGCTGGCCAAGACCACTGAGGACCGCGCCTTCGCCTGGCAGGACGAGGCCAAGCAGGCCGAGGGGTGGCTTTCGGATTACGCGGCTGCGCTGCGCCGCTGCGCGCAGGACTACCGGCACGTCGACCAGGTCACCGCCGAGGCGTTCGGCCTGTTCCCGACGGTGGAGTGATGGTTACCTTCGCCGATCTGCGCCAGGCCGACCTGCAGCCGCTCCAGACCGCCGGCCAGACCTGGCGAGACCACGCCTCGGCCGTACGCGACCTCGCGGAACGGATGAATACCGACGTGGCCGGCGCGTTGCTCGCCTCCGGCTGGGCCGGTGACATCGCCGAGGTGGCGGTGGCACGCAGCGAGCAGATCGAGGAGCGCTTCGAGATCCGGGCGCACGTGGCGGAGCTGGTCGCCAGCGTCTACGACTCGGCGTACGAGCGGCTGTGGCGGCTGCGGTGGCGGCTGATCTCCGCGGTGGACAGTGCCGGTTCGCTGGGCATGACCGTACGCGAGGACGGCACGGTGGAGCCGCCACCGGCCCAGCCGTGGGAGCACAACCTGGACGGTGGCGTCTGGCTGGCGGAGCGGGCGCAACGGGCACAGGAGCTCACCGAGCAGATCGCCCGGATCGTCGCCGAGGCGGACGCGATCGACCGGCAGACCGCCGAGGCGCTGGCGAGCCTCTCCCCGGACGACACACTGGGCCTCTCCGGCTGGCAGGAGCTGGGCTGGGACGCCCAGGGACTCGCCTGGGAGTACGGGCTCTCCAGCCGGGACATCCCGGACCACGACGATCCGGCCGCCAACGCCGCCTGGTGGGCCGCGCTCAGCGAAGCGGAGCGGGCGATGTACCTGGCTGCGTACCCCCGCCTGATCGGCGGGCTGGACGGGCTGCCGGTGGCAGTCCGCGACCAGGCCAATCGGCTCGCGCTGCAGTACGCGCTCGGCTCGCCTACCCTCGACCCCCGGTCCCGCGACCGCGCCCAGGACCTGCTGGACCGGCTGGAGGCGTCGGAGTACGACCCGCCGGAGCAGCGGCTGCACCTCATCGGCTACGACCTGGTCGACGACGGCCGGGCGATCATCTCGGTGGGCGACCCGGACACCGCCGACCACACCGCGGTGTGGGTGCCGGGGGTCAACTCGACCATCGACAACATCGGCGGTGACCTCACCCGGGTGCGCGACCTGCAACGGGAGGCGGACCGGTTGACCCGCGGCGCGACCGGGGACGTCGCCACGGTGATGTGGTTGGGCTACGACGCTCCCGGCGCGGACCTCAGCGCGGTCCGGGGTGCCCACGCCGAGGCGGGCGCGCCGCTGCTCGACTCGTTCCTGGACGGGCTGCGCGCTTCCCACACCGGCGGTGCGGACCGGCTCACCGTGATCGGGCACAGCTACGGGTCGACGGTGGTGGGCGAGGCCGCCAGCGCCGGTGACGGCCTCGCGGTGGACGACATCATCGTGGCCGGTAGCCCGGGGATGCGAGTGGACAAAGTGGCCGACCTGCAGATCGACCCCCGTCACGTGTGGGCCGGCGCCGCCGAGGGCGACGACGTCTCCGGCTGGATGAGCCACTTCGCCCACGGCCCGGAACCCCACAAGGAGAGCTTCGGCGCCAACCGGTTCGTGGTCGACACCACCGGCCACAGCGACTACTGGCGGCGCGGCACGGATAGCCTGTTGAACCAGGCCCGGATCGTGGTCGGCGAGTACGACCGGGTCGGCCTGGAGCACGGCACGCCACCGCGATGAGACACCCCGGTCGGGCGGCGGCGCTGGCAATGATGCTGGCGCTGGCCGGCTGCTCCGGCGGGGAAGGACAGCAGATGGCCGGACCTGAGCAGGTGCACTACGACGACGCCGCGGCCGCGGTCAAGCAGCGCGCGGACGCGGTCGCGGAGGTACTGGCGGTGCCGCTGGCAGAGCCGTACTTCAGCGCGCCGCCGTGCGAGGACCCGCAGGGTAACCCGTCGCGCACCGGGGTGTACCACATCCACGGGTCGTTCACCCTGCCCGTCGGCGACCGGGTCGGTGACGTGCTGCGCGCCGCCCACTCCCACTTCACCGACCGCGGCTTCGAGGTGCGGGGCATCACCTGGTTCGACGACGGCTCCGGTGACCTGCGCGCGACCAGCCCGGACGGGTTCGCGTACGCGCTGCTGGCGACGAGTTCGCCGGACGCGCTCGCGTTGTGGGTGGACTCGCCCTGCTACCAGGCGCCGGCCGGCGCGGGGGACCCTTCCCGGTGGGTGCCGCGGTTCCCCTCCGCCGAGCGGACTCCGGACCGGTGAGCGCTGGGCCCGCCTACCCAGCCTCGAGGCGGGCCAGCTCCTCATCCACGATGCTGGGATCCAGCTTGCGGAAGAGCGGCTTGGGCGGGGACAGCGCCTGGCCGGCCGGCAACGGCACCGACTCCCACCGGGCACCCACCGTGTAGTCACCGGTGAGGATCGGGTACCCGGGCCCGCCGTCGAGATCCTCCACCTCCTGGATCTCCGGCTGCGGGGTGTGCACCCCGGTGCCCCCCAGCAGCTCGTGCACCCGCTGGGCGGCGTGCGGCAGGAACGGGGAGAGCAGCGTGTTGCAGTCGCTGACCACCTGCAACGCCACGTGCAGGATGGTGGCCATCCGCTCCCGGTCGGTCTCCCGCAGCTTCCACGGCGCCTGGTCGGAGAGGTACTTGTTCGCCTCCCCGACCACCCGCATGGCCTCGCTGATCGCCTGCTTCTGGCGGTGGCGCTCGATCAGCCCGCCGACCACGCCGAAGGCGTCGCGCGCCGAGGCGAGCAGGGTCTGGTCGGCGTCGGTCAGTTCCCCGGCCGCCGGCACCGCACCGAAGTTCTTCGCCGCCATGGAGATCGACCGGTTGACCAGGTTGCCCCACCCGGCCACGAGTTCGTCGTTGTTGCGGCGCAGGAACTCGGCCCAGGTGAAGTCGGTGTCCTGGTTCTCCGGGCCGGCCACCGCGATGAAGTAGCGCAGCGGGTCCGGGCCGTACCGCTCCAGGAAGTCGCGCACGTAGATGACCACCCGGCGGGAGGAGGAGAACTTCGCCCCCTCCATGGTGAGGAACTCGCTGGAGACCACCTCGGTGGGCAGGATCAGCTCGCCGTACTCGCCGGGCTCGCCGCCGCGGGCGCCCCGGCCGCTGTAGCCGAGCAGCTCCGCCGGCCAGATCTGGGCGTGGAAGGTGATGTTGTCCTTGCCCATGAAGTAGTACTGCCGGGCCTGCGGGTTGGTCCACCAGTGCCGCCAGGCCTGCGGGTCCCCGCCGCGGCGGGCCCACTCGATCGGCGCCGACAGGTACCCGATCACCGCGTCGAACCAGACGTAGAGCCGCTTGTTCGGGTTCTCCCGCCAGCCGGGCAGCGGCACCGGGATGCCCCAGTCGATGTCCCGGGTCATCGCCCGGGGCCGCATGTCTTCCAGCAGGTTGAGTGCGAACTTGAGGACGTTCGGGCGCCAGTCGGTACGGCTGCGCAGCCACTCCGCGAGCGCGTCCCGCAGCGCCGGCAGGTCCAGGAAGAAGTGCTCGGTCTCCACGAACTCGGGCACCTCACCGTTGATCCGCGAGCGCGGGTTGATCAGGTCGACCGCGTCGAGCTGGTTGCCGCAGTTGTCGCACTGGTCACCCCGGGCCCCCTCGAAGCCGCAGATCGGGCAGGTGCCCTCGATGTAGCGGTCGGGCAGGGTGCGCCCGCTGGAGGGCGAGATCGCCCCCTGGGTCTTCTGCTCGACCATGTACCCGTTGCGGTGCAGGGTGAGGAACAGCTCCTGGGCCACCGCGTAGTGGTTGCGGGTGGTGGTGCGGGTGAACAGGTCGTAGGAGAGCCCGAGTGCGGCGAGGTCCTCGACGATCACGCGGTTGTACCGGTCGGCGAGCTCCCGGGGGCTGACCCCCTCCTGCTCCGCCTGCACCAGGATCGGGGTGCCGTGTTCGTCGGTGCCCGAGACCATGAGCACGTCGTGCCCGGCCATTCGCATGTACCGGGCGAAGACGTCGGAGGGCACTCCGAACCCGGAGACATGGCCGATGTGTCGCGGGCCGTTCGCGTACGGCCACGCGACGGCGACGAGGACGTGACTCATGCCGCCCAGCGTAGGACAACACGCCGTGACCCGTCGCACCGATTCCCCCTCGCCCGCCCCGCGCCATCCCCGCCCTCCCCGCGATCATGAACCTGGCTTCATGATCGCCACGAGATCTGGTGCGTGCGCTCATGATCACAAGCCGCGTGGGGCGGCCGCCCGGCCGCGCGCGTGGCAGGGTGGTCTCATGGATTACACCAATCTCGGCCGTACCGGCCTCGCCGTGAGCCGGCTCTGCCTGGGCACGATGAACTTCGGCCCGCAGACCTCCGAACCGGACAGCTTCGCCATCATGGACCGGGCGCTGGAGCACGGCATCAACTTCTTCGACACCGCCAACGTCTACGGGTGGAAGAAGGGCGAGGGCGTCACCGAGCAGATCATCGGGCGCTGGTTCGCCCAGGGCGGGGGGCGCCGCGACCACGTGGTGCTCGCCACCAAGGCGTACGGGGAGATGGGCGACTGGCCCACCGACCGCGGGCTCTCGGCCCGCCACCTGATCGCGGCCTGTGAGGACTCGCTCCGCCGGCTCCAGACCGACTGGATCGACCTGTACCAGATGCACCACGTGGAGCGGAGCACCCCGTGGGAGGAGATCTGGCAGGCGATGGAGGTGCTGGTCACCCAGGGCAAGATCCGCTATGTCGGCTCGTCCAACTTCGCCGGCTGGCACCTGGTGCAGGCGCAGGAAGCGGCGGCGAAGCGCCACTTCCTGGGGCTCGTCTCCGAACAGTGCATCTACAACCTGCTCACCCGGCACGTGGAGCTGGAGGTCCTGCCGGCCGCGCAGGCGTACGGCATCGGCATCATCCCCTGGTCACCGCTGCACGGCGGGGCGCTCGCCGGAGCCCTGCGCAAGCAGGCCGAGGGGTCGGCCGGGCGGGCCAACTCCGGCCGTGCCGACGAGGTGCTGCGCACCCACCGGCCGGCTATCGAGGCGTACGAGAAGCTCTGCGCCGACCTCGGCCACGACCCGGCCGACGTGGGGATCGCGTGGCTACTGGCCCAGCCGGCGGTGACCGCGCCGATCATCGGCCCGCGTACGCTCGAACAGCTCGACGCCTCGGTGCGGGCGTTGACCGTGAACCTGGACGAGGCCACGCTGGACACCCTGGACGAGCTGTTCCCACCGATCGGCAAGGGCGGCCCCGGGCCGGAGGCCTGGGCCTGGTAGCCGGACGGCGTCAGGGCGGTGGCGCGAGCGGCACCGCGGCCAGCGAGGTATGCACCGGTTTCGGCCCGAGCTGGCTGCGCACCAGGTGCACCGCGTCCACCGTCCACCCGGGACCTTCGTACTCGTCCAGCGCCGCCAGGTCGGCGGCGAGGTCGACCGCGCTCAGCTTCTCGCCGGGGCGGGCGAAGGTCAGGTGGGGCCGCAGCGGCTTCGGGTCGTACGCCAGGCGGGTCCGTTTCAACTCGCGGCGTACCGCCTCGCCGAGCGCCCGCAGCCCGGCGACGTCTCCACGCAGCCCCACCCACAGCACGGTGAACCGGCGGCGGCCGAACCGGCCGCCGCCGGCCAGCCGCAGCCGCGGTGCGGCGTCCGCGCCCGAGCGCCAGCGGGAGACGCCCGCCGCCACCGCCGCGTGGGCGTCGCCCGCCCGCTCGTCCGGCGTGTCGCCGAGGAAGGCGAGCGTGACGTGCCACAGGGGCCGGGCCACGATCCGGACGTTGGTGCCGGCCGCGGCGGCGGCGCCCAGCCGTAGCCGGTCCACCGCGGCCGCCAGGTGGTCCAGGGCCTCGGCGGGCGGGTACACGCCCACGAACAGCCTCACGCTCTCCCCTCTACCGCGTCGGTCAGGACGCCACGCATGCTTCGATCATGACCTCAACTTCATGATCGCGCGAGCCCGGGTGGCGCGACGCGCGGCGGCGCGAAGCGGGACGACGCGGTGCGGAACGGCGCGGTCCGGGTGACGCGGTTCCGGGTGGCGCGATCTCGGGTGGCGCGCTCCCGGACGAGGCTCCGGCTCGCGGGGGAGCGGGACCGCGGAGACCACCGCGACCTTGGGCCGCGGACGGAGCTGGATGCGCAGCTGCTCGCCGTGGTGGCGCAGCTGCCAGATCAACCCGACCACCGCCGCGAGCAGCGAGGCGACGCCGCCCAGCCAGATCGCGGACGGAGCCCCGAACCGCTCCGCCCACCAGCCCACGGCGAGCGCCCCCAGCGGGGTGGTGCCCAGGAAGACGAGGATGTACAGCGCCATCACCCGGCCGCGCACCGCCGGGTCGCTACCCAGCTGCACCCGCTGGTTGGCGGCCTGCGCGAAGTAGACCGCGAAGAACCCGGTGGGCACCAGCAGCGTCAGGACCAGCCAGTACGGCGAGGCGAGGCCGACCAGGATGGAGAAGACACCGAACCCGATCGCCGCGGCGAGCAGGACGTACGCCGAGGGCCGCTCCCGCCGCCAGCTCCCGGCCAGCGCGCCGGCCAGCGAGCCGGCCGCCAGCGCCGCGGCGAGCAGCCCGAACGCGGCCGGCCCGGTGTGGTAGACCACCTTCGAGAGCACCGGCAGGGTCACCTGGAAGTTGAACCCGGCGGCGCCGACCACCGCTACCAGCGCGATCGGCATCGCCAGATCGGAGCGGCGGGCCACGTAGAGCAGGCCGTCCACGATCCGTGCCCGCCGGGTGCCGGGCGCGGGGACGCCCTCGCGGTGCAGCTCCCTCGGCCGCATCCGGGAGAGGCTGAACAGCGGGGAGATCGCGGCGACCGCGGCGATCAGGAAGGTCGACCCGAGGCCGATCAGGGCGATGGCGCCCCCGGCGAACGCCGGCCCGGCGATCCGGGCGGTGTTGAAGATCGCCGAGTTCAACGCCAGCGCGTTGGGCAGCAGGGTGTTGCCGACCAGCTCGGAGATGAAGGACTGGCGGATCGGGTTCTCCATCGCGTTGGCCACGCCGATGAGCGCGGCGGTCGTGAAGACGTGCCACAGCCGCACCGCACCGGTGAGCACGAGGATCGCCAGGATGGTCGCGACGACGCTCCACGCGCTGTTGACGATCATCAGCAGCTTGCGCTTGTCGTACCGGTCAGCCAGGGCGCCGCCGACCAGGCTGAGCAGCATCACCGGAGTGAACTGCAGCGCCACCGTGAACCCCACCGCCGCCGCGGAGTCCCCGGACAGCTTCAGCACCAGCCAGTCCTGGGCCACGAAGATCATCCAGACGGCGATCAGCCGGCCCAGCTGGCCAGTCGCGAAGAGCCGGTAGTTACGTACGCTCAGCGACTGAAAGGTCTTCCATACACCGGTCCGCACTGGCGGCTGCTCCTCCTTGGGTAGCGTCCCTCCGCTTCCTCGTGACGAAGCAGACGCTGGGCAGCCGACTAGCCGCGCGCCACTCTCCGCAACAGCTCTGCCGCGCGCTGCAGGACATCCCGCTCGGCGGCGGTCAACTCCGCCAGCCGCTGCGTGAGCCACTCGTCCCGGGCCCGCTCGATCTGGCGCAGCAGCTCGCGCCCCTTCGCGGTCGCGGCGAGCACCACCTGGCGGCCGTCGGTGGGGTGCGGCGAGCGCTGCACCAGGCCGCGGGCCTCCAGCTTGGCGACTATCTTGGTCATCGTCGGTGGCCGGACCCGCTCGGTATCGGCCAGCTCGCGGGGACTCATCGCCCCGGCCAGCTCCAGGCTGGCCAGCGCGGAAAGCTGGGTAACCGTGATGTCACCTACCGGCCGGGTCTGCCGGACCCGCCGGTTGAGCCGGGTGATCGCGTCGCGCAGCACCACCGCTAGCTGCGACGTTGGTACGCGCTCGGCCATCACCGCCCACTCCGTCACAATAGTTAGCTTAGCTAATAAGCCTGGCTAACGACTACCCTTCATGACCACAGTCACACGGCCAAGCCGCGCAGCCGTGTGCGAGCAGAGTACTCTCTCCAGCGTGCCCGACCGCGGCGACCGTTCCCAGCCGGCGCCCCTGGACCCCCCGATGGTCCCGCTCATGGTGGCCGGCACCGTCATCTGGGCGGTGATCGGCCTGGGACTGCTGGCCGCCGCGGCACCCTCCGCCCACCTGCGTACCTGCCTGGCCGGGTTCCTGTTCGGAGTGGCGATGACCGGATTCATGTGGGCACGGGACCGCCGCCGGCGCCGGCGCACCACGGCCACCGGGCGTGACCGGCCCATACCCGCGTCGGGAACCGGCCGCGACGATGGTGAAACTAATTCATGATCATGCGAGGCGCGGGCGGGGATCAGCTCACCGGCTCGACTTCGCCGTCGTCGTAGACGGTCGGTAGCTCCTCGACCGGCAGCTCCGGAGCGGCGCCGAGGACCTCGGAGTGCGCGCCGCAGCCATGATCGGCGCTGACCACCCGGCCGTCGTCGGGCGCGTACAGGTTGCCGCAGACGCCGAAGAGCTGCCGCATGGCGCCGGCGAGCGGCAGGTAGAAACCGCAGGAGCCGCACCGGGCCTCGCGCGGCGCAGCGGTGGAGATCGGCGCCTGCGGACCGTGGTCACCCTCGTACCACCGCTGCGCGGTGTCCAAGCGACCCTCCCGGGACATCACCCGGGGCCGGCCCAGCCCCAGCTCCCACGCGGTCTCCTCCACCGCCGGGTCGTCGGAGTGCAGGTAGCCGGGGGCCAACCGCTCGTCGTCGGGCGCGGTGACGAGCAGGTCGCCGATGCCGAGGTCGCCCGGGGCGAGGCGCTCCTCCCAGGGCACCCACTCCGGTGCCCGCAGCGCCTCGGGTCCGGGGAGCAGTACCGTCTCGCAGATCGTGACCTTGCGGCTGCGGGGTATCCGGGTGACCGTCACCGCCCACCGCCAGCCGCGGTACCCGGGAAGCCGGCAGTCGAACAGGTGGGTCACCACCCGGTCCGCCTCCGCGATCGCCGTCAGGTGCTCGCCGACGTGCTCGGCCTCCACCTCGGTGATGGCCGCGCGGGCCAGCTCCACCGCCTCGGCGCAGATCGCGTCCAACCGCGGGGCCCGGGTGCGGGTGCCGCTGCTGGCCCGGGCGGGTCGGGTGCCGGTGCTCGGATTGCTCGTCCGGGGCATGTCGGTCATTCTCCCATCCACCATGCTGGTTGGGCGGCAGCAGCCCCCCACCGGATGCGGCGGTACGCGAGGATGGGGCCATGCCGGTACTCACGAGACTACGCGGCGCGGCCGTCGCCACCGGGCAGGGCGCCCGGGCCACGGCCACCCGGGTGGCCACCGGCAGTCGCTGGGCCGGTCGCTACGCCGGCCGGCTGCGGTCCCGGTTCGCCGGCGGCGCCGCCGGCATGATGCGGTTGCTGGACCTGCACGCGATCTCCGCCGCTGGCGACGCCCTGATCGCGATCGGGCTGGCCGGCACGATCTTCTTCGTCGACCCGCAGGAGGCGCGGGTCAACGTCGCCCTCTACCTCCTGGTCACGATGGTGCCGTTCGCGGTGTTGGCGCCGCTGATCGGCCCGTTGCTGGACCATCTGCGGCACGGCCGCCGGTACGCGCTGGCCGCCACCATGCTGGGCCGGGCGATCCTGGCCTGGCTGCTCGCCGACCATCTGGACGCGCTGGCGCTCTACCCGGCCGCGTTCGGGGTGCTGATCCTGTCCCGCGCGTACGGGGTGACGCGGGCGGCGACCGTGCCCCGGCTGCTACCGCAGACGCTCTCCCTCTCCCAGGCCAACGCCCGCGGCAGCGTCTACGGGACCCTCGCCGGCCTGCTGGTACTTCCACTGGGGCTGGCCGCGTTCGCGATCGGCGGTGGCTGGCCGCTACGCGTCGCCTCGGTGATCTTCCTGGTGGGGATGGTGCTCGCGCTGCGCCTGCCGGCCAGCGCCGACTCGGACCGGCCCGAACAGCCGCCCCCGCTGCTCAGGTGGCTGCGCCACTCGATCAACGCCCAGCGCATCCTCACCGGTGGCCTGGTGACCGCCACCCTGCTCGGCGGAGTGGTCCACCGCGCGCTCTACGGCTTCCTGCTGATGTTCCTCGCGTTCGCGATCCGGGAAGACCAGCTACCCACCGTGGTCGCCGGCCGGCAGATCGGGGAGGGAACCGCGCTCGGCGTGGTCAGCGGGGCGCTGGTCGCCGGCACCTTCCTGGCGGTGGTTGCGGGGAGCCGGTTGCGGATCCGCCGGCCGCTCGCCTTACAGGCCGCCGGGCTGACGGTCTCGGCCGGCACCGCGGTGGCGGCGGTGGTGTGGTTCCGGCTACCGGTGGTGGCGGCGCTGTGCCTGCTCGCCGCGGTCGCCAGTGGCCTGGCCAAGCTGGCGGTGGACTCCTCGATCCAGGAGCGCATCGACGATACCCTCCGGACCACCGCGTTCGCCCGCTCCGAGACCCTGCTCATGCTGGCGTTCGTGGCCGGCGCCGGGGCCGGCTTGATCCCGCTGCCGGGCCAGGTCGGGATGGGGATCGCGGCCGGGCTGGTGGCGGTCGCCGCGGCGCGGGCGCTGATCGGCGCGGTCCGGCTGCGCGGCGACCGCCTCTCCGGCCGGGCGCCCGGTGACGTGCCGCCCCGGCCCCGTGACTCCACGGCCGAGTTACCCCCAGGCGCAGAGACCGGGGGGACTCAGCCCGACCGGCCCCGGGCGGCGGGATGATCCCGCCGGTACTGGTGGTCACGGCGGTGGCCGCGGAACGGGACGCGGTGCTGGCCGGGCTGCCGCCCGGGCACACCGGGGTCACCGTCACCGCCGCCGGGGTCGGGCCGGCCGCCGCGGCCGCCGGCGCGGCCTGGGTGCTGGCGCTGGCCGAGGCGTCCGGCCGGCCGTACCGGACGGTGATCTCGGCCGGGGTGGCGGGTGGGTTTCCCGGCCGGGCCCCGGTGGGCGCCACCGTGCTGGCCAGCCGCAGCCGCCAGGCCGACCTGGGGGCCGACTCGCCCGAGGGTTTCCTGCCGCTGGAACGGCTGGGCCTCGGGTCGGGTACGGTCGCGGCCGACCCGGTGGTGCTCGCCACGCTCCAAGTCGCGCTTCCGAACGCGATCACGGGCGAGGTGCTCACGGTCGCCACGGTCACCGGCACCGCCGAGCGGGCGGCCGCGCTCGCGTCGGCCCACCCGATGGCGGTGGCCGAGGCGATGGAGGGGTACGGAGTGGCGTGTGCGGCCGCGGCCGCCGGAGCCGCCTTCGGCGAGCTGCGTACGGTGTCTAATCTGGTGGGTCCGCGGGACCGGTCGGCGTGGCGGATGGAGGAGGCGCTCGCCGCCCTCACCGCCGCGGCCACCGCCGTGTTCTGACCGGCCGCGATTGCCACACGTCCGGCAAGGTTGCGCCGGCCGCTCGCGGGCGAGACCGGTTCCGCGCGGCCATAGCAGTTGTGCGATGAACCCCAACCACCGGCGGACCTCGACGTACGGTAAGGCGGTGAGCAGGCCCCGCGTGATCGAGTTGGGCGTGCTGCCCGCGTCCGACCCCGAGCCGCCCGACTCCGCCTGGTGGGGACACCGGCGGATGCCACCCCGCGCGTACCTGGCCGCCGCGCTGGTGGCGGCCGTGCTGCTGCTCACCGGCGCTGCCGCGGCGCCCGCCCCACCCTGGCCGATCCCGCACTTCACGGTCGAGGCCCGGTCCCTCACCAGCGGGATCCACCTGACCGAGGACACACTGCTGGTGAGCGAACGCATCAGCGACCGGCAGATCGTCATGACCGCCTACCGGCTCACCGACGGGGCCGTCCGGTGGGACGCGCGGGGCACCGAAGGCTACATCTGGGACGGCATCCCCGTGATCTGGGAGGCCCGGCCGGGCGGGACCTGGCAGACGAAGGTGTACGACCCGGTCACCGGCCGGGTGTTGTGGCAGGGCGCTGGCAGCGTCGCCGAGGTCGCCGCCGACCGGTTGCTGATCGTCCACGACCGGTCGGAGCCACCGGCGACGGAGACGGACGAGCCGCGGTTGCCCCAGTTGCGCATCGAGGTCGTGGACCGGTACACCGGCGAGACGGTGCGGCGACTGGACCGGGTACGCCAGTGGGGCATCTCCGACCCGCCGACCGGCCCCGCCACCCTGGTGATCGCCGCGGACGGGCAACCCGTCACCACCTACGACCTGGCCACCGGCGAGGTGGTGGCGACCGCGCCCGGGATCGACCTGAGCGAGGACGGGGCCCTCGTGGTGGCCGGCGACGTGCTGCTGGTGCAACCTCGGGCGGCGGACCCGGCCTACACCGCCTACGACGCCCGCACCCTGGCACCGCGGTGGCGCGGGGACCCGCAGATCCCGATCTGGTCGGTGCAGCCCTGCGGCCCGGTGCTGTGCGTACACCACGGCCGCCTGGCCGCGCTCGACCCCGCCACCGGCGAGCAGGTGTGGGCGGGGCGGGAGTTTCCGATCGGCTACCTCGCCTACCAACCGGGCCCGCCATGGCTATCGGATTACCTGGTGGTCGAACACCAGGACCCGTACCTGGCCCGGCGGCTGCCGCTGGCGCTGGTACGAGCCAGGACCGGCGAGGTGGTGGCGGAGTTCCCGGGGTGGACGTCGCCGACCAGCACGGTCACGCGGGGGCGCAGTTCCGCCTCGGACGCGTGGGCGCGGCACACCGACCCGATCCTGCAACGCTACGTGCCGGCCTCCGAGATGCGCGGCGA
>Ga0079224_100005826_pt1 | contig 16234 bp, 13 predicted proteins | sample Stecom2015_FD_80414 | JGI IMG/M metagenome (GOLD analysis project Ga0079224, IMG submission 80414) | Agricultural soil microbial communities from Utah to study Nitrogen management - Steer compost 2015 | ecosystem: Environmental > Terrestrial > Soil > Agricultural land | place: USA: Utah...
CGAAAGAACAGACCGACCGGCGTGATCACGATGAAAAAAATTGCACCGAGTACGATCGGGCTCACGATCTTGTTGAGAAGGAGCCCAAACTTCATCCACACCACATTGAGGGGGTGTAGGAGTCGAGGAATCGTCAGAGAAAGGAACGCGAACGCCGCGCTCACAAGGAATGCCGGCAGCCCATACTGGTTGCCGCGCCAATACAGCCAGCCTCCAAGCAAGGCAAATACGACGGCGAACGTAAATCCAAATGAGCGGTCGCTCGGCAACTTCGGCTGTTTATCCATGCTGCTTCTCGCGTTGTTTGTTGGATCCCCAATCCGCACCACGCTGCCGCGCCTTGTTGGAAACCCACCGCCTTATTTCTTTGTATTCTAGTGCGATCCGGCTAGTCTGCGCACGCAACGTGTTGCATGTGACAAAAGACACATTGGAACCGGCCCTAGCAGGCTACTCTTATCCGGCTCCCGGTTGAACGATCACCCTCGCCAATGGACTTACTCCATGACCTAGTCGATCTGGCTGCCTCGCGCACGCCGGATGCCGTAGCGTTGCGCTTCGGAGACCAGGATGAGACATATCAACAGCTCCGGCGCTCCAGCATTAGCGTAGCGCGGGGCCTCCTGCAATGCGGTGTACGCCGAGGGGACCGCGTGGCCGTATGGCTTCCCAATCGACCCGAGGTCGTCGAATGCTTGCTCGCTTGCAGCCGCATCGGGGCGATTTTCGTACCGCTGCACGCCGGTCTGAAGCCGCGCCAGGTCGCCCATGTCCTGGCCGACAGCGAAGCGCGTGTACTCATCACGCTCGACACCATGTCGCGCCACCTCCCGTACCTGCTCGACCTTCGCCGCACCCCGCTCGACATTGTACTCGTACGCCAGCAATCGGACGTGATGCATCCCTCGAATGTGCCCGCGATTGATTACGAGCACCTGCTGGATTCTCCGCCGAGCGCACTGTCCAGGGTCGGGATCGATAGGGACATCGTCGCGATTCTTTACACTTCCGGCAGCACAGGACGGGCTAAGGGCGTCATGGTCACGCATCTGAACCTCGTATCCGGCGCGCGCTGCGTATCCGAGTATCTGCAGAATACGCGCGACGATCGCATCCTCGCGGCACTGCCGCTGAGTTTCGACTATGGCCTCAGCCAAGTGACGACGGCAATGTCCGTCGGTGCTAGGGCCGTCCTCACGAATTTCTCTCTTCCCTTGCAAATGCTGCAACAGGTCGCGAGCGAGCGGATCACGGGCCTGGCGGGCGTCCCAACGATGTGGGCACACCTCGCTGCCGCCGATTGGCCGTCCGGGGCCGTGGATTCGTTGCGCTACATCACGAGCTCGGGCGGCGCTCTACATCGGACGTTGATTCGCCAACTGCAAGCACGCCTTCCGCACGCACGCATATTCAGCATGTACGGGCTCACGGAGGCGTTCCGCTCGACTTATCTTCCCCCCGATGAGCTCGACGAAAGACCCGACTCCATCGGCAAAGCCGTGCCGAATCAGGAAGTCCTCGTGCTGAAACCGGACGGTACGCGTTGCGGTCCGAACGAGGTTGGCGAGCTCGTACATAGAGGTTCGTTCGTGACCGCCGGCTACTGGCGTCAACCCGAGCTCACCGCCGCACGCTTTAGGCCACTTGGCACGCATCTGACCGGCGTGCCGCCCGGGGAGATCGCTGTCTGGTCAGGAGATCTCGTGCGTACGGACACCGATGGCTATCTCTATTTCGTTGGCCGCGGCGATGCGCTCATCAAGACTTCCGGTCATCGCGTCAGTCCGGGAGAGATCGAAGAAGTCATCGCTGAAGTCGAAGGTGTCATCGAGGGAGTGGCGGTCGGCGTGCCCGATGTCGTTCTTGGCCAGCGTATCGCGGTCGCGATCGTCGCCGCCGAGGTGGACATGCGCGAGCTCCTCGAACGAGTCCGAAGACACTGCCGCGAGCAGTTACCTAGTCACATGATGCCCGCGGAGCTGCGTTGCGTGCCCCAGATTCCGCGCAACGCAAACGGGAAGCCGGACCGCGCGGCGCTCACAGCGATGCTTCAGGAAGCGACCATCCCTATGCAGGACGCGCGGTCGCTGGCCGCCGGCGGCGAATAGGCGCACTCTTTGTTAGATCGAGCTTGAGCCCGTTCATGATCTCGCGCCGCTGAACGATCATCAAAGCCGTCAGAACGTAGATATGCGGGTAATAGGCCGCGGACAAGAAAGCGCCTGCGACGGCGAAGCCCACCATGCTTGCATTGAGCAGGTATAAGGTACGCGCGCCGCTCTTGTGCTGTTCGCTGATCTGATCGGGCGACTGGTCGAGCACCGTGCGACGAATTCGGGAGTTGGTGCGCATGTTTCCGAAAATCAGCACGAGAAGCGTGACGATGCCGGGAATGCCGAGCTCGGCAAGAATCAGAAAATAGATGGAATGTGCCGTTAACCACGGATAAGGGCCGACGATATCGCGCGGCATGTAGCTCGTCCCGAACGTGATCGAGAAATGGCCTGAGCCCACGCCGAGAATCGGGTGATCGAGCACCATCTCCACGGCCGCTTTCCATGCAGTGATGCGCCCCATGGCCGAGCCCTCCTGCTCGTAATCCTTGATCGTCGACATACGCTCGAAGAAGGCATCCGACGCATACAGCAGCATGACGCCGGCAAGCAGTACGAATCCGGTCAGCGTGAGCATCTTTCGTGGGCTGATGAGCCAGAGGTATATCAGCACAGCCGAGATGCCGAGGGCCGCGCCCCGAGATTGCGAGGAGACAATGGCGAGTCCGATCACGACGAGCACGAACCAGAAGAACACCTTCAGGAGCATGCTGCGCTGTTGAAGCGCGAGCTCGATCACCATCGGAGCGAGAATGCACAAAGAGAGGGTGTAATCGTTGGTGTCGCCCAGGAAGGTCGCGCCGATGATGTAGTACCGATTCGACGGATCGAGCACGAACTGGGGGTTCATCACCACGAGGAAAAGGTGCGCCACGAGTAGCGTGAAGAACACTCCCAGCAGCCGGCCCCGCGTAACGACGATTCGCAGGATCAAGAAGAAGTAGATGACATAGCCCACCGCGACCGTAAACATCTCGAAGGCTTGCGTCGTGACCGGCGCGTGCGTGATCGAGAGAAAGATCAGCGCGACGTAAATGCAGATCCACTTCGCAAGCGGATCGGAAAACATGTCGCTCCATGGACGGAGCGCCCGGTTACTAGAAAAGGAGACGATCAGGAACAAGGACGCCGGCAGCAAGCTGTAGGGCTTGAGCGCGTCTAGCCCGGGAACGAAGCTCGCCGGACGCGCGTATTCGAAGAAGATCGCGACCAGAAGCCAGATGAAATACAGCCGCGTCGAACTGACATCGGATGGCGCCTCCCAAAAGATGGATTGCCCCCCCGGGCGCCTGGCGCGTTGCGTCACACCAAATCCTCGTAGATGCGCATGAGCCGCTCGGTGCGCGCCTGAAACGAAAACGAGCTCACGATGTGCTCACGGGCTCGAGCCGCCATATCGGCGTACTTTTCTGGATCGGCAAGAAAACGCCGAATACCGGACTCGATCTCGCTCGCCGATCCGGGGGCAATCAGCTCTCCTCCCCTGCCCTCGCCGATCACTTCGTCGGTCCCTCCGACGCGGGTAGCGAGAATGGGTACGCCGAGGTAGGCAGCCTCCAGAATCACGTTCGGAAGACCCTCCGTGTACGAGCTCTGCACGACGAGGTCCGTACGAGCATACAGAGAAGGCATGTCGTGGATGAACCCCAAGAACTCGACGCGGTCTTGCAAGCCGAGCCGCGCCACGTGTAAGCGCAGCTCGCCCTCGAGCGGTCCCGTTCCGGCAAGTAACAGGTGGAGACCTGCGTGCTCACGAGCTACCGACGCGAAGGCTTCGAGCAAGAGCGCATGACCCTTCTCTGGCGACAGCCGCCCTACCTTCAGGAGATTGATCCTTCCATCCTCACCCGCGCGGCGGCGCGGCGCATCGAGATACTCTGTGCCATACGTTTCGAGCACGAGTGCATTGTGCAATACGGGACCGCGCTCATCGGAGATCCACCATCTCGGCACCAGCCGACGAATGGCGTGCGAGACAAAGATCGTCCGGTCGCAGGTACGAAGGAGGACCTTGTCCAAGAAGCGGAAGACGCGCCCGCGGGCATCGTTCGCGATCCAACCATGTACGGTAGCGACATGCAGCACGTCGCAGCGTCGCGCCACGAGAGCGCCGATCACGTTCGAACGAAACTCGCTCGTGTGCACCACGTCGGCACCGATGCTACGGATGAGATCCGCGATACGGTCCACGATACCATTGCGCAATCCGCCTCGGTCTTCGATCGCATGCACGTGCAACTTGCGCTCTCGGGAGGCGTTGACGAGCGGATGGGGAGCGTCGACCTCGGGGACGAGCGCGCCAATATGGAACTCGACGCGCTCCGGATCGATGTGGACGCCGGTCTCGAGAATCGTACGTCCAGGGCCATCCACCCACGGAGAGTCACGCAGGTGCAGGACGCAGATGGGCTTACGGGAGGGTCGCACGTGAGATACAACCGTGCTAGGAGAAGCAGCGATCCAGCCATCCGGCCGTGTAGTGCTTCGTTTCCGCAACCCAGGATGGATCCCCCAGCACATGGTTGGCCTTGGGGACGATCTCGACGGAGAATTGGGTTGCAAGCGGCGCGAGCGCAGCCGCCCATGGCTCCGCGAACTTCTCCTTGAACTCGAAGTAGAGCCGATCCGAGCCGCTGAAGATCAGAAGCGCTGGCGCGCCTCGCCCTAGCACCCGAAAGAACGCCCGTGCGAATCCCATGTTGAAATTGGAGGCCGGCGGTGCGGCAGGGAGCGGCGTATCGTCTTGCATTCGAACCGGCCCTCGCCGCCGCAGCCAACGGCGCAACGATGCCGTCGTCGCGCGAAAGATCAGCTGATAGTCGCTCTGCAACAGGAGCAAGCGCTTCCATGCCTTCGGATTGAAGACTTTTCTCAGATACTCCCTGCGCATCGTCGCGAGTTCCCCTCGCGTCATATGCGCCGAGGCCTGCTCGGCCGGGCCGTCGAGCGTCACGGGGATCCCAATGGCATAAAGGCCGGCGATACGCGGATCGCTCTCCGCCGCGAGCAGCCCCGTAATCGCTCCTCCGCACAGACCCCCAACGACGACCCGTGAAATTCCCTGGTCCTGCTCGAGCCAATCGATCGCCGCGCGCGCATCGCAGACGTGCCGGCCTTGCTGCACCTTTCGATACAGCTGATCCAACTGAGCTTCCGGAAGGTCACCTTCCGAGTCGCCGAGACCATGGAAGTCGACCCGCAGGACACCGATGCCGCGTTCCGCAAAGACCCTCGCGACCTTGCGATATAGCCTGTGCGGCGCGACGCGCATTTTCACGCCGGGGGACAGCAACACACAGGCGAGGTCACGACGCAAATTTGCGGGCGCCTCCCAAATGCAATGCAGCGCGTGGCCTTCGGCGTTGCGCAAGGTGACTACTGTCTGCTTCATGTCTGACTGGCAAGCTCCATGGCTACGTTCAACGAAGCGAGGTAATCGAGTGTCGCTGCGGTCAGCGCAGGCGCTCTGCTATGGAACTGCCGTGTCTCGCGCCAAAACGGCTGCTCAGCAACGAGCTTGCACGCAACATTCTTGCGCTCGGCGCATAGCGCTCTCAGCTCGGCAGAGGGTTCGGTCTGACTACCCTTGGCAACCTCGAGAAGCAGCGTAGCCGTAGATTCAAGAGCTGGGGCGCTGGGAAGACGCAGCTCGCTGACCTCGCGATAGAAGCTTCCCGTGAGGCCATAGCCGTCGACGACGACGGTCTCTCCGGCAAGCATCGCTTCGATCAACGCGTCACGATTGCGCGTGACTTTGCCTTCGGTCGCCAGCTGCGTCGTGAGATTCGTCCGCAAGAGCTGCTGCACATAGTCCTTACCATCGAGGATCGGGTCCCAGATCACGACGGCGCTGACGAGACGTCCTAGTTGCTCCGCCGCCGCGAGCGCGACCGTGCCGCCGAAGCGGTGTCCAACCAACACGAGCGGCGCCTGCTGCGGCAGCCTGGCACGCAGTTCGTGGAATGCGGTAATGACGTCGGTGACGCGGGTGGCGACAGTGGCCTCCTCGAATTCGAGGGCGCTATCGCCTTCGCCGCGCATGTCGAATCGCAGCACGGCGTGACCGCGCGCCGCAGCCTCTCGAGCGAACGAGACATAGACGCGGTGCGACCAGAGTTTTTCCTCGGCGAGTGCGTGACAGAAGAGTACGCCGCTTCGCGTCTCCCCTTGGGGAGCGTGGAATACGCCGTACAGCTCGTCGGTGCCGTTGGGAAAAAAGTGCGGCTCCTCAATTGCCATGATCTACAGGGGTCACACTCAGTACCAACGCCGAATCACAACTTGAGCTCGGTTACATCCTCCACCAGCACCGGCTTCAGATGCATGTAGCGCGTGGCGCGACGCTTGGCTTGAATGTCGCGGTACACGTTCTGAGCCTGATCTTCGCTTACGCCGATCGCGCGCGAGAGTGCGGCAGCGGAGTAGCCGTGATTGAATGCGTAAAGCGCGAGATCCATCTGCTCATACGGAAGGGCGAAGTAAAACTCATCCTGCCCCTGCGCAAGACTGTAAGTGTCGGTCGTCGGCACGGCGTTGCAGATCTCTTCGGGAAGCCCCATGTGTCGCGCGAGCGCATAGACCTGGGTCTTGTAGAGATGAGCGATCGGCTTCACATCCGCGCTGCCGTCGCCGTTCTTCACGAAGAATCCCTGGTCGTACTCCAACCTGTTCGGGGTGCCGACAACCGCATAGTTCAGACGGTCAGCGTGAAAGTACTCCACTGTCTTGCGAATGCGCTGTTTGAAATTCGTCGCGGCGACGATCTGCAAGTACTCGCGCAAGCCAAGGCGTTCTTGTTTGATCTCCCCCGCTGGCGTCTGCACGACGATCTGAAAATGGTTGACCCTACCCTCGAGCCCGCCAGTGATGACGATCTTGTTCTTCCAGCCTTCACCGTAGTCTGGAAATACCTTGCGAATCGCCTCGTCGCGTTGGCGATAGCAGCCGATCGCCTCGAGTGTCGCTGCAATATCGAACACTTCATACTTTATTCCGAGATGCTCCGCGAGCTGTCGACCGCGCGCCGTGCTGAAACCGGACGAGTCCCGCTCCGGGAGCATCAGGCCGTAAACGCGCTCGGCACCAAGCGCCTTTACGCACAGCGCGCTGCTCACCGAGCTGTCGATGCCGCCTGACATCGCGACTACAAATCCGCGTCTCGAGAGGTCCTTGGCGAGGATCTCGCGCAGGCGCGTGCAAATGCGCTCTATCTCCAGATCGTAGTCCAACTCCAATACCCGTGCGTCGAGCACGTCATCGTGCGCCATGTGCAACCTCTACTTTTTATGCCAGCTTATATCGTTGAATTTTTCCCGAGGACGTCCGCGGTAAAGCGCGCGCGAACTCGACGACTTTCGGGACCTTGTATGCGGCGAGCCGCTCACGGCAGTGTGCCTTGATGGAACGCATGTCGAGCTGCGCTCCTTCGCGGGGCACGATAACGGCCTTGATGGCATGTCCAAGCAGCTCATCTGCCACGGCCGTGACGGCGACTTCCTCGACGTCGGACAGCGCGGCAATCACTTCTTCGATCTCTTGCGGGCTCACGCGAAAGGCACCTACCTTGATCATGTCGACCGCCCGCCCGTCGATGTACAGGAAGCCATCCGCATCCTTGTGCCCTAGGTCCCCTGTGTGTAGCCAACCGTCTCGCAGCGCATGCGCCGTTGCAGCTTCGTCCGCCCAGTAGCCGAGCATGACGTTGGGGCCGCGCGCGCAAATTTCTCCGGTCGTCCCAACGGCGGCTTCAGCGCCTTCGCTGTCGAATACCTTGATCTCGACCCCCTTCAGCGGAAGGCCGACGGATCCGAGCTTCACATCGAGCGCCTCGGGCGGGAGATACGTGAGCCGCGCCGTCGCCTCGGTTTGGCCATACATCACGAAGAGCTCTACTGCGGGCAACTGAGAACGAAGGCGCTCTATGAGGGGCCGCGGCATGGCGCCGCCCGCTTGTGTCAGATAGCGAAGCGCGGACAGATTGAAGTCATGCAGGTTGCAGCGCCCGAGCAACAGCGCGAAGGTCGACGGAACGCCCGAGAAGCCCGTCACACGCTCGTCCTGCATGCGCTGAAGCACGAGATTCGGGAAAGCGAAATTGTCTTCGACGACGAGTGCGGCGCCCACCGCCAGGTGAGTGTTCAGTACAGAGTTTCCGTACGAAAAATGGAACGGTAGAACACACAGCACTCGATCGGCTGCCGTCAAGCGCAGATACTCGACGATGGCGCTGGTGTTGGCCGCTAGATTGCCGTGGCTCAGCATGACTCCCTTCGGGCGGCCAGTCGTACCCGACGTGTAGATGATCATCGCGAGATCGCCGAGCTCTGGCGCCGCGGCTGTCGCCGGTGCGGATGCTCCGAGCTCGGTCAGGAAACGGTCATATGCGTTGCCGTCATCATCCAAGGCGATGGCAACCGTCTCGACCTTCGAATCTGCCAGCGCGCTGCACAGCGCCTCGCGCTCCGGGTGATCGCGCTCAACGAACAACAACCGCGCACCGCAATGCTGTATTTGCCTCACCAGCACGGATGCGCGTTCCTGAGCGTTCAGCGGCACGGCAGCGCAACCCGCTCCCAGAACTCCGTAAAACAATGCGGCGTAATGCGGCGAGTTGCGTACGAGCAGCGCTATTCGATCGCCGCGGGACACGCCTCGCTCTCGCAGCGCGCCGCTGACGTGCTCACTCGCACGCAGCAACCGCCCGTAACTCCATGTCGAACGTCGCCATGTGATCGCAACCGCCTCCGGCGTGCGGCGGGCTGCTTGCGTTACCAAGGCGACAATCGAATCGTTCATGACGGTCAGGCGGCCCGACGCTTCGACTCTACGAAGTTCGCGATCTTGCTGACCGAATCGAGATTGTCCGGAATCATTTCCTCATCCTTGACCTTGACACCGAGCTGCTCTTCGATGAAGAAGATGATTTCGAGCATCCCCGTGGAGTCCACGATCCCGCGACCGAGCAGCGAGTCGTCCAACCCTAATGCGGAGGTATCGCTCGTGAACAGGTAGTTCTCGAGAATGAACGCGCGAATCTGGTCGCGCACTGCGTCAGTCATGTCTGTGATCCTCGTTGATGTTGTTAGCTAAAAATCGGTTCGGCGCAAGCGAGAGATGGCTCAATCCACGGATTGACGCTCGACGAACTGCGCGTGCCAAAGCTGTGTCGATAGCACACCCACGAATGCCATATTGTCCCGTGCCGCCGGCGTCTTCGCACGCCGTAGCTTTGCGACCAGCCGCTCCACCTTGTGCGGATCGAAGTAACCATAACGCGCCAGTCGCTCGCGGCACATCAATTCGTTCACATATTCCGGAGCCTCGGGGCTCAGAAATGCGGCGGCATCAGGCGCGCGGTAGGGCTGCTTGTGACGGCTCACGATCTCCGCCGGCAGCCGGCTTCGCATGGCCTCCTTCAACAGATGCTTCTCTTTCAGCACGCGCATTTTATAGGTGGGGTGCAGGCGTTTCGCGAACTCGATCAATCGATGGTCCAGGAACGGAAAGCGCCCCTCGACAGAGTTCGCCATGAGCATCCGGTCGCCCTGCGAGGACAGCAGATAGCTCGGAAGAAGAGTACGCGCCTCGAGGTACTCCGCGCGATTGAACGGATGCCAGCTGCCGATGTCGGCCGGGAGGCTTGCTCGCAGCCTTTCGGTGGCTGAACCGGTCACCTGATTCCGAAGTCCCTCCGACCAGAACATCTTGCATTGAGCGGTGGTCGCCCAGCGCGGCAGGTGCGAGAACAAAGGGTCGTCGGGCTGCTGTAGTCCGACGCCGAAAAACTCCCGCAGGTATGCCGTGCTTTGGGCACTCGTCAGGTCCAGGTACGGATAAAGGCGCTTGAGCAAGGACGCTCGCCAACTCGAGCCCGGCTGCCGCGCCCAAAACTGCCGGACCTTCGCTTCCTTGAAGATATCGTATCCGCCGAGCACTTCATCGGCGCCCTCCCCTGTGAGGACGACTTTCACGTTAGAGCCTCTGACGAGCCGGGAGAGGAGCTGCATGGGCGCTGGCGCCGTACGCAGCACCGGGCTCTCCGCGTGAAAGATCGTCCTCGGGAACGCACGGGCAATATCGCCGAGCGAACACTGCACGTGATTGTGCGCGGTGTTCAAATGTCGCACGACCGCCTTCTGATGAGACGACTCATCCAGCCCCGCGTCATCGAAACCGATCGAAAACGTTTGCAAGGTGCCGGGCACCCGCTCTTGCAACAGCGCAACCAAAGAGGACGAGTCGAGCCCACCCGAAAGGTACGCGCCTACGGGCACGTCGGCACGCAGGCGAATCTCTGTCGCATCCGCCAGCATGCTACGGAGCTCGTCCTGCAGTTCCGCCTGAGCGCCGCGGCGGTGCCCGCCCACGGCAGGAAAGTCCCACGACCAATAGGGTGTCCGCCGCGTCGCGCCATTCTCGATGATCAGCATTTCACCCGGCGGAAGTTGCTCCACGCCAAGAAACATGGTGCGCGGCGCGACCGGCGCCCAAAATGTCATTAGCTCGTCCAGCCCATCGGGATCCAGGGCTGGCGCGATCAAGCCGCTCGCCAGAATTGCCTTGACCTCCGATGCGAACGCAATCCCACCGGGGAAACGGGCGTAGTAGAGCGGCAGAATTCCCGCCCTGTCGCGGACGAGTAAGAGGCGGCGGCGATTGCGGTCCCAGAGCGCGAAGGCGAACTGTCCGTTCAGCTCCTGCACGAAAGCATCGCCATGCTCCTCGTAGAGGTGAACGATGACTTCGGTATCGGTGTTCGTGTAGAACTTGTGGCCCTTACGCTCGAGCGAGCGGCGTAGCTCGAGGTAGTTGAAGACCTCTCCGTTGTAGCTGATCCAAATTGTCTCATCTTCGTTGTGGATAGGCTGAGCCCCGCCACCGAGGTCGATGATGCTGAGACGTGCATGCCCCAAACCGACGCCAGGCTCGATCCTCTGACCCGTGCCGTCGGGCCCGCGATGCCCGATGGCGGCAATCATTCTGTCGAGTATGACGCGATCTGGAATCGCGTCACGGGAGTCCAGATGCAGGCCAACCAATCCACACATGTTGTAACCAAGGAAGGTAAGGAGAGCACGGCGCGCCCCGGCATTGTCCGCCAACGCGCGATCCGGCACGTGACCGTGCTCACATCAGCGCAACGCCGTCCGCCACCGGTCCAGATGAAAGCAGGTTTTCGTGATCCATTCGGTGACGGCGCAGATCCGCAAGGTGGGGTCGCAAGACCTCACGTACCGTCGTGAACCGAAAATCTCGCAGCAACCGCGTGAGGCGCATCTCGCAGACATCCAGGTTGGTGTAGTGACGGAAGCGGGACAACCAGCTCGCCCGGACCCGCGGCTGGCCCGGATCTATTTCCCAGGGATGCAGGTAGAAGATGAACGGCAGCGCGTCCTTGGCGTTGATCGAGCGCAGCGCCCACCGGGTGAACCCATACGGTAGCAGCCGGAAGTATCCCCCACCGCAAACGGGGATGCGCATACCGAAGGCCCGCGCGGTGGAGAGCGGAAACTCGATGAGCGTACGGCCGCTTGACGTGCTCAACGGACCGGGCCGCGTCGAGGCGCCAGGGATACCGTAACGATCGTGAGCGATCGGGAAGATGCTGGAGTCATAGTCGAAACCAAGCTCGCACAAGATATCGAGCGCCCAGAGCGAGGCGTTGGTTATCGAGTAGCTCGCTGCTCGATAACCGAGCACACGCTCTCCTATCGCATCCTCCAGAATGCTCTTCGACCGAGCGGTTTCATCCCGGAAAACTTCTGGTGTCTGTCGATAAACAAGCTCGTGAGTGAGCCCGTGGCACGCGATTTCGTGCCCGGCCGCGTGAATCCGGCGCACGAGCCCGGGCGAGCGCTCCGCAACCCAGCCGAGCACGAAGAACGTCGCCTGCACCCGGGCGGCATCGAACAGCTCCAGAAGTCGCTCGGTATTGCGCTCGGCGCGATACTCCATCGAATCCCAGTCTTTGCGGGAGATGACTTCTGCCAGCGCGGAGACGTGGAAGTAATCCTCCACGTCGACTGTCATCGCGTTCACAAGGTCGGTCATATCGTGTTCCGTAACGGACGGGTCCGCACCTCGCCGACTCTTCCACGCGGACTGTAGGTGATGGTCAAAAAGCCGCGTGTCTCCACGAATTGCCCCACGCCGTTGGACGTTTCCCGATCGTAGCGTTCGACAATGAGGTTCAGACCGAATCTGCGCCCTGCGGCCCACAGTACGGAGAAGCCGGCCCTCAGCTCCTCCGCTTCGAGGCCCGTCGTATCGAACTGCTCGTCCGTGAGCGTTCCAAACAGAGCGGCGCTCAAGAACGGTGTGAGGTGCCGCGACATCGAAGCGTCATAGACGTAACGCGTTCGGTCGAACGTTGTCTGGCGCTCGTAGCGATCCTCGCTCCACCCGAACCCGATCGATAATCCCGTACGGTTACGCGAAAAATTCCATTCGATCGTGCCGTATCGATTCTCGAAGGGATCTTCGGTTGCGGTGATACCCGTGACGCCCCCGACAGGCCCCTGCTCGAGCGTCGACTGCAGGACCTCGCCGGCGTCCGTGATCTGCGTGCCGACCGTCAACTCGAGCGTCGTGGACGGCGAAAGCCGACGATCTACGAAGATGCGCGCGAGCGGTCCGCCGTTGGAGCGTCCATCTTCGTGATCGATCCATGTGTAGCCAATTTCGGAAACGATCTCCGTGCGAGCGCCCTCCAGTCCATAGCTGAAAAAGGCGTACTGCCGATCGTAGTCGTTCAATCCTACGAGGTCTTGGAACTCGTTCCGCTCAGTAATGGCATTCAACGCAAACTCGCTCCGCGCAGAGGGGCGCCAGCCGAAAGACACGCCGCCCGCCAGCCGGTCCGCATCGAGCGGGCTTTCCTCGTAGCTCGTCAACGAGTAACGACCGAAGAGACGCGCGAATGAGGTGCGGCCGAAACGCACGATCAAATCGGGTCCGGTCGTGAGATAGTTGACGTTCTCCCGTGTCTCCGGGGTGGAGGGAGCGAACGGATCGCTCTGCGCCTGACCGAAGGAATCCTGGAGCGTCCACGTGAAACGCTCGGGGACGATCCCGAAGACCACGACCCCGTCCGCGGTACCGAGCAGCTCGGCGTCATACGTGTCATCCACGTAGTGCATGTAGGTCAGATCAACCGCGGCGAGGCCATCGATGCGTTGCGTCTGCTCGCTCCACGCGAGTTCGATGCCCGCGGTCGCAATCGTCTCCGCGACTTCGTTCTGCTCGACGCGAGTGATGTTGTCCGAACGTCCACCGCCCACCTCCAATGCGTACCGGACCTCTCCGCGCGCCAGCGAATGAAAGCAGCACAGAAGGAGCACAGACGACCAGGCGACGGGCTTGCCGAGGCGACCGATCAGCGGAGTGTTCACTGCCATTCCCCATCGTTGTTTGCGCTCGAACATGTTCGAGGCGCGTTGAGCGGAAGCGGTGAGCAGACGCTCACCGCTCGGGCGCGCTGTTCTGCGGTACCGAGCGCTCACCGTAGTATTGGTAGTACCCGACCTTTGCGCGCTCCGTAGCTTGATTTAACACCAGATTGACCGACTTGCCGTCGCCCAAAAGATCTAGAACATCGAAAACTGCGCGCTGCGGCGTCGAATTGGCCTTTACCACGAGCACGATCTGGCCGACGATCGTTGCGAGCGCTCGCGATTCGCTAGTCAGCAGCAACGGCGGGGAATCGAACAAGACGATACGGTTCGGGTCGCGTGCGGCGAGTTGAGAAATGATCTCCTCCATCCGCGAGCTAGCGAGCAATTCAGTGGCGGTTTCCGTCAGCCTTCCTGCTGGGAGCAAGCTCAAACCTGGCACCGAGGTCGGAAGAATCAGCGACTCCACGTCTTCGCGCTCGTCGCGCAATAGATCGAGCAGCCCACGCTCCTGGTCCACGCCGAAAATCTTGCTCACGTGAGGTTTGGCCACGTCCGCGTCGACTAGAAGGACGGAAATGTCGCGTTCCAGCGCCATCGACAAAGCCAGATTGATGCTCGTAAACGTCTTGCCGTCACCGGGCAGCGCGCTTGCGATCATCATGAAATGTCCGTTGGGCAACGGGTCTGCGTTGCGACCGAGCGCCGCGGAGATGAGCGGTCGCTTGATCTGCCGATACTCGTCGGCGAGCAGTCGCTCTTGATTCGCCGGCGGCAAGATCGCGGCGGCGCGCAGCGCGTCATGATCGATCAGGACGGTTCGCGGCGGCTTGCGCGGTTCTCGGGAGCCGTCGTCCTCGATAGGTTTCGTTGACGGCGCTTCTTTGATCGCCTGAGCTGCCGCTGCGGGCGCACGAGCGGAGGCTGCAGTCGCAGCGCGAGATTCTTGAGCTTTCTTCAGTGCGCGCTCGACCAAACTCATACTGGCACCCGCTTTATCCCCACAGCTCGCGCATGAATCGGGCAGCCGGCTGCTGCGCGGCGACCGCGACGATGAACACGACGAAGAGGAGCCCTGACGCTAATGCGTAGCGCACCAGACCGAATCGAAATTTTCGCTGCTGTTCCTCGAGCCATGTCCTCGATATGGAGCCGAGCACGGGCAAACCCGTCAGCTCGCTCAGCGAACGGCTATCGACGAAGACAGGCTTGAATTGATGCAGCAGCCAGGCGATGCCACCGCCGGCGCCGAGCCCCACGACCAACACCGCAAAGAGGAACAGCGGCCGGTTCGGAAATATAGGATGGAAGCTCGCAGCGGTCGGATCCACGATATCGAATCTCACGACACCAGTCGCCTCGGCGTCCGTCGAGAGCTTCGCCTGCTCGAGTCGCTCGAGCAATGAATTGTATTGTGCCCGAGTCACGTCATAGTCGCGCGTCAAGCGCGCGTACTCCGCCTCGACTTCCGGCACCGTGGATGCCATCTTGCGCAACTCGGCTTCCGTCTTCATGTGGTCGCTGAGTTGTCCGCGCAGCGTGGCGAGCTCGACCTCCGTCTGATTGAGCTGGAGCTGAATGTTCTGATACACCGGGTTGGCGTTGGCGCGAGCGATCGCCGCGACGGCCGGATCGCCGCGCTTCAGCGCCTCGAGCTCCTGCGCCTGCCGCTCACGCAATTCCTTGAGTGCCTCGCGAGCCGCAACCACGTCAGGATGCTTATCAGTGAAGCGCAGCAACATGTCATCGAGCCGCGCCTGAGTCTCTTGGATCCGCGCCGCCGTAGTCTGCGGCCCTTCCGTACCCTGCCCGCTGGTCGCGGCGCTGAGCGCAGGCACGAATGGCGTTTCGCCGCGCAGCTGCCGCTCAAGCTCCATCCGACGATTGTCGGCGACTCGTATCAAACCTTGCAGACGCTTGATCTCCTGGATCTCCGCCTGAAGGCGAGAAAAGAAATCTCCCTGATTCGGGCCAGGCACGAGCCCGACGTTCTTCTTCTTGAACGCCGCGAGTCTCTCTTCGGCTTCCGCAAGCCTCGCATCGTATTCGTGCAACTGGTCGCGCAGGAACTGCTGCGCCGACTTCGTGCCGGTGCGCTCCGCACCCATAGTGGACTCGACGAACGTATTCAATAGGACGTCGACAACGCCGAACGCGACCTGTCGATCATTGTCCGTGTAGCTGATTCGATAGAACGTATTCGGGATCCGCGGGTCTCGATTGAGCGTGGGCTCGAGCGAGATATCGATGCGGGAGCCCAGCTCTCGGAGCAGTTCGTCCTTTTCGGCCGGCGTCGTCACGGATTGGTCGAGGCCCACCTTTTGCGCCACCTTCTCCAGGTTGGGCCGCCCCAAGAGCGCCTGGCGCACAGCATTGAGTTGCGACTCGACGTCGTTCTCCACGGCGAGTCCCTGGACGACCGTTCTAAGAGGCGTGCGCGTATCGACATTCACGCGCGCGTGCGCTTCGTATACGTCGGGAATCGCGAAGACGATCAGCCAACCGAGCAGGCAGACGCCCCATGCCGTCACGAGCGCATGACGCCGGAAGCGCCACGCTCCTCGCAGCTCGGTAACCAGTCTATCTACAATCGCCTGCATAGAATCCGAAGCAATGGACTACTAGAAGAAAGATTCGGGCACCACGAGCACGTCGCCAGGCTTCAGCTCAAGGTTATGGCGCATATCGCCCTTGTTGAGAAGGTCATCCAGCTTCACGCGCAACGTCACC
>Ga0079224_100005827_pt1 | contig 16230 bp, 14 predicted proteins | sample Stecom2015_FD_80414 | JGI IMG/M metagenome (GOLD analysis project Ga0079224, IMG submission 80414) | Agricultural soil microbial communities from Utah to study Nitrogen management - Steer compost 2015 | ecosystem: Environmental > Terrestrial > Soil > Agricultural land | place: USA: Utah...
CGCCAGCGCTTGCCACGGCCCCCTCCCCGCCAAAACCGCCCAGGATGACGGAGATGAAAGAGCGGTTCATGCCCTTGCACATGATGTAACTGAGAATGGCGCCGGATGCACCGACCAGGGCGCCGGTGATGATCAGCAGGTTGTTTCCAAGGGTGAAGCCGATGCCAGCTGCCGCCCACCCCGAATAGGAGTTGAGCATGGAAATGACCACCGGCATATCGGCCCCGCCGATCGGAATAATGATCAGGACACCCAGGGCAAGGGTCAGCAACACCAAGAGCCAGAAGGCAGTGGCCGACTGGCCGGCAACCATCCAGATGATCAGGATGACGGCAAGAAGACCGAGCGCCAGGTTGAGCCAGTGCTGCATCGGGAAAACAACAGGCCTGCCGCTTACCAGTCCTTGCAGCTTGGCAAAGGCGACGATCGAGCCGGTGAAGGTGATGGCACCGATCGCAGCCCCAATCGACATTTCGATCAGGGACGCCGTCTTGATGGCCCCGGGAAAACCGATGCCATAGGCTGCCGGATTATAGAAGGCTGCCGCTGCGACCAGCACTGCTGCAAGGCCGACCAGGGAGTGGAAGGCCGCCACCAGCTGCGGCAAGGCGGTCATCTGGATGCGCTGGGCGATCACCGTGCCGATCGCACCGCCGATGATGATGCCGAGCAGGATCAACACGAAGTTAACCTGGGGCATGATGAAAAGCGTCGTGATGACGGCGATCACCATGCCCGCCATGCCGAAACGCAGGCCGCTGCGGCTCGTTTCCGGATGGGACAGGCCCCGAAGCGCCAGGATGAAGCAGACGGAAGCGACCAGGTAGAAGAAGGCTGCGAGATCGTAACTCATTGTGCTGTCCTCGCCCTTACTTCTGCTTCTTCTTGAACATCGAGAGCATCCGGTATGTCACCAGAAAACCGCCGAAGATATTCACGCTGGCCAGCGTCACCGCGATGAAGCCCATGATCTCGCTGAAACCGAAATCACCTGTTCCGGCTGCGATCAGGGCCCCGACGATGATGACAGACGAGATGGCGTTGGTGACGCCCATGAGCGGGGAATGCAGAGCCGGCGTCACGCGCCACACCACGTGATAGCCGACAAAGACTGCCAGGACGAAGACCGTCAGGCCGGTCACCAGCGGTGAGGGTCCCACCGCCTCTACCAGCCCGGTCCCCGTTTCACTGGTCACCCGCGCAGCCTCACGTGCCAAAGCGGCGGCCTCGTCGGACAGGCTCCTGGCACGATTGGCCAGTTCGATCGCCTGCTGCATCAGGTCTTCGCTCATCTCACTCCCCCTTTCCGGTCGATGTGAGCGCGGCGTGAACCACGGCCCCGTCGCGGGTCACCAAGGTCCCCTTCACGATCTCGTCTTCCCAGTCGATCTCGAGCGTCTTGGTCTCCTTGTTGAAAAGCAGTGACACGAAATTGAAGAGGTTGTTCGCATAAAGCATGGAGGCATCGGCCGCGAGACGTCCGGGCACATTGCGATAGCCGATGATTTTCACGCCCCCGATCTCCACCACCTCTCCTGGCCGAGACAAAGCGACGTTTCCGCCGTTTTCGACCGCCAGGTCGACAATCACCGAGCCCGCTTTCATGGAGCGAAGCATCGGCTCGCTGACCAGGAGGGGTGCGGGACGACCGGGTATGAGAGCTGTGGTGATGACGACGTCCATCTTGGTTATGGCTTCCGCCAACAGCGCCGCCTGCTTCTTCTGGTACTCGGCGCTCATCTCCTTGGCGTAGCCACCTGCCGTTTCGGCCTCCCTGAACTCCTCGTCCTCCACCGCGAGGAATTTTCCCCCAAGCGACAGGACCTGCTCCTTGGCTGCGGGACGCACGTCGGTTGCATGAACGACCGCACCCAGCCTCTTTGCGGTTGCGATAGCCTGCAGGCCCGCGACGCCCGCTCCCATCACCAGCACCTGGGCGGGATTGATGCGCCCGGCAGGGGTCATCATCATCGGGAAGGCGCGACCATAGGCGGCGGCGGCGTCGATGACCGCCTTGTAACCAGCCAGGTTTGCCTGGCTGGAGAGCACATCCATCGATTGAGCCCGGCTGATCCGGGGCATGAAGTCCAGCGCAAAGCCCGTCACACCGTGCCTTGCCAGAGATGCCAGTTCATCGCCAGATCGGTGGGGATCCATGATACAGGCTAGTAAGACCCCCTGAGGAAGAGCCTCGAGCTCCTCAACCAGCGGCTGGCGCACCTTGAGCACCAGGTCGGCCCCCGCCGCGGCTGCGGCCGCGTCTGGAGCAATAACAGCACCCTGCTCCGCAAAAGCCTGATCCGAGAGAGCGGCGCCTTCTCCAGCGCCCGTCTCGACTGCGACCTCGATCCCGAGCGCCCGGAACTTCTTGACGGTGTCGGGAGTCGCCGCAACTCGCGGCTCGTCAGGCCGCCGCTCCTTGAGGATGGCGATCTTCATCGGATTCCTTCCAATTCCCCTTGGTCGATGGCGTGTCCCCCCTCAGGTAGCAGATCGCATTGACATAGGGATTGCTTCCGATCGAACGCGATCCACCCTAGAAACGATCATGCCCCGCGTTTTCACTCGCTACAAGCTTGGGAAACAGCAGAATTCCATGAGTTTTTGTCGATGGGAGGGGCAAAAAGCCCGATCAGGACGGCAGGGAAGAGGATGCTGCGCGTGATTTATTTCCCGCCCTCGACCATCAGGGCAGGCATACTTCTTCTTTTGGCAAAGCTGCTTACCCTTTGCGGAGGCGGCGTCCCTCCTACTGCGCTGGCACAGTCATACCACTGGAAGGACCACAGCTATCGGCTAACAAGGGTGACCACGGGCTTGGAGCATCCCTGGAGTCCTGGCCTTCCTGCCCGACGGCCGCCGGTTGGTGACAGAGAGGCCTGGCCGACTACGCCTGATCGAGGCGGATGGTAAATTGGTGTCGGAGCCCTTGGAGGGCCTGCCTCAGCTCGCGGCAGTCGGTCACTCCTGGACGCCAGCAGTATCCTCGGAGAGGAAGAACTGTTACTGGAGGCGGGGACTGAGAATTCGCGATGTAAGAAGCGCCCCGGACGGCTATCTCTATCTCTTGAGTGACGAAGTTGACGGTGCGCTCCTGCGTCAGGGGCCGCCGAGATAAGTAAGGGGAAAAGCAGGTGGATAGAACTGAAAAGCAGGTTATCGATGAGCTTTTCGATAAACTGGAACAGGCCGAGCGCCAAGGCGGGCCCCGCGATCGCGAGGCAGAAGCGCTGATCCAGCGGCACCTTTCGCGGCAACCGGGCGCGCCCTATTACATGGCCCAGGCCATCGTCTTCCAAGAGGAAGCTTTGAAACAGGCGCAGCAGCGCATTCAAGAGTTGGAGAGCGAACTGGCCCAGCGTCCTGCGGGAGGCGGTTTCCTCGCCGGCTTATTCGGTGGCGGCACAGCTGGTCCCCGCACCCCGAGCGGAGCGGCTTCAGAAAACCGCTTGAGTGCCTATCAGGGGCGCCAAGGTTTCCTTGGAGGTGCAATGCAGACGGCGATGGGCGTCGCCGGTGGAATGATGCTCGGGTCCTTCCTGGGCTCCCTGCTTGGGGGAGGAAACCAGGCCGCGGCGGCAGAACCCTCTGCAGCCCCCTCGCCCGCCGACGATTTTGCAGCCGATGACGGCTTTGATAGTGGCTGGGGCGGCGGCTTTGATGACGGTGGCGGCTTTGATTTCTGAGTAGAAGAACAAACCTTCGCATTCGAGTGGCAGTGAGATCGCGGGACTTGCACCAGCACCGGGCCTCGGTTCACATTCGTAAGCCACTTCACAGGGATGCATAAAGCAAGCATCCTCCCAGCCAGATGGCTCGGCGCATCTGCGCGGTCTGCGCTCTCAATCTGCGCCCAAGTAAAAGGAGAAATTTCATGGCATTTGAGCTTCCTACGCTTCCCTACGCCCAGGATGCACTGGAGCCCCATATTTCTGCCAGGACCCTGAGCTTCCACCACGGCAAGCATCATCAGGCTTACGTCAATAAGACGAACGAGCTGATCGCTGGCACCGAGCTCGAAGGTAAGAGCCTCGAAGAGGTGGTTGCCGCTGCCAAGTCGTCTGGCAACCAGGCGCTTTTCAACCAGGCAGCACAGGTATGGAACCATACCTTCTTCTGGAACTGCATGACGCCGAATGGTGGTGGGCAGCCCAGCGGCGAAGTTGCCGAAGCGATCAAGCAGTCCTTTGGCTCCTATGAGGAATTTGCCACCAAGTTCAAGAATTCTGCCGTCGGCAACTTCGGCAGCGGCTGGACCTGGCTGGTGAAGACCGACAAGGGGCTCGAGGTCACCAACACCGACGATGGAGACACGCCGCTGGTCATCGACGGCCAGACGCCGCTCTTGACGATCGACGTCTGGGAGCATGCCTACTATCTCGACTACCAGAACCGGCGGCCCGACTTCGTCCAGGCCTTCCTGGACCACCTGGTCAATTGGGACTTCGTGAACAAGAATCTGGCCGGCGCCTGACGACCGCGTCATAACCGTGGGCTCGACCCTCGGGTTGGGAAAGGGGCCGCTTCAGCGGCCCCTTTTGCCTTCGGGAGGAGGTTTCGCCTTTTAGGGCCCCCAAGACGATTTTCCCAAGGTGGTTCAAGCGCGACCCGTTTCTGCCGGCACCAGATCGGCTATGCGTAGGGAGGCGAGCAGCTTTATTACAAATTTACCCCAAACTTCCTCTTAATCTTGACCTTGTACCTTTTCGAGCTATAGTCGCGGCGAAATATCGGCTTCGCCGAGTGGCAATTGCGCCCCGTTGTTCCGCAAGCCCCGTGCCTGCGGAAAGCGGGGTTTTTTCGTTTTCGAGGGTCTCGTGAAGCGCAGCATAGAGATTGGCATTCTCTTCTCACGCAGCGGGGACTATCAGCTTCTCTCGAATGCCTCCCGAGAGGGCGTGCTTGCGGCCATCGAAGCCATCAACTCCGATTCCCGTCGATCCTTTCTGCTGCGCGCCCGGGAGCGCGATCCCCAGGGACAGATCGAGCGCTATGGCCCCCACTGCGTGGAGCTCCTGCGGGACGAGGGGGTGAAGCACATCTTCGGCTGCACCACCTCCTGGAGCCGCAAGGAAGTCATACCGCTCCTGGAAAAGCACGGTGGTCTTCTCTGGTATGCCTGTCCCTACGAGGGCTTCGAGACCAACGACCACGTAATCTATGCGCACGCCTGCCCGAATCAGCACATTGTCCCGCTGCTGGACTTCGTCATACCGCGCTTCGGGCGCGATCCCTTCTTGCTCGGTTCCAATTACATCTGGGGGTGGGAGCTGAACCGCGTTGCCCGCGACCTGATTGGCGACGTAAACGGCAGGGTGTTGGGGGAGCGCTACCTGCCCCTCGGCGACACGGGCATCGAGCGCCTGCTGCAGGAGATCGAGGCGGCTCGCCCCTCCTTCATTCTCAATAACCTCATCGGCCAATCCTCGCATGCTTTCCTGCGAGCTTATGCCGAACTAGGAAGAAGAGATCGCGCCTTTGCCCCAGAAAACTGCCCGGTCGTCAGCTGCAATTTAACGGAAGCCGAACTGTCGGCGATCGGCGAGGCTGCAGAAGGGCTGCTGTCGGTTGGTCCCCACTTCGCGGATCCTCGCGCTACGGGCGCCCTGGCCAGGGCCTCTTCCTTCCACGCGTCAGCTCATGCCGCCGTTCTGATGCTCGCAGATGCCCTGGAAGCGGCAGGAAGCGAAGATCCTGACAGCATCCGCAAGGCCCTGGATGGTCTTGAGGTGGAAACTCCCCTGGGCCCCATAGCCATTGACGGCCAGACCCAGCATACGAGCCTGCCAGTCCGGATCGGCCGTGTCGTAGGCGGTGCCTTTGAGGTCGTCTGGGAAAGCCAGGGAAGACAAGATCCAGACCCCTATCTTTCCTATCTAGGACCTCGCGCACTTCAGCGACATGCGCACCTGAGGGTTGTATCATGCAACGAGTGATTCGCCGAAACAGCCGGATTCCCAATCTGGGAGGAAAGCGCGCCCTCGTCCTTCACCGGCCCCATGCCAATGTCGCTGCCCTGCTGCGTCAACTGACGGCCATTGGCCTCGACGCTGAGGCGGTATGGCCGCGGCTTCCCGAGGATGTGGGGAAAGCGGACTTTCTCTTCTTCGACGTCGACATGGCCTGCGACGAGCAGTTCCCCTGGCAGCCGGGCGAGGCACCCATGCCGCTGGTGGCGCTGATCGGTTCGGAAGCCCCAGGACGAATCGAATGGGCCATGTCTCATCGCGCCGACGCCCATTTGGTCAAGCCGATCGGCAGTGCCGGGATTTACAGCACGCTGCTGATTGCCCTGCAGAAGTTCGAGGAACGACAGGCTCTGATCGCCGAGATCGCCGCGCTGCGTGCCCAGGTAGCGGAGCGGCGCGTCATTGTTCAAGCCGTTCTCCAGCTGATGGAGCTCGGCATGAACGAGGATGAAGCATTCAGCAGATTAAGGTCCATCGCGATGCACCGCCGCGTGACCCTGGAGCTTGCGGCTCGAAGCATCGTGGAGGACAGGCCGCGACGCCAGATCGGCTGACGCGGCACGCTTATGGAAGAAACGAAGGACCCAAGTATCGATGTGCAAGACCGCCAATTACACGATCCACAGGCATCAGTCTCACCTGGGGTGGGACAATTCCTTCGCGCCAGCCCAGCGTGTTGTTCCGGGCTCCACGATCTACTTTGAGTGCGAGGACTCCTCCGGCGGACAGCTTGGACCGGAAAGCACGGTCGAGAGCGTCAAGAACCTCGATTTCAGCAAGATCAATCCGGTCACCGGCCCGATTTACGTGGAAGGCGCCCAGCCGGGCGACGTCCTGAAGGTCACGATCGAGGAGTTCAAGCCTTCCGGTTTCGGCTGGACTGCGAACATACCGGGCTTCGGGCTCTTGGCTGATGACTTCAAGGAGCCGGCCCTGACGCTGTGGCACTACGACAAGGATACGCTTGCGCCGGCGGCTTTCGGCACACACGGCCGCGTTCCCTTGAAGCCTTTCGCGGGAACAATTGGCGTTGCCCTGGCGGAAAAGGGACACCATTCGATCGTTCCTCCCCGCCGGGTTGGCGGCAACCTCGACATCCGCGATCTCTCCGCCGGCTCTGTCCTCTACTTGCCGATTGAAGTGGAAGGTGCCCTCTTCTCCATCGGTGACACCCACGCAGCGCAGGGCGACGGCGAGGTTTGTGGCACGGCGATCGAAAGCCAGATGGATGTCGTCGTCACCCTCGACCTGATCAAGAACACTCCATTGGAGATGCCCCGCTTCACGACCCCGGGGCCAGTGACCAACCACATCGATTCCAAAGGGTATGAGGTCACCACAGGAGTTGGCCCCGATCTGATGGAGGGGGCAAAACGCGCCGTCTCCCAAATGGTCGAGCTGCTCGCCTCCCGCTACAACATGAATCCGGTGGACGCCTATATGCTGGTATCGGTCTGCGGCGATCTGAGAATTTCCCAGATCGTCGACATGCCCAACTGGGTGGTGTCCTTCTACTTTCCCCGTAGCGTACTGGAATGAGCAGTCCTGCCACTTCCAGTTGTAATGACGCTTTCGGAGGAAAGCCGGTGAAGCAGCTTGACCCGGACATCATCCTGGAGGTCCGGGATCTTCAGACGCATTTCCGGAGTGAACATGGCCCCGTCAAGGCAGTCGACGGGGTCAGCTTCCGGGTCCGAAAGGGGGAGACCCTTGCGGTGGTCGGAGAATCCGGCTCCGGCAAATCGGTCACCAGCCTTTCGATCATGCGCCTCATACCCCCAAGGGCGGGGGGTATCGCCGGAGGGCAGATCCTCTTTGAGGGTCGGGATATCGCGGCACTTCCAGAGGCCGAGATGCGCCACATTCGGGGCAATAGCATCTCGATGGTCTTTCAGGAACCGATGACCAGCCTAACCCCGGTCCACACTGTCGGACGGCAGATCGCCGAAGCGATTCGCGTGCATGAAGAGGTCTCTAAGGCAGCCGCTCGCGAAAGGGCGGTCGAGATGCTCGAGTTGGTGGGCATTCCAGAACCTCGTCGTCGCGCGCGAGCCTTTCCGCATCAGCTCTCCGGCGGCATGCGCCAAAGGGTGATGATCGCCATCGCACTGGCCTGCCGTCCCAAGCTGCTGATTGCCGATGAGCCCACTACCGGCCTCGACGTGACGGTACAGGCGCAGATCCTCGACCTGATGCGAAGCCTTCAGGCTGAGTTCGGCATGTCCATCCTCTTCATCACCCATGATCTCGGCGTGGTGGCAGAGATGGCAGACCGCGTGGTCGTGATGTATGCGGGACGCGCCGTCGAAGAGGCGAACGTTCGCGACATCTTTCGCCGTCCAAAAATGCCCTACACCCTGGGCCTGATGAATTCCATTCCACGGGTTGACCGCTCGGTGGATCAACAGCCCCGCCTGATTCCCATTCCCGGGAACGTACCCAGCCCGCGGGCCCTGCCTTCCGGCTGCACCTTCCATCCCCGCTGTGCCTTTTCGCGCACTCCGGCCTGCACGGAAAAGATTCCCGCTTGGGAAGACAGCGGTGAGGGGCACATGGTGCGCTGCGCGCGCTGGAGGGAACTGGACCTGGCGCAGAGGATGCCGGCTTGATGAAGCTCGAAAACGGTAGTGCGTCTTTGGCGAGGGAAAGCGCTTCAGCTCCACTGCTTTCCGTCAGGAATCTCTACAAGCGCTTTCCCGTTCGTGGATCCCTCTTTTCGCGCCAAAGGTCGCAGGTACATGCGGTCGAGGATGTTTCCTTCGCCATCCAGAAGGGCCACGTCGTCGGCTTGGTCGGTGAATCCGGCTCCGGCAAAACGACGACCGGCCGTGCGGTTCTTCGGCTGATCGAGCCGACGGCAGGCGAAATCCTCTTCGAAGGCGTGGACCTGATGAAGTTGTCCAACGCCGAAATGCGGCCCTACAGGCGCCGCATGCAGATCATTTTCCAGGATCCCTTTGCCAGCCTCAATCCACGGATGACCGTGGAGTCGATCATTGCCGAGGGACTGCGGGTTCATGGCCTGGCCTCGGGCACTGCCCGGAGGGAGCGTGTCGTCGAATTGCTGGAGCAGGTTGGACTTGGCGCAGATCACCTTCGCAAGTATCCCCACGAGTTTTCGGGGGGGCAGCGCCAGCGCATCGGAATTGCCCGGGCACTCGCCGTCGAACCGGATTTCATCGTAGCCGATGAGCCCGTCTCCGCCCTCGACGTTTCGATCCAGGCACAGGTGGTCAACCTGCTCAAGGATCTGCGCGAGAAGCTCGATCTCACGATGCTGTTCATCGCCCATGACCTGGGTGTGGTGGAGTACCTCTGCGATGAAGTCATCGTGATGTATCTGGGGCGAGTCATGGAGATCGCCCCCGCCAGGAAGCTCTATGCAAACCCGCTCCATCCCTACACGCAGGCACTTCTTTCGGCCGCGCCGGTGCCTGACCCTGATGCCAAGCGGGAAAGAACGATACTCAAGGGCGAAACACCTTCGCCCATTGATCCCCCAAGCGGTTGTGTCTTCCGCACACGCTGTCCGATCGCAACACCCGAATGCGCCACTGTCGTTCCGCCTCTAGAGGAGGTCACAAAGGGACACTTCAAGGCCTGCATCCATCGCTGAGCCCGGCGCCATTCGCAGCAGAGTTCATCATAAGAAGAAGGAGAATTGGGATTGAGGGGAAAAAAATACTGGCTCATGGCGGGCCTGATGATGGGAGCGGTTCTGACGACGCCTGTCTGGGCGCAGGATGAACCGATCCGCGGCGGCACCTTGATGGTCGGGCTAGCCGACGATCCTCCGGAGCTCGATCCGCATCTGACGAGCTCCAATGCGGCCCGTACCGTCTTGCACAACATCTTCGCGACCCTGGTGGAGATCGACGAAGAGCTGCAGGTGGTGCCGGGAATTGCCCATTCCTGGGACATCTCCGAGGATGGCAAGAGCTTCACCTTCTACATTCGGGAAGGCGTCCTTTTCCATGACGGCACGCCGCTCGACGCCGAGGCGGTGAAGTACAATTTCGAGCGCATGACGGACAGGGAATTCGGCTCCGCGCGCGCGGGCGAATTGGCCTTTGTCGAGACGGTCACAGTGGACGATCCCCTGACCGTCACCGTGACGCTCAGCCAGCCCTACGGCGGCTTCTTGCCAGCACTGGCCAGTTGGTCGGGCATGATGGTCTCGCCAACGGCGGCGGAAGAGCATGGACGCAACTTCTCACAGGTTCTGGTGGGAGCCGGCCCCTTCAAGTTTGTCGAGCGCATCCGTGACGATCGCCTGGTGATCGAGCGTTTCGACGGCTACTTCAAGGAAGGGCTGCCCTATCTTGATCGGGTGGTCTATCGGCCCTTCGTGGACGTGGACTCCCGGATCCTGAATCTTGAATCCGGTGCCGTACATATCATCAACACGGTTCCCGGAAAGGCCGTGAAGCAGTTCCAGGAAAGCCAGGACATCACCTTGAGCAGTGTCGGCGGCCTGGGCTTCCGCGGCATCTGGATCAACACCAAGTCCAAGGATCTGGGCTCGCCGGAGCGTCGGGCGGCCGTCAGCGCCTGCATCGATCGGCAGGTTGTCGTCGACGCGGTGTTCGGCGATGCGGCAGTTCCAGCAATCGGCCCCTTCTCCCCCGCGACCTGGGTCGTGGATGAAGAAGACGAGGCACCGGCGCGAGACCTCGATCGCGCGCGCGAGCTTCTCGCCAAGGCGGGTGTTCCGGACGGTTTCAGCTTCCAGCTGCTGATCACACCTGATGAGGAAAGCATCCGGGTAGCCTCGATCTATGCCGCGATGTGTCGCGAAGTGGGCATCGAGATCGATATTCAGCAGGGTGAGTTCGGCTCAATCATTTCGCGCATGGGTGAAGGCAACTACACCGCTGCACAGATCGAGCTGAGCCCGAGGAACGACCCGGATCTCAGCGCCTATCCGTGGTTTCACAGCCAAGGCGGCGTGAACTGGAGCTACTATGAGAATGAGGAGATGGACGACCTCCTCGACCGGGCTCGCGCCAGCGTCGATCAGGAGTATCGCCGCGAGCTCTATCGACAGGCGCTCGATATCTTCAATCGCGATTTTCCCTACATCTTCACCTACCACCTCCAGGAGATGAAGGCCTATCGCAACAACGTGAAGGGTTATCGCCACATCCCAGACTCCATGATGCGTTTCGAGGACGTCTGGCTGGCGGAATAATCCGTCATCGGTGAGGGGCGCTCTACGCCCCTCACCCTCCGCTATTTCCTGAATTTCGAGACAAGAACAGCTGAATGGCGAGCTATATCCTGCGCCGTTTCATGACCGCGCTTCCTGTGCTCTTGCTGATCACGATCATCGTGTTCGCAGTGATGCAGGTCCTTCCCGGGGACCCCGCCCGGATGGTGCTCGGTCAAGAGGCGACGCCGCAGGCACTCGAAGCAATGCGCGAGCGCCTCGGCCTCAATAGGCCCCTGCACGAGCAGTATCTCTCCTGGCTCTTTGGGGTGCTTCAGGGTGATCTCGGTCGATCGATGGTGGATAACGCTCCGGTCGCCCGGGCGATCGCGCTCGCCTTGCCCGTGACGCTTCAGATCACCTTGATGGCGCTGGCCATCGCCCTGGCCATCGGCATTCCCTTGGGAGTGATTGCCGCGACCAGGCGGGGTGGACTGGCCGATGCCGCTGCCACCTTTACCGGGCTTTCCAGCATTTCCATCCCGGGTTTCTGGGTTGCTATCCTGCTGATCTACGCCTTTGCCCTGAAGGTCAGCTGGTTTCCCTCCTCTGGCTTCGTCCGCTGGCACGAGGACTGGCTCGCCAGTCTTCACCACTCCTTCCTTCCAGCCTTGGCCCTCAGCCTTCGACCACTCGGCATCTTCATGCGCCTGGTGCGCTCCAGCATGCTGGAGGTGCTCAAGAGCGATTATGTACGCACCGCCCGGGCCAAGGGCTTGGGTGAAAGAGCCGTGATCCTTGGCCATGGCCTGCGGACCTCGCTCATCCCGCTGGTCACCGTGCTGGGTGTGGAGTTTGCCGCGCTGCTAGGCAACGTCGTGGTCATCGACACGATATTCGGCATTCCGGGTTTCGGTCGGCTCATCTATGGCAGCGTGCTACGCCTCGATCTCACGATGATGCAGAGCCTCGTTCTCGTCTTCGCCGTCTCTGTCATCATCATCAACCTGATCACCGACATTTCCTATTCCCTGCTTGATCCTCGGGTGCGGGAAAACTGATGTCACGCCTCCTTCGCAATCTGCTCCGCAAGCCGCTGGCACTTCTGGGCCTGATCATCGTGACGGCCCTTGTTCTCGCCGCGATCTTTGCGGAAAGCCTCGCGCCTCACGATCCCTTGCAGCCCGATTTCATCGCGATCCTGCAGGCGCCGAGCAGCACCTACCTCCTAGGAACCGACGAGATCGGGCGAGACCTGCTCAGCCGGCTCATCTATGGCGCCAGGGCCTCCCTTCAGGCGGGATTGATCGCTGTGCTGCTTGCAGCGGGCATCGGGGTGCCCATCGGGCTTCTGAGTGGCTATTTCCGCGGCTTCCTGGACGACTACGTCATCATGCGCTTCACCGATGCGATGATGGCCTTTCCGGTGATCGTGCTCGCCCTCGCCCTGGCCGCGGTGGTGGGATCCAGCCTGACAACGGCGATGGTGGCCATCGGCATCGTCTATGTGCCGATCTTCGTACGGCTCGCCCGAGCGCAGACCCTGAGCGTGAGGGAGACAGAGTATGTTGAGGCCGCCCGCGCGCTGGGTAATGGCCATCTGGCCATCATGGGGCAGCACATCCTACCCAATATCATGAGCCCCATCGTCATCCAGATGTCGGTCAGCATGGCGACCGCCATCCTGGCAGAAACTGCACTGAGCTTCCTCGGACTTGGCGTGCAGCCGCCGACACCCAGCTGGGGTTCGATGCTGCGCGTTGGCGTGGGCTATCTGGAGACAGCGCCCTGGGTCGCTTTCTGGCCGGGCTTCGCGATCTTTCTGGCGGTTCTCGGCATCAACCTCGTGGGCGATGCTTTGCGCGATCTGCTCGATCCGCGCGATTGAAGCAAGCGGTCTCCCGCGCAAAAGAGGCGTGCATGTGATCTGAACACTGTCATCGTTCAGATCACATGCAGTCCGTCTAAATCAAAGGGATTGAAGCGCTTTTGCAGTCGTACGGATGAAGGGTCGCGTGGCGCGCCAAAAGGAGCCGCTTTGCCATTGTGCGCTCGCTAACACGGCTTTACCGCGAAAGGCCGCACCGTGTGGCCATGATCGATCGGCCCGTGTCCCTGCCCGAAGCCGGGAGCGCCCGCTATCGCCTTCTGCAAGTAGCCTCTGGCTCTTACAACGGCTTCCCGCAGCGGCAGCCCCTGTGCCAAGCCGGTCGCGATGGCGGAGGCCAGGGTGCAGCCGGTGCCATGGGTGTGTTGGGTGTGAATGCGCCGCGAGGCGAAGCTCTCCACACCTTCTGCCGTCGCCAGCACATCCAGCAGCTCGTCGCCCTCCATGTGTCCGCCTTTCAGCAGCACGGCCTGAGGGCCGAGGGAGAGGAGTTCCTGAGCGGCGGCTCGCATCTCATCCGCACCCTTGATGGCATGCCCGCAAAGCTTCTCGGCCTCTGGCAGATTGGGGGTGAGGACACTTGCCCGCGGCAACAATAGCTCCCTCAAGGCCACCACCGCTTCCTCTTCGAGCAGGCTCGCCCCTGTCGTCGTGACCATCACGGGATCGACGACCAGCGGGATTCCCGCTCCATTGCGGGCCACTGCCCCCGCCACCGCTTCGATTACGGGGGCCGAGTGCAGCATCCCCGTCTTTATGGCATCAGCGCCGATGTCCTCCAGCACCACCTCGATCTGCTTCACGATGAACGCAGGATCCACCGGGACCACACCAAAGACCCCCAGGGTATTTTGTGCCGTCAGTGCGGTGATGGCCGTTGCCCCATAGCCGCGGAGAGCGGTCACCGTCTTCAAATCTGCCTGGATACCGGCTCCGCCTCCGGCATCGGAACCGGCGATGATCAAGACCCGTCCCTTCACTTTCCACTCCCGATCTGGATCACGGCTGCACAGCTTTGCCTCAGGCGGCGGTCCGCGTCGCCTCTTCTATGACGCCTGCCAGTTCTTCGACCACGCGCTGAACCAGATCGGGATCTTCCCCTTCTCCCATGACGCGGACCAAGGGCTCCGTGCCCGACTTGCGAATCAGCAATCGGCCGGAGGGCCCGAGGGCTGCTCGTGCATCGCGAATTGCGGCCTCCACCACCGGCATTTCCAAGGGCTGCGTTCCGGGACCAAAACGCACATTGCGCAGCAGCTGCGGAAGCGGCTCGAAGACATCCAGCACCTCGCTGGCCAGGCGACCACTGCCAACGAGCACCGCGAGCACCTGAAGGGCCGCAATCATGCCGTCACCAGTGGTGCTGTAATCCGAGAAAATCAAATGACCTGACTGCTCGCCACCGAGGTTGCAACCTTCCTCACGCATCCGCTCCACCACATAGCGGTCACCCACAGGGGTCCGCAACAAGGCGACTCCCAGCGTCTCCAGGTAACGCTCCAGGCCCAGATTCGACATGAGGGTCGCGACCACCCCCGGCCCCCTCAGTCGCTCCGCGCGATGCCAGTAGGTTCCAATTAGGGCCATAACCTGGTCGCCGTCGATCCTCCTGCCCTTTTCGTCGACGAGGATCACGCGATCAGCGTCACCATCGAGCGCAATGCCAAGATCGGCTTCTTCTTCAACCACCCGCTTCTGAAGCTCGGCCGTATCGGTCGCTCCGCAGCCCTGATTGATGTTGATGCCATTGGGCGAGACCCCGATGGTCACTACTTCGGCACCCAGCTCGAAGAGGACAGTTGGCGCGACCTTGTAGGCGGCCCCATGGGCGCAATCGACGACTATCTTCAGGCCGTCGAGCTGAAGCGCTCGCGGAAAACTCGACTTGATGAATTCGAGGTAGCGCCCATAGGCATCATTGAGACGCCGTGCGCGGCCAAGCCCCTTTCCACCTACCCGCAGCTCGGCTGTCGAGGCCATGGCACGCTCGATGGCGAGTTCCTGTTCATCCGTCAACTTGTAGCCATCGGGCCCGAAGAACTTTATGCCATTGTCTTCGTAGGGATTGTGGGAAGCCGAGATCATGACTCCCAAGTCGGCCCGCATGCTGCGGGTGAGCATACCCACAGCCGGAGTGGGCAGAGGGCCGAGCAGGACAACGTCCATGCCGACAGAAATGAAGCCTGAAGTCATCGCCGGCTCGAGCATGTAGCCGGATAACCGCGTATCCTTGCCGATCACGACCAGACCGTGACGCTCCGGATCGCGAAACTGTGCCCCAGCGGCCATCGCCAGGGCGAGCGCCGTGTTAGCAGTGATCGGCTCTTCATTGGCCTTGCCACGAACGCCGTCGGTGCCGAATAAGCTCCTGGTCATCGAATTTCCTGTCCCTCAGCAAACGTCCGAGCGTCACTGGCGCCGGCCGCCTCCACCGCCTCCCAGAGGGTGATGGCCTGCAGGGCCTGCTCAACGTCATGTACCCGGTGGATCTGCGCCCCTCGATGCAGGCCCGCCAGGATCAGCGCCAAGGTTCCAGGGAGGCGTTCTTTTGGCTCTTCTCCTCGTGAAACCTTGGCAATCATCGATTTGCGGCTCACCCCCAACAGCAGGGGGCAGCCCAAGCCATGAAAGATGGCCAGGCGATTGATCAGCTCGAGGTTATGCGCCACCGTCTTCCCGAAACCGATGCCGGGATCAAGGCAGATGCGGCTGCGCGAAATTCCCGCCGCTTCACACGCGCGCACACGCTCAGCCAGATAATCGTAGACGTCCAGGACCACATCCTCGTAGTGGGGGGCCTCCTGCATTGTCCGAGGCTCGCCGCGCATGTGCATCAAGATCACGGGAAGACCGCTTTTTGCGGCGAACTGCAAGGCCTCGGGCTCGCTCGAAAGCGCCGAAATGTCATTGATGATCGACGCCCCGGCCGCGGCCGCTTCCTCCATGACGGCAGCTCGGCGCGTGTCGATGGAAACGCGCACGCCTTGCGCCGCCAGCGCCTTCACCACCGGCACCACCCGCCGCAATTCCTCTTCGAGAGAGGGCTGCTCGGAACCAGGGCGCGTCGACTCTCCGCCCACATCGACGAAGTCCGCGCCGGCCTCCCACATGGCCAAGCCATCCGCAATCGCCCGCCCGCTATCGAAGCGGTCACCGCCGTCGGAAAAGGAATCTGGCGTGACGTTGACGATGCCCATGACACTGGGGCGGTCCATCGGCACGCC
>Ga0079224_100005828_pt1 | contig 16229 bp, 12 predicted proteins | sample Stecom2015_FD_80414 | JGI IMG/M metagenome (GOLD analysis project Ga0079224, IMG submission 80414) | Agricultural soil microbial communities from Utah to study Nitrogen management - Steer compost 2015 | ecosystem: Environmental > Terrestrial > Soil > Agricultural land | place: USA: Utah...
CCGCTCGCAACGGCCCGCTCGTGCACCCACGCGATCATCGGCCGACCGCCGATATCGGCGAGCGGCTTGCCCGGCAGGCGACTCGACGCGTACCGGGCCGGGATCACTACGCTGAAATCGTCGGGCATACGTGGCTCGATCCAGAGAATTCTACGTACGGGGTCGATGATCGGCGCCCGCGCGAGCATGCGCCAGCATCACGGCTTCGATCGCGGACACGAGCCGTTCGCCTTCGGCCGCGCCGACGACCGCGTCGACCGCGACGCACCAGACGTCCGCCGGCGCCGCGCCGCGCAGCTTCACCGCATCCTTTTCGGTCACGAGCACCGGGACGGCCGGCTCCCGCGGCAGATCCTCGGCGCGCAGCCGCGCGTGGTCGGGCAACGGGTGCCGCAGCACGTCGATGCCGACGCGCTCGAGCATGCGGAAGAATCGCTCCGGATCGCCGATGCCGGCGACGGCGTGCACGGTGCGGCCGGCGAACGCTTCGAGCGACGTCTCGGCGCCGTCGGCGACCCGATAGACGCGCGTGACGGTAAGCGTCATCGGCACGCGCAGCACGCCGCCGGGAATCCCACGAAGCGCTCCCGCACGGTCGGAGAAGGCGTCCTCACGCGCCCCCCCGCCGCCGTCGTTCACGACGACCGCGTCGACGGTCGCAAGCCGCGCCACGGGCTCGCGCAGCGGCCCGGCGGGCAGACACAAGCCGTTGCCGAAGCCGCGCGCCGCGTCGACGACCACGATCTCGAACGCGCGCGCGAGCCGATAGTGCTGCAGGCCGTCGTCGGACAAAAGGACGTCGACGTCGGGCGCTTCCGCGAGCAATGCTTCGGCGGCCGCGACTCGATCGGCCGCGGCGACGACGGGGCGGGCGGTGCGCACCGCGAGGAGCACCGGCTCGTCGCCGGCGTCATCCGCCGAGGACACAGGCGTCACTCGATGCGGCGTACGTACGGCATTGCCGCGGTAGCCGCGGGTCACGATGCCGGGAGAATGGCCGCGTGCGGCGAGCTCGCGCGCGAGCCAGATCACGAACGGCGTCTTGCCCGTCCCGCCGACGGTCACGTTGCCGACGACGACGACCGGCACCGGCAAGCGCACGCTGCGCTTCACGCCTGCGCGATACGCCGCGGCGCGCGCCGCGACGAGCCCGCGAAAGAGCGCGGCGAGCGGCCACAGCGGCCATCGCCAGGCGCTATCGCCGTACCAGACGTGCAGGGCCGCGCGCGCCGCCCGTCTGTGCCATGCGTTCAACTCTTCCTCCGCGCGAAGCGGCCGCGGAGCCGTCAGTCCGCGAACTGCATCTGGTAGAGCGCGGCGTAATGCCCGCCCTTCTCGAGTAGCGTCGCATGCGTGCCGGTCTCGACGATCCGGCCCTCGCACATCACGACGATCAGGTCCGCGCGCTCAATCGTCGCCAGCCGATGCGCGATCACGAGCGTCGTCCTGCCTTCCATCAACCGGTTGAGCGCGCTCTGCACACGCCGCTCGGACTCCGTATCGAGCGCGGACGTCGCTTCGTCGAGGATCAGCACCGGCGCGTTCTTCAGAAGCGCCCGCGCGATCGCGATTCGCTGGCGCTGGCCGCCCGACAGGAGCACGCCGCGCTCGCCGACCTCGGTATCGAGCCCGTCGGGCAGCGCGGCCGCGAACTCGGATACGTGCGCGGCCTCGGCCGCACGCTCGATCTCCTCGCGCGAGCAGCCTGCGAGCGCGCCGTACGCGATGTTGTTCGCGATCGTATCGTCGAACAGCACGACGTCCTGGCTCACGAAGGCGATCTGGCGGCGCAGATCCGCGAGCCGGTAGCGGCGGATATCGATGCCGTCGAGGAGAATCTCCCCTTCATCGATCTCGTAGAAGCGCGGGAGCAGATTCGCGACGGTCGATTTGCCGCTTCCGGAGCGGCCGACCAGCGCGACGGTCGAGCCCGCGGGTGCACGAAAGCTCACGTTGTGCAGGACCCGGGTGCTGCGGCCGCTGTAGCCGAACGACACGTTGCGGTACTCGATGTCGCCCCGCGCACGCTCGATCGGCTCCGTGCCGGTGTCCTGCTCGACCGGCCCGTCGATCGTCTCGAAAACGTCCTGCGCCGCCGCAATGCCGCGCTGCAGGGACACGTTGATGTTGACGACCCGCTTCAGCGGCGCGAGCAGCATGGCCATGTACGCGAGGAACTCGACGAAGGTCTGCGCGTTGAGATCGGGCCGCACCCAGTCGGTGAGCGAGACGAAGATCACGGCCGCACCGCCCAGCGCGACGACGTACTGAGTCACCGTATCCCCGGCCGCCCGCGTCGCGGTGAGCCGGATGTTCAGGCGGAAGTTGCGCTGGTTGATCGAGTCGAACTGGCCGCGCTCGTAGTCCTGCCCCTGGAAGACCTTGATGATCCGGTGTCCCTGCAGCATCTGCTCGGCGACCCGCGTGACGTCGCCCATCGAGCTCTGGATGCGCGCGCTGTGGCGCCTGAACGCCTTGCTCATGTAGCCGACGAGCGCGCCGATCGTCGGACCCACGACGGCGACGAGCACGGTCAGCGGCGGGCTGAGCCAGATCATCATGCCGACGAGCAATACGATCGTCAGCGTGTCGCGGATGAGCACGACGATCGCATTCGACATCGCCTCGGCGACCTGCTCGGTGTTGTAGGTCAGCTTCGAGATCAGGTCGCCCGACGACGCCTGGTCGATGTCGCTCGACGGCATCACGAGATAGTGACCGAAGAGCTCCGCGCGCAGATCGCGAACGACCGACCGCCCGACCCATCCGAGCCCGTAGACCATCAGGAAATCCATGACGCCGCGGACCGCGAAGACGACCGCGATCGCGAGCGGCAGCATCCACGGGTTCGCAACGAGATACCCGCCCTCTTCGATCTGCTCGACGAGCGCTTCGGTGTCGAACGCGGCGACGACGTCGCCGAGCAAGAGCGGCAGCAAAACGGTTCCGCCGCCGTAGAAAACGGCGGCGACGGTCGCTCCCGCGATGATGAAGCGGTGAGGATGGAGGTAGCGGAGCAGGCGGCGGTAAACCGCAGCCGCTTCACCCTTCGCGACGCGCATCGATCTCGATCCGCCCGCAGCCGGCCGACGACGATGCGCCGGGCGCGAGCGGCGACGGGCGATCAGGCATCGGGCGGTGTGACGGTCGCAATGTTGACGTTGACGAAGCCGAGCTGGCCCGCGACGTCCATCGCCGTGACGACGGCCTGATGCGTCGCGTTCGCGTCCGCGCGGATATACACCGGCACGTTGCGCTCCTCGCCGAGCACACGCTCGATCGCAGCGCGCAACGTTCGACGCTCGTTGTTCACGAGCGGACGGCCGTTGACGAGGTAGGCGCCCGCTTCGGTCACCGTGATCTCGAGCGCGTTGGCCGGCGCTTCCGACTGCGCGTTCGCGCTCGCCTCCGGGAGGCGCAGATTGATCTCGGCCTCGCGCACGAAGCTCGTCGACACCATGAAGAAGATCAAGAGCAGGAGCACGACGTCGATCAGCGACGTCAGATTGATTTCCGGCTGGTCTTTCGAACGGGTCTTGAGCTGCACGTTTCCTGCTCGGTTCTTACGTCTCCGGGCCCTGCATGCGTCGGCTCGCCGCGCTCCCGGGCCCGCAAGCCGTGCAGTCTACAGCGCCGAGCGGCCGGCGCGAAGCGCCCATCGGGCCCACTGCGACGCGTATCACTCGACGGACCGCGCTTGATTCGGCAGCTAAGCTTTCCGGGCCGCCCATTGTGCGCTCGACACAGGCTCGACCGGGCGCGAAAAGCCGCGCACGGCGCCTCGCCCCGCGAGCTCACGCGTGCGATCAGGCCCTGCGTCGCAGCGGCCTAGCGCTTTGCTCGGGGTACTCGTACACGTACGCCTCCTGGGTCGGAAGCGTCTCGAGGAACCTCCAGGCCTCCTTCTCCATTTTCACGACGAGCCCGTCGACGCGGCTCCTCAGGTAGCGATGACCGATCAGGGCCGGAATCGCGACCGAGAGGCCCGCGGCCGTCGTGATCAACGCCTCGGAGATGCCGCCCGCGAGCGACGCGGGGCTGCCTACGCCGTTCTCCATGATCGCGGCGAACACCTTGATCATGCCGATGACCGTGCCGAGGAGCCCGAGCAGAGGGCTGATGGACGCGATCGTATGCAGAGGGTTCAGGTACCGCTCGAGCTCGTGCACGACATGCCGGCCGCTGTCCTCGATGCGCTCCCGGACGATGTCGCGCGGCAGGCCGCGGCTCGCGAGACCGGCGGCGAGAATCTGTCCGAGCGGCGAGCTCTGATGCAGCTGCTGCAAGTGCTCGGGCTCGAGCTCGTTGTGCTCCATCCATTCACGCACGTACGAGACGATGTGCTTCGGAAGGACGCGCTTCTCCTGCAGCGTCCACAGCCGTTCGAGAATGATCGCCGCCGCGATGATGGAGCACGCGATGATCGGCACCATCAGCCAGCCGCCGGCTTGCACGATCTCGAGCATGGAATCCGTCGCTCCGATGAACCGGGGCCGCACTATAGCGCGGCCCCCTACGGCGCACCAGGAACGATCGGCCATTTCTGAGAACCGTTGCTCGCTTTTCCGTCCGGACGGAGGCTTCCGCCGCGGCATCGGCCCCCGTCAGTCCGCGTGCCAGTATCGGCGACGGCGCTCGCGTTCGCCGACGATCCCGATGCCGTCGTCGCGGATCTCGACGTGCAGTGCGCCTGCCGTCGCGGTCGAGCGCACCTCGGCACCGGCCGTCTCCCAGCGCGCGACGACGTCGGGACGCGGAAAGCCCCATCGATTCGCGTGCGCCGCGGACACGAGCGCGAAGCGTGCGCGGGCGGCGTCGACGAGCGCCGGAGTCGACGACGTCGCGCTGCCGTGATGCGCGACGACGACGACGTCGGCCGCCGTGCGCGCGTTCGCGGCGAGCGCGCGCTCGCCGCGCCGCTCGACGTCGCCGAGCACGAGCAGCGATCCGCCCGCAGCCGTGACTTTCAGCACGCAGGAGCTGTCGTTGCCGAGCGGCCGGAAGCCCGGCTCGGGATGCAGCACGTCGAAGTCGACGTCGTCCCAGCGCCAGCTCATGCCCGCGACGCACGTCGTCGCCGGAAGGCCGGAAACGTCCGGACCCGCGATCACGTCGGCGCCCGGATACGCATCGAGCACCGCGCGCGCGCCGCCCGCATGATCGTTATCGGCATGGCTCACGATCAGGACGTCGAGGCCGCCGCCCCGCGCCGCGAGCGCAGGCAGCACCACGTCGGCGCCAGTATCGAAGCCGGACGGGAAGCTCGGACCGGTATCGTAGAGCAGGCGTTTCGTCGCGGTCTCGACCACGACCGCGAGCCCGTGACCGACGTCGAGCACGATGGCGTACGCGCTGCCGGGCGGCGGGCGCTCCGTGACCGGGACGACGACCGGCAGCAGCACGCACCACGCGAGGAGCCGACCCGGCAACGGATGGGCCGGCAGACCGAGCACGATGCCGACGAGCGCGAGCGCCGTGACGACTCCGCTCGGGCGTGGCAACGTGATCGCCGCCCCCGGCACGGCGGCCGCCGCATCGATCAACGTCCACGCGAAGCTCGCGAGCGTCGCCGCGAGCGTCGCGACCCACTCGGCGCCGGGCAGCGCGAGCGCGATGGTGGCCAGCACGGCGAGCGTCGCCGGCACGAGCACGAAGCTGAAATACGGAATCGCGACCAGATTCGCGATCGGCGAGACGATGGACATCTCGCCGAACCACGCCGCGACGATCGGCACGAGCCCGAAGCTCATCGTGAGCTGCAGCGCCGCGAGCGACTTCGCCTGCCGACCGATGCGTGCGACCGCTCGTGGCTCCGCGATGCGTGCGAAGCGTCGCGTAGCGAGCGCGACGAGCAGCGCGACCGCGCCGAACGACAGCCAGAACGACGCCGACAGCACGGCGAACGGGTCGAGCGCCAGCACGATCAGCACGGCCACGGCAAGCCCCTGCCCCCACGCGCCGGAGCGCCGGCTCACGGCGACCGCGAGCCCGACGAGGATCATCACGGCGGAACGCTGCGTCGGCACCGCGAAGCCCGCGAGCGCCGCGTACACGACCGCGGCGACGGCCGCACTCGCCGCGGCGACCTCGAGATCGACGTGCACGACCCGCTGCGGCAGCAAGAGCCACGCGCGCCGCACGATCACGAACGCGAACATCGCGACGAGCCCGACGTGGAGCCCCGAGATCGCGACGAGATGACTCGTGCCGGTACGGCGCAGGTTTTCCCAATGCGCGTCCGTGAATCCGAAACGCTCGCCGATCGCGAGCGCGATCACGAGCGCTCGAGCGTCGGCGTCGGGTATCGCCTCGGCGAGACGCTCCGCCGCGGTGCGCCGCACGCCGAGCCACCAGCGCGCAAGGCTCGGCGGCCCGGCCTCGATCCGCTCGCCGGCGCGCACGTAGCCCGTCGCGCCGAAATCGTTCACGAGGAGCCACTGCTCGTAGTCGAACCCGCCCGGATTCGCGAGCCCGCGCGGCGCGCGCAGCCGCACGGTCAGCGCGAAACGCTCCCCGGCGCGAAGCGATGCCGGCGCGTCGTACCAGCCGAGACGCAGCCGCTTCGGAACGCGAGGATCCTCCGCCTCCTCGACGACGAACGAGAACGTCATGCGCGCGGGCGTCCCGGTCGGAAATCCGGCGACCCAGCCGACGACCGCGAAGTCGCTGCCCGTCGCCTCGTCCGGAAGCCGGCCGGCGAGCCGCCGCTCGGCGTTCACGACCGTGTAGACGCACGCGGCGATGACGAGCGCGAGCCACCGCGTATCGGCGCGCGAAAGCGCGAGCAGCACGGCGATCGCGGCCGCGACGAGCCACGCCGGGCCCGGGAGGTCCGGAAGGCGGTGCACGGCGAAGACCGCCGCGCAGACGACCGCCGCGATTACCGGGAGGCTCGGACCGCGCGGCATCCGTCCCGGCCGCATGCCCCGCGCGACCGGCACGCTACGCCGGAATCAGCAGACCGTCCTTGAGCTCGAGCACGGTGTCCATCCGCGCCGCGAGATCCGGGTCGTGGGTGACGACGACGAGACTCGTGCCGAGCGACGCGTTCAGCTCGAGCATCAGATCGAACACGCGCTGCCCGGTCGGCCTGTCGAGATTGCCGGTCGGCTCGTCCGCGAGCACCGCGGCCGGACGCGTGACGAGCGCGCGCGCCACGGCCGTGCGCTGCCGCTCGCCGCCGGAGAGTTGCCCTGGACGGTGCGACAGCCGCTCGCCGAGACCGACCCGCTCGAGCAGCTCGCGCGCGGCGCGCTCGGCCTCCGCAACCTTGACGCGCCGCACGAGGAGCGGCATCGCGACGTTCTCGAGCGCCGTGAACTCGGGCAGCAGATGGTGGAACTGGTAGACGAAGCCGAGCGCACGGTTGCGCAGCCGGCCCCGCTCGACATTGTTGAGGCGCGTCATGTTCTCGCCGGCGACGATGACCTCGCCCGCCGTCGGCTCGTCGAGACCGCCGAGAAGCTGCAGAAGCGTCGTCTTGCCGGATCCCGACGCGCCGACGATCGCGATACGCGCGCCGGCGTCGACCGTGAGATCGATACCGCGCAGCACCTCGAGCGTGCGCCCGGCCTCGTGAAACGTCTTCACGAGACCGCGCGCGACGAGGACCGGAGACGCCGCGGCTTCCGCGCGTGCTTCACTCATATCGCAAGGCCTCCGCAGGCGGTTGACGGGCGGCGGCGAGCGCCGGATAGATCGTCGCTACGATCGCGAGGAGCAGCGCGAGCCCGCAGATGCGGCCGATCTCCGCGATGCGCAGCCGGCTCGGCAGCTCGCCGAGCCAGTAGACTTCGGCGGACAAGAGGTCGATGTCGAACGCGGCCTCGAGCAGATCGACCACGTTCTGCAGCTGCGTCGTCACCGCAAGGCCGAGCAGCAGCCCGAACAGCGTGCCGACGAGCCCGATAAGGGTTCCCTGGCTCGCGAACACCTTCATGATGCTCGACGGCGGCGCACCGAAGCTGCGCAGGATCGCGACGTCGCCTCGCTTGTCGCGCACGACCATGACCAGCGTCGACACGATGTTGAATGCCGCAACGGCGACGACCATCGACAGGATGACGAACATGATCGACTTGCTGAGGCGGATCGATGCGAAGAAGGCCACGTGCTCCTGCGTCCAGTTTCTAACGTACGTGTTCTCGCTCGCCGAGCGGGCGAGCTCGAGCGCGATCGCCGGAGCCGCATAGACGTCCGCGACTGCGAGGCGCAGACCGGAAGGTTGCCCGCCCGTGCGAAAGAGCCGCGCGGCGTCGTCGATGTGCACGAGCGCGAGACCCTGATCGTATTCGTACATCCCGGCGTCGAAGATGCCCGCGACCGTGAAGCTCCGCCGACGCGGCTGGATGCCGACCGGCGTCACCATCGGGCTCTTCGCGAGCGCGAGCACGAGCCGGTCGCCGACGTCGACGCCGAGCGTCTCCGCGGCGCCCACGCCGATCAGGATTCGGTAGCCGCCCGGCTCGAGGGTCGCGAAGCTGCCGGACCGCATCAGCTCGTCGAGATCCGACACGGTCGGCTCGAGCGCCGGATCGATGCCGCGGATCAGAAGCCCCGCCGTCGCGATCGTGGCCGTGCCGTCGGTTTCATCGACCGGCTCCGCCGCCGTTTCCGACGCATGCTCGCCGACCGCGGGCTCCCACGCGATCGCCATGCCCTGGTCCTCGACGAACGGCGCCGCGCCGACGACGTCGCCGCGTGCGAGCGCACGCTCCCGAAGCTCGACCCAGTCGTCGAGCGTGCCATCCGCCCCGTAAATCGACGCATGCGAAGCCACGCCGAGAATCCTGCGTTGCAGCTCGTATTCGAAACCGTCCATGACCGACGTCACGACGATCAGTACCGCAACGGCAAGCCCGATGCCGATCATCGAAACGAGCGAAATGAACGAGATAAAGCTCTCGCCGCGGCGGGCGCGCAGATAGCGTGCGGCAATCGACAGCTCGTACGGCTGCTTCATCTCGGTAACCGAAAGCGCATCGAACCGGCGGCCGTCATTCGTAGCGCAGCGCTTCCGCCGGGTGGATCGCCGCGGCGCGGCGTGCGGGATAAATCGTCGCGAGCACGGTCAGCGCGAACGCGACGAGCGGGATCGTGACGGCATCGGCGAAGTGGACCTCGGACGGCACCTCGGTCACGTAGTACACGTCGCCCGGGAAGATGCGAAACCCGAACGTTTCCTCGAGCCACGGCACGATCACGTCGACGTTGAACGCGAGCGCGAGCCCGAGCGCGGTGCCGGCCAGCGTGCCGGCGAGCCCGATCGCGGTGCCCTGCACGAAGAAGATTCGCGCGACGCGGCCCGGCTCGAGCCCTGCCGTGCGCAGGATCGCGACGTCCCGCTTCTTCTCGGTGACGACCATCATCAGCGACGCGACGATGTTGAACGCCGCGACGCCGACGATGAACATCAGGATGATCGTCATCATCGTCTTCTCGATGCGAATCGCCGTGAAATAGCTCGCGTGCTCCTCGGTCCAGTCGGAGTAAGAGAGCTTGCCGCCTTCGAGCAGATCCGCGATCGACGAGCGGAACGCCCGAACGGCGAGCGCGTCGTCGAGCCGCACGGCGATCCCCTCCGGGCGTCCGCGAAGGCCGTCGAGAATGCTCGCGTCCTCGACGTGCGTCAGCGCGAGCCCCATGTTGTGATCCGGCACGCCGGCGTCGAACACACCGGCGACGGTGAAGCCGAAGAGCGCGGCGGTGGGCTGGCCGTTCGCGACGCGCGGCACGAGGACGTTCAGCGTGTCGCCGTTGCGCACGCCGAGCATCCCGGCAAGCGTACGGCCGAGGATCAGCTGACGCGCGCCCGGCTCGAGCGCGTCGAGCCGGCCGTCGTCCATCATCAGGAGCCCTTCGGAAATCACATGCTCCTCGTCCGGCACGATGCCGCGGACGACGGCCGGCACGAGATTCGTTCTGGAGCCGAGCATCGACTGCAGCGTGACGTACGGCGAAACGCTTTCGACCCCTGCGCGCTCGCCGACCCGCGCCGCGAGCGTGCGCCAGTCGTCGAGACCTTCGTTCGCGGTGATCGTCGCGTGCGCCGTGAGGCTCAGGAGCCGCGTGCGAAGCTCTGACTCGAGGCCGTTCATCACGGAGAGGATCACGATCAGCGCGGCGACGCCGAGCGCGACGCCGATCAGCGACGCGCCGCTCATGAACGACACGATGCCGCGCCGGCGGCGCGAGCGCACGTAGCGCAGGCCGATGAAGGCTTCGACGGGCTGAAACATCGGCGCATTAAAGCACGCCGGGCGAAACGAGGTCAGCCGGACGAGGCCGTGCTCGTTCTGTGACCTATGCCTCAAAAACGAACGGCGCGCCGGTAGGAGGCCGGAAGCGCGGTGTTATAGTCTCGCCGGTCCACGAGAGGTCTGACGCGATGTGGCTGACTAGATCACTGGCTATACTGCTCGCGGCCGCGGCACCGTCGGCCATCGGCGACGTGCTGCTGATCGATGGGGTCGAGGCGGCGGCTCGGACGGCCTCCGCGCGTCCGGCGCGCGGGATGACGATGGCGCGCGTCGAATCCAGGTTCGGGGCGCCGATCTCGAAAGGGGCGCCCGTCGGCGATCCGCCGATCACGCGGTGGGAGTACGCGGATTTCGTCGTGTACTTCGAGTACGAGCACGTCATTCACTCGGTCGTTCGGCGTTAGCCGACCTCAGACTGGCGTGTAGCCGCCGGCGTCTCGTCGTTGGACGTCGGACCCGGTAGTTCGTCCCGGAGGCGCTCGAATGCGCGCCTCCGATTTCGCGGCCGCACGCGTTCCAAATCCCCTGTCCCCTCCTGACTGCCGCTTTCGGCTGTCCGCAAGGGCTTCTCGATAGCTTGTCTCCGGCCGCTGGCCGAGCCCGCGCGGAACGACGCGGCGCACGGCAGGTCGAAGCCTGCCTGCCGACCTTCTGTGGAATAATTCGCCTTTTTCCCGAACGTCCGATGAAGCCGGAAACGCCGCTCCTCGGCCTCCCGATGCCGACGCCTTCGCGCCGCCGCGTGCGCTGGGGACATCTACCCGGCGCCGCGGTCGCGCTCGCCGCCGCGGAAGCCGCCGCACGCCATCCGGGGCCTGTCGTGATCGTCACGCCGACGGCCGCGCTCGCCGACCGGCTCCAGCGCGAGCTCGCGTTCTTCGCGGGCGAGCATGTCGCGCAGCGCTTTCCGGACTACGAGACGCTGCCGTACGAGCCGATCTCGCCGCCGCAGGACCTGCTCGCGGAGCGTCTGACCGCGCTCTACCGGCTCGCGCGGCACGAGCGCCGCGTGTTCGTCGTCGACGCCGACGCGCTGCTCAGCCGTCTGCCGCCGCCCGCGTTCATCCTCGGGCGCTCGCTCGAGCTCGCGGTCGGCCAGGTCGTCGACCGCGACACGCTCGTGCGGCAGCTTGCCGAGCACGGCTACATGCGCGTCGAGCAGGTCGCCGAGGCCGGCGAGTTCGCCGTGCGCGGCGCGCTGCTCGACGTCTTCCCGGCCGGCGCGGCCGAACCCGTACGGATCGATTTCTTCGACGACGAGATCGAGACGCTGCGCACGTTCGATCCGCAGACGCAGCGCACGCGCGCGGAGACCGACCGCGTCCGCGTGCTGCCCGCGCGCGAGTTCCCGTTCGACCCGGAAGCGATCAAAGGCTTCAGGCAGCGCTTTCGTGCAACGTTCAGATCCGACCCGACGAAGTGCACGCTGTACCGCGACATCTCCGAAGCGCAGCTCCCGGCGGGCATCGAGTACTACCTGCCGCTCTTCTTCGACGAGACGGTTTCGCTGCTCGACTACCTCGCGGCCGAAGGCGACGACGCGGGCCTCGTCGTGCTCGTCGACGACGCGGCGGCCGGTCTCGAGGCCGGCTGGCGGCTGATCGAGGAGCGTTACGAGCAGCTCTGCGGCGACATCGAGCGGCCCGTGCTCGCGCCGGATCACGCGTTCTTCCGCCCGGAGGACGTGTTCGCGGCGCTCGCGAGGCATCCGACGCTGCAGCTCGTGCAGTCGCGGCTCGACGAAGGCGAGGGCGAGAATTCACCCGCGGAGCATCCGCTCGCGGCCGGCGTCGCGGAGGACGCCGACCGGATCGCGCGCTGGCTCGACGCATCGCCCGACGACCGCACGCTGATCGTGACGTCATCGCCCGGGCACCGCGAGATGCTGCTCGAGCTCTTGCGCGGCCGCGGCTATGCGCCGAAGTCGCTGCCCGGCTGGAGCGCGTTCGTCGAAGGCGATGACCGCCTCGGCATCGCCGTAGGCGAGCTCGAGGCGGGAGTCCGGCTTCCCGGGTCGAAGCTGCGCGTGCTCACGGCCGAGCAGCTCGGCATGGAGCGACCACGGCAGCGCCAGCGCAGACGCCGCCCGGTCCGGGACCCCGAAGCCGTCATTCGCGAGCTGACGGACCTGCGCGTCGGCGCGCCGGTCGTGCACGAGGATTACGGCATCGGACGCTACCGCGGCCTCACGACGCTCGAGGTCGACGGCGTGCTCACCGAGTTCCTCGTGCTCGAGTACGCGGGCGGCGACAAGCTCTATGTGCCCGTGCACAGCCTGCACCTCGTGACGCGCTACACGGGCGCCGATCCGGACAACGCGCCGCTCCATCGCCTCGGCACGGACCAGTGGGCAAAGGCGAAACGCAAAGCCGCGCAGCAGGCGCGCGACGTCGCGGCCGAGCTCCTTCATCTCTACGCGAAGCGGGCCGCGCGCGAAGGCACGGAGTACGACGTCGCGGAGGACGCCTACCGGCGTTTCGCGCTCGAGTTTCCGTTCGAGGAAACGGACGATCAGCTCGCCGCGATCGAGCAGGTGCTCGCGGACCTGAGGAGCAAGCGGCCGATGGACCGGATCGTCTGCGGCGACGTCGGCTTCGGCAAGACCGAGGTCGCGCTCCGCGCGAGCTTCGTCGCCGTGCACGCGGGGCATCAGGTCGCGGTGCTCGTGCCGACGACGCTGCTCGCGCAGCAGCACTATCGCACGTTCGCCGACCGCTTCGCGGACTGGCCGGTGCGCGTCGAGCTTCTGTCGCGGTTCAGGAGCGCGAAGGAGAGCAAAGAGGCGCTCGACGGCCTCGCGAACGGCAGCGTCGACATCGTGATCGGCACGCACAGGCTCCTGTCGAAGGACGTCCGCTTCAAGCGGCTCGGGCTCGTGATCATCGACGAGGAGCACCGCTTCGGCGTGAAGCACAAGGAGCAGCTGAAGAAGCTGCGTGCCGAGGTCGACGTGCTGACGATGACCGCGACGCCGATCCCGCGCACGCTGAACATGACGCTGGGGGGCCTCCGGGATCTCTCGATCATCGCGACACCGCCCGCGGACCGGCTCGCCGTGAAGACGTTCGTCGGCGAATGGCACGACCGGCAGATCCGCGATGCGGTGCTCAGGGAGCTCCGCCGCGGCGGCCAGGTCTACTTCGTGCACAACCGCGTCGAGAACATCGAGCAGATCGCCGAAGAGCTCAGGAATCTGCTGCCGGAGGCGTCGATCCGCGTCGCGCACGGACAGATGTCCGAGCGCGCGCTCGAAGAGGTCATGCTCGACTTCTACCATCGGCGCTTCAACGTGCTGGTCTGCACGACGATCATCGAAAGCGGCATCGACATCCCGACCGCGAACACGATCATCATCAACCGCGCGGACATGCTCGGCCTCGCGCAGCTCCATCAGCTGCGCGGCCGCGTCGGCCGCTCGCACCATCAGGCCTATGCGTATCTCATCGCGCCGCCGCTGCGCTCGCTGACGCCGGACGCGCAAAAGAGGCTCGAGGCGATCGAATCGCTCGAGGGCTTGGGCGCAGGCTTCGCGCTCGCGACGCACGATCTCGAGATTCGCGGCGCAGGCGAGCTCCTCGGCGAGGGCCAGAGCGGGCAGATCCAGGCGATCGGCTTCACGCTGTACAACGAGCTGCTCGCGCGCGCCGTCAAGGAGCTGAAGGAAGGACGGGAGCCCGATCTCGAGGACCCGTTCACGCACGGCCCGGAGATCGAGCTCGGGCTTCCGGCGCTGATCCCCGAGGACTACATGCCGGACGTGCACACGCGCCTCGTGCATTACAAGCGGATCGCGAACGCGACGTCGCGCGAGGAGCTCGATCAGCTCCAGGTCGAGCTGATCGACCGCTTCGGTCTGCTGCCGCCGCCGACGAAGACGTTGTTCGCGATCACGTGGCTCAAGCTGCTTGCGCAGCAGCTCGGCGCGGCGAAGCTGCAGGCAGGGCCGACCGGCGGATCACTGCGTTTCGGCGAGCGTGCGAACGTCGATCCGGCCGTGCTGATCGCGCTCGTCGAGGACGAGCCGGAACGCTATCGGCTCGACGGTCCGTACACGCTCAAGTTCTCGTGGCGCGCGGAGTCGGAGGCCGACCGCATCCGCGAGGCCGAGCGGCTGCTCAGGAAGCTCGGCGCAGGCGAGATCGAGACGGCAGCCGCGGCCTGAGCGCGCGCTTGTCGCGGGCGCGCTTACACCCGCGTCCGCCGCACCTTGGCACGCTTCGCGCACGACGGCCGCCGTCCCGACAAGCGCAGGAGAGACCCGATGCCGCGAACACTCGCCACCCGGGCCGTCGAGCACGAGTCGCGACGAACGCGTCCATACGCCCGTAATCCCGCTCCCGCCGCCGGTCTCGTGCTCGGACTCGGCCTCGGCGGTTTCGTCGACGGAATTCTGTTTCACCAGATCGCGCAATGGCACAACATGGGCTCGGCCGTCCTCCCGCCGCTCACGATGGAAGCGATGGCCAGGAACATGCGCTGGGACGGCTACTTTCACGCCGGCACGTTCGTGCTCACGCTGATCGGCATCGTGCTGCTTTGGCGCGAAGGACGAAATGGAACCGCGCCTGCTACGGGCCGGATGCTCGCGGGGCAACTGCTACTGGGCTGGGGGATCTCCAATCTCGTCGAGGGCGTGATCGATCACCACCTGCTCGCGCTCCATCACGTGCGGGACATGCCGATGCACGTGCCGCTCTACGACTGGCTCTTCCTCGTCGTCGGCGGACTGGGCCTCATCGCCCTAGGCTGGGTCCTCGCCGGTCGGCGCGCACGCTGACGACCTGCGCACGGGCGCTCGCCGAGCGTTGCGACGCGCAGGGGATGGGAGCGCGTATCCTGGCACTTCGAACCGCACATCGCACGGACGATCGACCACACGTCGACCGGCTTTCCAAAGCAACGGAGAACGAGATGCCTGAACGCGTAGCGTCTTGCTCCTGCGGACAGCTGAAGGTCACGGTCTCGGCCGAGCCCATTCGCGTGTCCGTCTGCCATTGCCTCGCATGCCAACGCAGAACGGGAAGCGTTTTCGGCGCTCAAGCGCGTTTCCCGAGAGCCGCCGCGTCCGTGAGCGGCACGTCGAGCGTGTTCGTCCGCGTCGGCGACGAGGGCGGCCGCGCCGCATTCAACTTCTGCCCCACCTGCGGCGCGACCGTCTACTACACGAACGAAGGTCAGGACGACAGCATCGCCATACCCGTCGGTGCGTTCGCGGATCCGACCTTTCCGGCGCCGGCCTTCTCCGTTTACGAGGAGCGGATGCACTCCTGGGTCAAGATGCCGGAGGGCATCGCGCACATGCCGTGAGCCCGCCGGCACGCGCAAACGCTGCACGCGAGCGAAGCGATGATGGCTAGCCGTGACGAGCAGTCGAACCGACGGCGAACGAGTCAAGGCGTCGATCAAGAATTCGCCGAGGACACCGACGTCTCGTCGACCGCTCGAATGAATGCCTCGACCGCCGAGTTGCGAAGCACGATGAGCTCGCGTGGATTCACCTTGCCGGTAACGCCCGTATAGCGGAGGAAAGGCAGCAACACGGAAACGTCGTGGTAGTTGAGGTGCGCCGTGTTCGCGAGCGTGCGGCGCACCGCATGCTCCGGGAGCAGCAGATCGTTGATCCCTTCGTTGGCGGCGCTGTACATCATCAAGTAAGGCTGACGTATCGGCGGCTCTGTGCCGTAGAACCCGCCGTCGAGGTTGGTCACCGACTTCACGCGGCCGTCCCGACGCGCCGTCTCCGTCGCGATCGCCCCGCCCACAGAGAAGCCGGCGGCGTGGATCGCATCGCAGTCGACGTCGGCTTCGTCGACGCCCGGCACGCGTTGCAGCGCTTCTTGCAGTCGATCGAGCACGAACGAGGTATCGCGAGCTCGTTCCCCGACGATGAGATTGGTGTTGACCGATTGCCGGTAATACTCGACGGCGAGCCGCGCTCGCTCCTCGGGCGGGGACATCCGCAGTTGACGG
>Ga0079224_100005829_pt1 | contig 16228 bp, 12 predicted proteins | sample Stecom2015_FD_80414 | JGI IMG/M metagenome (GOLD analysis project Ga0079224, IMG submission 80414) | Agricultural soil microbial communities from Utah to study Nitrogen management - Steer compost 2015 | ecosystem: Environmental > Terrestrial > Soil > Agricultural land | place: USA: Utah...
ACAACGGGCATCGAGGGCAACACCCTGTCCGAGGCTCAGATCGCCCAGATTATTGACACGTCCGATGAGAAACATGAAGGGCGGACCGTCTCGCCGGCGGATCGGCACGAATTGGAGCAATTGCTGCGCGGGTTTGTCGAGGAACTCGAGGGTGTGCAAGCTGAAATTCTGGATTTCGTGCGCGAAGTGATGTTTAGAGACTATATCCGGGACCTTTACCAGAGCGGACTCATCAACCAACGGTGCTACACCTTCCTTACGCTCCTCCTCGAATCCCGGGGCGAGTTGCAGATTGGCCTGCCCGAATATCGCGAACGCCGGCACCCGCTCATCGAGCAGCTCTACACAGGTATTAAATCGAAGCGCACCATCCAGCGGGACCTGGAGACTCTGTTGCGCTACGAGCTCATTGCCGTGACCGGCCAAAACCGCATCCAGGTGAACGTCGCCGTCATGAACAAGCTCGCGGGATAGCCGGGCGCCGGTAGAGCACCTGCCGGCCTCCGTCACGGATCTGCCGGAGCAGCCTGCCATAGCACTAGCTCTTGATCCCGCCAAAGAACTTAAACCCGTACCGCCAGTTCACAAACAGGTACAGCGCCAAAGCGGGCAGGACGTACAGCAGGGCGTAGGCCGAGATCAGCGTGATGACGGGCGTGCCCGCTTCCGTGTAGAAGGAATACGTGGCCGCCGACGCGGGCATCTTCTCGGGGCTGCGCAGCAGGATAAAGGGGATCAGAAACCCGCCCCACACGTTGACGAAAGCCCACACCGCAATGACCATCATCCCCGGCCGCACCTGGGGCAGCACGATCTGGCGCAGAATTTGCCACGACCCGGCGCCGGCCACCATGGCCGACTCCTCCAGGGACCTGGGCAGCCCCGCCACAAAGTCCCGCATGATGAAGATGGCCGTCGGCAGCAGACCGCCCGTGAACACCAAGATGACGCCCAGGTGCGTGTCGATGAGCCCCATGTGGAAGATGAGCAAGAAGATGGGCACCATAGCCGCCGTGCCCGTCACCACCGATGAGAACAGGATGAGCACGTACACCAGCACGTCCCGGCCCGGCAGGCGCACCCGGGCCAGCGCATAGGCCGCGAGGCTGGCCACCAGCGTCGTCAGGATCATGGCGCCGCCGGCCTGGATGACGCTGTTCTGAAACAGCGCCCGCACCGCAAACGTGTTGCGGAACACCGCGGCGAAGTTGGCCAGCGTCGGCTCCGTGGGCAGCTGTACCGACAAGGTGGCCTGGGGATGGAACGGCGCCGTAAACAGCCACAGAAGGGGCAGCGCAAAGAAGCTCCCGATCAGCACCACCAGCACGTAGAAGCCGATGCGGGCCAACACAAAGCGCACGAGTCGCATCACGAACGCACCCCCTGGCGGCGTTGGCTGATCAGGTAGACGCTGGCCAACAGCAGGTTGATCACCATGACCACCACGGCGATGGCGCTGCCCCGCCCAAACTCGTAAAAGCGGAACGCCACCCGGTACGTGTGGATGGCCACGATCTCCGTCTGGAAAGCCGGCCCGCCCTGGGTCAGGAGGAAGGGCGAGAACACGTTGAAGGTCCACAAGGTGATGAGCACCAGCCCCGTCCAAAACTGCGGCCGCACCAGCGGGAAGATGACGTCCCGGAAGCGCTGCCAGGCGCTGGCCCCCGCCACCAGCGCGGTTTCGATATAGGAAGGACGGATGCTGCCTAAGGCCGCCGTCATCAGCAGCATGGAAAAGGCCGTTCCCCGCCAGATGTTGAAGATGATGATGGAAAGCAACGGGTAGTCCAGCAGCCAATCGTAGGGCCCCAGGCCAAACCAGCCCAGAATGGCATTGAGGGTGCCCGCGTCCCGCTCAAAGAAGGCGCTCCACGTAAAGGCCATGGCCGCTTCGGGCAAAATCCATGCCAGCGTCACCAGCGTATACATCAATTCCTTGAGGGGACCTTCCCGGCGGAAAAAGAGCAGGGACAGCACAATCCCGAGCCCCATCTGCCCCGCCACCGAGCCGGCCACGAAGATCAGCGTCAGGTAGAGGGAGTAGCCAAACTCGCCCCGCCGCATCCACCGGGCCGGGTTGAACAAGGCCAGGTAATTGTCCAGCCCCACAAACTGCGGCGAGACCGCGGACGCGCCCAGCAGCGTCCGGTCGGTGAAGCTGATCATCACGACCCACACGAACGGAAAGAGCAAGAAGAGGATGATGAAGGCCAGGGCCGGGGACAAGAAGGCAAAGCCCACCCGGCCAGACAAAAGGGCAACTTGGTCTCGCCGCACCGCGGATCCCTCCCCACGCCGCCAAAGAAGGCCGGCAGGCGGCGGAGGCCGCTGCCCCCGCCGCCCGCAGGGTCCTACGTTACCGCACGCGGATGACGTTCTCCTCGCCCACCAGCTCCACCACGGCTTCCGCGTAGGCTTGCATGGCCTCCTCGGGCGTCATCTCGCCGGTGATGACCCGCTCGGTCATAAGCTGCGCCTCCACGCTGATGCGCGGGTAGGCGGGCAGCTGCGGGCGCACCGTGGACACGGGCAGCAGCTTCTCCGCCATGGCGCTCATGACGGGATCGCCCACCACCGGCACGTCGCTGCGGATGCGGATGCCGGGCTGGATGTTCTGCAGCGCCAGCATCATGTCGGTGCTGAACATAAAGCTCAGCAGCTCCCAGGCCAGCTCCGGATTCTGGCTATTGGGGTTCAGCACGTAGCCGGTGCCGCCCGAGATGGACACGAAGTCCGTGCCGCCGTAGCCCTTGCCAGGCTCCTGGGCAGGGAAGGGCGCCCAGCGAACCACCGCGTTGCGGCCTCCCGGCGGCTCCCACTCGGAGCCCGGCGCCACCACCGAGCGCCAGAACCAGTCGCCCTCGGCCAGGATCATGATGCGGCCGTCCCGGAAGGCGGCGAAGCTCTGCTCCCGCCCCTGGGCCAGCAGCTGCATGCGGCGGTCGCCCAGGCCCTCATCCACGTAGACCTGCTTGTAGAGGTTCAGCGTGTCCAAGATGCCCGGATGCTCCACAATCCACTTGCCCTGCTCGAAGTCGTACATGTGGATGCCGGTCCCGAGCAAGACCATGAAGTAGCCCTGCATGGTAGTGGCTTCGCCCATGGCCGTACCCGCGTTGATCTGGAGCGGCGTCGAGCCGGGGTAGTGCGCCTTGAGCTGACGCGCCGTCTCCAGCACATCCTCCCACGTCTTGGGCTCCCACGGCACCGGGATGCCGGCCTGCTCAAAGAGGTCCGCGCGGTAGTACAGCTTGCGCACGTCGGTGCCCAGGCCCAGGCCGTAGACCTCGCCCTGGAAGCCCAACAGGCCCCGCAGGCCTTCAGGAATGTGTTGCCAGCCTTCCCAATCCCAGACAGCCGCACCGGCCACGTGATCCAGCGGCTTCAGGTAGCCGGCTTCCACAAACTCGGGCACCCAGAAACCGTCGAAGGCCATGATGTCGGCGCCCGCGCCCACGCTCAGGTCCAGGGCGTACTGCTGCTTGAGCGCCTCGTCCGAGCCGCCGAACTGGATGAATTCCAGCTCCACGCTGCGGCCCTCAGCCTCGAGCTTCTCCCGGAAGGCCGGGAAGACATGCTTGGTCATCCACTCCACGACCTGCCAGTTGACGCCGCCCTCCACCGCGCGGGCGATGACGCTGACCTTCTGGGCCAGCACGCTGCTGCCCACGCTCAGGGTCAGCACCAGCGCCAGCAAGACTGCCATCCAGCGACGGTACATCTCTCCGGCAACCTCCTTCTTGGTCTTGCCGTTGTTGCCCAGTGCACTCCGCGGATGTCCTCAGCGCGTCCTTCCGTCGGGCAGCCCTCCCCTTGGCCGCCGCGGCGCCATCACCTCCCTTCCGGTGCACCCGCCCGGGGTCCTAGGCGCCAACCCGCGAGCCGGTAGGTGCGCACGCCGCCCGCGTCCATGGTCACCGCCAACCGGCCGTCCTCGCCCAGGACCAGCGGTGCATCCGCCAGGCGCGTCTCGTCCAGGCGCACCTCGTAGACAGCGGCCGGCCCCGCGGGAAAGCGGATCCAGCCCTCCACCGGTTCGGGGGCCGGGTTCCACACCCGCACGATGGCGCCGTCCCCGTCGTCCGCCGGCTTGAAGGCCGACAGCAAAAGCGGCGGGCTGACTTCCAAGAAGCTGACCGAACCCAAGGTTTCCGCCCCTCGCCCGCGGGCGTTGTCCTTGAAGGCCACCGCCTGGGCCATGGGGGGCGCCACAAAGGCGTCCAGCTCCGCCAGGAGCGGACTCTGCCAGTACGGGCCCGCGAAAGGCATCACCGCCAGCTCAAAGCGGTGCGGCCCTGGGCACTGCGCCTCCGGCACGGGCATGGCGGGCCCTGCGCCCTGGGGCCGGGACACCAGATCGTCCCGGGACAGCCACCCGACGCAGCGCAACAGGGTCACCGCCAGGTCCACCCCGTCCGCGGCCGGCACCGCCTCGTACTCGTGCAGGCCCCGCGCCATCACAGCAAACCCCGCCGGCGGCCGGGCGGCAGCGGCGGCCCCCCCGGCTGCCACAGGTCCGGCCGGCTCCTCCTGCACCAGCACCACGTGGCGCATGGCGTTGGTGGCCTGGGGCTTCTGGTACCAGTCCTCGCCCGCGGGCGGACGCACGGGCCGCCGGGTAAACTGGAAGGCATCCCCCGCCCACACGTGCCCGGTGCGGATGCCCGACGCGAGCACCAGCCGCAGGCGGTGGTCCTCCGCCATGTTGTTGAGGCTCACTTCCAGCTTTAGGGCCCGAGAGCCCCGCTCCAGGGTAAAGACCACCTCCACCGCCATCTCCACGCGCCCCTCCCGGCGGGTGCGGTCCGCCGACAGCCGCTTGGGGATGACCAGCCGGTACTCCACCGCCAGCGAGCCCACTACGGGCCCGGGACGCACGATGCGGGGCGGTCCCGCGGGCCGGTCTGCCACAATGGGCACATCGCCGGGCAAGGGCGAAAAATCGTAGCTGTCGCCCGCGTCCGCGGCATCTTCCAGGCGCAGTCGCAGGCGGTGGCGGCGGCCGGTGGCCCGCTCGATGAGCACCGGTCCGTCGGCCTCCACCTCCATCCGCAGGTGCTCGTTCTCCAGGGAGACATCGGTCACGACGACCGCGGCTGGGGGCGGCGCGCTGGCCACGGCCGCGGCAGCCGAGGCCGCCCCTCCGGCCGCGGCCGCGTCGGCCGGGGACGCCGCTTCCGCCGCCCCTCCGTCGGCCGGCGCCACCCGGACTTCGGCCACGCCCAGGGCAGGCAGGGGCGCCGCCCAGTAAAGGGTCACCCGGTCCACCCGCACATCGCTTCGGCCCGGCGCGAACACCTGCTCCACTTCCCGCTGCACGGGCAAGGGCCGGCCGGCTGCGTCCAGCACCGCCAGCCGCCCGCCCAGGCCTTCGGGCACATCCAGCGTGTGGCGGACGACGGTTTCCCGGGGGTACGGCAGCGGGTTGAAGACCGCCACCACCGACTCCGCGGCCGGCTCCGCCGGCCCCAGCACGGGAATCCCGCCCACAAGCCGCGCCAAGGCCTGCCGGGCCTCGTACTCACCCGCCTGCTCCACGGACGCAAAGCGCGTCATCATCTCCCGGTGCACGGGATCGACGGAACACCCGCAGATGGAGTCGTGGAAGTGGTTCTTGAGGAGCAGCCTCCAGGCTTCCCAAATCAGCGCCGCCCCGTCAAAACCGCCCGCCGCCCGCTGCAGCGCCACCAGCGGCTCCGCGTACCGCTCCAGCAGCTGCTGGGCCCGGTCATTGGCCTGCTTGAGGTACACCCGGCTCGAGAGGACGCCCGAGAGGATGTGGTGCCAGCGGGAGCCGCGAAATTCGCCCCGGTAGCGTTCCAGCCGTCCAGCGGTGGCCCGCACTTTGGCGATGTACTCCTCCAGATCCCCCAACACCCAGTCCACTTCAGGCACCGCTGCGCCCAACTCCGCCAAGAGGTCCGGCAGATCTTCCTGCAGGAACAGGTGGTCCGTGCCGTTGGGCAAGAGCAGAGCCTCCGAACGGCTGTGGCCGGCCAGGCCCCGCCCCTGAAGCCGGGCGAAGGGCAACTGCAGCCAGAAGGGCAGCTCCCCGGGCACGTCCACGTCACCAAAGAGAACGGCGCGCGCGTGCCGGGCGGCCAGGTCCGGGTCGTACCGCCCGCCCTCTTCGTAATCCCACGCGGCATGGCCAAGCCCCGCCGCCGCCGAGTAAGTGGCGGGCATCTGCACGGCCAGCACCGCGGCGCCATCGGACCCTTCCCAGATGAACTCCAGCCCCAGACGCTCGGCTTCGTCGCCCACGCCCCGCTGAAACACGGCGGAGTCCAGGCCGAAACCGGCCAAAATCCGGGGCAGCTGGGCGATGTGCCCAAAGGGATCGGGAGTGTAGCCGACCTGCATGGGCCGGCCAAAGCGCTGCGAAACCCGGCGCCCCAGGGCCAAGTTGCGGATGAGGGATTCGGAGCTGACCAGGAACTCGTCGGCCAGGACGTACCAAGGCCCGATGAGCAGCCGGCCTTCCTGCACCAACCGCCGGATATCAGCCTCCCGCTCGGGCCGCACGGCCAGGTAGTCTTCGAGGATGACCGCCTGCCCGTCCAGGGTAAACCGGCAAAACCGCGGGTCCCGCTGGAGCACGTCCAGCGCGTGGTCCAGCACCCGCACCAGCCGGGCCCGGAACACCTGGAAGGGCGCGTACCACTCGCGGTCCCAGTGGGTATGGGGTACGACGAAGACGGTTTTGCGGGGGTGTTGCGACACTGGCTTGCCACCTTTCCCGGCGGTTTTGGGCTGGGCCAACGGATCTGCCCCAGGGCCCGGCTGATCTGTCCCCGGGCCCGGCTGCGGGTTACGCCGACTCGCGCGCCACCAGGGCGTGGGGCACCAGGCGGCGGGCGGGTCCCGTCAGCGAACCTCCAATCACATCCAGCAGCATGGCCGCCGCTTCCCGGCCCAGCTCCTCGGCCCGCAGGTCGACGCTGGTCAGCGGCGGATCGGTGTACTCGGTGATGTCGTCGTTGTTCATGCCCATGACGGCCACATCGCCGGGCACCCGCAGGCCGGCTTCCCGCACGGCCCGCATGGCGCCCACCGCCAGCGCGTCGCTGACGGCCAGCACGCTCCGGAAGGGCAGCCCATCCTGCAGCGCCTGCCGCACCGCCCGCAGCCCCGCCTCGGCCGAGCCGCCGCCGGAAAAAATTACGTACCGGTCATCGAACGGGATGCCCGCCGCCTCCAGGGCCTGGCGATAGCCCGCGGCCCGCTCATGGGCGAAGGTCTGCTGCACGGGGCCGCCCAAAAACAGCACCGGTCCGCCAGCCTTCTCCAGCAAGTACGCGGCGGCTTCCTTGGCGGCCGCCGCGTTGTCACTGTCAACGCTGAAGACGCATTCTTCATGCCATCCCAGCACCACGTGGGGAAACTTGATCTCCGCCAGCCAGCGGAACAGAGCCGCATCGGTGGTCGGGTTCACGACGATGAGGCCGTCGGCCCAGCGCTCGTGGACAATGCGGCGGGCGGCTTGGTCCAGCTCCCGCTGGTCGCTGACCAAGGACAGGCCGACGCTGTAGCCCCGCTCCGCCGCCCAGTGGTGCACGCACGTGGAGAAACGGGTAAAGAAGCCCGCGGACAAGTCGGTGCCCACCAAGGGGTTCAGGAGGTACAAGGTCCAGGTGCGGCCGCTGGAGAGACTGCGGGCGGCCCGCATGGGGTGGTAGTTGAGCTCGCGGGCCACCTTGAGGACCCGTTCGCGGGTTTCCGGACGGACGCGGCGGTCGCCGTTGAGGGCCAGGGAGGCGGTGGAAACGGAAACGCCAGCTTGCTTGGCGATTTCACGAATGGTGCTCACGGCCGGCCACCACCCGGGATCGAACCGGTTCGATCCAGCGATACAAACCGTGGCAATTTGCCCTTCCCTTTCACTATTCGCTGCACCCCAAAATCTTCCTCCCCTTGGGCCCGGCGCCCGGCCCACGGCCCGCGCCATGCCCTATCCCTCGCCCTGCGGCTCGTCGCCGTGGGCGATATACACGGGATTGGACAAAGCCCGCACCCGTTCCAAGGACGCGGCCGGCCCGCGGTCTGCAAACCGCCTAACGACCTCCAGCCGCACGTAGCGGGTAGGCTGCGTCAGCTCCCAACGGTCCGCAAAGAAGTCCGCGTCGATGTCGGCTTCCCGCAGCACGCCGGCGCTGCCCACCCAGCGGGCGCGATCGCCCCGGGCGCCCACGATGAAGCCTTCCACCACGGGCCGCTCAGGGCCCGGGACCAGCACGCCGCCCATGGGCACACCGCCGGCCCGCACGTCGACCATGGGGCCTGCGGGCCCTTCGCTGACAAACACCGCGCCGCGCCGCAGGGCGTCCAGCACCCCCGCGGCCGTCAGTTCCGGCGCGTCCACCCAGGTCGTGGGGTTTCCCACCTGGCAAGCCTCCCGCCACGCCGAGCGGGCCGCGGCGTCCCCCGCGGCCGGCTGGTGCCAATCGCTGCCGCCCACCAGCGTCAGCCGGCGCCCCTGCCGGAGCAGCTCATCGTACAAGGCCAGGGCCTGCCGGTTGTTGATGGGCCACAGCATCTGCCACGCCTCCAGGCAGTCGACGCCGGCGGGGATGCAGTACTGCCACGGCGGACCGCCTTCTTTGGGGTGGTTGACGGAAATCACGCCGCCCCGGGCGTGGACCTCTTCCACCAGCTGCTTCACGTGGTCGCCGCCCAGCAGGCGGAAATCCACCCAGCCCTCCACGCCCCACACGTTGGCGTGGCCCAGGTCGGTGGTGATCTCCTCGCCGGCAATCACGAGGAAGCCCGGCCGCTGAAGCGCCTTCAGAAACCGGTGATGGCTGGCGGTGTTGTGATCGGTGATGGCCAGAAACTCAAGCCCCCGCCTCCGCGCCAGGGCCGCCAGCTCCGCGGGCGACCCTTGCCCGTCGCTGTGGAAAGTGTGGGCGTGCAGATCACCCCGGCGCCACACCTTGCCCGTGGCCTGCCGGAACGCCGCGACCGCCTCATCGGCGGGCGGGGCTCCGTTGTCTTCCGCTTCGGCCGTGGCCGCCGGGGCGAGGGCGCGTCCCGGCTCGTCCAGCACCACTTCCACCCGGTACCCGCACCCCTGGGGCGGCACCCGGTGCAGGCCGAGAATGACCTGCCACACGCCCGCCTGCACCGGACCCGGCATGTATCCGGGCGTCGCGTCGTCGGCGGCCACGAAAAACTCCCGCCGGGCGGAGCCGCTCCAGCCCCGGAAGCCCCTGCGGGCCGGAAAGGGCTCGATTTCCGGATCAACGAGGCCGATGTCCAGAATTCCGGTGTCGTCGTAGCTGTAGCGCACGGTGATGGTTTCCGTGCCCTCGGGCACCTCGAAGGGCAGGTACATGTACGGCGAGCGCGCCTTATCCGCGGGCGTCGCGGTGCCTTCCATCACCAGGCGCTTCTCGCCGGGGGCAAAGCGGGCGGGTTGCCGGCTCCCCACCGCAGTTTCCGTCATGGCGCCACCGCCTCCGCCTGCGGCGTTTCCAGGCCCGAAAAGGCCAGCTCGCCCGAGGTGCGATAAAGATACAGCCGCCGCAGCTGCGGCCGGAGGCCCACCTTCCTGGGCAGCCGCGGCACGTCGTCGGTAAACTGCACCACGGTGGCCAGGTGGTCGCCAACCCGGACGTAGATGACGACGTGGTTTCCCAGGGGGGCGATGGTGTACACCTCCGCGCCGAAAACGCCGTCCTCCCCCTGGGGCACCACATCCAGGTGCTCGGGGCGAATGCCCAGGACCGCTTCGCCGCCGCCGGGAAAGGCGGCGGCGATCCCGTCCCGGAAGGGCGTCACATCCAGCCCCATCCCGTTGACCGAAAGGCGCGCCCGGTCGGACGTGACCTCGATGCGGCACGGGATCAAGTTCATCGGCGGGCTGCCGATGAAACCGGCCACGAACAAGTTCTGGGGCCGGCGGTAGATTTCCAAGGGGGTGCCCACCTGCATGAGCCTGCCCTTGTCCATGATGCCGATGCGGTCAGCCAGGGCCATGGCCTCCGACTGGTCGTGGGTGACAAAGATGGTGGTGACCCCCGTGTCCTGCTGCAGGCGCTTAAGGAAAGCCCGGGCCTCGAAGCGCAGCTTGGCGTCCAGGTTGGAGAGGGGCTCGTCAAAGAGGAAGCAGTCGGCCCGGTGGACGAGGGCGCGCCCTACCGCGGTGCGCTGCTGCTGGCCGCCCGACAGCTGGCCCGGCAGGCGCTCCAAGAGGTTTTCCAGCTGCAGGTTGAGGGCCACTTCCTTGACGCGAGCTGCGATCTCCGCCCGCGGCACCTTGCGCACCTTGAGGGGATACGCTATGTTGTCAAACACCGTCATGTGGGGGTAGAGGGCGTAGTCCTGAAACACCATGGCCACGTTGCGCTCCTGGGGCGGCAGGTGGGTCACGTCCCGGCTCCCCAGGTGCACCGTGCCCGCGGTGGGCTGCTCAAGCCCCGCGATGAGCCGCATGGTGGTGGTCTTGCCGCACCCCGAAGGCCCCAGCAGGGCAAAAAACTCCCCATCGGGGATTTCCAGGTCCATGCTGTCCACCGCGGTGACGTTGCCGTAGCGCTTGGTCAGGCCCCGCAGCCGTATGTCTGCCATGGGCTTCCCGCCTCCGTTTCCGGCCGGCTTCGATCCCTGCCAGCTGCCCGCGACGGGGCGCCTTGGGTGCGCCGCAGGCGGGATCGAAACGGTTCGACGCGCCGTCAAAAAAATTTGCGTGTTGGGTTTACGGCTGGCGCCGCGATGATTCGATTCGCATTATTTCCCCATGATCCTGCCGGCTCCTGCATGATCCGCGGGTCCCGCTACAGGCCAAAGTTCTCCCGCAGATACTCGCGGTTGCGGCGGGCGTCGGCCAGCGTGTCCATTTCCGGATGGACCACCCGGTCCTGCTCCACCACCAGCCAGCCGCGGTAGCCCGCCGCCTGCAGCTGCCCGATGATGGCCCCAAGGTCCAGGGAGCCATCGCCCAGGGCCACGAAGCAGTCGTTCTTGGCCAGTTCGCCGTAGCTCTTGCCGGCCGCCAGGCCAGCCCGCAGCCGTTGGAGGTCGATGTCCTTGAGGTGCACAAGCCCGATCCGGTGGGCCCACCGGCGGGCCACCGCCAGCGGGTCGCCCCCGCCAAAGGCGATGTGGCCTGTGTCCAGGCACAGCTTCACCAGCTCGGCGTCGGTCATGGACAGCAGCCGCTCGATTTCCGCCTCGTTTTCCACATACGAACCGCCGTGGGGATGGACGCACAGCTGCAGCCCCATCCGGGCGCACGCCTCGCCCGCCCGGTGCAGGCCATCGGCGAAGCAGCGCCACTGCCGGTCGTCAAGCCCGGTGCGGGCGGTCTCCTGGGGCCTGCCGGCGACGGCGGCCCGCAGGTCGTCGCCTTCGTCGGCCACCATGATGTGGTCGGCTCCCAGGCGGACCAGCTTCTCGGCCGTGGCCCGCACCGCGGCCAGCGCCTCGGCCACCGCGTCCTCACGGCGCATGTTGACGGGCACGTACCCCGCGATGGCCTGCAGGCCCCGCCGGGCCAGCTCCTGCCGTACCGCCTCCACGTCGCCGGGCAGAAAGCCCGGCGGCCCCAGCTCGGTGCCCGCGTAGCCGGCCGCGGCCATTTCGTCCAGCACCCGCCGGAAGTCCAGCATGGGCCCCCAATCGGGCGGGCCCGCCACGCCCCAGCTCACTGGTGCAGCGCCCACTTTCACGCTTTGCCGCCTCCTTTGTCCATCCAGTCTTTCTGCCCATCACATTTCCCCCGGCCCGCCGGCCACCTCCACCGGCAGGCCCGTCTTGAGGGAGCGCAGGCACGCTTCGGCGATCTCCAGGGCCCGGATCCCCGCGTCGATGCCGATGGCCGGTTTCCGGCCAAACCGCACGCAGTCCACGAAGTGCTGCATTTCGATGCGGTACGCGTCCCGAAACCGGTCCAGCCAGTCCATCACATAGTCGCCGGCCTGCTGCCCGCGTTTTAAGAGCACGCAGGCGTCCCGGTGGACGTAGCCGATCTGCAGCGCGCCCTCGGTGCCCAGCACTTCCGTCTGGATGTGGTAGCCGTAGCGGGAGTAGCGGGCGTTGTCGTGCAGGCCCAGGCCACCCCGGGAGAAGGTCAGGCTGGCGGTGACGAAGTCGACGTCGCCGGGCGCGTTGAACTCGGGGTACACATACCCGCCCTGGGCGTACACCCGCACGACCCGGTCGTTCATGAGCCATTCCGCCAGGTCGAAATCGTGGATGGACGACTCGACAAACATGCCCGTGGCCCGGCGCACCACCTGCGTCGGCGCGGGCGCGTCCTCCCGGCTGGACACCCGGACCAGCAGCGGCTCGCCGATGGCGCCTTCCCGGATGCGGCGGTGCGCGTGGGCGTACGACGGATCAAACCGCCGCATGAAGCCCATCTGGTACAGCACGCCCGTTTCCGCCAGCAGCCCGGCGATGCGCCGGGCCGTGGCCGCGTCCACCGCCGCGGGCTTCTCGCAAAAGATGGCTTTCCCGGCCTCGGCAGCCGCGGGGACCATCTCGGCCCGGGTCGGCGAAGGCGCGGCGATGACCACGGCGTCCACGTCATCCCGCGCCAAGAGCTCCCGCCAGTCGGTGTAAACGTGCAAGACGCCCAGCTCCTCCCCCAGCTGCCGCACCCTCGCCTCGTCGGGGTCGGCCAGGGCCACCAGGCGCGCCCCCAAAATGCCGGCCGCCAAGTTGCGGGCGTGCTGAGCGCCCATGCTGCCGGTGCCGATGACGCCGATGCGCACCGGGTCCGGCCGGTTCGTCTGTTGCGGCATTGCCGCGTTCCCTCCCTGTGCGATGTTCCTCCCTGGGCGATGCTCCTCCTTGCGGCGCGCCCCCCAAGTATACACGCCCCGACGCCTTTCCTCCTACCGCGTTCCGCCCTCAACCCGCAGGCCCGGCGGGAAGTCCTGACAGCACGTCCATGAGGTGCGGTGGATTCACAAGGAAAACAAGATAATCTGCAGAAGAATAAGGTCCAGGATTGGCCGGAGCAATTGCCAAAAGTCGGGGCTGAATGAGTGATCCGTCCATGGAATTCCTCGCCGAACTGGCCGCACCTCTCCTGACGGGGCTCTTGCACGGCAGCCTGTTCACCCTCATGGCCGTCGGGCTGACCATGACCTTTTCAGTGACGCGGATGATCAACTTCGCCCACGCGGAGCTGGTGACCCTGGGCGCCTACGCCGCGGTGGTGGCGGTGAACAACTATGGCTGGAGCCTGGGGCCCGCCATGGCCGCCGCTGTCCTCATCGGCCTTGCCGCCGCGGTGCTGGTGGATGAGCTCGTCTATAAGCCCCTCACCGCCATGCGGGCCCCGGATTTGTACCTGATGGTGGCCTCCATCGGCGTCAGCATGGTGCTGCGCCACATCATCTACATCTTCGCCGACCTCAACGGGCTGCTGAACGTGAAAGCCCGGGTCCTCAACAACCCGGTGATGTTTGTGGGCTACGGCACCGTCACCACCGTGCACTTGTGGGCTGTGCCCGCGGCGCTGCTGTTGGCCTTGGCGCTGCACTTGTTCTTGACCCAGTCGCTGACGGGCAAGGTCATGCGCGCGGTGGCCGACAACGTCATGCTCGCGCAGGCGTCGGCGGCGCCGGTGGCCCGCATCCGGCGGCTCGCGTGGATCGCGGCCGGGAGCCTGGCAGGGCTGGCCGGCGCAGTGTGGGCCGTCTACTCGCCCGTGACGCCGTCGGTGGGCTGGGGGCTGCTCCCCCGCATGTTTGCCTCGGCCATCATCGGCGGGCTGGTGAGCTTTTCGGGCACCTTCATCGGCGCCTACGTCGTCGGTTTCGCCGAAAATCTGGGCATCTTTCTCGCCAACTACTTTTTGGGCACCCCGCTGGACTATCGGGGCATCATCACCTTCCTCATCGTGGCCGTGATGCTCTTGTGGCGGCCCGCGGGCGTCCTGGCCGCGCGCGGAGGTGGGCGCTGGTGAACTTGACACCCCTCATCGCGTCGTTTCTGGTCTTCTACGGGCTGTACCTCATCCTCTCCCTGAGCCTTAACTTGGAGTACGGCTACGCGGGACAGCCCAACTTTGGCAAAGTGTTTTTCTACTCGGTGGGCGCCTACACCGCCGGTGCGGTAACGGCCCACACCCTGCGCTGGGCTTCCTTTGGCCCCATGGGAGAGGCCTTAGGGCTGCCGCCCGTCGCGGACATCTGCAGCGCCGCGGCCGCGGTGGTGCGGGAACAGCTGGCCGCGGCCCATCCCGGCCTCATGGCCGTGATCTTCTTGACGTCGCTGGTCCTGGCCGCCCTCCTGGGCGCCGCCGCGGGTTACCTCTTGTCTTACCCGGCCCTGCGGGTGCGGGAAGTGTACTTGGCCATGGTGCTGCTCATCGTGGCAGAGATCAGCCGCAGCTACGTGCGGGCCAACAGCGCCATCGCGTGCGGCGCCCACGGGCTGGTGGGCGTGCCCAACCCGCTCCTGTGGATCGATGATCCCGGCGTGCGGGGGTATGCGTACGCGGCCGCAGTGCTGGCGGTGGCAGGCATCGTGTACGTCGTGGCCCAGCGGCTGGGCAACTCGCCCTTTGGGCGGGTGCTTAAGGCGGTACGGGACGACGAGCTGGCCGCGCAGGTGCTGGGCAAGCGGGTGGCGCGGATAAAGGGCCAGGTCATGGCCATCGGCTCCGGCATGGCCGCCGTGGCCGGGGTGCTGTACGCCTTTCACGTGCAGTTTGTGGGCGCGGAGGACTTCATCCCCGTCATCACCTTCAACGTGCTGGCCATGGTCATCCTGGGCGGGGCGGCCAACCATAAGGGCGTCGCCTTGGGCGCGCTGATCCTGACGGCGGTGGACCGCATGAGCCGCACGTCCTTCTTGGCCCTCTTTGGCCTCCAGCCGCCCTTTGACGTCAACTACTTGCGCTACGTGATCATCGGGGCGCTATTGGTGGTGCTCATCATGTTCCGGCCCCAGGGCCTCTTGCCCGAAGGACCCGTGCGCACGCCCGCGGTGGAGGTGTTCCAGCGCCGTGGCTCTGCTTGAAGTGCGGGGACTGCACAAGGACTTCGGCGGCGCTGCCGCGGTGGCCGGCGTCGATTTTACCTTGGAAGCCGGCGCGCTTGTGGGGCTCATCGGGCCCAACGGCAGCGGCAAGACCACCCTATTCAACCTGCTCTCGGGGGTGCTGCGGCCCACCCGGGGCGAGATCTACTTCGACGGGCAGCGCATCGACGGGCTTTCCCCGGACCGCATCTTCCGCCTGGGGCTGGTGCGCACCTTTCAGGTGCCCCGGCTCTTTCGCCACATGACGACCTTGGAAAACGCCCTGCTGCCGCCCGAAGATCAGCTGGGCGAAAGCCCGTGGCACGCGCTGTGGCCCAAGCGCTGGCGGCAGCAGGAACTGGCCCTCGCGCACAAGGCCCGGGCGGTGCTGGAGACCTTCCGCCTGGACCACGCGGCGCTGCAGGGCACCACGGAGCTGTCGGGCGGTCAGATGAAGCTGTTGGAAGCGGCGCGGGCCCTGATGGGCCGGGCGCGCCTGTTGCTGTTTGATGAGCCGGCGGCGGGCGTCGCGCCGGCCTTGGCCCGCAGCGTCTTTGACCACCTGCGCCGCCTGCAGCGGGAAACCGGGATGACGCTGCTGGTCATCGAGCACCGCCTGGACGTGCTCTTTGAATACGTGGACGACGCCATCGTCATGGACCGGGGCTGCATCATCGCCCGGGGGAAACCGGCAGAGCTGGCCCGGGACCCGCGGGTGATCGCCGCCTACTTCGGCGGCGGCGACGGTCAGCACGCCGGCGAACCCGGCGGGGCCGCCGGCAGCGGGGTGACGGCCATGGGATGACGGCCTTCGCCGGGGCGCGGCCGGGGCTGAACGGCGCGCCTGCGCTGGCGGTGGAAAACCTGCACGCGGGCTATGGGAAAGTGCCCATCGTGCACGGGGTTTCGCTGCAGGCGGACCGGGGACAGGTGGTGGTGGTGCTGGGGCCCAACGGCAGCGGCAAGAGCACGTGCGTCAAAGCCGTCTACGGCCTGGCCGACCGCTTCTCGGGCTCCGTGACCCACTTTGGCCAGGACATCGCCGGGGTTCCCCCAGAAGGCCTGGCGCGGCGGGGCATTGGGTACGTCCCCCAGCGGGACAACGTCTTTATGACGCTGACGGTGCAGGAGAACCTGGACGTGGGCATGCTGGGCGTACCCCGGGCCGAAAGGCGGGAACGGCTGGAGTGGGTGTACTCGCTCTTCCCCATCCTGCGGCAGCGGCGGCGCCAGGCGGCCGGAACGCTGTCGG
>Ga0079224_100005830_pt1 | contig 16226 bp, 12 predicted proteins | sample Stecom2015_FD_80414 | JGI IMG/M metagenome (GOLD analysis project Ga0079224, IMG submission 80414) | Agricultural soil microbial communities from Utah to study Nitrogen management - Steer compost 2015 | ecosystem: Environmental > Terrestrial > Soil > Agricultural land | place: USA: Utah...
CGCAATGGTCAGATTAAAATTCTAGATATAAAAAAACCGCCCTAAGGCGGATTTAAAATTATTTAAACTATCAATCTAAATAAATTAGCTCTTTATTAACTTTTGAGTAGCAGTTCTGTTATCATCAAACCTAACGTTAACGATATACACACCACTTTGAAGCTGAGAAAGATTCATTTTCTCACTTGTACCTGAATAAACAATCTGACCAAGCGTATTTACAACTGTTACGTTGCTTATACTACTTCCGTCTACAGTTTGAACCTCAGCTATATCTACAACAGGGTTAGGGAAAAGACTAAAAGCTGTTGTATTAAAATCTTCAACACCTAAAATCTGCTTATCTCCCTGTACATAAACTGACATTGGGAAATAACCCTGCCCATCATTAAATACTGCATCCGGTACACTAATTTTGAAAGAATGTTCACCCGGAGCAAGATCTCCAAGTTCTATCACCCTGATTGGAATTTTATCCCCAGGACACCAGTTATTCCAAGACCACGCAACATTAGTATCAGGTCTTGGTGGTGAAGGGTTTTGTGAACAGTCATAATAAATACAACTAGGCTGTGTATTATACTCAAAGAAAGGAACACAAGAAACTCCTCCTGGCTTGTATGTTGCAACTTGCATATTATCAAGGAAAACATAGTGCTGTCTTCTGATGTACTCTTCTCCACCAGAATTAGATCCGTGATTTGAAGTTATAAGATAGAATCTGGCATTATCCATACCGTTTTCAAGAGTAAAGTTGATTGTTCTAACCGTCTGTCCCAGCACATCTGTACCATCAAGAGTATAATTTTTAAGCTCATATTTGTATGACAAAGGTATAAAGTAATTATCATCATCTGTAACATTAAGCGGATCATTACCAGATGTAAACAGTAAATTACCCTGGTAAACATCATTCCTGTCAGAACACCCATCTATCTCTACTGCTGCACCTCCCTGACCGGGTCCTCCCTGATAACCATACACTTCAAGCTCAACCCATAGGTCGTATACTGAAGTTATACTCTCATCATGAAATATTCTTGTAATATTATCCAGTTCAAATTCATATGGTACTTCCTGAAGCGCAGCATTCATATCCATAAACGGAGTAATAAAACGACCAAGCTCTATCCTATCTACCTCATTATATACATAAGTGGTTTGTCCTTTTGGAACAAAGGCAAGGTTAACGTTACCAATCCTGTCATAGTTATCACAAAGCGGATTTAAGGTAACTGTCATTGTTAGAGTATTACCAAACGAAGCCAATTGTTCTTCAGTTAGCATTTTCCCGTAAGATGAATTACTGTTACGAATAGCCCCTTCAGGAACCGGCTCGCTTACAGTAGCTTCATACATCCCGTAAAATACGGCTTCCTCAAAAACCTGTAAAGTATACGGCTCTTCCTGTGCTCTTAGCGTAGGGCTGCTAAATAAAGAGAAACACAAAAAAGAAGCAAAAAGTAGTTTTTTTCTCATAGTTAATAGTTAAGCATGTGTTAAGATGCGAAATTTAATAATTTTTTTGCAAAAAAACCTAACTTATATAACTACTTTATGAAAAAGTATTAAAACTGAAAATAAATAAATGGCTGTGGTCCCGCAGAAGCTGTTGCATACACTAACCAGTAGGCCAGTCCTAAAATAACTGCCTTAAGTACTAAAGGTGTTTTATTAAAGGCTTTTTTCATAAATTGAGTAAAGCCTTCCGGAAGAAAATGCCAAACATAACCTATTAGCATTAAAAGAAATACATTTTTATAACCCAATACAATAGTTTGCCATTTCTCGGGCTCAAAAGTTACTTTTGCTATGTTGTTTATTACATCTAATGCTGTTGTAAAATCTTTTGCCCTGAAGAATATCCAGCAAAATGCAACAAAATGAAATGTAAGAACAACAGAAAACAACTTCCATATTGCCGCCCCAACAGTAGCTTGATTTCTCTTTTTTGAACGGGAAGATTCTAAAGGATGTTCACTACTTTTTTTGGCAGGTAAAAACTCTAAAAATATCTTATGTACCGAAAGTGCCATACCGTGCAACGCTCCCCAAATAATAAAACGAAGACTAGCACCATGCCATAATCCACCCAGAAGCATTGTAGTCATAAGGTTGGAATTGGTATACATAGTTTTTTCCTTGTTTTTGGAAAGCACAAACGTAAGTATGAATAACAAAGTAGCTCCAAGGCTTAATATAAAGGGCAGGTTACTATCGGGACCATAGGTTACCCCCCAAAGTATTAATCCGAAAAAGAACAATGAAGGAAATAAAAAACCTGCAAAAGTCCCTTTTCTGTTCCCTCCTACCGATATGTATAAAAAGTCTTTTAACCAGGTAGAAAGCGATATGTGCCATCTTCTCCAAAACTCAGTAATAGATGATGATTTGTAAGGTGTACGGAAGTTAGGCGGAAGTTCAAAACCAAGCAATAAAGCTATACCGATTGCCATATCAGAATATCCCGAGAAATCACAGTATATCTGTAATGTATAACCGTAGGTCGCCATAAGATTTTCAAAAGCCGTATAACTGTTTGGTGCATCAAAAACGCGGTCTACAAAGTTGATGGAAATATAGTCTGATATTACCGCCTTTTTTATAAGTCCGCCAATAATTAGGAACAACCCGTAGTTAACCTCTTCTTTTGATATATGAAGCTTTTCGTAAATTTTTGGTATAAAATCTTTAGCCCTTACAATAGGCCCGGCAACCAGCTGCGGGAAAAACGATACGAAAAACAGATAGTCCGGAAAGCTCTTTGCCGGAGTTATTTCTTTCCTGTATATCTCTATGGTGTAACCTATAGACTGAAAGGTATAGAACGATATACCTACGGGAAGTATAATATCCTGAAAATCAAAATTACCACCAAAAAGGTCATTATAACTCCCTATAAGAAAATTGGTATATTTAAAATAGAACAGAAAACTAAGGTTTACCACTACACTAAACCACACATATAGTTTTCGTCTAAACGTATCGGTTTCCCGGTATAAAAAGTAACTCAGCGTATAATCGAGTGATGTAGTAAACAAGAGCAGCAAAAAGTAAAATCCGCTGGACTGCTGATAGAAATATAACGAAAAGCATATCACGTAGAATATCCTTAGGCGAAAAGTATTTCGCAACAAAAGATACATCCCATAAAACACAACAAACATCCTAAGGAAGCGGGCCGAATTAAACAGCAAAGGTTCTTTTGGATTATATGCGAACCAGTCCAATACGTCCTGCCAAGATGAAATTTGCGGTACAAAATCTGTAAACTGCATTACTCCCTGTTTGTTTTAAAATTATTGTATGCGTTTAAAAATGCTTCGGTAAACTGTATACCCTGTTGTTTATATCCGTCTCTTGAATAATGTACCCTGTCTGAAGACATCAGTCCTTTTTTGGCATTATCATTCACACTAAACAAACCTCCCATTACCGTAAACAAATCCCATGTAGCATATCCTTTTTCGGTTTCCTCAATGGTAAGTGTCTTTGCATAATCAGCCACGAAGGTATTAGGGTACTTCCTTTTAAACAGTGACGGTGGCGGAGTAGTAACCAAAATGCAAACATCAGGATTTGCAGCTCTCACACTGTCTATAAAACTATTCATCTGCACCATATAATCTGAGGCAGACATTTTATCAAAAGACTCGTTAGTCCCTAATGAAATCACAATCAAATCGGGCTCAAGCGCCCTTAGCTGATTAAAGAACATAGGATATTTATTGTAATCAGAACTTTTTGCACCGTTCACTCCTATAGCATGATATAAAACCCCGGCAGTATCTTTTTCCAGCACAACACCGTTAAGGTTGTATTGCTTTTGATTTTTATTAGCCAGCAGGTATATTTTTGACAGAGCTTCCTCGCTGTAATAATAACAGCAGGTACTATCCTGTTTTAAAGCAAGAGGAATAAACTCTGATCTTTCTATCTCTTTCTTTATCTTTTCCCCTGTTGGTATTTTTAAAGTTTTACCCGCTCTTATGTTATTAGAGCGTAATCCGTTTAGCTTTTTAATCCGCGATACGCTTGTACCATATTTTTGTGCTATTAAGGAAAGTGCATCACCACTTTTAATTTTATGGATTATTACCTTTGGCTCTGTAGATTCTAATATAATAGTCTTTGAGCTCGTAGCTACATCAAACATAGGCAGATTGTGCGGTGTAACAATCTTTATTGTATTAAATGCATTAGCAGTATCACGTGGTTCAATAGCCATAGCAAAATCCTCGTTGGTAGTAAGTGCTATACCGCTAAGCCCTACTTCGGTTCCGTCAGGACTGTACACATTCCTTCTGTTTTCCCATGCGGCATTTGATGAAAACTTCACACTATAGCCGCCATTGGTTTTAGCAAGGTTATACGGAAAGGAAAAACCGGCACCGGCATTCCCAAACTCCTGCTGCATTTTTTCGCGAATAGCTCCTGTAAACAAATCGGCCTGAATATGTGAATCCCCTATATGTACAATATTTACATGCCCTTTACCTTCGGTCTCTATTTGAAATAACTTCTCAAAAACAGCATTTAAGACCGATGAATTGGTTATAATATTATCAGAAAGGATTACAGTACTATCTATAACAATACTATCCATACTCACTTCGGTAGAATCAGTATCTACCTGAGCCGAAGCATTAGCAAAAAAGACTAATACAAACAGTATAAAACTTAACTTCCTAACCATTAATACTGTCTTTTAAAACGGTTATAGAATCATTTTCCTTTACCGGAGCTGTTTCCTCCACTTCCGGCTCAGCTTCTTTCTTTAAGGCTTTGTATTTCTCGTAGCCATTTATAAGCTGCTTATAAATAAGATCGGCTACTTTTTTGGCACCTCTGTAATTAAAGTGGGTATAATCTTTATTAGCCATAGCAGGCACTTCCTCATCTACCCATTTTACCATAGAACCATCACCTCCCATAAGTGTATACAGATTAACAAATCCTGATTCGGTTTGTATAGCATAACGCTTTTGTGCCAGTGTTAAAGGCACAACAGCCGAATCGGTTTTCATTTCCATATCATACTTAGTAGCCTTATCGGCGGTAGAAATAACAAGTATATCCACACCCGGAAAGCACTCCCTAAGGTGATTTACAACAATACCCATACGTTTTTCATACCAGGTATAATTGTACGAACCGTAATTCAAAACGTTGGTACCGTAGTGCAGTACTATAAGATCATAACCCAGCTTTTCGTTAAAAGCTTTCATAACCCTTGTATTAAACAGTGATATAGGCAAACCTGAATTCCCCCTGTTAGAGAAATTATCTACGTGCACACCTTTACCATTATCAAAGTTAAATCCGTAAAACGGAACAGAATCGGCTTTAATGAAATTGGCTTCAAGTGACCTAGGGTTAGCAGAAGTAACCAGTAATGTATTAAGCTTATTTACAGGGTTAAGTTTCTTTACAAGGGTATCTTTACCAGCTATAAATTCCACACTGGCTTCGGTATTATTACTCTTACCATAAAACAGTGTAGGGCTGTTTAACCTGTTCATATGCCTTAAGCCTCCTGCCCTGTATTTTACCCATATAGGTTTAACGGTATCCTGTTTTGTAAAGAATACATATCCGTTAACACCAAACGGACTATCGGGACGTTTTACATTTAAGTAGGATTGCGTTTTCCAGTTCCCTGAATATTGGTGTAGTACCGAACCTCGGGAACCCGCCGACTCTGATGTGATATTTACAAAACCTACTCCCTCACCTCCAAATTTTTCCTGAAGGTTAGACCTGAAGTCCTGCACTATCATATCGCCATCGGTCATGGAATCACCAAAATAGGCGATCCTTACATTACCGCTTCCGGTTTTTTCCAGTTCGTATAATTTTTGGAAAAGGGCAACAAGATGCTGATATCCTTTGTATTGCTCAAAAGTTTCGGGAGGGAATTGTACACCGTGCTTTTCCTCAAAAATAATTTCTGATTCCTCCAGTGTATCTAGCTCTTTAACAGCAGCAGTATCTTCTGCCTTTATGGCTTTTTCTACCTCAATGGCATCCAGTAGCAAACTATCTACCACCACATTTTTACTAACGGTTTCAGTCTCTGTAAAAATCTTCTCCGGTAAAAAAGATTTAAAGCCAACAAATGCCGCTATTGACAATACAACAATAGCGAACGACTGGAGAAAGTAAGGCTTATTTTTCTGGCTCACAAAACTGGATGTTTATTACATTCTTTCAGGTACACCTATACCTAACAGAGCAAAAGCAGATTTTATTGTCTCACCCACTTTTTTAGATAGCTGTATCCTGAATATTTTTTCGGTTTCTACTTCAGACCCCAATATGGTTACAGTTTGGTAGAAAGAATTATATTCCCTCACCAATTCATAAATACAGTTAGCTATTAATGCAGGACTGTGGCTTTCCGCAGCATTTTGTATAACTTCAGGGTACTGTGCTATTAGCTTAAGTACTGCTTTTTCTTTTTCATGAAGCACTACATCAGTACTGCTCAAAGGTGCAGAAAAATCAAAGTCAGCTTTACGGATAAGCGACTGTATCCTTGCATATGTATACTGTATAAACGGACCTGTATTACCTGCAAAATCTACCGATTCCTCCGGGTTGAACAAAATTCGTTTTTTAGGATCTACCTTTAGTATATAATATTTTAAAGCCCCCATACCTATTGTTCTGTATAGCTCGGCTTTTTCTTTTTCGCTATAGCCTTCAAGTTTACCAAGCTCTTCAGATATCTGCTTTGCGGTAGCTGTCATTTCATCCATTAAATCATCGGCATCAACAACAGTACCTTCACGGCTCTTCATTTTTCCAGACGGAAGATCAACCATACCATAAGACAGGTGATACAGATTTGCAGCCCAGTCATAACCCAGTTTTTTAAGGATTAGAAAAAGTACCTTAAAGTGGTAATCCTGCTCGTTACCTACTGTATAAACCATACCTCCTACATCAGGATGGTCTTTTACACGCTGAATAGCAGTACCTATATCCTGAGTAATGTATACCGATGTACCATCGGCACGAAGCACTAGTTTTTCATCAAGTCCTTCATCTGTAAGATCGATCCATACAGAACCGTCTTCCTTTTTAAAGAATACGCCTCTTGCTAATCCATCTTCCACTACATCTTTGCCTAACAGATAAGTATTACTCTCGTAATAGTAACTATCAAAGTTAACCCCTAGGTTTTTATATGTTGTAGCAAAACCGTCGTACACCCATTGGTTCATTTTTTCCCAAAGTGCGACAACTTCCTTATCTCCTGCTTCCCATTTACGAAGCATTTCCTGTGCTTCAAGTATCAGCGGAGCATTCTTTTTAGCCTCATCTTCACTTGAACCCTTTGCTATCAGGTTATTTATCTCTTCTTTGTATGCCTTATCAAACTCCACATAAAAATTCCCTACAAGCTTATCTCCTTTTAAGCCTGTGCTTTCAGGAGTTTGCCCGTTACCAAATTTTTGCCATGCCAGCATCGATTTACAAATATGTATACCCCTGTCGTTAATGATTTGCGTTTTATACACTTTTTTACCCGATGCTTTTATTATCTCGGCTACCGAATAACCCAAAAGGTTATTACGCACGTGGCCCAAGTGAAGTGGTTTATTAGTATTTGGGGAAGAATATTCTACCATTACAGCCTTGTCTCCGGGTTCAGGAGCCCCCAGCCCGTAATTCTCATCTTCTTTTATATCATTAAAAAAGTTTACGTAATAGGCATCTGCAATAACGATGTTAAGGAAGCCCGACACTACATTGTATCGTTCAACAATCTCTGAGTTATCTGCAAGGTACTGTCCTATTTTATTTCCCAACTCTACCGGATTGCTTTTTACAAGCTTTAGCAGCGGGAAAATAACCATGGTAATATCGCCTTCAAACTCCCTGCGTGTTGCCTGTAGTTCAACCTTTTCAAGGGTTACATCAAACAATTCGTTTATCGCTTTTTCGATATGGGAAGTAAGTATTTGTGATAATGCCATTTTTATAATGTTTTTAAGCCTGCAAAGATAAAATATTTGCCTGACAGGCTAAAAGGAAAACTCCTAAAATAATTACTGTAATTATATTTTAAATCAGAACATCATCCTACCCCTATAACAAAAGCAGTATACAACATTCCAAACAATTAAAATTAATGCTACACCCCTCACAATAAGCCCTTTTAAAAAAGAAAGAAAAAAAACTTAAAAATTTCTGTAACATTTCCCATGTATGGTTGTCTTATGTGTAACAAAGCGGATAAATAGATTTAAAAACGTTTTGGAAGATTTTGTGTAGTGTACACGTTTTAAAAACTACACGAAGACATCATCAATCATCAATCAATTTTCGAACAAATGAAATTCAAATTGCTTTTTGCGCTCCTGTTCGGGAGCCTGTTTTCTATGTATGCCCAAAACCCGGGCAGTATAACGGGTGAGGTTAACGACAAAAACTCAAAAGAACCTCTTCCTTACGTTAGCATAGTTGTGAAAAACGGTGACAAAGTGGTTACCGGAATAATTACAGACGACAACGGTAAGTTCAATATTAAAAACCTTCCGCTAGCCAAATACACTATTGAAGCCCAGTTTATGGGATACAAAACCTTTAAAAGAAACATTACTCTTGGCGAAGCTGTAAAAACGTTTGACATGGGTACTATCCTGCTTACTGAAGAAGCTACCATGCTACAGGAAGTGGAAATTGTTAAAGAGGTATCTACTATTGAGCAGAAACTGGACCGTAAGGTTATCACTGTAGGCCGTGACCTTACTACTGCAGGAGGAACCGCAGGAGAGATTATGAACAATATACCTAGTGTAAATGTAGATCAGGACGGAAACATTTCCCTTCGTGGTAATCAAAACGTAAGAATATTGGTAGACGGAAGACCAACTAACATTAGCCCGGCGCAGTTATTAAAACAAATTCCTTCAACCTCAATAAAGAAAATAGAACTTATTACCAACCCTAGTGCGAAGTATAATCCGGAGGGTATGTCGGGTATCATTAATATTATCCTGCACAAAAACACCAACGACGGTTTTAACGGAAACTTCAACTCAGGTATTACCTTTGGCGAAGTCCCTAAATACAACAATTCGCTTGATATGAACTACCGTTCGGGTAAAGTGAATTTCTTTACCAATATGGGTAACAACCTTGGCAAACGTTACAACTGGGGCGAGGTTTACAGAAACAGTCCGAATCTCAATTCTTTTCAGGATATAGATGTGGTTAACGATAACAACAACTACTTTGGTAAATTCGGGCTTGATTTTTACATTAATGACAACAACACCATTTCTGCATACGTAAACCTTAATAGTTTTGATGCCGAATCAAGGATAGGCATAGGTATTGACTACCTAAATGATTCGGAAGATGACACGTCACAAATCTCTGACTTTGTTAGCGGAAATCACAACAACACTTATAACCTTGCTTACAAGCACAAGTTTAATGATGAAGGCCACACACTTGATTTTGAAGGAAACCTAAACGATACTAAAAGTGCACAGGCAGGTGTATATAATATTGTTACCGGAACCACTCCAAGTAACTATGTGGACAGAGTTGAAGACACACGTCAAAATGCAACCCTTAACCTTGATTATGTAAATCCGCTTAGTGAAAAATCAAAACTGGAACTGGGAGCCGAGGCAAGACTAATACGTTCAGACAACGACTACCAAACAACCAACCCATTAATCATTAACCCGGTTTCTGACTATTCTTATGATGCCGATATTTATTCTGCTTACGCAACATTCGGGCAGAAGTTTGAAAAGTTCGGCTATCAGGTAGGGGCACGCTTTGAAAGCTATAAAGTAAAAGCAAGATCTGTAACAGGAAACGTAGCCTTTGATGACGACTATATTACGGTTTATCCTTCGGCATACTTAACGTATAGCCTTGATCAAAAGAATATGTTTCAGTTAAGCTATAGCCGCCGTGTGGACAGACCGAGTTTAGAACAAACAAAACCTATAAGAGAGTTCTCTACACCATTGATTACCTCATTGGGTAACCCGGAACTTGAACCTCAGTTTACCAACTCTGTTGAACTTAACTATACCAAAATGTTTGGCCAGGGTTCTTCTATAACAGGAGGTGTGTTTTACAGGCTGATAAACGATGAGATTAGCAGGGTTTTATATCCTGATGAAACCACAGAGAACCAAAACGACCAGATAATGAGTTTTGATAACTATAACAACAACACCTCATATGGTTTTGAACTTTCGGCAAACTACAGGATTGCAAAATGGATAGACATACAACCGGCAATCGATTTTTCAAGCATTTCGCAAAAAGGTGCGGTTAGCGTATTACAGCCTGACGGAGAATATGAATTCGTAATCAAATCAATAGACGCAAATGCTTTTAATGCCAGGTTAAATGCAAACATGAGAGTTAACAAGAGATTAAGCTTTATCTTATTCGGTTTTTACAGAGGGCCTGTAAACGGAGTACAGAACAATAGTAAGGAAATGTATAAGGTAGACTCGGGTGTTCGCTACAGCCTTCTTGACGATAAAATATCATTAAGCGTTCGTTTTAACGACATGTTCAAAACCATGCGTTATGCCTTTGACAGCCAAAACCCATTCCCACAAGGAGGGCAGTTCCGTTGGGAAAGCCAAACGGTTTATTTCAATCTAAACTACAGGTTTGGTGGCGGTAAAAACAGAGCAATGCAACGTAAGTACCGTGATAACAACACCAAACAAAGCAGCGGAGGCATGTTTTAAACAATATATAAAGTAAACAAATGGAGCGAAATTTAGTTTTTTTTCAATCATTTGAGATTAGTAGTTAGTTAAAAGAAAATCCCGGAACAATGTTCCGGGATTTTTATTTTAAGGCAATATCTCTATTACTGCGTTTTCTTTTACTGCTGTATAAAGCTCATCAATCTCATCATTGGTTATCGCAATACAGCCGGCTGTCCAGTCTTTCCATCTATGAAACTTACCTATATACCCTCTGTCATTTCTCAGTCCGTGTATCTTAATAAGCCCGCCCGGTGATTTACCTAGTTTTGCGGCAAACTCCCTGTCGGCTTTATTTGGATAGGAAACGCCAAGATTTTTATGATAAGCACTGTTAGGATTCCGTTCATCAATACTGTAAACACCTTCGGGAGTTTTGTTATCCCCTTCAAACTGCTTATGTCCTACAGGATTTTTTCCTAACGAAATGGTATAGGTTTTTAAAAGATTATCGCCATTGTACGCAAGCATTTTCCTTTTGGATTTGTACACCACTAACCTATCTATTACACTACCTTTGGGCAATGCTTTTTCGGGAAGGAAATAATACACTCCCAAAGCAACAGGCACAGATAACATTCCTAAAAGAATCATCCTGCGAATTTTCACATTACCATTTTATGATAGCACTACCCCAGGTAAATCCGCTACCAAAAGCTGCAAGCACAACCGTATCACCCTCTTTAATCTTACCGTTTTCCCATGCTTCGGTCAATGCGATAGGCACAGAAGCTGCAGTGGTATTACCATATTTCATGATATTATTATATACCTGATCATTACTTAAACCGAACTTCTGCTGAATGAACTGCGAAATTCTCAGGTTAGCCTGGTGAGGTATAAGCATATCAATATCTGAAACCTGAAGATTATTAGCATTCAAACCTTCGTTGATTACTTCACTGAAACGTACCACCGCATTTTTAAACACAAACTGGCCGTTCATGTACGGGTAATAACTCTCATCATCGGGGTTGTTTTCGGCTATAATATCAGTAACCCATCTCTTACCCATACCCGGAGCAATAAGTGCTAATTCCTCTGCATGCTGACCTTCTGAATGAAGGTGTGTAGAAAGGATACCTTTAGTATTATCTTCTTCCCTTGTTAGTACCGCAGCACCTGCTCCGTCTCCAAAAATAACAGAAACACCACGTCCTCTTGTAGTCATATCAAGACCTGTAGAATGTAGTTCAGAACCTATAATAAGTATGTTTTTGTACATACCTGTTTTAATGAACTGATCGGCTACCGAAAGTGCATATATAAATCCCGAACATTGGTTTCTTACATCAAGTGCACCTACGGTTCTTTTCAACCCAAGATCCCTTTGTACCAGCACACCAGGCCCCGGAAAATAATAATCAGGACTAAGGGTTGCAAACACTATAAAATCGATATCGTCTTTATCTATACCGGAACGCTCTATAGCAACTTTAGCAGCCTTTACCCCCATAGTTGTGGTAGTATCGCCATCGCCTTTTACTACATGCCTTCTTTCCTTTATACCTGTACGTTCCTGAATCCACTCATCATTAGTATCTATTATTTTGGAAAGGTCGTCATTAGTAACCACGTTCTCCGGAACATAATAGCCTAACCCTGAAATCTTTGAATTATACATAAACTGATTGTTTTATTAAAAATGCAGGCGTAAAAATAAACATTCCTTAAAAAGGAAATGTAAATTAACTTATTTTTTAATTAATAGCAAGATATTTAACCTGTTGCTTTACAGCCGATAGCAGACATTAGCTAAAAGCATTCCTGTCAACCGCTAAATCTACCTCGCTATTTACAGGGAGCTCTTTATAATGCTCAAAAAACACCACCTGCCTGTTTAAAGCCGACTTTATTAAATAACGATTACCCTTAAAGTAACACTGCTTCACCACTACTTTAAGCGGCCCTTGTTCCACCACCTTTAACTGGTGCGGATAGATTAACACTGTCTCTTCAGGGTTTTGTGTTAGCGTTAAAAGCTCTAGCTTTATTTCGTTTACCTCTCCAAAAAGTGAAGCGGTATATTTATCTACAGGGTTGTAATAAATCTCTTTTGATTTAGCTTTAGAGAGCATTCTTCCACCTTTTATTACAATAGTCTCATCGGCAAAAGAAAGTGCATCGGTACTATCGTGCGTAGCGACTATACAGGTAACCCCTTTTTGTTTTAGGTAAGCAAAAAGATTTCTGCGCAGTGCATTTTTCCGGAAGTTATCAATATGACTGAAAGGTTCGTCAAGTAATAAAACCTCAGGTTCCAACGCCAGTACTTTAGCAAGCGCAATACGTTGTTGCTGACCACCGCTAAGGAATTGTGCTTTTACATTGGCAAATTCACTCATCTCAACAATATCGAGGAGCTCCATAATACGCCTTTGCTTTTCTTCAGGATAAAAATTAGAAAGGAAAGCCCCAACATTTTCAGCTGCTGTAATATAAGGCATCAGGTCAAAATCCTGTGCAAGGTATTTCATGTATGACATACCCGGTATAAGATTAAACTTAGGTCCAAGTACCCGTTCACCCTTATAGGTAATTTCTCCTTCCTCAATATCATATAAACCGTATATAAGTTTAAGCAGGGTGCTTTTACCGCATCCGCTTTCGCCTATAACAGCTATATTTTGCCCGGTTTTTACAGTAAAACTCAGGTTGTGTAATATGGTTTTTTCGGTATAACCAAAGGAAATATTCTTTACTGCAAGCATTGAAAATCATAAATTTTAACCCTGCAAAAGTAAGTGATTTAAGGCAAACTAACAGGCTTATAAAAAATAATAAGGGCACAATCTCAAACGAGGAGAAAGTACCCTTATCAACCTAACCAATAAATAAACAAACTCATTCGTGAATCATCACTTTTAAAATTATTTTATCAAATAGATATTTGATAAAAACCAACTTGTATAAATATATATACGTGAAAAATTGTTAAACGGTTTTTAAAATTTAAAATTCTTCAAAATATTTTTTCTTTCTTTATCCTCACCACACCATAACTTATTAAAATACACTATGAAAAAGACCATCACACTTTGTATGTTGGCGCTCTCTTTTTGCGCTTTTTCTCAAAACAAGTCAGATCAGTATTCACTGGAAGCAGGTTATGGAGCCAGTATTCCTGTTGCACGTTTTTCTGATTATTCCCATTACGAATTTGCATTCAGGTATATGATTGACGAAAGCTGGGGAGTTAAATTTGACTTCGGGTCAGACAAATTCAGGAAAGACAATGTTCCAAATTACGGATCAGATTACACCCGTTTTTCGGTACAGGCAGTTAACAACCTAGCCAGAACATTAAATCTAAAAAATCATAGTGACACCCGTTTCAACCTTCTTGCACATGCCGGTTTGGGTTACGCGAATATCAAATCAGTGAGATATGCCGGTAAAGACAATATAGGACTCATTATGTTGGGACTTACACCTCAGGTAAGAATTACCGACTGGGTTGCCTTTCATTTAGACGCTACTTATATTATGAACTTCAGTCAGGATTATGATTTTAACGGTCAGTCGTATAAAAAAGAAACCGATCCGCCATCGGTAGGAAAGCTTTTAAACCTTTCTGCCGGACTTACCTTCTACTTAGGAAAAAACAAAGGCGATTCCGACTGGAAATAAAAAAAACAGCCTGATGGCTGTTTTTTTTATTTATATAGATCAGTTACTTAGATTACTGAGCCTTTTGCTTAGCATCTTCAACCATTTTTTCATTTGCTGTAATGGCAAATTCCACACGTCTGTTTTTGCTCATGCCCTCTTTAGTATCATTTGAAGCAATTGGGTCTGCTTCACCACGACCTAAAGTATTAATACGTGAACCGCTTATACCTTTACTCACAAGATATGTTTTTACAGAAGCTGCTCTTTGTTCAGACAGCTTTAAGTTGTACTCATCACTACCACTACTGTCAGTATAACCAAATATCTGGATATCTGTATCTGGATATTCATTAAATACAGGTACCAGTTTATCAAGGTTACCTTTTGCTGTAGAAGTTAGTGAAGATTTATTTAGATCAAAATTAACCGAGTTCTCACCCAATGTAATTTTAATACCTTCACCTACCCTTTCAACATCTGCACCCGGTAAAGCATCGTCAATTTCGCGGGCCTGCTTGTCCATTTGGTTACCAATTACACCACCGGCAGCACCACCTACTACACCTCCAATAATAGCACCAAGGGCAGTATTACCCTTACCCACATTATTACCGATGATACCACCAATCACTGCACCAGATGCAGCACCAATACCGGCACCTTTTTGAGTATTATTCATATTTCTTGTAGCCTCACACGATGTAAAACCTATACTAAAAATAAAGGCAAAGGCTATTAAATAAATTTTTGTCGTTTTCATAAATGCTGTTTTTTTTGTTTTATCGATTTTTTACATTCTGTTAAACTGGTATACCACATCTACGGTTTTACCACCTACGTTTACTTTGTCAACCAACTGGAATGAACTTTCCGTTTGGTTTCTTACCTGTAAAAAGTATCCCTGTGAAACTCTTTTTGCTTTTTCGCCTTCGGTTATTTTTAGGGTAAAAGCTCCCTCTTTAGTTACACTCCACACAATAGGACTGGTAAAAGAAGGACATCCGGCCTTGGCAAGGCTCATTTCTCCTGTGTTATTATTACTAACAAACTTCCATGAACTACCTACAAAACATTGTGAGTCGGCAACATCAAAAGAAGTCACTTTTATATAATCAGACCCCGGATAAGACACTTGCGAAATTGTCCAGTTCCCCTTAATTCCTACCTGCGATTTTTGGTCCAGTGAAGAACATGAGGCAAGGGCAATTACACACATGCATAAAAACAATACTTTTTTCATAACTGCTATTTTAAGTTTTAGGTTATATACTCACTTTTCAATGAATAAAGTTAATTAGTTTTTAGGTTATCAAACAATAGCAGTATAGTTTTTTAACAGGAATTATCGGTTAATTTAATACACTTACTTTTGGCACTCCGGTAAATCGTTAGCTGTCAGGGGGATTGTAGGGAATCCGGCTGATAGCAGAGGCTCCAATTAATTTTTTCTTAAAATCCTGTTTTTTTAACATATAAAAACGGTTGTATTACTGACAAACCATGCCTTAAAATGTCAATTTGTCACCAAACCCGTCTTGGTATTTTATTTGAGTAAGTACTCACATCAATATTTGCAAAATAAAATCAAACAATACTATGGCAACAGGAAAAATTAATGTTTCGGTAGAAAACATATTTCCCCTAATCAAGAAATTTTTATACAGCGACCACGAGATTTTTTTACGTGAGTTGGTATCAAACGCAACCGATGCTACCCTTAAACTAAAACACCTTACAAGCATAGGTGAAGCCAAAGTAGAATATGGCAACCCTGTTATTGAGGTAAAACTGGATAAAGAGGGTAAAAAACTTCACATCATTGACCAGGGAATTGGTATGACAGGTGAAGAA
>Ga0079224_100005831_pt1 | contig 16226 bp, 11 predicted proteins | sample Stecom2015_FD_80414 | JGI IMG/M metagenome (GOLD analysis project Ga0079224, IMG submission 80414) | Agricultural soil microbial communities from Utah to study Nitrogen management - Steer compost 2015 | ecosystem: Environmental > Terrestrial > Soil > Agricultural land | place: USA: Utah...
CCATTGGCTACCGGAAACGTATCTTGAAATACATCTACGGTGCCAAGGCCGGCCACACGGGGGGCAGCTTATCCTGCGTTGATATTTTGAACGTATTGTATAACCGTATTCTGAATGTCGGCCCCGATAACTTCGATTCGCCCGACCGCGATCGTTACATCCAAAGTAAGGGGCATTGCGTGGAAGCGCTGTTTGTCGTGTTGGCGGATCAGGGTTTTTTCCCCGAATCCGAACTGGAAACGTTGTGCCGCTTCAATTCACACTTTATTGGCCACCCCACCCGGAAGGTTCCGGGCGTGGAACAGAATACCGGGGCCTTGGGGCATGGCCTGTCGCTCAGCGTGGGCACGGCATTGGCTGCCAAGCTCGACGGGAAAAGTTACCGTGTATTTACGCTGATGGGCGATGGGGAACTCGCCGAAGGGTCTAACTGGGAAGCGGCGTTGTCTGCCTCACACTACAAGTTGGATAACCTTTGCGCAATCGTAGATTATAACAAGTTGCAGATTTCCGGGCCGACGCGCGACGTGTGCAACACCGATCCGATTGGTGATAAATTCAAGAGTTTCGGCTGGAGTGTCCGCGAGGTGGATGGGCACAACCTCGCGGAGCTGGCCGATGTGCTCCAGTCACTTCCATTTGAAAACGGCAAACCTAGTTTGGTCATTGCCCATACCGTAAAGGGCAAAGGCGTGAGTTATATGGAGAATGTGTTGGCATGGCACCACGGTGTTCCCGACCAAAAACAATACGAACAAGCACAGGAAGAGTTGGATAATGCGCTCCTGACATTGTGAAAAAAGACGAATTATTAAAGTAGAAATAAGGATATGGAGCATAACATGGGCAAGGCGAATTTAGCGGTGTTTTCCGAAACGCTGGAGTCCCTGGCATCGGCAAGCCGTGATCTAGTAGTCGTTACCAGCGACTCGCGCGGTTCGGGGAAGCTGTTGGGATTTGCCCAACGTTATCCGGATCAGCTTGTTGAGGTAGGAATTGCGGAACAGAATCTGGTGGGGATTTCGGCCGGTTTGGCATCCTGTGGCAAAACGGTGTTTGCGGTATCTCCCGCATGCTTTCTAACCGCGCGGGCATTGGAGCACATCAAGAATGATGTGGCGTATTCGAACAATCCGGTGAAGCTGGTGGGGATTAGTGCGGGTGTAAGTTATGGCCCCTTGGGGTCTACGCACCACAGTTTGCACGATCTGGCCGCACTGCGGGCAATCAATAATATGGTGGTGTGTGCTCCGGCGGATAATTTTGAGACCCGCGAAGCGGTACGTCAGTCGGCAATGTTAGACTGTCCCGTTTACCTGCGGTTCGGCAAACGGCCTATGCCGTTACTCCCCGAGGATGTGCCTTTTGCTTTCGGGAAGGGCAGGCTACTCCGCACGGGTAATAGCGTAGCGGTGGTGGCCACAGGCGAGACCGTACATCCGGCCATGGAGGCTGCGGACTATCTGCGGTCTACGCTAGGGCTGGAGGCAAGTGTGGTCAGTATGCATACCGTTAAGCCACTCGATACCAACTTACTGATGGATATTGCTGCTATGGGTTGCCCGATCGTAACGATAGAGGAGCACAGCCGCTATGGTGGCCTGGGCGAAGCCTGTGCAGGATTCCTGATGCAGCATGGTTTTTCCAATCGATTTAAAATGATGGGGATCCCCGACGAGTACACGGTTACAGGTTCGCAACAGGAGATTTTCGATTACTATGGCTTGAATGCAAAGGGGATTGTGCGCGAGGTCACGGCATTGCTACCGGAAATGAAGGACAGTTGAAATAATTATACGTAAATTCGATTTTACGTCCATTTTTTAAACCGATTATGTGGTCAAAAGTAAAATTTTCGACAAAAATAGTATTCCTGCTTTTTTTTGCAGCTGGTTGCCGACCACCGGAAAACGGTGGCCAATCGAAGGAGATTGCCATCGTGGTATCCACGCTTAACAACCCCTGGTTTGTATTTCTTGCTGAGACCGCGCGCGATGAGGCCGAACGGCAGGGCTATGTGGCACGTATTTTTGATTCGCAGAACAACACGTCATTGGAGTCCAATCACATCGAAAACGCCATCGCGCTCGGGTACCAAGCGATTTTACTCAACGCTACCGATTCGGACGGTTCAATCGCTAATGCCAGAAAGGCGATTTCGGCGGGGATTCCGGTTTTCTGTATGGACCGAGAGGTCAATGACGCCGCTGCAGCGACCTCCCAGATCGTCTCCGACAGTTATGCGGGGTGCGTGGAGCTCGGGAAACTTTTTGTGAGTACGTTGGGTAAGGAAGGTAACTACGTGGAATTACTGGGGCTGGTGGGCGATAACAACACGTGGAACCGGTCGAAAGGCTTCCATCATGTCGTCGACCATTTCCCCAGATGGAGGATGGTTGCGCAGCAAAGCGCCGACTTTGACCGGAATAAGGCGATGGAAGTGTTGGAATCTACATTACAAGCCCATCCCGATATCGATGCTGTGTTCTGTGGTAACGATGCCATGGCAATGGGTGCTTACCAGGCATTGGCGGCAGCAGGCAAATCATCCACCGTGAAGGTATTTGGATTCGACGGGTCGGAAGACGCGGTCCAGTCCATCGCCGCGGGTGGGGTATATGCTACCGTGATGCAATTTCCGGAAATTATCGCCAAAACGGCGGTGCGCTGCGCGATTGCCCATTTCGAGGGGAAAACGTCATTTCCGGCCAAAACACTGGTAGGCGTGGAATTGGTCACTCCGAAAAATATCGACGCTTATGCAGGGTTTGGACAGCAATAAGAAAGAGGGACGCATGCCCCGCTGGTCGGTCTGGAAGAATGCCATACGCTTTGCCGCTGTCGGCGTGGTGATTTTTTTGTCGGTGCGTATCGAACCATTGGAAAGCCGGTTGCAGCGGGAAAAGGTGTTCGATGTCGAAGCTTATGTAAATGGACTCTTGCACGACAGTCTGGCCGCTCCTATCGCTACGGCGCCCGAAATCTGTGCGTTGCTCGGCCGCCTTTCATCGGCTACAGATGCCGAATGGGCGTCGCTAGGCCGTCAAACGGCCATCGGTTCGAGATACTGCTTCCTGGTGCGCGGTACCGGTATAGTGGAGCGCGTGGAAGCGGATGCGGTGGTGCTGAGGCTCACAGACTCCGGACGATCATGTGACGTGCGTGTCGCTACGGAGTACGTGTTTGGCAATGAAATACGGGATGCCACCGGAATGGTCCGTTTGGAAGATTTCGACGATTTGACCACGTTTAACCAGGTTTCCGAATTTATCAATGAACGCATACGGACACAGGTGTTGCCGCCCTTTGTGAACGAAGTGCGGTCGCACGACACCGTCGATGTTGTGGGTGCATGCTGCATCAATAAACGCCTGATGGGTGTGGAAGACGTGGAACTTGTGCCCCTTAAACTGAACATCCTTCGTTGACCACCATGGTGATTTCACTTAAAAATATAACGAAACGGTTTGGAAGCACCTATGCTTTACGTGACGTGAGCATCGATTTTCCCGCCGGGCGTGTCGTAGCCCTGGTGGGCGAAAACGGGGCAGGCAAATCGACGCTCATGAATATTTTGAGCGGCGTGTATCAAGACTTCGAAGGCGAGTTGCATTATCGTGGCCGGCCAGTGTATTTCCACAATCCCAGGGAAGCCCGGGATAATGGCATTGCCATCATCCATCAGGAGCTCAACCTCATCCCGCAGTTGAGCGTTTTGGAGAATATTTTTTTGGGACAGGAGCTGCTGACGCCGCTGGGTACCCTCGATAAAAAGGCGATGTTTGCGAAAGCGAAAGCGCTGCTGGGCCGCCTACGTCTCGACGTAAACCCTCACACCGAAGTAGCCCAATTGAAAGTCGGCGAGTGCCAAGTGGTCGAAATCGCCAAGGCGCTATTGGCGGATAGCGAAGTGGTCGTTATGGACGAACCGACATCGGCGATCAGCGACGCCGAAGTAAGGGCGTTGTTTTCGATTATCGCCGATTTGAAGCGTACGGGCAAGACCGTCATTTATATATCGCATCGGATGAATGAGCTGTTTGAGATAGCGGACGACTATGTTGTGCTGCGCGACGGCAGGAAGATCCGGCAAGGATCGATGGCCGATGTGAATGAAAAGCAGCTGATCGCATGGATGGTCGGCAGGGCTGTTGCCGACGTGGAAAGGGGGGAGGACTGTCCGCAAGATACCGAGGTATTACGCGTGGAGCACCTCACGCTGCCCAATCTATCTAAACCCGGTGCGTTGTTGTCCGATATTTCCTTCCACTTATATCGGGGCGAGATCCTGGGTATATTTGGATTGATGGGGGCTGGCCGTACGGAGCTGATGGAAACCCTATTCGGCTTACGCGGCACGCCGGCGGAAGGCAGGCTTTTCCTCAATGGTGAGCAACTTCCGTTTTTCACATCGCCGGTAGACGCAATCCGGTGCGGGTTGGCGCTCATTCCTGAGGACCGCAAGCAGGATGGCATAGTGGCCGGCATGGACGTAAAGGCAAACCTGACGCTTTCAGCGCTCGGGAAGCTGGAACGGGCCGGTATACTGGACGCCTCGCGCGAGCGCGAGCTGTGCCAGCGCTATGTCGACTGCCTATCCATCAAGCTGGCTTCGATGCAACAACCGCTCGGTAGCCTGAGCGGGGGGAATCAGCAAAAAGTCGTCTTGGCCAAATACCTGGCTACGGAGCCAACGATACTCATGATGGACGAGCCGACGAGGGGTATTGATGTTGGCGCAAAGCAGGAGATTTACGGGTTGATACGCAAACAGGCCGAACAGGGGCTGGGCGTGTTGGTTGTGTCGTCGGAGCTACCGGAATTATTTGCTATAGCCGATCGGGTGATGGTGATGTGCGAAGGGCAGGTAACATGCACGCTCCCTATAAGCGATGCCACCGAGGAAACGCTACTGGCGGCCGCACTACCGAAACAATAACGGGACATTGTAAAAACTGTATGATGAATTTACGTATTTATGGCGATCGACTTAAGCAGCTGCAACCCTTGATTGCGCTGTTCTTGCTTTGCTTGGTCATCACCCTGTTCTCTGACCGGTTTCTGACGGTAACGAATGCCTGGAATGTCATGCGGCAGATATCGGTCAATGTTTGCATTTCTGTGGGTATGACATTGGTTATCCTCACTGCGGGCATCGATTTATCGGTTGGCTCCATATTGGCTTTTGCAGGCGCGATGACCGCTTCGCTGCTGGTGTCTGCCACGGGGTTCCCTTTCCTGGGCGTCTATGTAGAAATCACCACATTCGGTGCCATCGTATTGGGGTTGCTTGCCGGCGGGCTATTGGGTTTGATAAACGGATGGGTGATCACCCGGTTCCACGTGCAGCCGTTTGTTGCCACGCTCGCCATGCTCACCTTGGGCCGGGGGCTTACCATGTTATGGACAAAAGGCTATCCGGTGAGCTCGTTGGGTGCCGATTTCGCTGTGATTGGAACCGGGTGGTTTTTGGGCATTCCCATACCCGTTTGGATATCGGCCGTGGTGACGCTATTGGCTGCATTGATGATGAAAAAGACGAAAATCGGGCGGTACATCTATGCCATCGGAGGGAACGAGCGCGCCGCGCGGTTGTCGGGTATTAAGGTGAACCGCATAAAGCTGCTCGTTTATGTGCTGTCCGGCGTATTGGCGGCAGTGGGAGGAATTATGGTTACTTCGCGGCTCGATTCGGCCCAGCCCAATGCCGGTGCGGGATACGAACTGGATTCCATCGCCGCGGTGGTTATCGGCGGGACATCGCTCTCGGGTGGCCGCGGGTTTATTATGGGAACGGTGTTGGGTGCCGTAATCATCGGTGTATTGAATAACGGGTTGGTGTTGCTGGGGGTTTCCCCCTTTTGGCAACAGGTGGCAAAGGGCGTGGTTATTTTGATCGCCGTCATCATCGACCGCTCACAACATAAGGAAGTAAAATGACACATTCCACGCTCATACTTGCTATCGATCAGGGTACCAGTTGCACCAAAGCGTTGTTGCTGGGCTTAAATGGCGAAGTTGTAGCCAAGGGGGGCGTGCCCGTGGGGGTGAGCTATACACAGCACCTGGTTGAACAGTCGCCCACGGAGCTTTACCAAAGTGTACTCGGGGCCGTGCGCCTATGTTTGGACGGAGCGATGCGTGCCGGCATTCCCAATTCAGCCATCAAAGCGGTCGGCATTACCAATCAACGGGAGACATTCGTGTTATGGGACAGCCGGGGCGAGCCCCTTTATCCCGCCGTTTCGTGGCAGTGCAAGCGGTCGTCGGCAATCTGCGATGACCTGGGCGGTTATGAAACGTTCATAAAGGACCGTACCGGTTTAATCGTAGACCCTTACTTTTCGTCGACCAAGGTAAAGTGGTTGATGGAGCATGTTCCCGGTATCGCTTCGGCCATTTCGAATGGTGAGGTTCATTTTGGCACCATAGACACCTGGCTGCTCTATTGCCTGACGAAAGGGCGGCAATACCTGACGGACCATACGAATGCGTCGCGGACGATGTTGTTCAATATCCACCGGATGGAGTGGGACAGTGACCTGATTGCCCTGCTCGGCTTGGAGGGTTTACAACTGCCTGCGGCATGCCCTTCGGTGTTTGATTACGGAGCCACGGACTTCGAAGGGCTCCTGGACCGACCTATTCCCATAACCGCGATGATCGGCGACTCGCAGGCGGCCACGGTAGGGTCGGACTGTCTTCAGAAAGGCCAGGCCAAGGCCACATTGGGCACGGGTTGTTCGGTGATGATGACCGTGGGGGAGCAACTGACCGAACGAAGCGTACAAACGGTGGATGCGATTTGCTACAGCACGCCGGACAGGGTGGTTTACGCTACTGAAGGCATCATCGTTTCTTGCGGTGCAACGGTAGAATGGTTGATGAACCAGCTCGGCCTATTTTCGAATGTTGCCGATAGCGAGATGCTGGCACGGCAAGCCCCGCCCGACCATGGTGTGTACCTCCTGCCCGCGTTTAGCGGCATGGGCACCCCTTATTGGCGCAAAAATAGCAGAGCCGTAATCGCCAATCTATCATTCGCTTCGGACCGGAATTGTGTCGTTCGAGCAGCGCTGGAATCCGTTGGTTTCCAGGTTTGTGATGTGGTCAAAGCCATGGAGCAAGAGCATGGAGTACGGCTGACGGAACTGACCGTGAACGGCGGGATGGCGAGCAACGGGTTTGTGTTGCAATTCCTGTCGAACCTGTTGGATATCCCCGTTTACAGCAATGCGGTGCCAGATGCTTCAGCGTTCGGTTGCGCGTTCCTCGCGGCCACGCAATTGGGAGTGGGTAGCTTTTCGCTGGGTACCGTTCGGGAATGGCGGCACGAAGTCGGGCCCGATGGCGGCCAATCCCAGGTGTTATCGGCTTATGACGGGTGGTTATCATGTATGGAGAAAATGCTTTAGCCAGCACGTCAACGATGCTGGATATAAATCGAAATAGCGTAATGAAAAAATCGATATGGTTATTAATATTGATTAGTACGCCGATTGCAATTTTTGCCCAGACGATCCGGCTGAACGGAACGGTCGCCGACTCGGCTGGTAGGATGATTGCCGGCGCGCAGGTCGATCTTCGGTCGGCCAGTCAGAAGTTGTCTACATCTACGGATGCGGACGGCATCTTTTCTTTTACGGGTGTGCAAGACAGTGCCATCCGCATCAGCGTCAAATCCATGGGCTATGAACGATTCAGGCAGTCGTTTACTATAGACCGGGCACATTCCGTCAATGACATCGGCACCATCACACTGCACGAAGCCAGCAGCCAGCTGGGAGAAGTGGTGGTTACTGCCGTGATACCGATTTTGCTGAAAGAAGATACCGTACAGTACGACGCGCGGGCATACCGTGTCCGGGAGGGAGATGCCGTGGAGGAGATGGTGAAGAAGCTGCCCGGATTTGATGTCGATGATGACGGGAACATCACAGCCAACGGCGAACCTATCACTAGCATCCGGCTGGATGGCAAGGATTTTTTCGGTAGTGATGTGGCCGCAGCCATTCAAAACCTTCCGGCCGATATTGTCAAAAATCTACAGGTCATTGATGATTACGGCGAGCAAGCCAACGTAACGGGACTGAAAAACGGCACGCCGGAAAAGGTGCTGAACATCAATCTCCAGGAGGACAAAAAAAGAGGGTACTTTGCCCGCGGTAACGCCGGCGGGGGAACCGAAAATCGATACGACACCCGTTTGCGCGGAAATTACCTGAACGGCGGCCAGCAGTTGTCGTTGGACGCCCGGGCGAACAATAACAGCGGCCGGTCCTCGGGGGTTAACGATAGGAAGTCCATCAAAGGCAACTACCGGGATAACTGGGGGGATGCGTTGGAATCGTATGGAAGTTACAATTTTAATCTTAATAACAGCGATAATTGGACCGATCGGAGCAGCGAGACCTTTTTTCCGGATTACACACGCTACGAGGATAGCGAACGGACCAACCAGCGTACGCGCAGTAGCCACCGCTTCTCCTGGAATTTTGAATACCGGCCAGATACCAGTAACTATATAAAAATTGAACCCGAAATAGCATCCGAGACGAGCAGGGGAAGCTCCTCGTCGTTTAATGATATACACCTTCTTGGTGCGTCATCACACCGGGAAAGTCGTGGCAGATCTTCCGATAGCGGCTTGGGGATGGGCGTGGAGGTGTTCTATAACCATAAATTCAGGAAGCCGAAGCGCAACCTCACCCTCGAAATGGAAGTCAGCTCGGACGTGGAAAAAGGCGATAGCCACGCCGAAAGCAATTACCTGGATATCGATGACGCGGGAAACGAAACTCCCGAGCAACAATACCAGAACACATATAACCGGGACGGGAATGTCCGTTTTGAAGCAACAGCTTCATACCTTGAACCGTTAAGTGCATCTTCGTTTCTGGAGCTGGCCTATCGCTGGAACCGCTCGTCGAATGACATCGTGAAGGAGACGTTTGATGTTAATCCGGCAGATGGCTCCGAAACGATGAACCAGCAGTTGAGCAACGACTACGACTATCGTTTTACGACCAACCGGCTGGGCGTTAATTACCGGTTGAAAAATGACAAAATAAATTCGACGATCGGTCTGTTTGCCCAACCCTCCACATTATCGGGTATTGACTTTACGCGGAATATCGAGACCTTCCAGCAGCACTTCAATTGGGCGCCGTCATTCCGGTTTGCGTACAAGCTTTCGCCCGAAAAACAGTTGGTAGTGGATTATGACGGCAGCAGCAATCAGCCGGGCTTTCAACAGTTACAGCCTGTAACAGACAACTCCGACCTCCAGAATGTGGTGACCGGCAATCCAAACCTGAAACCGGAGTTCGCACACCGGGGTAAGCTGGAGTATAAGCAGACGGATGTACGCACGGGCAGCTCCCTGTACGGCCGGGTTGGCCTTGAACGGGTAGACGATAAAATCGTGACCAGCAGAAATATTGCGGCCGATGAGGTAAAACAAGAAATCAGCTATGCCAATGTGAGCGGTTACTACCAGGCATCCGGAGACTACGGTATCACGGTGCCGTTTAGTGGAAACAGATTTGTTGTTTCCTACCACGGCGGTGCAAATTATCATCACCATATTTCGCTCACCAATGGCGAACGGATAGCCGGTGAAAGTTTAGGGATAAAGCAGGGCGTCAAGTTCCGGCTCGACCTTGACGATATCGTCGACACGGAACTCAGCACTACTTATAATCATAGCCGTGCCAAATTTTCGACCGTGTCGGTGGACGACCGTTCAAGCAGCCAGTTAAACATAAGCCTGGAAGGCAGAAACTACTTTTTTGAGGATTTCACATTGGGGTATGATCTGACCAAGCGGTTCAATACAGGATATAACGCCAGTATCGGAAACCCGACGTTTCTGAGCGTCTACGTGGAACATCGTTTCCTGAAAAATAACCAGGCTGAACTGCGGTTGCAGGGCTTCGATCTGTTTGGACAGCATACTGGTATACAACGAGATATTTTTGATAATGAAATCGTCGACACGCGAAGCAACCGCCTGAGTACCTATTTCATGGTCTCCTTTAATTATCGCCTCCAGGATTTCGGCGGATGAAGGACAGGTGCTAAATAACGAATGTTAAACCGTTCCCGCTTTAGCGGGACAATAATGACCGCGTATATGAAAACAATAGGATTGATACACACATCGGCGACACTTGTACCGGTATTCCAACAGCTATTCCGTGAACAGCTGCCCGAAGCCGACGTCTTTAATATCGTTGATGACAGCCTGATTAAGGATGTCATTACCCATGGCGGGCTGCGCGACCAGACGTCGGAAAGGGTCGGTACGTACGTGGCGTCGGCAGAGGCCGCTGGTGCTGACTTGATTATGGTGACCTGCTCGTCTATCGGGCGAGCCGTGGAGCTGGCAGCCACCAGGGCCGCCGTGCCGGTGCTGCGTGTGGACCAGCCGATGGCCGACCAGGCCATTGCCGCGGGGCAGCGCATCGGGGTGGTGGCGACGCTGCCTACCACGCTTGAACCGACCAGCGACCTGGTGCTGCGGCGTGCGCAACATGCCGGCAAGGACGTCGAATTGGTGAGCCGCCTGTGCGAAGGCGCTTTCGCCGCACTGATGGAAGGCAACGCCGCGGTGCATGACGAGATGGTCATCACTGCTTTGCGGGAGCTGTCGGGCGACGTGGACGTGATTTTACTGGCACAGGCGTCCATGGCCAGGGTGGTCAACGAAATGCCGATGGCCGATAGGAAAGTGCCCATATTAAATAGTCCGGCGATTGCCGTTAAATACCTTGCTGATGTTGGTACGTAAGCTCAGGTTATTATCGCTTGCCGCCGCGTTGGGCTGTTTGATTGCGTTCGGTGCCGGCTGGGCATGGGGATGGACGGATTTTCTTCGGCATCTTGCCGTTGCTTTCATGGTATCGGTGTCTATCGGCATCGGTGCGTTCAAGGCCACTAAGGGATACCAATACACGCTGTGGATCATCACTGCGGTCGTAGCCGGGATGACGTTTCCGAACGAGTTGCTCGAAGTGGGTGGTGTAGATCTGCGTAATAAATGGTTAATCCTGGTGGTGGTCCAGCTGGTGATGTTTGGCATGGGGATACAGATGCGCGTCGCCGATTTTTCGCGGCTGGCCGCATCAGGGAAGGGCGTGGTGATTGGATTGGTGACGCAGTTTACCGTAATGCCCTTGATCGGCTTTTTGCTGACGTTGGTGTTCGACTTCGAGCCGGAGATTGCGGCGGGGGTGGTGTTGATCGGGGCGTGTTCAAGCGGACTCGCCTCCAACGTGATGGCTTACATTGCGAAAGCAAACCTGGCATTGTCGGTTACGGTTACCGCCCTGACCACCATCGCGGCGCCATTGATGACGCCCTTTATGATGAAGGTTTATGCAGGGACAATGGTAACGGTCAGTTTCGTTGAAATGGCGATGGAAATCATCAAAATTATGATCGTACCGATTGGCGCAGCGTTGCTGCACGACGATTTAAAGCGGGCAACGCCCCTACGCCGGAAGGCTATACGGAACGGCGCAATAGCCATTGCCGCCGTTCTGGCGACACTGCCCTTGGGCACCTGGACGTGGCTCCAGCAACAGATGCCACAGACGGGTCTGTTGATTGTGGAAGCCATTTGCTTTATGTTGGGTGCGGTCTCCGTTGGCTATAGCTACCACATGCTTGCCCACCGGTTCACGTCGTTGGACCGCCTGATGCCCTACTTTTCCATGTTCGGCATCGTTTATTTTACGATGGTAACCACAGCGGCGGGGCAGGCCTACCTGATGCAGATCGGGTTTGTGTTGTTTTTGGCAGCCGTGCTCCACAACGGTGCCGGTTATTTACTGGGTTATTGGGTCAGCCGGCTATTCGGCTTGAATGAATATTCGGCACGGGCGATGGCATTGGAAATCGGTCTGCAAAACGGTGGAATGGCCAGTGGGTTGGCCGGGAGTATGGGGAAATTGGGCACCGTGGGGCTTGCTGCTGCCGTATTCAGTCCCTGGATGAATATTTCCGGCTCCATTTTGGCCAACTATTGGCGGCGCAAACAGGAACGTGCTGATCCCAAACCGATTGTAACCGACAAGAAGATGAAAACGATAACACTGAGCGATGGAACGGATTGAAGCGACCTACTTTGTTGAGACCCCACTTCCGCTAAACGAAGCGGCGGAAATATTAGCGGGCGAGCAGTCGTGTGGCACCTTTGTGCCCGTGCCGGGGGAGACTGCCGAACTGAAGGAGCAGTATGCTGCCCGGGTAATATCGGTTGCCATAGAATCAGAGGTGAACGAGCCTTCGCTACCGCACCACACCCTTCGTTACCCCAAGTATTACCGGGGGGAGGTGAAGCTGTCTTGGCCGGTAGCGAACTTCGGGACCAATCTGCCGGTACTCTGCTCTACCCTTATGGGGAATCTCTATGAACTGCGGCAGTTTACCGGCATCAAGCTGATGGACATCGAATTTCCCGCCTCCTATACCAAACGTTTCCGGGGGCCGCGATTTGGCATCACGGGCACACTCGAATGGATTGAAAAATCCGGGGGATTTCCATTGATCGGAACCATTGTCAAGCCAAGTGTGGGTTTGACGGTTGCCGACACCGTAGCCCTGGTAGATCAGCTTGCGTCGGCCGGTATCGATTTCATCAAAGACGACGAGTTACAGGGTGCCGCCGCCAATTCGCCGTTCGACCGGCGGGTGGCGGCTGTAATGGATGTTTTGAATAAATATGCCGACAAAACCGGCAAGTTGGTGATGTATGCATTCAATATCAGCGATGATATGGATATGATGCTCCGTAATTACGAAACCGTTGTCCGGCATGGGGGGAGCTGTGCCATGGTGAGTATGCACAGCGTAGGGCTCTCGGCCGTTAAAAAAATAGGCGATTTGGGCGCGCTGGCTATCCATGGGCATCGTAACGGTTGGGGGATGTTGAACAGGCATCCGCTGCTGGGTGTCGATTTTGGTGCTTACCAGAAAATCTGGCGCCTTGCCGGTGTCGATCAACTGCATGTGAATGGCATACAGAATAAGTTCTGGGAGTCCGATACGTCCGTTGTGCGGTCGATCGGAAAATGCCTGGAACCCATGCCGGGCATCCTGCCGGCCCTCCCCGTTGTGTCGTCGGGACAGTGGGGAGGGCAGGCCATGGAAACCTACCGGCTTACGGCCACCGACACGTATCTGTACCTGGCCGGAGGTGGTATCATGGCACACCCCGACGGTATCCGAGGCGGAGTGGCAGCCATACGTGCGGCATGGCAAGCAGCCATCGACGGCTTGACGATCGAGGAGGCAATGATCCGATCTCCCGAGTTCAGGAAGTCGGTAGAGAAATTTGGTAACCCACATAAGCAATAGACGATGGCGTACCGGATGGCTTTTTTCGGTGACGACTTCACCGGCTCAACAGATGCACTGGAAACACTGGAGGAAATGGGCGTAGCAACCATTTTGTTTACTGACGTGCCCAGTGCGGCACAGCTGCGTGCCCATGCTGGTAAACAGGCTATCGGCATAGCGGGCATGTCGCGTGCCATGCCTACAGCGGAAATCGGACCGTATCTCCGGACGGCTTTCGAGCACATCCGTGAGCTGGAACCGGCACACGTCCACTATAAGGTCTGTTCGACGTTTGATTCCTCACCGGCGGTGGGTAGCATTGGCAAGGCCATTGATGTGGGAAGCTCCGTGTTCGGTGCAGCACCGATACCGTTGGTGGTGGGAGCCCCCCACCTGGGAAGGTATTGCGTGTTCGGAAACCTGTTTGCACGGATGGGGACAGCCGCTAACGGTGCGGTTTTCCGCTTGGACCGGCATCCGAGTATGTCCAAACATCCGGTCACTCCTGCCGACGAAAGCGATTTGTCGCTGCATTTGGCGCGCCAAACGGACAAGAAAATCGGATTGGTGGATGTGAACGACCTCGGGAAGCCCCTGGCTAGCGTCGCCCGTACGGTGAACGCAAAGGTGGCCAGGGGAGATGAGGTCGTGTTGTTTGATACCCTTACGACGGGGCATCTACTGAAGATAGGACGTATCATCGACGCGATGGCCGAAAAAAGAGGGAAGCCGGTTTTTTCGGTAGGCTCTTCGGCCGTGTCGAATGCACTCTGTGCCGCGTGGGTGAAGGACGGTTCCGCAGCACCGCGTACCGATTGGCCGGAACTGAAGACTATGGGTCCGCTATTAGTGATGTCGGGGAGTTGCTCACCCGTTACCGCAAAGCAAATTGAATGGGCTTTGAGACATGGGTTCGCGCATATCCCGGTTGATGCCACGACGCCGGCATCCGACGCCATCCAGTCGCTCCGCGCTGGGAAAAGTGTGATCGTGCATACGGGAACCGTTTCCGGGGATGGCCGGGTTCGCATCACGACGAAAGGGACCGCCGGACACTACGGCGAGGCACTTGCCCGGATTGCGGACGAGGTGCTTTCCCGGTTTTCCGTCGCCGGGCTAATCGTGGCCGGGGGAGATACATCGAGTTTGTTCGCGCGGGCCATAGGTATCCGTGCGGTTGAAATGGTTGCGAGGGGCGTGCGCGGCGCCCCGTTTTGCAAGGCGCATTCCGACCGGCCGCATATCGATGGGCTTATTGTGGCGTTCAAGGGCGGACAAGTGGGGGATGTCGATTACTTTACGGATATGCAAGGACGGATTGCTCCGAATCAAACAAAAGACAGGACATAAATTTATCAAACGATGCAGAACATGTTAAGAAAAAAATTAGTAGTGGCAGGGTTATTTTGTGGTCTTGCCGTTTCTTACGCACAAGACAAAGCCCTGGTCGATACCCATCAAAGTCCATTCGCTAAACTGCATGGTGTAGATATGGGAGCTGTACGGTGGACGGAAGGTTTTTGGGCCGATCGGTTTGCGGTCTGCGCGGAAACGATGGTGCCCCTGCTTTGGGATATTTATACCGACCCGGAAATAAGCCACGCTTTCCGGAACTTCGAGATAGCTGCGGGGATACATGAGGGCGACCACCGGGGGCCGTCGTTCCACGACGGTGATTTCTACAAAACGATAGAAGCAGTTTGTGGCGTGTACGCCCTCACCGAAGACGAAAGACTCGCCGCGTGGTTAGATGAAGTCATACCGGTCATCGCCGCTTGCCAGCGCGCCGATGGTTATATTTACACCAAAGCGACCATCGATGAACGAAATTCCGGAAAGAAGATCGAGTTTCAGGACCGCCTGAGCTTCGAGGCCTACAACATCGGCCACCTGATGACCGCCGCCTGCACCCACTACCGGGTGACGGGAAAAAGAGATCTGCTGGATATCGCCACCAAGGCCGCCGATTACCTGTATGGGTTTTACAAACAGTCGAATCCGACGTTAGCCCGCAATGCCATCTGCCCATCGCATTACATGGGTACGATAGAATTGTACCGCACCACCGGAGATCCGCGTTACCTGGAACTGGCCAACCACCTCATCGACATTAAAGGCGAGATAGACGATGGAACCGACGATAACCAGGATCGGGTGCCGTTTCGACAGCAAGACAAAGCGATTGGCCATGCGGTGCGGGCTACGTATCTTTATGCGGGGGTGACCGATCTGTTTGCCGAGACGGGCGACACCACATTGTTAGGGCCGCTGAACCGTATTTGGGACGACTTGGTCTCGCATAAATTGTATGTAACCGGTGGGTGCGGCGCGCTGTACGATGGGGTGTCGCCCGACGGGACGTCATATAGCCCGGCCGTTGTCCAGAAAGTACACCAGGCATTTGGGCGCGACTACCAACTGCCTAATTTCACGGCGCATAATGAGACCTGTGCCAATATCGGCAACGTGCTTTGGAATTGGCGGATGCTCTTGATAACGGGAGATGCCAAATATGCCGACATCATGGAGCTGGCACTATACAACAGCGTATTGTCGGGGGTGAGCCTCGCGGGCGACGGATTCCTGTACACCAATCCGCTGAGCTACTCCGATCGGTTGCCATTTGAACAGCGCTGGTCAAAAAAGCGGGTACCGTATATTTCGAAGTCGAACTGCTGTCCGCCCAACACGGTACGGACCGTAGCCGAGGTGGTGAACTACGCCTACAGCCTTTCGGATGAAGGCGTCTGGTTCAACCTGTATGGCGGAAGCACGTTATCGACGACAGTCAATGGCGAACAGATCGCGCTGACACAGTCGACCGCCTATCCCTGGGATGGCACCATTACCGTTAAAATTGAAACAGCGCCTTCGTCGCCCAC
>Ga0079224_100005832_pt1 | contig 16226 bp, 16 predicted proteins | sample Stecom2015_FD_80414 | JGI IMG/M metagenome (GOLD analysis project Ga0079224, IMG submission 80414) | Agricultural soil microbial communities from Utah to study Nitrogen management - Steer compost 2015 | ecosystem: Environmental > Terrestrial > Soil > Agricultural land | place: USA: Utah...
AGACACCGAGCGCTGAGACACCGAGCGCTGAGACACCGAGCTCCGGCGCGGGTGCGCCGGAGCTCTCGCTCATCCGGGTGTCAGTTCAGGCCGAGCTGCTGCATGGCCGAACCACCGGTGTTGCGGCGCGGCTGCTGCGGCACCGGCTGCGGGGCGGGCACCGGCTGTTGCTGCGGGGCCGCGGCCTGTTGCTGGGCCTGGATCTGGGCCTGATGGGCGGCGGCGAGCTGCTCGGCCAGCTGAGGGGGCAGCACGACCGGCAGCGGATCGCGCACCGGCAGCGGATCGCTGCCGCGTCGCACCACGGTCTCGGACATGATCGCCCGCGCGGCCGCGACCAGCGGCAGACCGTCGGCGGCGGCGCCGTGCGGGCCAGCGGCGACCAGGCGCACCATCCAGCGGTAACCGTCCACGCCGATGAAGCGCAGATCGGCGTTGGCGGTCACGGCGTGCAGCTCCCGTCCCCACGGACCGGTCTCCACCGAGACCTGCGCGCCGTCCTTGCGGAGCGAGTCGGCCAGATCGGCGGCCACGGTGCGCCACTGTCCCGGCGACTTGGGCGCGGCGTAGGCCGCGACGGTGATGCGCCCGTGCTCGGTGGCCAGATGCACCGCCTGCGGCGCGCCCTGTGGGGTCATCTCCACCTGCAACTGGGCGCCCGGCGGCACCGGCAGGATCACCGAGCCCAGGTCGAGGCGCTGGTCGACGACGTTCTCCAGCAGGTCGGCGACATCGTCGAAGTCGTAGGGGCCGGTGCGCGGCGCGTCGCCCGCCGGCTCGTCGTACCCGCCCTGGTCGTATTCGCCGGCGAATCCGTCCTCGGCATAGCCGTCGTCGGCATAACCGTCCTCGATGTAACCATCGTCGACATAACCATCGTCGGCGTATCTGTCGTAGTTCTCGTCGGCGTATCTGTCGCCGCCGCGCTTCTTCCTACCGAAAAGTCCCATCTCACCCCTCCTGGCCGGCCCGCGCCACGTGCTGCGCGCCCGGTGTCAAACTGGCGTGACCACCGCTGGAGCCGTAGCCGCCCGCCCCGCGCGCGGTCTCGTCGAGCTCGTCGACCTCGACGAAGTCGACCAGTTCCACGCGCTGGACCAGCAGCTGCGCGATCCGGTCGCCCCGGCGCAGCACGATCGGCTCCCGTGGGTCGTGGTTGATCAGGCAGACCTTGATCTCGCCGCGGTAGCCCGCGTCGACGGTGCCCGGGGTGTTCACCACCGAGAGTCCGGTCTTGGCGGCCAGCCCGGAACGCGGATGGATCAGTCCCACCGTGCCGACGGGCAGGGCCACCGCGATGCCGGTGCCGACCAACGCGCGCTCACCCGGCGCGAGGACCAGATCGCGGGTGGTGCACAGATCCACCCCCGCATCGCCGGGATGTGCGCGGGTCGGAACCGGGATGTCCGGGTCGAGCCGCCGCAGCGGTATCGCTGAAAGTGCGCTCACATCCGACGAGCCTACGCGCACCTGAGCGGCACGCCTCGGTGACGGTGACTTAGTGTGGAAATGTGTCGGACCAGCCCATCCCTCCCGCTACGGACTCGCCTGAGCACGCCGCCGGCGCGGCGCCGGGCAGCACCGTGACCACCTACCGCGAGCGCCTCTGGGTGCCCTGGTGGTGGTGGCCGATCGGCTTCGGTGTCGCCGCGCTGCTGGCCGCCGAGATCCAGATGGCCTGGGCGGGTTCGTACGGCTGGGTCCCCTATGTGTGTCTGTTCCCGGTGCCGGTGTGGGTGCTGTTGTGGTTGAGCAGGCACACCGTCCGGGTGGCCCCCGATCCCTCGGGAGTGCCCGAGTTGCATGTGGGCCCGGCCCACCTGCCGGTGAGCTTCGTCGCACGCGCCGCCGTCGTGGCGCCGACCGCCAAGAGCGCGGCACTCGGCCGCCAGCTCGATCCGGCCGCCTATGTCCAGCACCGCCCCTGGGTGGGCCCGATGGTCCTGCTCGTCCTCGACGACCCGGACGACCCGACGCCCTACTGGTTGGTCAGCACACGCAGGCCCGAAGAGGTTCTGGCCGCGCTCGGCGTGCCGAGCGCGGAGTGAGAATCATCGGTTCGGCCCGGCTGCCCGCCCGGCCGAACTCCGGCTGTCGGTAGGTCGCTCGCTCCGGCCAGGTCGCTCTGTCCGGTGAGCCGCTGTCGGCCCTTCTCAGGCCGCACAGTCCATGCAGATCATCTGTCCGCCGGCCTCACTGGCGAGCCTGCTGCGATGGTGCACCAGGAAACAGCTCGAGCAGGTGAACTCGTCGGCCTGCTTGGGGACCACGCGGACCGAGAGCACTTCCTCGGACAGGTCGGCGCCGGGAAGCTCGAACGACTCCGCGGTATCGGATTCGTCGATATCCACGACGGCGGACTGTGCCTCGTTGCGACGAGCCTTCAGCTCCTCCAGCGAATCCTCCGACACGTCGTCGGATTCGGTACGCCTCGGTGCGTCATAGTCGGTTGCCATGTCGTCTTCCCCTCGTCCTTACTCCGTATATCCCGGACCGGCAGCGCCCACGCGGCGATTCCCATCGGGAACCGCACGTGAACCCGAACCGCCCCGCCGGTGGTGCACATCACACGTGCTCCGCCTCGCACATCGGGGACGATCTCGTGGACCCTTACCCGATTGCGCTCGGTAAACGCAGGACATGCCCTACTTGTTCCCGCGACCGACCACCGAATTCAGCGCCGATGTTTCGATCTGGGCCGCCAGACAATAGCGGACGCGCCCACAAAAGTCGCAATCAAAACACGCGCTCGCCGAAACCGATCGGGAATCGACATCGACCCGGCCACGCATCGAGACCAACCGGCGCGAGCGGTCACAGTTTTCGTAGAGTGTGCTGGTGGTTTCACTGATCACCGAAGGCAGCGCGACCGATCCGCAGGGTCGCCTCTATCCTCGGCGTCGCCCGCGACCGTGGTTCATCATGCTCGGCGTCCTCGCACTGATCTGCTCGATCGTCTGGATCAAGGCGTTGACCACCGAGAACGACGACACCACGGCGATGGCGTGCAATTCGCCGAGCCCGGCCAGCGAGCCGGGCGCCGACCCCGCGCCCGCGCTCGGACAACGGGTGGGCGCCGGGCGCCTGCGCGAGGTCGAGCCCGCGGCCCTGGCCGAGTCGAGGGTGCGCGTCCTCAACGCCAACAATCAGCGTGGCCAGGCCGCGCACGTGGCCTCCCGCCTCGGTGATCTCGGCTTCGCGAGCGCGCCCGACACCCAATACGGCAACGATCCGATCTATGCCAACGGCGACCTCGAGTGCACCGGTCAGATCCGGTTCGGGGTCAACGGCAGGCCGGCCGCCGCCTCGGTGCAGCTGGTCGCGCCGTGCGCCGAGCTGATCGAGGACTCGCGCGAGGACGACACCGTCGACCTGGTGCTCGGCTCGCTGTTCCGCGACGTGCAGCCGAACACCGACGCCGAGGAGGTGCTGCGCGCGCTGCGCAATCCCGCGCCGGGCGACTCGCCGAAGATCGACATCGATCTATTGGCGGCGGCGAGGACAGCGCACTGCTGAGTCCGCGTCCGTAGCCGCACCCGTCACCGAGGTCGTCCACCCGCCATCGGGGCCGCGCTCCACCGTAGGAGCGCGGCCTCGGCCGTTTCCGCACCATCGCGGCCCCGCGGGCCCGGCCGTCGGGCTAGCTGTCCGGGATCGCCTCGCGCGCACCCGCCGCGTCGAGCACCGCGAGCAGTTGTTCGGCGATCCCCGGCGCCGCGGCGACCACCAGATCGCCCTGCGCGCCGGTGTGCGTGGCGGGCGGCAGGGTGAGCACGGCGCCCGCCTCCTCGGCGATCAGCGCGCCGGCGCCCCAGTCCCAGGGATGCAGTCCGTGCTCGAAGTAGGCGTCCACGCGGCCGGTCGCCACATGGCACAGGTCCAGCGCGGCCGCGCCGAAGCGGCGGATGTCGCGGATGCGCGGCAGCACCTCGGCGATGATCTCGGCCTGCCTGGCGCGCCTGGCGCGGCCGTAGGCGAAACCCGTTGCCACGAGGGTGAGTTCCAGTTCCGCGGCGTCCGAGCAACGCAGCCGTTCGATCGTGCCGTCGGGATGGGCGGCCGTCGCGCCCGCGCCGAGTCCGGCGCTGTAGGTGATCCCGTGCGCCACGTCGACGACCGCGCCGGCCAGGGGCCGTCCGCCGCGCAGGGCCGCGACCGAGACGGCGTAGCCGGGCACGCCGTAGAGGAAGTTGACCGTCCCGTCGATGGGATCGACCACCCAGGTCACGTCGTCGTCCCCGGCCAGGCTGCCGCCGCCCTCCTCACCGAGGATCGCCTCGCCGGGCCGCCGTTCGGCGAGCAACGCGCGGATCAGTTCCTCGGATTCGGTGTCGACCACGGTCACCGGATCGGTGGCATGGCTCTTGGTGCGCACCGAGGCGGCACTCCCCTGCTCGCCGCTGCCGTCCCCGCCACCGTTGCCGTTGCCCGCGCCGAAGACCTCGGGGCGGCGGGCACGCACGTGCGCGGCGGCGCGTTCGGCGAGTTCGGTCGCCGTGCGCCGCAGCTCGGCGACGACGTCCTCGGGTGCGGACACCCTGGCGGCGGGTGTCTCGGCTGATCTCTCGGTGGCTGATCCGGTGGAGTGCGGCACGTCTCCATCGCTACCACAGATCCGTGCGGCGCCGTCTCATCGGCTGCGCAGGCCGGGCACGGGCCCAGCCGGACGGACCGGACGCCCGTTGTCGCGTGCGATACGACACCACAGCCGGGCATCGGACATAATCGCCTGTCACTACAACGGTCGGCTACGCAGAACGAGGGGTTGCCATGTCCGCTCCGGGGCACGCATTCGGCATCGATATCGGTGGCAGCGGGGTGAAGGGCGCCGCGGTCGACCTGACCACCGGCGAGTTGGTGCACGAGCGCGTCAAGATCGCCACACCGCGCCCGGCGACCCCGGAAGCCGTCGCGGCGACCACCGCCCGCCTGGTGGCCGAGGCGGGCTGGGACGGTCCGGTGGGCGTCACCATGCCCTCGGTGGTGCTCGACGGCGTCGTGCGCACCGCCGCCAACATCGACAAGAGCTGGATCGGCGTGGACGCGCGGGCACTGTTCTCCGATGCCCTCGGCGGCCGGGAGGTGACCGTGCTCAACGACGCGGACGCCGCCGGGCTGGCCGAGGACCGTTACGGCGCGGCCGCCGAACACCGCGGTCTCGTGCTGTTGCTGACCTTCGGCACCGGCATCGGCTCGGCGCTGCTCTACAACGCCACCCTCGTGCCCAACTCCGAACTCGGTCACCTCGAGATCGGCGGGATGGAGGCCGAACACCGCGCCGCCGCCTCGGTGAAGGACCGGCTCGGCCTGAGCTACGAGCAGTGGGCCGTTGAGGTGTCCACCGTGCTGTCCGGGCTCGAGGACCTGTTCTGGCCGAATGTGATCGTCGCCGGCGGCGGCATCAGCCGCGACGCCGATCGCTGGATTCCGTTGCTCACCAACCGGACTCCTGTGGTCGCCGCGCGGCTGCGCAACACCGCGGGAATCGTCGGCGCGGCGATGGCGATCCAGGGGCATCTGGCGCCCTGACCTGCGCACGCCGGGCGGACCCGGCCGGGGACCGGCGCGCGGGAAGGCGGCATCGTGCCGTGAGTACCCTGGTCGGATAGTTACAATGGAACATGCCCGGCGGTGAGCCGGAGCCCGACCGGCCTTCCGCCGGTGAAACCCGACAGACCGCTCCGCCGGAACACTACTCTGGCGTGACGCCGCACGAGACCGTCACGAAAGGGCGTACGTGGTAGCCACGACCCGTCAGACCGCCGGTTCGGCCGACGCCGACTCCGAAGACCCCACCGCAGCTCGGCCGGTTCGCAAGGCTGCCGCCAAGAAGGCACCGGCCAAGAAGGCCGTCGCCAAGAAGGCGCCTGCCAAGAAGGCCGCCAAGGCCACCAAAGCCACCAAGGCCACCGCCAAGAAGGCGACGGCGAAGAAGGCTTCCACCAAGAAGGCGGGCCCCGACGGCGAGCCCGGCTCCGACGAGGCGCTCGACGACGACGCCATCGATCTGGCCGATCTCGACGACATCGAGGTCGACGAGACCGACCTGGCCGAGGAGGGCGAGCTGGTCGAGGCCGCCGCCGACGACGAGGAGGACGAGGAGCCGAGCGCCGCCGACAAGGCCTCCGGCGATTTCGTCTGGGACGAGGAGGAATCCGAGGCCCTGCGGCAGGCCCGCAAGGACGCCGAGCTGACCGCGTCGGCCGACTCGGTCCGCGCCTACCTCAAGCAGATCGGCAAGGTCGCGCTGCTCAACGCCGAGGAGGAGGTCGAACTCGCCAAGCGCATCGAGGCGGGCCTGTACGCGGCCGAGAAGATGCGCGAGTTCGCCGAGAGCGGCGAGAAGCTGCCGGTCGCGATGCGCCGCGACTACAACTGGATCATCCGCGACGGCAACCGAGCCAAGAACCACCTGCTCGAGGCCAACCTGCGTCTGGTGGTCTCGCTGGCCAAGCGCTACACCGGGCGCGGCATGGCGTTCCTCGACCTGATCCAGGAGGGCAACCTGGGTCTGATCCGCGCGGTGGAGAAGTTCGACTACACCAAGGGCTACAAGTTCTCGACCTACGCCACCTGGTGGATCCGTCAGGCGATCACCCGCGCGATGGCCGACCAGGCCCGCACCATCCGCATCCCGGTGCACATGGTGGAGGTCATCAACAAGCTCGGTCGCATCCAGCGCGAGCTGCTCCAGGATCTCGGCCGCGAGCCGACCCCGGAGGAGCTGGCCAAGGAAATGGACATCACCCCGGAGAAGGTCCTCGAGATCCAGCAGTACGCGCGTGAGCCGATCTCGCTGGACCAGACCATCGGCGACGAGGGCGACAGCCAGCTCGGTGATTTCATCGAGGATTCCGAGGCCGTCGTCGCGGTCGACGCGGTGAGCTTCACCCTGTTGCAGGACCAGCTGCAGTCGGTGCTGGAGACACTGTCCGAGCGCGAGGCGGGTGTGGTGCGGCTGCGCTTCGGCCTCACCGACGGCCAGCCGCGCACCCTGGACGAGATCGGCCAGGTCTACGGCGTGACCCGAGAGCGCATCCGCCAGATCGAATCCAAGACGATGAGCAAGCTGCGCCACCCGAGCCGCTCGCAGGTGCTGCGCGACTATCTCGACTAGGTCCGCGCCGCACGGCCGCGCACAGGTCGCGGCTGACGATAACCACGACGACGCCCGGCGGTTGCCCCGCCGGGCGTCGTCGTCTCCAAGTGCCCCGGAGCGTGCGCGTCCGTGGTCCCCGGCACCGTTCGCCGGGCGCGTGCGGCCCGATCCGGTGCAACAGCGCTTCAAACGTGATCGAGACCACTTCGCGTAGCCGCATTTTCGTTGCCCGGTCAACGTCGGGCTGTCGTACAGTCTTCGCAATCATTCGTCATCGCCGGGGGTCTCGGCCCGGCTCTGGGGTTTTACACACGTGCTCGACATTCACCACTTCAGTTACGGCTGGTTGACGCCCCTGCTGGCCTACGTCATGTCCTTCACCGGCTCGCTGCTCGGTTTCCAGTGCGCGTTGCGCGCGCGTTCGGGCACCGGCAGGCCGATCTGGCTGGCGATGGCCGCGGCCGCGCTCGGCGGGGCGGGTATCTGGGTCACCTACTTCATCGCCATGCTCGGCTTCTCGATCGAGGGCACCGAGGTCCGATACGACGGGATCGTCACCGCGCTCAGCGCGCTGTGCCCGATCGTCTTCGCCGCGCTCGGGCTGTTTCTGGCGATCCGCCCGCGCCCGACGACGGCCCTGGTGGTCGCGGGCGGCGGAGTGATCGGACTCGGCATCGTGGCCATGCACTACGCGGGAATGGCGGCGGTGCGCAGTTCCGCCTCGATCTCCTACGAGCCGCTGTGGGTGGTGTTGTCGGCACTGGTGGCCCTGGCGGCCGCGATCGGATCGCTGTGGTTCGCGGTGCATGTGCGCGGCGTGGTGCGCACCGTCGGCGCCGCCGCCATCATGGCGCTGGCGACCTCGGGCATGCACTACCTCGGCGTGATCGGCCTGGCGGCGCGCGCGGGCAGCCGGTCGGGACCGCCGGAGGGTTCGGGCGCGATGCAACTGCTGGTGCCGCTGATCGTCGGCGTCAGTATCGTCACCATGCTCATGCTCATCGGCGTGAGCCTGACCTCGATCGAACGCGCCGTGGATCTGCCGCCGCCGCGACCGGTCCAGGTGCGGCCCGCCGCAGACGATTTCGCCACCGGCCCGCTGCCGATCGTCCGCGACGGCGGCGCGCAGGCCGGGCGGCCCGCGCCCGGTCCCGCCGCCCGGCCCGAACCCGGCACGGGCGCGGCCGAGCGCACGCCACCCGCTCCGGGACATCGACTGCCACCCATGCACCGGGTGCCGGAGAGCTTCCCCGCGCAGGCCGCCCCCGCCGGGCAGACCGCAGCCGCTCCCCCGGCGGGACAGTGGCCAGGGGCCGCGCCCCGGCCACAGGATCAGCCGGAGCAGGGCCGCGGCAGGATCGGCCGGGTCAGGCCGCAGCCGGTCGCGGCGACGCAGACCTCGGGGACGCAGTACTGGCCGACGACCGACGACGTCCGGCGGCGCGGCAAATCCTGAGCAGGCCGTCCGGCTATCTCCGAGCATGCCGCCCGGCGAATTCCTGGCTGCCGGGGGCGGCCGATGCCGGCCGAAGGGCGCGGGGACAGCGGGCCGCCCCCGGCCCCGCGCCGCGAACTCAGCGGCCGGGCCGCTCGGGGACGGCCGCGGCCGGATCGGGCTCGACGAGCGGCGCGAACGTGCCGTCCTGGCCGGGTCGGAACCGCGTGACCGCCGTCACCGCGTCCAGCGGCAACGGGCCGTAGAGGTGCGGGAAGAGCATGCCGTCCGGGTCGCTCGGCACGCCGGGTTCCCAGCGGATCGGCGCCCCGGCGCGACGGGTGTCGACGCGCAGGAGGATCAGGTCGTCACGACCGGCGAAGAGACGGTTGGCGGGCAGGTGTGCCTGGGCGGGCGCGGACAGGTGCACGAAGCCCGCCTCGGCCAGCGAGGACGGCCGGTACTCGCCCGCCTGCTGTGCCCGTGCCCACTCCTCGGAACTACAGATGTGAACCAGAGTGTGAGTGTCGTAGTGCACGGGTAGTCTCCAATCAGACCAACTGGACAGACGTCAATCACGGGGTGATCGAACGAGATTCGGTCGGGGGCGCGATGTGTTCGCTCTGGGCGAAATCCCAGGTCGTGTTAGAGAAAACACACTGCAATCCCGCCGGGAACAAAGCCCGGAGCGCGAACGTCTGACAGAGTAGTCATACCACTGCTGGGAAGTAGCGGTAGCGAGCTCGTGGTGAGTGACCACGAGCCCCACACCAGGTGAACGGACTGTAGTGCCCGGGAGCCAGGACGGAGGAGTCATGCCAGGAACCCTGACTAGCACCCCACTGACCGCGGTCGATCGTTGCGACCGCTGCGGGGCTGCCGCCCGTGTGCGCGCAGTTCTCCCGGCAGGTGGAGAGTTGCTCTTCTGCCAGCATCACGCGAACGAGCACATGGAGCGTCTGCGTGAGCTCGACGCCGTCATCGACACGGAATCGGCGCCCGCGCTCTGAACTCGGCACCGCGATGATTTCCCGTTCCGACGTTCTCACGTCCTGACACAACAGCATCGGACAACAGAAGATCGTCTTCCCCGGCAGCGGGCGGCCCCACGGTCGCCCGCTGTCGGCGTCTGCGCCCCCTCGTGCGCCCCCTCGGGCGCCGACCGTGTCCCGTCGTTTTCCGGCTACAGGTCGGCCAGAATGCCGTCGATGAGTTTGGCCAGCCCGAAGGCGTAGGCGCCGCCGGGATCGGCGGGCGCCTGGTGCAGTTCGCCGACCGCGGCCCCGACCCGGCCCGCCAGCGGGAAATCCGCGGCAGGCATCACCCGTTCGAGTTCGGGACCGACCTGCTCCCACCACCGGGCGTCGCTGAGCTCACCGGTCTCCCTCGTCCGGGCCACCGCGAGCCGGGCGTTGCCGACCGCGAAGTCGGTGAGCACCGCGACCACCCGATCCATCTCCACATCCGACAGTCCGATCCCCTCGATCGCGGCGAGCTGACGCTCGTAGCGCCGCATCCGTCCCGGGCCGAGCACCAGCCGCCACGGCGGCACCTCCAGCAACCACGGATGCGCCAGGATCTCCGCGCGCACCCCGTCGGCGATGGCGGCCATCCGCTCGCGCACCGGGGCGTGCTGATCGATGGGCGCGTCCTGCTCGGCGACGGCGTCGACCATGAGCACGGTCAGCGCCTCCTTGCTCGGCACGTAGGTGTACACGCTCATCGGCCGCAGGCCGAGGGCGGCGGCGATGGCGCGGATGGACACCTTCTCGTAGCCCTCACGGTCGGCCAGCGCCACGGCCGCCGCGACCACCTCGTCCACGCTGACCGCGGGCTTGGGTCCGCGCGCGACGGGCTTGCCGGGCAGGGCGTGCCGCCACAGCAGCTCGAGCAGCCGCCGTGCGGCGGCGGGGTCGTCCTCGGGCACGATCCTCCTCGTGTCGGCGGCCGCGGCGATGCCGGGCCGGGAGCCGGGAACAAAGTCCGTACGGTGTACGTTACTCGAGCGCAGCATCGATCGCGACGCCCGGAGGTAGTTCTGTCCACACCCCATGCCACCTACCTGCCCGACCGCCACTTGTTCGCCCTGTGGACCTGGGCGGGCCGCGAGCCCGGCGCGGCACCCGAACTGCCGGGGACGCCGGGGCGCGTCCGGCTGGTCGTCCCGGCGGGCGACCGCCTCGAGGTACGGGAGGCCGACTGCGTCCTCGTGCCGCCGGACGAGCTGGCCGAACTCGAATCCACCACGCGCGCGGCCTCCACCCGAGCCTGGCAGCAGGTGCTGCGCGGACAGGCCTGCGCGCTCCCCCTGGCGGCCCACGCCGTCCCGGACGCGGTCGGCGAGTCGGTGCTGTCGGCCGACGCCGCCGTCCGCGCGCTGACCGCGACCGAATCCGTCACCACCGAACTCGCGGGCGTTCTGCGCGCGCGGTTGCGCGGCTACCAGGCGCGGGGCGTCAGCTGGCTGCGCGAGGCGGTCGACGCCAACGGCGGGGCGATCCTGGCCGACGAGATGGGGCTCGGCAAGACCTTGCAGGCGATCGCCTTCCTGCTCGGCCGCGCCGACGGCCCGCAGCTGGTGATCTGCCCGACCTCGCTGGTGGGCAACTGGGTGCGCGAGATCGAACGGTTCGCACCGGACCTGCGACCGGTCGCCTGGCGCGGTGGGACGCTCGGCACCGAGCCGGGGACGGTCGTGGTGGCGGGCTACCCGACCCTGCGCCTGCACGGCGCGCACCTGGCCCCGACCGTCTGGCGCAGCCTGGTGTTCGACGAGGCACAGGCGCTGAAGAACCCCCGCACTCAGGTCGCCAAGGCCGCGAGGTCGCTGACCGCCGATGCCCGCGTCGCCCTGACCGGCACGCCGGTGGAGAACCGGCTCGACGAGCTGTGGGCCCTGCTGCACCTGGTGACGCCGCGGCTGTTCGCGCACCGCACCCAGTTCCGCCGCCGCTTCGTCCGCCCGGTCGAGGAGGGCGAGCCCGGCGCGCAGGCCAGGCTGCGGGCCGCCGTCGAACCGGCGCTGCTGGCCAGGACGAAACACCAGGTGGCCGCCGCCCTGCCCGCCAAGATCCTGGTCGACCTGCGCTGTGACCTCACCGAGGAGCAGCAACGGCTCTACGACGACCTGCTCGCCCGCGCCGTGGACGACGGCTTCGGCCTCGGCGCGCAGCGCCGGACCCGGGTGCTGGCCGCGCTCACCGCGCTCAAGCAGGTGTGCAACCACCCCGGACTGGTCACCGGCGACCTGACCGAACTCGCCGGGCGCAGCGGCAAGCTGGATCTGTGCGCCGACATCGTGGCGGCCAACTTGGAGAGCGGGTCGCCCACCCTGATCTTCACCCAGTACCGGCAGACCGGTGAACTGCTGGTGCGGCACCTGGCCGAGCAGTTCGGCGTCCACGCGCCGTTCTTCCACGGCGGCCTCGGCCCGGCCGAACGCGCCGACATCGTCGACGGCTTCCAGTCCGCCGACGGACCGCCCGTGCTGGTGTTGAGCCTGCGTGCCGCAGGCACCGGACTCACCCTGACCCGCGCGGCCGACGTGATCCACTTCGATCGCTGGTGGAACCCGGCGGTGGAGGCCCAGGCCTCGGACCGCGCGCACCGGATCGGCCAGACTCGCACGGTCACGGTCACCACGCTGACCTCTGACACCACCGTGGAGGAGCACATCGCGAACATGCACGACCGCAAGTCGGCCTCGACCGACCTGTCCGGCGCCGACACCGTGGCCGCGCTGGCGAAGCTCGACGACGAGCAACTGATGGAGATCCTGCGCCGCAAGAGGGGGAACTGATGGGCGACAACGAATTCGGATACACCGCCTGGGGCATGGACTGGGTGCGCCTGGCCGAACCGCTGCACCGGACCAGACCGGAGCCGCTGCTGCCGCGCGCCCGCAGCATCGCCCGCCACCACGGCGTCGACCTCACCGTGACGGGCAGGATCGTGCGCGCCCACATCCAGCGGGGCGGGCAGGCCTCGCTCGCCCATCTCGAGGTCGAGCCCATGTCACGCGCCACCGTCGCGGCCGTCGCAGAGGTGCTGCCCGATCCCGGGCACCCCACCGACGAGGCACACCGCGCACTGCTCGAGGTGGGCCTGTCCCCCGCACCGGTCCTGGTCGGCACCGACTGCTCGTGCCCGGCCCGCAAGGCGCACTGCCTGCACGTGCTCGCCACCCTCTACGCCGTGGCGCGCCGCGTCGACGAGAACCCCCGGCTGGCACTGGAACTGCGCGGGTACTTCGACAGCGCGCTGCGGGCCGCCGACCCGGAAACGCCGGCGCCGCGCTGGATTCCGTTGCACACGCTCGACCCGGAGGACTACTTCCATCCGGCGGGCCCGCCGCTACCCGTGCGGTGAGCCGGCAGACCGTTGCGGCCGGATCCGCTGATGGCCATCGGTCAGGCCGCACGGGTCCGGGCAGGCGCTGGCGGACCGGGCTCAGCGCCGGCGCAGCGCCGCGATCCGCTCGTGCAGTTGCTCGGCCGAGGCCAGCGCGGTCGGCGGGCCGCCGCACTCGCGGCGCAGTTCGCCGTGGATCACCCCGTGCGGCTTGCCGGTGCGGTGGTGATGCATGGCCACGAGGGTGTTGAGCTCACGGCGCAGTTCGGCCAGCCGGTCCGCGGTGGCCACCCGCTCGGCGGGGGCGGCCACGGCCGGGCCCGCCGCCGGTTCCGGGCGGGACAGCGCCGAGCGCTCGGCCACCTGCTTGGCCTGCCGCTCGCGCAGCAGAGCACGCATCTGCTCGGCGTCGAGCAGGCCGGGAATGCCGAGGTAGTCGGCCTCCTCGTCGCTGCCGGCGAAGGTGGCGGTGCCGAAGGAGTCGCCGTCGTAGATGACCTGGTCGAGTTCGGCGTCGGCGGCCAGGGCGACGAACTTGCGTTCCTCCTCGCCCGGCTCGTCCTTCTGCTTGGCCGCGTCGGTGAGCAGTTCGTCGTCCAGGCCGTTCTTCTCCCGGTGCGGCTTGCCGATGACGTGGTCGCGTTGCAACTCCAGCTGGGCGGCCAGGTCGAGCAGCACCGGCACCGAGGGCAGGAACACGCTCGCGGTCTCCCCCGGGCGCCTGGCGCGCACGAACCGGCCGATCGCCTGGGCGAAGTAGAGCGGGGTGGCCGCGCTGGTGGCGTAGACGCCGACGGCCAGGCGCGGCACGTCGACGCCCTCGGACACCATGCGCACCGCGACCATCCACGGGGAGGTGTCGTTGCTGAACTCCTCGATGCGCTTGGAGGAGGTCGGGTCGTCGGACAGCACCAGGGTCGGCTTGGTGCCGCTGATGTGCGCGAGCAGTTCGGCGTAGTCGCGGGCGCGCTCCTGGTCGGTGGCGATGACCAGGCCGCCCGCGTCGGGCATGCCGGATTCGCGCTTCTGCCGCAGCCGGATGTCGGCGGCGCGCAGCACCGCGGAGATCCAGTCGCCCGCCGGGTCGAGCGCGGTGCGCCAGGCCCGGGCGGTCTGCTCGGGGCTCAGCGGCTCGCCCAGCCGCGCGGAGTGTTCCTCGCCCGCGCTGTCGCGCCAGTGCGCGTCACCGGAGTAGGCCAGGAAGACCACGGGGCGCACGACGCCGTCGGCCAGCGCCTCGGCGTAGCCGTAGGTGTGGTCGGCGCGCGACTTCGGGAAGCCGGACTCGTCCGGCTCGTAGGTGATGAACGGGATCTGGCTGTCGTCGGAGCGGAAGGGGGTACCGGTCAGCGCCAGCCTGCGGGTGGCATCGCCGTAGGCCTCCGCGACCGCGTCACCCCAGCTCTTGGCGTCGCCCGCGTGATGGATCTCGTCGAGAACGACCAGGGTGCGCCGGTTCTCGGTGCGCACGCGGTGCCTGGCTGGGTGGGCGGCGACCTGGGCGTAGGTGACCACGATGCCGTGGTAGTCGCCGGATGTGCCGCCGGTGGCGTTGGAGAAGCGCGAATCGAGCTGGATGCCGTTGCGCGCCGCCGCGGCCGCCCACTGGTGCTTGAGGTGCTCGGTGGGCGCGACCACCGTGATCTGGTCGACCGTGCGATCGGCCAGCAACTCGGCGGCTACCCGCAGGGCGAATGTCGTCTTACCGGCGCCGGGGGTGGCCACCGCGAGGAAGTCGCGGGGCTTGGTGGCCAGGTATTTGGTCAGGGCTCGTCGCTGCCACGCGCGGAGGGAGCTGCCACCGGAACTACTCGCCGCGCTACCTTCCGAACCTGTCACGCCAACGACAGTAGCGGCCTGTGGCGGCGTCTCGCCAAACCGACTCGGCGGCGTCACAGCGATAATCCGAGGGCTGCGACGAGCGTCACAGCCAGCCCAGCGGACCGGACCTCCGATCGACACGAAAGCCCGGTGCCCGGGCGGCGCGGCACCGAGTGCGGGATGCTGTAGGCACGATGGACGAGCACAGCCCGCTACCGGACGGCACCGCCGCGACCCCCGAGGTCCACGGCGGCGGTGCGGGCGCGCCCACCCCGGGCGCCGCGCGGCTGGGCGCCCGGCTGCGGCACGCGGGCAGGCAGACGCGACGGGTCGCGATCCGGGTCGCGGTCAAGTCCTGGGACGACTCGATCTTCGCCAAGGCGGCGACCGCGGCCTTCTGGCAGACGTTGTCGCTGGCGCCGCTGCTGCTCGGTCTGCTGGGCAGTCTCGGCTACGTGGGTGGATTGTTCGGGCCCGACACCCTGGAGATCGTCGAGGCCAAGGCGCTGGCCTTCAGCAGGGAGTTGTTCAGCGAGTCGGTGGTGACCGAGCTGATCCAGCCGACCGTGACCGATGTGCTCGGGCAGGGCCGCGGCGCGGTGGTCTCCTTCGGTTTCGTGCTGTCGCTGTGGGCCGGGTCCTCGGCCATGGCGACCTTCGTCGACGCCATCGTGGAGGCCCACGACCAGCAGGACGCCAGGCATCCGGTGTGGCAGCGGGTGTACGCGCTGCTGCTGTACGTGCAGTTCCTGGTGGCCTCGGTCTTCATCCTGCCGCTGGTGGCCCTCGGCCCGGAGCTGATCGGGCGCATCCTGCCCTCGGCCTGGCGGGAACCCGGGCTGCGGCTGATCGACGCGTTCTACTATCCGGCCGTCGGACTGCTGCTGATCGTCGGTCTGACCACGCTGTACAAGTCGGCGCTGCACAAGTCGCTGCCGTGGCACCGGCTCTTCGGCGGCGCCCTGGTGGCGGGTGTGTTCTTCATGGCCGCCAGCGAGATCCTGCGGCGCTATCTGTCCTGGATCACCGGCACCGGCGTCAGTTACGGCGCGCTGGCCACCCCCATCGCCTTCCTGCTGTTCACCTTCTTCCTCGGCTTCGCGGTGGTTCTCGGCGCGGAGTTCAACGCCACCGTGCAGGAGTTCTGGCCCGCGCGCGCCACCCGGCTCGAGCAGATGAAGGAGTGGCTGAGCGACCGGGTCCGCGGCGACAGTGCCGCGCGGGAGGAACGCGGTTGGGAGATCCCGGCCGCACAGGAGGCAGGCGCACGGGACACGGGGTCCGGCGGCCCGGGGCACCGGGCGCACGTCGCCGGTCCCGGCCCGTCCGAAGCGAGCGACGGGCCGACGCCGGGCGAGATCCCGGGACCGGGCACACCCGGACACGACGAGACGCCCGGCACGTCCGACGGCCGGGCGTCGACGGGACTCACCGCGCGGGCGTCGCGGCACTCGGCGGTGGCGGCGACCACGTCGGCGGCGGAGACGAGGACGCCGCTGCACGGCGCGGGCTGAGTGGCGA
>Ga0079224_100005833_pt1 | contig 16226 bp, 6 predicted proteins | sample Stecom2015_FD_80414 | JGI IMG/M metagenome (GOLD analysis project Ga0079224, IMG submission 80414) | Agricultural soil microbial communities from Utah to study Nitrogen management - Steer compost 2015 | ecosystem: Environmental > Terrestrial > Soil > Agricultural land | place: USA: Utah...
GCGGACCAGGGGCGGAACCCGTGGCAGGAAGTCCCCTCCGAGCGTGCCTGGGTGTTGAATGGCCGTATGACTTCTTCCGATCCCACCACTGCTCCTGTCGACCCCACCACGACCGAGGCCTGGGCCGAGCTCGAGGCGCACGACCTCGCGCTCGAGGGCTCCCTGCGCGAATGGTTCGCCGAGGATCCCGAGCGCGCCGCCCGCTTCACGCACGACGCCGCCGACCTCCACGTCGACCTGTCGAAGAACCTCCTGACCCCCGAGACCATGCGCCTGCTGCTGAAGCTGGCCCGCGAGGTCGGGGTCGAGGAGCGTCGCGACGCGATGTACGCCGGCGCCCACATCAACACCACCGAGGACCGCGCCGTGCTGCACACCGCGCTGCGCCGCCCCGCTGGCTCCTCCCCCGCCCTGGCCGTGGACGGGCAGAACATCGACGAGGACGTGCGCGGCACGCTCCACCGCGTCTACGAGTTCGCCGAGAAGGTCCGCTCCGGCGAGTGGACCGGCGTGACCGGCAAGCGCATCGAGACCGTCGTGAACATCGGCATCGGCGGCAGCGACCTCGGCCCCGTCATGGTGTACGAGGCGCTGAAGCCCCTCGCCCAGGACGGCCTCGAGGCCCGCTTCCTGTCCAACATCGATCCCACCGACGCGTACGAGACCACGCGCGGCCTCGACCCCGAGACGACGCTCGTCATCGTCGCCTCGAAGACCTTCACCACCCTGGAGACCCTCACCAACGCGCGCCTGGTGCGCAGCTGGCTGCTGGAGGGGCTGCGCGAGAGCGCGGGCCTGACCGCCGAGCAGGAGAAGGAGGCCGTCGCGAAGCACTTCGTGGCCGTCTCCACCGCGCTGGACAAGGTCGAGGAGTTCGGGATCGATCCCCGGAACGCCTTCGGCTTCTGGAACTGGGTGGGCGGCCGCTACAGCGTCGACTCCGCGATCGGCACCGTGCTCGCCACCGTGCTGGGCCCGGACGTGTTCGAGGAGTTCCTGGCCGGCTTCCACGCGATGGACGAGCACTTCGCCACTGCGCCCGCGGAGCAGAACGTGCCGCTGCTGATGGGCCTGCTGAACATCTGGAACGTGAACTTCCTGGAGGCGGAGACCCATGCGGTCCTCCCCTACTCCCAGTACCTCCACCGCTTCCCCGCCTACCTCCAGCAGCTCACCATGGAGTCCAACGGCAAGGGCGTGCGCTGGGACGGCTCGCTGGCGACCACCGAGACCGGTGAGGTGTTCTGGGGCGAGCCCGGCACCAACGGCCAGCACGCCTTCTACCAGCTGATCCACCAGGGCACCCGCGTGATCCCGGCGGACTTCATCGCCTTCGCGACCCCGGACCACCCGCTGGTCGACGGGGAGCAGGACGTCCACGAGCTGTTCCTGGCGAACTTCTTCGCCCAGACCAAGGCGCTCGCCTTCGGCAAGACCGCCGAGGAGGTCCGTGCCGAGGGGACCGAGGGCGCGCTCGTCGCCGCCCGCGAGTTCTCCGGGGACCGGCCCACCACCTCCATCATGGCCCCGAAGCTGACCCCGTCGGTGCTGGGCCAGCTGATCGCGCTGTACGAGCACATCACCTTCGTGCAGGGCGTCGTGTGGGGCATCAACTCCTTCGACCAGTGGGGCGTGGAGCTCGGCAAGCAGCTGGCGAAGGACCTCGCCGGCGCCGTCGCCGGCGACGAGGAGAAGATCTCCGCGGAGGACGCCTCGACCTCGGGTCTGATCCGCTACTACCGCGAGCACCGCGAGGGCTGATCAGGCCCATCCACTCCCGCGTCTGCAGAAAGGGGACGTGAGCGGCACGCCGCGGAGCTCAGCGCTCCGCCGTGCCGCTCACGTCCCCTTTCTGCTGGTGCCCTCCGCCTGATCAGGCAGCACCCTCCCGCCCGATCTCCTGCCGCTCGTCCCTCGCAGCACGTCGATCAGGCCAGGTAGTCCACGTCCTTCGTCTCGCCGCCGATGACGAGCGCGCCGAGCGTGACCACCGCGGCGACCGCGAGATAGGAGCCGACCAGCAGCAGGGAGCCGCCCTGCTGCTGCCACAGCCAGATCATCGCGTACGGCGCAGGCGCCGCCCCGATCACCGAGGCCATGTTGTAGCTGACGGCGCTGCCGGTGTAGCGCACGTCGGCCTTGAACATCTCCGGCAGGAACGCGGCCATCGGCCCGAACGTCATGCCCATGAGGGTGAAGCCGAGGATCAGCGCGGCCATCACCCCGGCCGCGCCGGCGTGCATGAGCGGGTCCAGGACGAGCCCGAACACGCCGATCCCGGCGGTCACGGCGAGCAGGAGCCGCTTGCGCCCCAGCCGGTCCGCGAGCGGACCGGAGACGACGGTGAAGATCCCGAAGAAGACCACGCCGATGATGAGCATGGTGAGGAAGTCGGTGCGCTCGTAGCCGAGGCCGGGCACGAAGGTCGCGGCGTTGAAGTCCTTGCCGGCCGTCTCCGCGGCGGCGCGGGCGGAGGCCTCGTCGGCCGCGGTGGTGCCGACCACCATGAGGAAGGCGGTCATGAGGTAGAAGAGCACGTAGGTGGCGACCATCGCGAGGGTCGCGAGCACGAGCGGCTTCCACGCGGTGCGGAACACGCGCGCGATCGGCACGGAGGCGACCCGCTGCTCGTCCAGCACCTTCTGGAAGGCCGGGGACTCCATCAGCTTCAGCCGCACCCACAGCCCCACGACCACCAGGACCGAGGAGAGCAGGAAGGGCACGCGCCAGCCCCAGGCCATGAACTGCTCCGGTGAGAGCTGCACGCTCAGCAGCACGAACAGCAGGTTCGAGAGGATGAAGCCGACGGGCGCGCCGAGCTGCGGGAAGGTGCCGTACAGGGCGCGCTTGCCGGGCGGGGCGTTCTCGGTCGCCAGCAGCGCGGCGCCGGACCACTCGCCGCCCAGCCCGATGCCCTGGCAGAAGCGCAGCAGCACCAGGATCGCGGGGGCGATGAACGAGAAGCCCGGGGTCGAGGCGGTGGGCAGCACGCCGATGAGGAAGGTCGCGATGCCCATCACCAGCAGGCTCGCCACGAGCGTGGCCTTGCGGCCCACGCGGTCGCCGTAGTGGCCGAAGATCAGCGAGCCCAGCGGCCTCGCGACGAAGGCGACGCCGAACACCGCGAAGGAGCTCAGCAGCTGGTTCGCCGGGGTCTGCGTGGGGAAGAACAGCGCCGGGAACACGAGCGAGGCGGCGGTCGCGTAGGCGTAGAAGTCGAAGAACTCGATGGTGGTGCCCACCATCGAGGCCGTGATGACCCGGCCGCGGGTGTTGGCCGGTGCGGCCGGCGGCGGGGCGGTGGAAGAGGTCGGGGCGGGGACGGTGTTCACGACGGGCGACCCTAGACCCGGAGGTCCACCATGCGGACCCCATTCCCGGATCGTGAGACACCGTGGTGCGTCGCGTGGGGCGACGCTCCTCCGGCAGCGCTCCGCCCGGCGGGACACCCCCAGGTCCCCACGACCGGGCGCTCGGCGCCGCCGGTCACGAGTGGGTCTCCGGTGGCGGATCGGCCTCCCGACCGGCGGCCGTCGATGGAAGAATCGTCGACGGCATGCCTGAACTGACCGAGGGGAACCCATGGAAGCCTTGATACCGATCATCGGCGGCGTCGTCGTCGTGGTGGTCGTCCTGCTCATCCTGCTGCTGGTGCTGCTGCGCAGTTACCGCATCGCCGCACCGAACGAGGCCCTGATCATCACGGGCCGCAACGCGAAGGCGAGCCCCACCGGGGACATCGACCTGGAATCCGGCAGCGCCCGGGTCGTGATCGGCGGGCGCGCGATCGTGCGTCCGATCGTGGACCGCGCCTTCGTGCTCAGCCTGTCCTCGCGCCAGATCCCGGTCGAGGTCGAGGGCTACTCGATGAACGGCATCTTCCTCCGCCTGCGCGGGGTGGCGCAGGTGAAGGTGGGCGGCAACGTCGAGGACGTCCGCAAGGCCTCACAGCGCTTCCTCGATCAGCAGCAGCAGATCGACCACTACACCCAGGAGATCCTCTCGGGCACCCTGCGCGCCGTCGTCGGCACGCTGACGGTGGAGCAGATCATCCGCGACCGCGCCTCCTTCGCCTCGCAGGTGCAGGCCGAAGCCGAGCACTCGATGAACAACCAGGGCCTGGTGATCGACACCTTCCAGATCTCGGCCATCGAGGACGACGGCTCCTACCTGCGCGACTGGGGCCGTCCCGAGGCGGCGCTGGTCGCCAAGCGCGCCGCGATCGCCGAGTCGGACGCGAACCGCGAGTCGACCCAGGCGAAGAACCTCAACCTCCAGCAGGAGGCGGAGTCGAAGCAGGCCTTCGACATCCGCAACGCGGAGATCAAGGAGGAGACCGATGCGCGTCAGGCCGTCGCCGACGCCGCCGGTCCCCTCGCCCGCGCCGCGCAGCAGCAGAAGATCATCGAGCAGGAAGAGCTCATCGCGGTCCGCAACAACGACCTGCGCGAGAAGCAGCTCATCGCCGAGGTCCACAAGCCGGCCGAGGCAAAGCGCTACGCCGAGCAGCAGGACGCGGACTCCAAGAAGTACGCCCGCGTCGCGGACTCCGAGGCGCAGCTGACCGACGAGCGCAACCGCGCCGAGTCCCGCAAGGTCACCGCGGACGCCGAGGCGCACGCGATCGAGGCCCGCGGTCGGGCCGAGGCCGAGGTCGAGCTGCAGCGCCGCTCGAAGGACGCCGAGGCGGTCCGGCTCGAGGGCCAGGCCGAGGCCGACTCGCTGCGCGCCAAGGGCGAGGCCGAGGCCGCGGCGATCCGCGCCAAGGGCGACGCCGAGGCGGAGACCACCCGCGCCCGCGCCGAGGCGTACAAGCAGTTCAACGACGCCGCGGTCCTGGCCCAGGTGCTCGAGGTGCTTCCGGAGGTCGCCGGCGAGCTCGCCTCCCCGTACTCGAACATCTCCAACCTCTCGGTGTTCTCCACCGACGGCGAGGCGAAGATCGGGCAGAACATCTCCGTGGGCCTCGCCCAGGTGCTCGACATGGTCAAGTCCACCACCGGCGTGGACTTCCAGGACACGCTCCAGCGGGCCGCCGAGGGCGGTCGCGCGGTGCGCGAGCAGTCCGAGCAGACCCGTGGCGCGGGCCTCTCCGCCGCCGCGGAGTCCTCGACCGAGGACGTGGAGGGCGAGGAGGCCTGACGCCTCGCTCCCCCGCTCCTGCGGCGCCCCGTCCCCTCTCTGGAGAGGGCGGGGCGCCGCTGCATCGCGGGGCCGACGCGCGGACGCAGCACCCGCGGTGGGGTGCCGCGCCGAAGTGCGGACCGCCTCTGGCCACCGGCCGTCCGAGCGGCGTCCATCGCCAGTTCACCTGCGATGGTCCGAGGACCGAGGCCCCTGACGAATGCTCCCGGACCCGCCTAGGGTGGAGTCGGCGGATGCCGCCGCGGAGCGGATGCGCCCCTCCCCTTCGACGCCCGAGAGAAGAGAGCCAGCCCGTCATGAAGATCGGAATCCTGACCTCCGGCGGCGACTGCCCCGGCCTGAACGCGGTGATCCGCGGAGCGGTGATCAAGGGCGATCGCCTCTTCGAGGACGAGTTCATCGGCTATCGCGACGGCTGGCGCGGCGTGATCGAGGGGGACTGGATGACCCTCCCCCGCCGTCGCGTGCGCGGCATCGGCCGGATCGGCGGCACGATCCTGGGCACCTCCCGCTCCAACCCCTTCCACGACGGGGCCGACGGCGCCGAGATCGTCCGGCGCCACATGGACGAGCAGGAGGTCGACGCGATCATCGCGATCGGCGGCGACGGCACGCTGTTCACCGCGAACCGTCTTTTCGAGGCGGGGGTGCCGGTGGTCGGCGTCCCCAAGACGGTCGACAACGACCTCGACGCGACCGACTACACCTTCGGCTTCCACACAGCGGTCGAGATCGCGACCGAGTCGCTGGACCGCCTGCGGATGACGGGCGACTCCCACCACCGCTGCATGGTGGCGGAGGTGATGGGCCGCTCGGTGGGGTGGATCGCGCTGCACTCGGGCATGGCCGCAGGCGCGCACGTGATCTGCCTGCCCGAGTTCCCGCTGAGCATCGAGGAGATCTGCGGCTACGTGCAGGCGGCCCACGACCGCGGTCGCGCCCCGCTGGTGGTGGTCGCCGAGGGTTTCGTGCCCTCCGATGCGCCCGAGGGCTTCATGGACTACGACCTCGACGAGTTCGGCCGGCCGCGCTTCGGCGGGGTCGCCGCGGCGCTCGCGCCGCTGATCGAGGAGCGCCTGGGCATCGAGTCGCGGGCGACGGTGCTGGGGCACATCCAGCGCGGCGGCGAGCCGACCGGCTACGACCGGGTGCTCGCCACCCGCCTGGGCACCGCGGCGGTCGACCTGGTGCACTGCGGCGGCTTCGGACGGATGGTCGCGCTGCGGGGCACCGACATCGTCGACGTGCCGCTGACCGACGCGATCGACAGCCTGAAGACGGTGCCGGAGTCGCGCTGGCACGAGGCCGAGGTGCTCTTCGGCTGAGCCGCCGCCCGTCGGAGCCCATCGACCGCCGGTCGGGGAAGGCCGACCATCGGTCGGAAGCTGCCGAGGGCCGGGCCCGGCCGGCGAGCGCGCTCAGCCGCCGATGGTGACGAACTGGCTGTAGTTCCCGTCAGCATCGACGCCGCGGACGTAGAACGTGTCGCCCTCGCGGCGGTCGGTCGAGATCTCGAAGGGTCCGGTGCCGCCGGCGGAGCGCCACTCGTAGGAGGCATAGGTGCGCCACTCGTAGTCCACGGCCTTGAACGCGCCGGCCTTCGGCGTGACCCGGTAGGACTCGGTCCCGGTGCTCGTCGCCACCACGTCGAGCTCGATCGGCGGGAGCGTGGTGTCGTTCCACATCGGCGGGGTGGTGAAGCGGTACGTCGTCGAGGCGCTGCGCAGCCCCTTATCGTTCTCCGCGTAGGCGGTCACGGTGTACGTCGTCTCCGGGGCCACGTCGCAGGTGCTGCTGCCGTCGCCGGTCTTGGTGAGGCGGTTGCAGGTGAAGCCCTGCGGGGAGAGGACGAGCTGCTTGAAGCTGGTCCCGCCAGCGTCGGCGGGCGCCATCGCGTCGAGCTTGATCCGGCAGTTGTCCAGCGAGTGGCAGATGAAGCCCGAGTTGTCGGCGGAGAGCCGCGGCGGGTCCGGGACGGTGTACGGCGTCACCGAGTTCGAGGCAGTCGACAGCGCGCTCTCCCCGCCCTCGAAGCGGTTGCGCGCCTGGACGGTGAAGCGGTGGGCGGTGCCGTTGGCGAGCCCGTCGACGGTGACCGAGGTGGTGCCGGCCGGCACCGTCCTCGAGCCGCCGCTCCAGCGGACCACGTAGTCCTTCACCGCGGTGCCGTTGCCGGCCGCGGGCGACCAGCTCACCGTCGCGCGGCCGTTCGGGCCCGTGCCCGTGGCGGCGTCGGGCAGGGAGGCCTTCACTCCCGTGGGCGCCTCGGGCACGGCCCAGGGCACGACGGTGTTCGAGGCTGCCGACGCCGGGCCGCGGCCCACCGAGTTCTCCGCCGTGATCGTGAAGGAGTAGCTGGTGTCAGGGTCGAGGCCGCGCAGCACGTGGGAGGTGGTCCCGCCGTCGACGCTCGCGCTGACCCCGCCGGTGCCGGTGATGAGGTAGGAGGTGATCGGCTCGCCGTTGGCGACGGCGTCGCTCGCGGCGGGCCAGCTCACGCGCACACCGCCGCCGAGGCGGTCGTTGGTGCGCTCGGCGGTGACCTTGCCGTCCAGGGCCTTCGGCGGCCCGGCCGGGTGCTCGGGCGAGGACCATCCCGACCATTCCGAGGGCTCCTCCGCGAGGTTCGAGGCCCGCACCCGGAAGCGGTGGTCCGCGCCGTTGGTGAGCCCCTCCCAGACCAGCTCGGTGGTGGCGGCCTCGACGGTGCGGGACTGGGTCTGCCCGCCGGCCTGCATCTGCACCTCGTAGCTCTGCAGGGCGGAGCCGCGGTTCTCCGGCGCGGACCAGGAGACGCCCAGCTGTCCGTCGCCGCGGGTGACCGAGGGGACGGCCGGCGCCTCGGGGCGCACGTCGGGCCGGGCGACGGCCGAGGGGGCCGAGGCCGGGGAGTCGCCGACGTCGTTGGTCGCCACGACCTGGAAGCGGTACTCGGTGCCGTTGGCGAGCCCGGTGAGGGTGCAGGAGGTCGAGGCGCACTCCTGGCTGACGGCCGGTCCGCTCGCGGAGGTGACGGTGTACCCGGTGATCGGGGCGCCGTTGTCGTCCCCGGCGGTGAACACCAGCTCCACGCTGCCGTCGCCGACCTCCCCGATCCGCGGCGCGGAGGGGGCCTCGGGCTTCCCGCGCACGGTCGCGCGGATCTCCCCGACGGCGCGACGGGCCGGGTCGCCGGTGCGGTCCTCGACCGTGTAGGAGGCGCTGAGCACGCCGGCGAAGTCCGCGTCCGGGGTGAGGACCACCCTGTCGCCGGCCACGTCGACGCTCCCGCTGCCGTTCGTGAGCTGCGCGGAGACGAGCTCGAGCGGCTCGCCGGGGAAGGGGTTGGAGTCGTTCTCGAGCACGGGCAGCTCCTCGGTGCGGCCCGCGTCGATCTCGACGACGTCCATCACCGCCGTGGCGAGGGGGCGGGTGCTGCCGACGACGATCACCTGGAAGCTCGCGTCGACCGGCTCCGTCTCGCCGTCGGTGACGGTCAGCGGCTGTCCGGCGCTCGCCCCGAGGGTCGCGTCCGCGCTCGCGGTGACGGCGAGTCGGCCGTCGGCGATCTCCGCGGTGACGCCCTCGGGCAGCTCCGCCTCGCCGAGCGCGAAATCGAGCGGGTCGCCGTCGGGGTCCTCCGCGGCGGTGGCCAGGTCGACCGTGGTCGCCGAGCCGCCCACCTCGACCTCGAGCACCGAGCCGCGCAGGGTGGGCGGGAGGTTCGTGTCCCCGGGCAGCACCTGCACCGGGATCGACATCGTCCCGGTCGCGGCGGTGGCGTCCCCGGCCGGGCCGTCGGAGACCTCGAGGGAGATCGTGTCCCGGCCGACGAAGTCGGCGGCCGGACGGTACAGCAGCGTGGTCTCGTCGACCACGAGATCGGTGCCGTCGGTGTGCCCGGCGGTGACTGTCGAGAGGTCCACGATGCGGGCGCCGTCCGCGCCGGGACGCACCCGCACGGCCTGGGGGTCGGTGAGGTCGATGCTCTTCTCGCCGCCGGCGACGACCTCGAGCGGCTCCCCCGCCCAGACGGGCGCGATGCGGGAGGTGCCGGGCACCCACACGTAGCCGCTCGAGGTCTGGCCGTCGAGGTCGGTGATCGTGTAGCGCAGGCGCTGCTGCTCCTCGCCGGGGGTGAGGGTGAGGATCCGGCCGTCGAGGCTCGCGCCCTCGGCCGCGGTGTCGAGGCTGACCTCGAGGTCGGCGACGCTGCCGTCGGGATCGCGGTCGTTGGCCAGGAGGTCCACGCGGATCGGCCCGCGGTCGGGGTCCAGCACGTCCGCGGGGTCGACGTGGTCGTCGGTCGCGATCGGCTCGAGCAGCGGGGCGTTCGGGTCCACGCGCACGGTGAGGGTCGCGGCGCTGGCGAGCTGCCCGTCGGTGATCCGGTGCAGGATCGTGTGGGTGCCGGGTTCGGCGGGGGCGACGGCGGTGATCCGTTGCGCGGAGCGGTGCTCGTCCGGGGGCAGCACCTCGATGTCGGTGGTCGGCTCGATGCTGTCCGGCACGAGGGAGAGCTCGTCGCTCTCCGGATCGGAGTCGTTCTCGAGGACGGGCACCTCGATCTCGCGCTCGGGACGCACGTCGACCTGGTCGTCGACCGCGTAGGGCGGCTGGTTCCGGTCGGTGGGGGCGGCGACGCCGACGAGCACCTCGGCGGTGCCGACGGCGCCGGAGGGGTCCATCACCTGGTAGCGGAAGCGGTCTGTGCCCACGGCGCCCTCGTCGGGCAGGTACTCGATCCAGGTGCCGTGGGCGCTGACGATCCGGCCCAGCTCGGGCGCGGGCTCGGAGGCGCCCATGAGCATCACCGAGTCGCCGTCGGGGTCGATCCCGGAGGTGGGCACGGGGATCCGCACCGAGGTGCCGGCGACGGCGCGGGCGGTGAGGGATTCGGGGCGCGGCGCGGTGTTCGGGGCGTCGGCGGGCACGATCCGCACGGTGACGCGGGCGGCGCCGCTGCGGCCGGTCGCATCGAGCACCTCGTAGGTGAAGGTCGCCTCGCCGCGCGCCGACGGGTCGGCGGTGAAGCGGATCTGCTGTTCGTGCCGCTCGACCTGTCCGAGCCCCTCGAGGCCGGCCGTGTCGGTGATCTCGCCGAGCGACAGATCGGAGCCGGTGGGAGAGAAGTCGTTGTCCAGCACGTCGAGCATGACCATGTCCCCGGCGCGCACGATCCCGTCGTCGCGGGCGCCGACGGGGTTCGCGAACTGGGTGTCGGTGCGGGCGAGCATCACGCGCACCGTGCCGGTGGTGCTGCCGGCGGAGTTCGCGACCTCGTAGCTCAGCGGGATCGGCTCCTCCCCCACCTCGGCGTCCGGGGACGCCTCCACGCGCAGGAGGTGGTGGCCGACGACGGTGGCCTTCAGCCCGCTGCCGTCCGGGACCTGCACCGAGCCGAGCACGAGCACGCCCCCGGTGGGGTCCACGTCGTTCTCCAGCGGGTCCACGAGCACGTCCCCGCCGGTGGTGGCCAGCGCCATGTCGTCGACGGGCACCGGGAGCAGCGACTCCTCGGCCGGGTCGACCACGTCGATGCGCAGCAGCCCGGTGGAGCTGGCCGAGGTGGCGGAGGCGGTGTACTGCAGGTAGTAGGTGCCGACCTCACCGCTCGCGCGGACGGTGCCGGTGACCGGATCGGCCTCGATCTCGAGCCTTTCGACCTCCTCGACGTGGGTCAGCTCGAGCTGGCCGCCCGCCGGGTTGATGTCGTTGACCAGGGGCTTCACGGTGCCGGTGCGGCCGGTGACGACCCTGAGATGGTCGGTGGTGGTGATCGGTGCGAGCTCGGGGTCGGTGACCGCCTCGACCTCGAGCACGTGCTCGGAGGCGGCGCCGTGCTCGTCGCGGAAGGTGAGCGCGACCTGCTTGGGGCCGGTGACGAGCCCGGCGTCGTCGACGGTGACGGTGCCGTCGGGGCGGAAGGTCACCAGGTCCTCGGGCGCGATGGCGGCGTCGGCGAGGTAGAAGGCGTCGCCCTCGGGATCCTCCCAGTAGGGCAGCACGTTCAGCGTCACCGACTCCCCCGAGAGCACCTGGACCCTGGTGATGGCCTGGTCGGCGGGTTCGGGGGCGGTGTTCTCCCCGGGGGCGTGCACGGTGAGGGTCACGGTCGCGGTGTCGGTGCCGCCGCGTCCGTCGGAGACCTCGTAGGTGAAGGTGGAGGTGCCGCTCGCGTCCTCGTCGACGGCGACCTGCAGCTGGGTGCCGCCGCGGATCGGGGTGACGGTCCCGGCCTCGGGCTGGGCGCCCTTGACGTCGGCGAGCAGCACGTCTCCGTCGGGGTCGGTGTCGTTGCGGGTCACGGGCAGGACGACGTTCGCGCCGGAGCGCACCCCGTGCTCGTCGTCGTTGGCGACGGGCGGACGGTTCTCCTGGTCCCGCTCCTCCTCGACGTCGGTGATCGTGGTGGTGACCGTCTCCTCCTCGACCTCCTTCTCGTCCTGCTGGATGTCCTGGGTGATGACCCAGTCGTCGACCAGGGCCATGTCCTTCTGGATCGTCCAGGAGGCAGAACCGCTCGCGTCGTCCAGGACGACGAGGTCGTGGTTCTCGCGCAGCACGAGCTCCGCGCCGGCGTCCGCCTCGGGGACCGCCTCGAGCACGGGCTCCGCGCCGTCGCAGATCCGGGCGTAGCGCAGGGAGCCGTTCCAGGCGCCGTAGGCGCAGGAGCCGGCCCGAACCGGGACGGCGGGGGTGCCGGTGCCGCCGGCGGGATGCTCCACGATCTCGCCGCGACCGAGCGGGACCTCCAGCAGCGCGTCCTCGGTCGCGACGGCGAGTCGGTCGCTCTCCGGGCCTGGGGCCTGGAGCTCGATCCCGGCGGCGTCAGAGACCCCGGCCTCGGTGAGGTCGACGGCGCGCAGCCGGGTGCCGAGGCGCAGCTGGCGCTTCTCGCGGTCCAGCACCACCGGCTCCTCGCCGACGGCGCTGAGGGCGACCTCGTCCCCGGCGCCGGACAGGCCGCCGACGGTGAGGGGGTCCTCCTGGCGCGGGGAGGAGGTGTCGAGGGTGCGGGGGAAGCGCAGCAGCTGGTCGCCGTCGAGGACGAGCACGGTCCCGGCGTCGGTGACCGCGATCTGCGGCGCCCCGCCGTCGGTGGTGTGGACGGGCTCGACCGCGGAGGTGGTGAAGGCCGCCGCCTGCTCGGGGGTGAGGATCCAGACCCGTCCGTCGGGCGCGGCGATCGCGATGCGGTCCCCGCCGAGCGCGACCTCGGTCTCGGGCGGGAGCTCGATGGTGCCGCCGCGGACGATCGAGGCGGTGTTGATCATGGTGTAGCCGCGTCCGCCGACCGTCATCACGGTGTACCCGGACTGCAGGATCTCGAGCTCGTCGCCGACGATGCTCAGGCGCGCGTCGAGCTCGCCCGCGTCGACGTTCATCCTCCCGATCATCCCGTCGCCGCGGTGGCTGACCCACACGCCGCCGTCGGACACCTCGATCTGGGAGGACTCCTGGCCGGGGTGGCGCAGCGCGAAGGCGGTGAGCACGAGCGCGAGGAGCGCGATCACGGCGGTGGAGATCGTGGTGCCCCGTCGGCGCGCGGACGCCGTCCTCGACCGGCTCACCGCGGTGCTCCCCTTCCCCTGGCCGCAGTCTCCCCCGCTCTCCCCCGAGCATCGGCTGCGACGGCCTGATCATAGCCGTCGCACGGTCAGCGCGGGGAGCCGATCTCCCCCAGCAGCGCCTTGGCGTAGGAGGCGTGGACGGACTCCTCGTCGGAGGGGTGGTAGAGCCCGGCGCGCACGTCGCGGGAGAGGCGCTCGAGCTCGCTGCGGCGGAAGTACTGGGCGCCGCCGCTGGCGCGCAGCACCTGGTCGACCGCGGCGATCGCGGCCTCGGTGGCGCGGGACTTCACCCCGGAGAAGTGCAGGAACCAGCGCGGCCCGTGGTCACTCGTGCCCGGGCCGCTCTCCCCGGGGCCGAGCGCGTCGAGGTCGGCGAGGACCTTCTCGGCCTGCAGCACCGCGCCGTCGAGGCGGATCGCGGCGTCGGCGAGGCGCCAGCGGATGTCGGGGTCGTCGGCGTGGACGATGCCCTTGGTGGCGTTGCGGCGGGTGGTCGCGATCGCGCTGCCCACCTCCACGGCGCGCTGCGCGACCCCGGTGTACACCGAGGCGATCAGCAGCTCGAAGGCGCCGAAGATCCCCATCACGAAGGGGTCGGTGTTCGGGCCGACGGGGGTGGTGGTCAGCACCCGCTCCGCCGTGACGGCCGCGCCGTCCAGACGCGTCGTGCGGGACTGGGAGGGGCGCATGCCGTGGGTGTCCCAGTCGTCGAGGGTCTCGACGTGCTCGTCGCGCTCGATCACCCCGAACACGAGCCGGGGGTCGTCCTCGCGTGCGGCGGCGACCCGGCCGTGCACGACCAGGCGGTCCCAGACGGGGGCGAGGGAGGTGAAGATCTTGGTGCCGGTGAGGTGGAAGCCGTCGCCGTCGGGGACGGCGCGGGTGGCGGAGTCGAAGAGCATCGCGTCGTTGCCCGCCTCGGAGATCCCGAAGGCGAACAGCTTCTCCGCGGCGGCGTCCTCGAGGATGGTGCGCACGGGCTCCGCGCCGAGGCGGTGGGCGTGCAGCGCGGCGCCGGTGACGACGAGGTGCATGTTCATCGACAGGGCGGTGGCGGGGGCGGCGCCGGCCAGTCGGCGCTGGACGCGCGCGGCCTCCAGCAGGCTGCCCCCGAGTCCGCCGAGCTCGCGGGGGACCAGCAGGCGCAGGTATCCGCGCTCGCGCAGGTCGGCGAGGTCCTGCTCGGGGAAGGTGTTCTCCCGGTCGTGGACCACCGCGCGCTCGCGGAAGGTCTCGAGCAGGGACTCGGGCAGCAGCTCTTCGGCGATGACGCTCATGGGTCCACGCTAGTCCAGGTCCCACACGGTGCGGGATTCCAGCCCCGGACCGGGGCGGGGGTCGTGCGGAGCGGTCCAGGCGCGCAGCGTCGCGACGACGGGGCGGTGGTCGGAGTCGGTGAGCGCACCGGTGGCGAGGTCCAGCACGTCCACCGCGCCGCGCACCCACAGCGAGTCGATGCGGCGCACGGGGACGCGCGCCGGGTGGGTCGGGCGCGCCGGGGAGCCGGTCAGCGCGGAGAGCACGGGAAGTTCCCGCAGGCCACGCCCGGGTCCGCGCAGCGCGTCGGCCGCCTCCCGCCAGCCGGCGGCGGCGAGCGGTGCGAGCTCGGGGCGGTGCGGGGCGGCGTTGAGGTCGCCGAGCAGCACGGCCGGTCCGGTGATCCCCTCGGCGCGGCAGAGGATGCCGAGCACCTCCGCGGTGCGGTGCTGGGGCAGGTCGTTGTCCAGATGAGTGACCAGCAGGTCGAGCGCATCGCCGCCGCGTGTCACCTGCGCGTGCAGCACCCCGCGGGGCTCGTGCCGCGCAGGGGCGCCCGGGGGCGCGGGAAGGGCGTGCATCACGGGGCCCGTGAGCGCATGCGGGGTGAGCAGCGCGACCCCGTAGCGGCGGCGCGGGCCGTCGGGCCGGAGGGGCGGCAGGTCGAGCGCCGCCCCGAAGGCGACCTCCCAGCCCAGCAGCTCCGCGAGCCGGGAGGCCTGGTCCTCGTGCCCCGAGCGGGGCCCGTAGGCGACGTCCACCTCCTGCAGGCCGACAGCGTCGGCCCGCAGCGCGGCGATCGTCCGGGCGGTGCGGGCGAGGTTCACCCGTCCGTCGCGGCCCAGGCCGTGACGGATGTTGAAGGTCGCGATGCGCCAGGGCGCCGGCCGCCCCGGGCCCTCCCCGCCGCCGCGCCGCACGGGCGACCTGCTCACGCCGTCACCCTCGCGCTGCCGTGCTCAGGAGAGGCAGCCCGGGCCCAGCAGGGCCTTCAGCGAGGCGTACAGCGCGGCCGACGGCGTGACCGCGAGGCGCTTGTCCAGCTGCATCAGGGTCGTGCGGCCGGGCTCCTGGAGCTTGACCCTCACCTCGGAGGAGCCGGGGTTGTCCTCGAGCACGCCGCGGAGGTCGCCGACCACCTTCTCGGTGGCGCGCATGGCGGGCAGGGCGATGGTGACGGGCCCGTCGACCCCTCCCCCGGTCTCGGGGATCGTCATCTCCATCACCCGCAGCTCGGGCATGCCCTTGGAGGTGTCGACCCGGCCCTTCATCGAGACGACGAGGTCCTCGGCGAGCTCGGAGGCGACGGTCATGTAGGTCGAGGGGAACATGAGGCAGTCGATCGAGCCCTCGAGGTCCTCGACCGTGGCGATCGCCCACATGTCGCCCTTCTTGGTGGTCTTGCGCTGCAGGGTGGTGATCAGCCCGGCGATCGTGACCGTCTCGCCGTCCTTGACGGCGCCCTCGTCGGCCAGCGAGCTGATGGAGGTGGAGGAGTTCTGGGCGATGACGTGCTCGAGCCCGTACAGGGGGTGGTCCGAGACGTACAGGCCCAGCATGTTGCGCTCGAAGGCGAGCAGCTCCTTGCGGTCCCACTCGGGCAGGTCGGGGATGGTCAGCGTCGCCGCGGAGCCGGAGGCCATCGCGTCCTCGCCCTCGCCGCCGCCCGCGCCGCCGAAGACGTCGGCGAAGAGGTCGTACTGGCCCTGGGCCTCCTTGCGCTTGACGTCGACGACGGAGTCGACGGCGTCCTCGTGGATCAGCACGAGGGAGCGGCGGTTGTGGCCGAGGGAGTCGAAGGCCCCGCCCTTGATCAGCGACTCGATGGTGCGCTTGTTGCACACCGACAGCGGGACCTTGTCCAGGAAGTCGGTGAAGGAGGTGAAGGCGCCCTTCTCCTCGCGCGTGCGGATGATCTCCTCGACCACGTTCGCGCCGACGTTGCGGATCGCGGAGAGGCCGAAGCGGATGTCGTCGCCGACGGCGGAGAAGTACAGGTCGGACTCGTTGACGTCCGGGGGCAGCACGGTGATGCCGCGGTGGCGGCAGTCGCCGAGGTAGAGGCCGAGCCGGTCGCGGTTCTCCTGGGTGGAGGTCAGCAGCGCGGCCATGTACTCGGTGGGGTGGTTCGCCTTGAGATAGGCGGTCCAGTAGGAGACCACGCCGTAGGCGGCGGAGTGGGACTTGTTGAAGGCGTAGTCCGCGAAGGGCAGCAGCGTCTCCCACAGCGCCTGCACGGCCGCGTCGGAGTAGCCGTTGTCCTTCATGCCC
>Ga0079224_100005835_pt1 | contig 16224 bp, 18 predicted proteins | sample Stecom2015_FD_80414 | JGI IMG/M metagenome (GOLD analysis project Ga0079224, IMG submission 80414) | Agricultural soil microbial communities from Utah to study Nitrogen management - Steer compost 2015 | ecosystem: Environmental > Terrestrial > Soil > Agricultural land | place: USA: Utah...
ACGCAGTGGTTCCTATTAGGTTTATTATAGTTGTTGCATGATGCTGCTAACATCATCAGCCCACACAGCATCCTTATATTTTCTGAACCATGTAAGTTGACGTTTGGCATAGTTGCGTGTGTTTTGTTTGATTTTCTCAACAGTGTTTTCATAGGAATTTTTATTGTCAAAATACTCAAAAAATTCTGAATAGCCAACTGTTTGCAGCGCTTTAAGTGAGCGATGAGGCATTAATTTTTTTGCTTCTTCTTCCAACCCCTGTTCAATCATATTATCCACCCGCTGGTTGATGTGTTCATAGAGTAGTTTACGTTCTTTGGAAACAATAAAAATATTGAAATCAAAGTCGCGTTTCTTAGGTTGGTTTTGTTTGAGTGAAGGATAAGTTTTGCCGGTAACATAAAAAACTTCGAGTGCACGCATCACTCTGCGTGGATTTTTCAAATCAATGGTTCTGTATGATTCGGCATCAACGAGTTTCAGTTTTGAAGTAAGAGACTCAAGACCTGATTGTTCCAGTTCATCAGCTAATTGTTTTCGAATGTTGATGTCGGCAACCGGAAGTTCATCCACGCCAAATAAAACAGCATCCATGTATAATCCTGTTCCACCTGTAAAAACCAAAGTGTCATAAATGCTGAAAAGAGAATTTATTTTCTCGATTGCCTGCACTTCGTAAATCCCTGCATTCATTTCGTCATGAATGGAATGCGACTGAATGAAATGATGTTTTACCTCTGAAAGTTCGGCTGCCGTTGGTACTGCAGTTCCGATTTGCATTTCACGATATAATTGCCGCGAATCGAATGAAACAATTTCCGTATGCAGTTTTTGAGCAAGTTCAACAGCCAGATTTGTTTTTCCCGCTGCTGTAGGCCCTGCAATTACAATGAGTTTTTTGTTTTTGCGCACACTCAAAGTTACACAAATGTAGTGTTGCTACACTTTCAGAATGGAATGGTGATAGTTCCTTTAGATTCGAGAGGGCACTTGGGACAGTTGTCGAACAATACACTTTCGGCAGCTTGTTTGGCTTTGGTAAGAAGGTAGTTGCTTGTTGTGGTAGTACCTTCAGCTCCCGGAGTTGCTTTGGTAACGTGCCCATATTTGTCAATAGAAATTTCTACTACCACAATACCTTTTTCCATAGTAAGGTTTTCAATTTTTGGTTGCTTGGTAAGTGTACGTCCCGCCATTTCATATTTCACACCCCTCACTTCAGCATTTTTTATCTCAGAATCCTGCAACTTCATTTCATGTGACGCATCTGAAAAAGTAATACTGCTTACTTCGTTCAGAGGGAAACTCATCACGTTGCCTTTAAACTTAAAGCTCACTTTATTATCCACTACCTGTTGCAAGGTGCCATTCATTTTTTCACCACTCTTTAAAATTAACGTATGCTGAGCAGAAAGTTGCATCACACCAAGGAAAAATATTCCGCTAAGAATTATTTTTTTCATCATTCGAGAATTTAATATTATTTTTTCAAAAGTAATTTTTTACATCTCCTGTCAAATGAGGTTTTTATAAATAATACCACTATTTTTTCAACATTATCAACATTAATAAACCATTTGCTCCTGTATCATTAACTTTGTGCACTTCAAAATATTACATCGTAAATGAAATTAGTAAGCATTTTAAAAGGTGATGACACCAAACTGGGAATAATTGTAAATGAAAAAGTATATGATTTAAGCGGAGCGGCAGAGGCAGCAGGGATTCAACATTTTCCTGATACCATGGCGCAATTTCTCAAAGAATTTGAATCTAATATGAAAACTGCAACACAGTTACAGCAACAGATTTCAGAGGGGAAGCTAAACATAAACGGCAACGCTCTCAACAACGCTTCACTTGCAGCACCGGTGCCTCATCCAACTTCATGTCGCGATGGTTATGCTTTCAGGCAACATGTGGCTGCTGCAAGGCGCAACCGCAGAGTGGAGATGATACCTGAATTTGATGAGTATCCTATTTTTTATTTCACCAACCACAATGCCATACAGGGGCCGGGTGATATCTTTTGCATGCCCGATCATTTTGAAAAACTCGATTTTGAACTGGAAGTGGCAGTGGTAATAGGGAAGAAGGGAATGAATATTAAAGCAGCAGATGCCGATAAATATATTGCAGGGTATATGATCATGAACGATATGAGTGCGCGCACCTTGCAGATGGAGGAAATGAAACTGAATCTGGGGCCTGCTAAAGGAAAAGATTTTTCTACGGTTATAGGGCCTTACCTGGTAACACCTGATGAGTTAGAACCATATAAAATTGCTCCCAAGGCCAACCATACAGGAAACAATTATAACCTGAAAATGACATGTAAAGTGAACGGAGTGCAGGTATCAGAGGGAAATATGGGTGATATGGACTGGACATTTGCTGAAATTATCGAACGCTGCGCTTATGGAGTAAACATATTGCCGGGTGATGTGATTGGCAGCGGCACTGTGGGCACAGGTTGTTTTTTGGAACTCAACGGAACCGGACTTTTGAATAATCCGGATTACAAACCACAATGGCTTAAAGAAGGAGACGTGGTAGAAATGGAAATTACAGGATTGGGAGTACTGAAAAATACAATCAGAAAAGTACAATCCGATTTTTCAATTTTGAAGTTGAAGAAGAAGGCAGTGTAAAAAGGGTTACAACAATGTAAAGTTGAAGATTCTCAACTTAGTGAAAACGAACCTTCTGACCATAGAATAATATGACATCTTTTTACCGGAAGTGATAACTTTTTAGTGCTTCTTTTCAAATAAGTACCTGCACTTTTTATAAAAAAGTTATCATAATATTGCTTTTTTTGCAACCGACCTTGAAGAATTCTGTCTAATTCTACGTATGAACAATGATAGCCAGTCATTTTCTGACAAAATTTTGGTAGAAAAAGTTTTGAGTGGAAACACTCAGGCCTTTGCCATTATTGTTAAGGAAACAGAGAGGCTGGTAGCCCAGATTGTGCGTAAAATGATTACGAATGAAGAAGATCAGAAAGACCTTGTTCAGGAAATTTATCTTAAAGTTTACCAAAGAATAAATACGTTCAGATTTCAGTCTAAGTTATCTACATGGATTGGAAGCATTGCATACCATACTTCCATAAATTATCTGGAGAAAAAGAAAATTCCATTATACGATATTGATGCTTTGCATGAAAACACGTTTGTTCAACATGATAACGCAGAAAAGAAACTGTTCAGGAATGAAACTTCGAACATTTTGAATAGTGAAATCAATAAACTGCCACCCATTTACAAGACACTGATATCGCTCTATCATATAGAAGAATTACCTAACAAAGAGATAGCTGAGATAACCGGTCTCCCTGAAGGAACAGTAAAAAGTTATTTGTACAGAGCAAGAAAAATTTTGAAAGAAAATATTGAAAGTAATTTTAAAGATCAATTGATATGAACACGAATCACCTGACAGATGAAAACATTCAGGATATTGCACTGAAGAATCTGAAAGAAGAACAACTGCCGATGCATATTAAGGAATGTACTGAATGCAAAGCCAGCCTGAAAGCATATCAGGTTATGATGAATTCGATGAATGAAATCCGGCCTGAGTCATTTTCATTTGATGTTTCGGAGTTAGTGATGCAGAGAATAAAAGTTGCTGAACCGGAAAGCAGTTCGGTTTGGGTTTATGTTTTAGCTTCAGCATTAATTATTTTCGTCACAGGTGTCCTACTGTTTTTCATGCCTGTGTTGAAACCGTTTTTTGAGCTGTTTCACTCACCGGATAGTATGTATAATCTGTTTGTAGCGGTTACCGGTTTATGTGTTTTTGCATTTCTTATGCAGGATGTTTTAAGACAGTATAAACAAAAAGAAAAACTGCTTTTGCAATAAATTTTGCAACCGAAAATAAAAACCTCTGTCTAATGGTATATAACATTAAAAAATTGAAGAAATGAATAAAATTATTTTAAGCATCACCGGAGTCCTGTTCTCTCTTTGCACAATGGCACAGGGTAACTCTGATAGTTTGTCTGCACAGTTGCAGCACAGCATGAACCGTGAAATGAGTCAGTCAGCCGATAAGCAAATTGTAGCACCGGTGCTGATTGTTGGTCTGTTGATATTCCTGATATTATCACTCACAAGATATTTTTTGGATTACCGTTTAAAGAATAAAATCGTGAGTAAAGGTATTTCTGAACAATTATCAGCTACCATACTTGAGAAGAACAGTAAAAATAAAGTTGACGAAGCCATCAAATGGGCAATATTGCTTTGTGGCGTTGCAACCGGGTTGACCATAACTTATTATACCATGCCATTGAATATTCATTCTCTTGCTATAATGGCATTCTGTATCGGAGCGAGCTACTTTGCTTATTTCACTTATTTAAAAAATCAAAAAAAATAATCTTAAAAAATAATTAATAAAATGAAAAAAATCCTTCTTCCTTTCATCTGTACAATTCTTAGTACTGCAATATTTGCACAAAGCTTCGACAGGAATAAACTTGACAGTTATTTCAATGCACTGGAGACTAACAATAAATTTATGGGCAGCATTGCCGTTTCTGAAAACGGAAAAATTATTTACACAAAAACAGTTGGTTATTCTGATGTTGAAAACAAAATTAAAGCCGGTGATAATTCTAAATACAGAATTGGGTCTATTACCAAAACATTTACATCTGCTTTGGTTCTGAAAGCTGTTGAAGAGAGAAAGTTGCAGTTGACTGATAAACTTTCAAAGTATTATCCAACTGTAAAAAATGCAGACAAAATTACCATTGAAGATTTGCTGTATCACCGAAGCGGAATCCATAGTTTTACCGATGATGACGATTATTTAAGCTGGAGCACACAACCTAAAAGTAGGGAGGAGCTTGTAAAAATAATCAGCAAAGGAGAAAGTGAGTTTGAACCCGGAAGTAAGTTTTCCTACAGTAATCCTAACTTTATTTTATTGTCGTTTATTCTTGAGGATGTTTACAAAAAATCTTATGCTGATTTGCTTCAGGAGAAAATAATTAAACCTGTCGGATTGGCAAATACATTCTTCGGGCAAACGATTCATTCAAATAACAATGAATGCTATTCATACTCATTCAACAATGGCTGGGTGAAGGAGAGTGAAACCAATACTTCCATTCCAATGGGTGCAGGTGGAATCGTATCTACATCTTCAGATCTTACCAAATTTATTGAAGCTCTGTTTTCCGGGAAAATAATATCAGAAAAAAGTCTTGATCAAATGACTACATTAAAGGATCACTTTGGTATGGGAATTTTTCAAATACCTTTTGGAGAAATGAAAGGCTTGGGGCATACAGGTGCAATTGATGGATTCAGTTCAATGTTAATGTATTTTCCTGAGAAGAAAGTTTCATTTGCATTGATTTCAAATGGTGATAATTACAGCAACAACGCTATTTCAATTGCAGTAATGAGCGCTGTATTTAATAAACCTTATGATGTACCTGATTTCAGAGAATATGTAGTTACATCTGCAGATTTGGAAAAATACTTAGGAGTTTATAGCACAAAAGAATTGCCGCTTAAATTAACCGTAACAAAAGATGGTGACACATTGATTGTGCAGGCAACCGGGCAGCAACAATTACCACTTGAAGCAAGATCCAAAGATGTATTTGCATTTGACAGGGCAGGAATTGTACTGGAGTTTAATCCCGAAATGAAAACAGTTTTGCTCAAACAAGGTGGCGGACAGTTTACATTCACCAAGGAATAGGAGAAATATTAGTAATAGAATATCTTAATACCGGAAGTTCTTGATTGAAAAGAATTTGCGCATGAGATATTATTACCCTTAACAACGAATCAAACTCAAATTATGAAAATACTCTTTTGGATATGCTGGATTGCTGAATTGATAACAGTACTTTGGTGGATTATCACGGATGCACAGCAAAAAAATATGCAAGCTAACCCTTTAAGCTATTTATGTCTGATATACCTGATTGCAGTCATTGCAATCAGGTTTGGACTTCAATCCATTAAACTTACTAATGTAATGGTTATGATACCTGCAGTTCCATTACTGCTTCTTGGCCTGATCATTTTAGCAGCCATGATTTCCCGTGGGAAGTGGAATTGAACTGCATTTAGACCGGAATTAATTGAGTAAGAACAGATTTAGCCTCATGTTTTATCACCATAATTATAAAGAATTGATGATTAAGTGTGAGTTTATTTCACACTTAACATGACTTTAAATCAAATAATTCAAACATAAAATCATGAAACTAAAAGTAACACTTCTCAGAAATGCAATTGCTGCTAAGGCACAAACATTAACAGCACAACCAAAAGTAGAATGGGCAGTATCATTAGGGGGAAACAGCCTTGATGCAGGATCATCTATTGATGTCGATAACCTTGGAAATGTATATACAACAGGATATTTTCAAGACACAGTTGATTTCGATCCGGGAATTGGAATTTTTAATCTTGGTTCAGCAGGAGATTTAGACGTATTTATATTAAAGGTGAGCAATCCCACAACAGGAATTTCAGAGAATAGTTTAAGTCATTCAATAACACTCTTTCCAAATCCAACAGAAGGAAAAATAACAATTAGTACTAATAATGCATCAGGTATTGATGCCGTTATCATACGTGATATTTTAGGTAAGGAAGTTTTGGCAAAAAACTTTTCATCAGCAAAGAAAATTGAGTTAACTTTGCTTATTACACGAGGTGTTTATTTTGCGGAGATAATCAGTGGCAATAACAAATCGTTTGCAAAAGTGATAAAGGTGTGATGAACATTGCTCAGATTTTCATTCAAGAAATTTTTTGAGAAAAAAATTAAAAACGAATATGTCCAAATCACATTTGTTGTTTTCGTATGGAACTTTGCAGCTTGAAAGTGTTCAGCTGGCTAACTATGGCCGTCTTCTTAAAGGCTCAAAAGATAAACTTGCAGGTTATAAAATAGAGCGGTTAAGGATTACTGATGCAACTGTGCTTAAGAAGAGTAATGCTGATGACCATCCGATAGCTGTTAAATCAAATAACAGAACAGATATGATTGAAGGCATGATTTTCGAAATAACGGAACAAGAACTTCTGGAAACCGATAAGTACGAAGTGATCGACTATCAAAGAGTGCTCGAAACTTTTGAATCCGGAAGAAAAGCCTGGGTATATGTAGCTAAAAAATAATTTTGTGAACAATTTAACTATTGCGACAATTTATTTTAGTTGAATTCAAAAAAAAACAACCATTGGTAATAGAAGTAAATGAAAAAGCCGGCTTAAGCCGGCTTTAAAATTAATTACCTAATTCGCTCATAAACTTCACCCGCATGAGTCTTATTTCTTCGAGTGTGTAGTCGTTTTCGCCAAGTTCAATCAATGCATCTTCGGCACTGTCGGTTTCGGCAGTTCTGAAAAAGTCGAACACCTCTTTCTGACGGTCGCTGTCAATTACTTCGTTGATGTAATAATTCAAATCAATTTTTGTTCCTGAAGCAACTATACTTTCCAACTCAGTGATTAAATCTGCCAATGGTATGGCTTTGGCTTCAGCCATATCATCGAGTGAAATTTTTCTGTCAATATTCTGAATGAGATATACCTTCAATCCTGATTTGTTGACTACTGATTTAACAATAAAATCCTGTGGTCTTTCAATCTCATTTTCCTCCACATATTTTTTTATCAAATCAATAAAAGGTTTGCCGTATTTAGCAGCCTTTCCTGCACCCACACCGGTGATGTTTTTCATCTCTTCCATGTTGATGGGATACTGTATGGCCATCTCTTCGAGTGAAGGCTCCTGGAAAATCACAAACGGAGGAAGATTTTTTTGTTTGGCTATCTGCTTGCACAAATCTTTAAGCATGGCAAAAAGTGTTTCGTCAGCAGCAGCGCCACCACCTCCGCCATCCGGCTCGTCATCATCATCGCTGTCGGCATTTTCGTATGTATGATCCTGAGTTATTTTAAAGCTGTGAGGTTTTTCAATAAATGATTTTCCTTCTTCGGTAAGTTTCAGCAAGCCATAATTATCCACGTCTTTAAACATTAATCCTGCCAACAATGCCTGTCGGATTACTGCCATCCAGAATTTGGCATCCTGATCCATGCCTTCGCCAAACATCTCAAGTTTGTTGTGCTGATAATCTTTAATGGCTTTATCATCTTTTCCGATTAGAACATTAATGATATGTTCGGCTGCAAATTTTTCTTTTACTGCCAAAACAGTTTCTAATACAAGTTGCACTTCATCCTGAGCTTCTATTTGTGTTTTAGGATGCAGACAGTTATCGCAATTGCCACAATTTTCTTCTTCGTAACGTTCGCCAAAGTAGTGTAGCAGATATTTTCTGCGGCACACTGAAGTCTCAGCAAACGAAACTGTTTCGAGGAGCATCTGTTTGCCAATTTCCTGCTCGGCAACAGGTTTTCCTTTCATAAATTTTTCGAGCTTCTCAATATCTTTATAAGAATAGAATGTAACACAACGTCCTTCGCGGCCATCACGACCTGAACGTCCTGTTTCCTGATAATATCCTTCCAGTGATTTAGGAATATCGTGATGTATTACAAAACGAACATCAGGTTTGTCAATGCCCATACCAAAAGCAATGGTAGCTACAATGACATCAATTTTTTCCATCAGAAATTTATCCTGAGTTTCTGCACGTACTGATGCTTCTAATCCTGCATGATAAGGTAGCGCTTTAATGCCGTTTACATTAAGAGTACTGGCAACTTCTTCTACTTTTTTGCGGCTGAGACAATAGATAATTCCTGATTTTCCGGAATGATTTTTTACAAACTTGATAATCTCTTTCAGTACTTCAACTTTAGGACGTACTTCATAATAAAGATTAGGACGGTTGAATGATGCCTTAAATAATTTGGCATCCATCATTCCGAGGTTCTTCTGTATATCGAGCGAAACTTTTTCAGTGGCAGTAGCTGTGAGAGCAATAACCGGAATATTTCCTAATGCTTCCACAATGGGGCGCAAACGTCTGTATTCAGGTCTGAAATCATGTCCCCATTCTGAAATACAGTGTGCCTCGTCAATTGCCAGGAACGAAACTTTTATTTCTTTAAAGAAGGCTACATTTTCTTCCTTGGTGAGTGACTCAGGTGCAACATACAATAATTTTGTTTTACCTGATTTAATATCTTTTTTTACCTGAGCAATTTCAGTTTTGTTAAGTGATGAATTTAAGAAGTGAGCTACTGCCTCATCGGTATTGAAACCACGCAATGCATCCACCTGATTTTTCATCAATGCGATAAGTGGAGAAACAACAATTGCTGTTCCCTCCATCATAAGAGCAGGAAGTTGGTAACACATGGATTTGCCACCACCGGTTGGCATAATCACAAAAGTGTTTTCACCTTTTAAAACGGTTTGAATAATTTCTTCCTGATCGCCTTTAAAGCTGTCGAAGCCGAAATATTTATACAAGGCATCTTTCAGCCGTATGTCGGTAGGCTTTTTTGTAACAAGAGCATTCTTTAACTTTTTCTCCGGAGGAGCAACTTTTTTCTTCTCTTCAGCACCGTTCCCGGAGACTTTTGCGGCAGGCTTAGCTTTGGTTTCTGTCTTTTTAGACTTTCCTGCTTTCTTTTTCTTTGCTTCTGCTAACATTTTATATGATAAAAACTTTAAAAATTTCAGTTAACTAAAATAGGTATTTTTGCCCAATTCAAATATGGTAATTTTTTTTCAAATTTAATACAGAAATAATTCACTTTGAAATCAGCGCAACAAATTATTAAACTGGCTAAAAATACGCTTGATATTGAATCATCCGCTATAGCCGGACTAAAAAATCAAATAACAGGCGATTTTTTTGAGACCGTAAAATTAGTGTTTTTTTCGAAAGGAAGGGTAGTGTGTACCGGAATTGGAAAAAGTGCAATAATAGCCCAAAAGATAACTGCTACATTTAACAGCACAGGTACACCGGCTGTATATATGCATGCTGCCGATGCCATACATGGCGATTTGGGCATTATTCAAAAGGATGATGTGGTAATATGTATTTCGAAAAGTGGAAATACACCTGAAATCAAGGTGCTTGCACCCTTGTTAAAAGCAGCCGGCAATAAACTTATCGCCATAGTTGGTGATACTAAATCATTTCTGGCAGCACATGCAGATTATATATTGGACACTACAGTTGACAAAGAAGCTTGCCCTCATAATCTTGCACCTACCAGCAGTTCTACGGCACAGTTGGCAATGGGCGATGCACTGGCAGTTTGTTTGTTGGAATACAGAGGTTTTACCAAACAGGATTTTGCACGATATCATCCGGGAGGCTCTCTCGGAAAAAGATTGTATCTGAAAATAGCAGATGTTTATGTGAATAATGCAAAACCGGAAGTGAAGCCGACAGATTCTATAAAAGATATTATTCTGACAATTTCAGCTAACAGATTGGGAGCTACAGCCGTAGTTGAAAAAGGCAAGCTTAAAGGCATCATCACTGACGGTGATTTAAGGAGAATGCTTGAAAAGAAGGGAATTGACGATCATGTAAAAGCTAAAGACATCATGAGTAAAACACCTAAAACTGTTTCACCCGAAACAATGGCAGTGGATGCATTTCACATGATGAAATCAAACAATATCACTCAGGTGATAGTGGCTGAAAAAGGAAAGTATCTTGGTTTTGTACATCTTCACGACTTGTTGAAAGAAGGAATATTTTAATCAGAAAATTAGCAGAAGGTGAAGTTTTTCAGAAGAAGTCCGGACCCTAATACAGAGATGAATTTTCTTGATCATCTGGAGGCGTTGCGCTGGCATTTGGTGAGGGCAACACTGGTCATTTTTATTTTGGCCATAGTTGCATTTATCTACAAGGAAATTCTTTTTGACGTTATTATTTTCGGGCCTAAGCGACCGGATTTTATTACATATCGTTTGTTGTGTAAACTTTCCGAAAAGCTTTCCATTGATATGTGTATTACCGATATTCCTTTTACACTTATCAGCACTACCATGGCAGGACAGTTTACTACTCACATGGTGGCCGCAGGTATTGCAGGGTTGATTATGGGTTTCCCTTATTTGCTTTGGGAAATATGGCGTTTTGTAAAACCCGCCCTCACCGATAAAGAAAAGAGATATACCAGAGGAATTGTTTTTTCAGCATCGTTTCTTTTTTTCTGCGGTGTAGCATTCGGATATTTTATTCTTTCACCGCTGTCTATAAATTTTCTGGGAAGTTATCAGGTGAGCGAGCAGGTGAAAAATGCCATCACTATAGATTCTTACATCAGCATTGTAACTCTTATGACGCTTGCCTGTGGAGCAGTGTTTGAATTGCCCATACTGGTTTTTTTCCTCACAAAAATCGGAATCATCACTCCGAAGTTTATGCGATCCTATCGCAAGCATGCATTTATTGTAAATCTGATTATTGCAGCACTTATAACACCTTCACCTGATGTTACAAGTCAGTTGCTCGTAGCCATACCATTGCTGTTACTTTATGAGTTCAGCATATTTGTGTCGGTGATTGTGGCAAGAAAAGAAGAGAAACTAAAATCTGAATAAAAACATGAGCAATCCGGTTGAAGAATTTAATAATTACCGAGAGCGAATGAATAAACGCATTCTCGACTCAGACAATCTGGTATTGAAACGACTGTTTAATCTCGATACCAATACTTATACGGATGGGGCACTATCTGCTCAGACAAAGGAATTGCTTGGGTTGGTAGCAAGCATGGTGTTGCGTTGTGATGACTGTATTCGTTATCATCTTATTCAATGCAAGAAGAGTGGAATAACTTCAGAGCAGATTTACGAAGTTTTTGCAGTAGCCAATATAGTAGGAGGTACCATTGTAATTCCTCATACACGAAGAGCAGCTGAGTTTTGGGATGAAATAAAGTAACGCTGAACTCTCTGTTTATTTTTTCTCGTTTCTTTCTTTCTGACGGAAGTATTTTCTGAACAGGAAATTTTTCTGCAGTGCTTTTAAATCTTCTTCCAGCGTATAAGAGCTTACTTTCAGTTGTTGCATTACTTCCTGTAAATTATTTTTCATTACGGTATCGGTTAAAACAGCATGTATAGTGCCGTTTTCATTGTTCAGTTTGTTTGCAAAAACATTTATTTTGTCAACAGCGGTGTTTAGCGTGTCTGAAAAAATCTGCAGGTTACTTACCAGCAAGTCAACTTTACGTGCAGCAGCAGTGTCGGAAATAAGTCTTCCAAGTACACCTTGTCCGTTATCAACTTCAGTGAGCAGTTGATTCAGTTTTTGTGTGACTGCATTGGCATTGTCTGAAGCTTCGCGTATGGATTGAACAGCCTGTCGAAGATTTTCAGTGACATTGGTATCCGAAATAAGGCTGAAAAGATTATCATTTTTATCAAGCCTGCCGGTTAATTTTTTCAAATCAGTTGTAATATCAAATAAATTGTCATTGGTTTGACTGAGGGTGCGAATCATTTCATCACTTTCAACAGGCCGTACAGACATGAGTATATCACCGGCTTTAATAGGATCGGCAGGTTCTGAAATTGAATTAATGCTTACTAATTTATTACCCATCAGCCCATCGGTGCCAATACTTGCAATTGCATTTTTTTTGATATACGGAATCATTTTCTTTTCTATCACCATCTTCACCAGAATGGTATTGTCTTTTTGGAATTCAACTTTCTTGACCGTTCCGATATCAATACCTCCATAACGTACATTATTTCCGGGCATCAGTCCGTTTACATTATAAAAGATAGCACTTATCTCAATGGTATTTCCGAAGACATTTCTTTTGCTGCCTATCATATAAAGTGCAATTATCAGCACCAGCACACCGGCTAATACAAATGCACCTAATTTAATGTTGTTCATTCTGTAATCTTTCATGTTGCAAATTCAAAAAATTGTTGAACGTTTTTATCGGTAGATTTTTTTAATTCTTCATAGGTGCCGGTTGCGTAATTGGTGCCATCATATAATACAATGATTTTATTGGCAGTAAGTTTTGCAACCGTCATATCATGCGAAATCATGATGGATGAGATGTGATATTTTTTCTGCAAATCGAGCATCAGTTGCACAATCTCTCTTCCTGTGATAGGGTCAAGGCCCGTTGTAGGTTCATCATAAAGCACCAGTTCGGGTTTCATTATAAGTGTACGTGCAATGGCAACACGCTTGCGCATACCTCCTGAAAGTTCGGCAGGCATCATTTCTTTGGTGTGTAATAACCCCACATTTTCGAGAGCTTCATCAACCAACAGTTCTTCTTCTTCACGACTGATATCCATCCAGTGTCTGCGCATCGGAAAGAGGAGATTCTGCCGTACCGTCATCGAATCGTATAACGCACTGTTCTGAAAGAGAAATCCAATTTTTACTCTCAGTCTGTCCAACTCATCCTGATTCATTTTTTGCATGTTGGTACCAAACACAAGGATGTTTCCTTTGTCCGGTTTAAGCAATCCAACCACACATTTTATAAGCACTGATTTTCCTGAACCCGACTTGCCAATGACTACAATGTTTTCACCTTTGAGCAATTCAAGATTAAAATCAATAAGTATGTTTTTGCTGCCAAATGACTTGTGCAATCCTTCAATTTTCAATACCACCTGATTTTTCTCTGTCATGAGTTAAGTCCTAACATATCCGTAATCTGAACAGCAATTAAATCAATTACAAAAACAATGAGTGATGATAACACTACTGCAGAGTTGGCTGCATGGCCAACACCTTCAGTTCCTTTTTGCGAGTTATATCCTTTGTAGCATCCTACAATGCCTATAGCAAATCCGAAGAAAACCGATTTTATAATGGAAGGAATAAAATCGCTGAACCTGAGCGAGCGGAATACTTTATTGAAAAACAAATCCCAGCTGACAACATCTTTTATGTTAACTCCAATGTAACATGCATAGATGGCAATAAAATCTGCCAGCAACACAAGTATTGGCAACATCAGTGAAATGCTGAACACACGCGTTACAACAAGATATTTAAACGGATTGGTTCCTGAAACTTCCATAGCATCAATCTGCTCTGTCACACGCATGGAGCCTAACTCTGCACCAATGCTTGATCCAATTTTTCCTGCACATATTAAAGCAGTAATTACCGGACCTATTTCTCTCACAATTGATATAGCAACCATAGCCGGAAGCCAGGAAGTTGCACCAAATTCAGCGAGGGTGGGGCGTGACTGAACAGTGAGCACAAGTCCCATAATAAAAGCAGTGATGCCAACAAGAGGCAGCGATTTATATCCATTGATATAAGATTGCCGCAGAAATTCATGCCATTCATAACGCGGTCTGAATCCTTCTTTCAGGAATCGCAAGGTGAAGGAAACAACTTTACCTGCTTCGTCTAAAAAATCACTTATTTCTTTCGCCAACTTCATAACTTCAGTTTACTGCACCTAAAAAGCAATGATAATAAAAATAACTGAAAGCATTGAACATATATATCTAAATTGAAGACAAAACAAAATGATTGATGTCAGGTTTGTTTTATTATGTAATTGATTCAGCACAATATCTACTTTTGTATCAATGAGCAACCAGTCATACATTAAAGGTTTTTCTGCATATATTAAATTAGAGCGTTCTCTGTCGGCAAACTCCAACGAAGCGTATGTGCATGATGTAGAATTGCTGGGTCGATATCTTGAGCAAAGCGATGCATCCAAAGGCTTGTTGTCGGTTACATTAGAAGATTTGCAGGGATTTATTCAATGGGTGAATGAGACTGGATTAAGTGCTCGCACGCAGGCAAGAGTAATTTCAGGGATTAAAGCTTTTTATAAGTATCTGTTGTTAGAGAATACCATCAACGATGATCCTACTACTTTGCTTGAAACACCGAAACTCGGTCGTAAATTGCCTTCCTTTCTTACCATTGAAGAAGTGGATGCAATACTGGGTGCAATAGATCTGAGTCTTCCGGAAGGACAACGTAACCGTGCTATGCTCGAAACTTTGTACAGTTCGGGATTGCGCGTGAGCGAGCTCGTTACACTTCGTAAATCGGATACCTATTCTGATATTGGATTTCTGAAAATAACCGGCAAAGGAAATAAGGAACGCTTGGTTCCATTAGGAAGCTCAGCTAATAAGCATATTGAGTTGTATGAAACTGCTTATCGCAACCATCTGAAAATAAAACCGGGTAATGAAGATATTTTATTTCTGAACAGAAGGGGAGCAAAGTTGACAAGAGTAATGGTTTTTACCATTATCAAACAGTTGGCTGAAAAAATTCAGTTAAAAAAACAAATCAGTCCGCATACATTCAGGCACAGTTTTGCCACACACCTCATTGAAGGAGGTGCTGACCTGCGTGCAGTGCAGGAAATGCTCGGACATGAAAGCATCACCACCACAGAAATATATACTCACCTCGACAGAGATTACCTTCGTCAGGAAATTATGAAACACCATCCGAGGGCATGAAAGAAAAAAAAGTGCTGGTAGTAGCAGGTGGTGGTGCAGCAGGATTTTTCGGAGCTATTAATGCAGCTGCATTATGTCCTGAGTTGAAAGTTATCATTCTGGAAAAAACACATAAGCTGCTTTCAAAAGTACGTATTTCAGGAGGAGGAAGATGTAATGTGACCCATGCCTGCTACGACAATAAATTGTTGTCAGAAAATTATCCGAGAGGCAGAAGGGAATTACGCAGTGTATTGCAGAATTTCGGACCGCAGCAAGTGACGGAATGGTTTGCACAGCGAAAAATCATTCTTAAAACAGAAGAAGACGGGCGAATGTTTCCTTCGAGCAACAACAGCGAAACAATCATACAGTGTTATCTCAGCGAAGCTGAAAAGTATCATGTGGAGATACGTACCGGTGTTGGAGTTGTATCATTTGAAAAGCACGAAAAATTTGTATTGTCGCTGACTGATAAAACTGCTTTATCATGCGATTATTTGCTGGTAACAACAGGAGGCAGCTCTGCACCAAAAAATTATGAATGGATAACTCAAAGCAGTGGTCATAAAATTATAGCACCATTACCGTCCCTGTTTACTTTTAATATCCCGGACTCGCCTTTGCATGGACTTGAAGGAGTTGCTGTTGTAAATGCAAAAGTCAGTTTAAGTGGAATTAAACAAAACGTAACAGGCCCTGTGCTGATTACACATTGGGGAGTGAGTGGCCCGGCTGTAATCCGGCTTTCAGCATGGGCAGCACGTGAACTTTTTGAGCTCGGTTATAACTGTATGGTACGAATAAATTTTTTCC
>Ga0079224_100005837_pt1 | contig 16222 bp, 15 predicted proteins | sample Stecom2015_FD_80414 | JGI IMG/M metagenome (GOLD analysis project Ga0079224, IMG submission 80414) | Agricultural soil microbial communities from Utah to study Nitrogen management - Steer compost 2015 | ecosystem: Environmental > Terrestrial > Soil > Agricultural land | place: USA: Utah...
AGCTGGGGCGGGGGTTCGGGGCCATGGAGACGCTGGAGCGGGTGCGCGCCGGCGCGGTCCCAGCCCGCCTGCGATCGGCGGTCACCGCCCGGTTTGATGTGGCAGATCTGGACCAGATCGCAGAGGCGGCGTTGGAGCGGGCGCACCGGCTCGGCGTACGCATCGTGACCGCCGAGGACGACGAGTGGCCGCGGCAGTTGGACGACCTGGTGCGCCTTAGCCGACAGACGTCCGATCCGATTCATCGGGACACCTATCCCCCGCATTGCATGTGGGTACGGGGGCCGTGGCGACTGGCCGAGGCGTGCGACCGTTCGGTCGCGCTTGTCGGCGCGCGGGCCAGCACCTCGTACGGCGAGTACGTCAGCGGCGACCTTGGATACCGCCTGGCCGACCGGGGATGGACCGTGGTGTCCGGCGGGGCATTCGGGATCGACGCGGCAGCGCACCGAGGGGCACTCGCCGGCGGCGGATGCACCATCGCGGTGCTGGCCTGCGGGATCGACCGGCCGTACCCCATCAGTCACGCGGCGCTCTTCGAGCGCATTGGCGAGGAGGGCCTACTGCTCAGCGAGTGGCCACCGGGTTCAGATCCGCATCGACGACGATTCCTCATCCGTAACAGGGTGATCGCAGCCGCGACCCGCGGGACGGTCCTGGTCGAGGCGAACCGTCGCAGTGGGGCGCGATTCACCCTGCATCGGGCCAGAGACTTGGGTCGCATGGTGATGGTGGTGCCAGGTCCGGTGACGTCCGCGATGTCCGTCGGGTGCCACGAGGAACTCCGAGTGGAGGGCACCATCCTGGTGACCGGCGTCGACCACGTGCTCGACGCCGTGGGTGGCATCGGCACGGATCTGGCGCCGGTGCTGCGCGCGGAGGAGTCCCCTCGAGACCAGCTGACGCCGATGCAGCGACAGGTTCTCGAGGGCGTCCGACCCCGGAAGATCCTGACCGCCGAGCAGATCGCGGCGGCGGTCGGAGTCTCCGAACGAGACGCGCGACGTACGCTGCGCGAGCTCGAGCTGGCGCAATTCGTTACCGCACAGGACGGCGGCTACCGTCTCTTCCGCAAAAGCGACGCCGACCCCAGATCGCAGCGCGCGCGATTACGACGCGCGACGCGGACCCGTACCCAACAGACCCGTACGCAGCAGACCGTTACCCGGCAGACCCGTTCCCAGCAGACGCGTACCAAGCAGGCCCGACGAGAGCGCAGCCGCTCAGAACAGGCGCCGCCCTGAGCAGGCTGGATTCGTCAACGGGCGCTGGCCGAACCACGAACGGCCATCATCCGGGCAGGTCCTCGTCGCGCGGCGGCTTGACGAGCACAAGGTCTGTTCCGCACCGTCGAGTCGTGCATCCATCTCAACGGCGCACGGTAGACACCGCCGCACGGCGCGCGGCAGACACCGCCGCACAGCGCACGGCAGGCACCACCGCTCGACGTACGGTAAACACCGCCGCTCGACGCATGGCGGCGGCCCCCGCTGAACGCGTAGATGGCACCGTCGCTGAACGCGTAGATGGCACCGTCGCTGAACGCGTAGCGGGCACTGCCGCTCGACGCATGGCCGGCACGGCGGCTCGACGCATGGCCGGCACGGCCGCCCGGCACGCGGCCTTGCCGGAGGCGATGCGAGACGCCGTGGACGCCTTCGCGCGCCACCTCGCCGCCGAGCGCAACCGGTCGGCGCATACCGTGCGGTCCTACGTCGCGGACGTCGTCGGCTTGCTCGATCACGCCGTACGCATGGGTGTCGATCGCGTTGACGCCCTCACCCTTCCGGTGCTTCGGAGCTGGCTTGCGCGGCTGCGTACCACCGGTTCGGCTCGCAGTACCTCGGCCCGCCGGGCGGCCGCGGCGCGGACCTTCCTCGCTTGGGCGTTGCGAGATGGCCGGCTCGAGCGCGACATCGGATCGGCGCTCGCGGTGCCCCGAACCCGCCGCAACCTACCCCAGGTGCCCCGGACCGATCAGGTAGCCACACTGATGACGGCAGCGCTGGTCGATACCAACGACCCCATCGCGCTTCGGGACCGGGCGGTGCTCGAACTGCTCTACGGTGGCGGCATTCGAGTGGCGGAGCTGTGTGGCCTCGACGTCGACGACGTCGATCTCGACAACCGCCTGCTGCGCGTCCTCGGCAAGGGTGCCCGCGAACGGACCGTCCCGATTGGAGCTCCGGCTGCCGTGGCGGTCGCGCACTGGCTGAGTTCCGGGCGATCGCAGCTGGCGCGCCCGGAGAGCGGTCCGGCCCTGTTGCTCGGCCGCCGCGGCGCCCGGTTGAACCCGACCACGGCCCGCCAGATCGTCGCCTCCCGCGCGGCCGCGGCCGGCCTGCCGCACGTGTCACCACACACGCTCCGGCACTCGGCCGCCACCCACATGCTCGAGGGCGGCGCGGACCTCCGGTCAGTGCAGGAACTCCTGGGACACGCGTCGCTCGCCAGTACCCAGATCTACACCCACGTCTCACGGGAGCGACTGCGGCGAAGCTACAACCAGGCGCACCCCCGAGCCTGAGGCACCGCCTCACCCGCCCGTCCCGGCGAGCGGTTTGAGGCGAACCCGTAGTGGTCCAATGAGGACAAGAGGGTTCAGGTAGGTCTGACCCCGGCGCAGACCCCAGTGCAGGCAGGCATCTCTCGGACAGCCAGCGTGACCGGGATCCAGCGACCCGATCACATCGCCGAGCTCCACGGTCTGCCCGGCGCGCACGGAAGCTGTGACCGGCTCGTACGTGGTCCGCAGGCCCCCGGCGTGCTCGATGCTCACGACACCGCGCCCCGCCACCATGCCGGCATACACCACCGTGCCCGACCCGGCGGCGCGGACCATCTGACCAGGCATGCCGCCGAGGTCCACGCCGCGGTGCCCAGACAACCAACGCTCTGGCGGCGGATCGAACGGGCGCAGCACATCGGGACGCGGCAGCAGTGGCCAATCCCAGCTCGGGTTCGGTTGAGAGGCGACAATCCGACTGGCGGTGGCCTCCGCCGGGCCGGCTCGGCCGGCGAGAGTCACCGCGAGTGCCGAGAGCAGGACCAGCGCCGCGACCGAGAGCAGGACCCGCGCGGCGACGGTGGACGCCATCGCGCCAAGGGGCCGCACGGCGCCACCGAGCCGCATGACTCCGCCACCGAGCCGCATGGCTCCGCCACCGAGCCGCATGGCTCCCACGGCGCCGCCAAGGGAATGTGTTCGCGCCCGGGCGGCACGGGACTGTCTTCGCACCCGGGCGGTCGAGTAATGCATGCAGACACCATCGCGGAAGGGCACGAACGTTTCATCAGCTCTCACGAGAGCTGTGGACAACGAGAAGACCTGTGGATAGGCCGCGCGCCGTGCCCAGGCCTGATATGGGCCTAGACGCCGAGCACACTCTGGCGGGCCTGATCGCTGTCGCGAAGCCAGTCCGACGGTCCGCTCGCCACGACCCGGCCCTCGGCGAGGAGGTAGCCGCGCGTAGAGAGTTCCAGTGCCCGTTCAACCTCCTGCTCTACCAGCAGTACGCTTACGCCCTGCTCGTTGATGGTCCTGAGCGCCTCGAAGACCTCGTCGATCACCACCGGAGCGAGGCCGAGAGATGGCTCGTCGAGCAACAGCAGCTTGGGCTTGGCCATGAGCGCTCGGCCGATGGCGAGCATCTGCTGCTCGCCCCCGCTGAGGCTGCCGGCCCGCTGCTGCAAGCGCTGCTCGAGCACGGGGAACAGTTCGTACACTCGCAGCAGTGTCTGCCGGTACTCTGCGCGAGCCTCCTTGCGATAGGCGCCGAGGCACAGGTTGTCGTAGACCGACATCTCCGGGAATACGCGCCGCCCTTCGGGCACGGTCGCGACGCCCTGACTGCAGACGCGGTGCGCCGGCATCTTGGTCAGGTTGACGCCGGCGAGCGTGATAGTGCCGCGGCGGGCGGGGTGCAGGCCCGCGATCACGTTGACCAATGTGGACTTCCCGGCGCCATTCGGTCCGATGACGCTCACCGTCTCGCCGGGACCGACCGACAGGTCGATCCCCCACAGCGCCTGTGCATCGCCGTAGTAGGCGTCGAGTCCTGTGATCTCAAGCATGAGCGCGCTTCCCTAGGTAGGCGCGGACGACAGCGGGATCGGCGAGCACCTCGTCGGGATCGCCCTCGGCCAGGCACGTGCCACGATCGAGTACGACGATGCGAGTCGCGAGCTGCTTCACGACCCGGAGCAGATGCTCCACCAGCACGATCGCGACACCGGACGCGTGGACCCGCCGGACGACCGCGACCGCATTGTCGATCTCCGCCGGGGTCAAGCCGGCCAGCGCCTCGTCGAGCAGCAGCACTCGAGGATCGGCGGCGAGGGCGCGCGCCATCTCCAGTAGCTGGCGCTGATGCAGGTTCAGGGCGGACGGATAGCTGTCGGCGTACTCGCCGAGCCCCACCACGTCCAACGGCCCCTCTGCCAGCTCCCGCGCGGCACTCAGCGAGCGCGGCGATCGGCCAAACATGACCGCCATCGCCACGTTGTCCCGCACCGTCATCGAGGCGAACGGCCGGGGAATCTGGTACGTGCGCGCCACGCCAACATGCGCCACCCGGTGTGGGGCCAACTGCGTGAGGTCATGGCCGCCGACGCGGATGGTCCCCCGGGTCGGCCGCAGCGAACCGGCCATCAGGCTGATCAGCGTGGTCTTGCCAGACCCGTTGGGCCCGACCAGGCCGACGATCTCGCCCTCACGAATCGTGAGGTTGACACCGTCCAGTGCGCGTACGCCGCCGAAGTACCGGGCCACCTCGTGGCACTCAATGAGTGGCTCGCCAAGCACCACCGGCCGGACGGACGAAGCCCTATCCGAGGACGCGTCAGCCGTGTCCGGCGGCGCCGCAGCAGCGGCCACCAGCTCGGTTTCGTTCGCTGCCGAGGGCGCGGGGCCATCCGTCCTAGGCTCGGCCCCCGCCGCGGGGCCCATGACGACAGGGGACTCGTCCGCCGGAACCCTGTCCGCTGAGAGCCCGTCCGCTGAGAGCCCGTCCGCTGAAGGCCCGTTCACCGGGGCCCCGCCCACTGAGGCCACAGCGGCCGTACGCCGCCGGTAGTGCGGCCACATGGCCACCAGGGCTGCCGCGAGGATGCCGGCGAGCAACGCGTCGAGCAGTCCGGTACCAGGCACGAGCAACCAGCCCAGGCCGACCGCCACGGCCGCGATCAGCGCCGCCACCGGGCGGTTGCGTAGGCGGGCGTACAACCCATCCGGCGCCACCACCACGAGCGCGGCCAGCACGGCACCGAGGACGATGAGCTGCCACTGACGCAGGCCTGAGACGGTGAGCCGGTCCTGCAGTAGCACCACGATCACCACGCCGAGGACCGGCCCCAACCAGTGCGTCCGTCCACCGAGGACGCTCATGACGATGACGAACAGCGGAATCGTCAGGTGGAAGACGCTCTCGACCGTGACAAAGCCGATCTGGAGCGCGAAGATGCTCCCGCCCACGGCGCCGATGACCGCGCTGGCCAACAACGCGAGCAGCTTGTAGCGGAAGGTCGCCACACCCAGTCCCTCGGCGACCTCCTCACCGTCCCGGATGGCCGAGAGTGCCCAGCCGAAGCGAGAATGCTGTATCCAGAACGCCACGGCGACGGCCGACCCGGCGACGAGAAGGTTGAGCAGGTAGAGGTAGTCCTGAAACAGCCCGACGCCGGAGGGGAAGTCCGGCACGGTGACGATGATCCCCTGTCCACCGTCGATCGACTGGTTGATCCGGGCGAGCGCGGCAAGGATGAACGGCACCGCGAGCGTGAGCAGCGCGAAGATCTCCCCGCGCAGCGCCCGCAGCCGGAACGCGAGCGCGCCGATCGCGAGCGCCAGCAGCGCGCTGAGCACGGCCGCCAGCAGGATGGTCAGGTAGAAGTTCAGCCCGTGCCGGCCAAAGAGGACGGCTGTCGTGTAGGCACCGATGCCGACGTACGCGGCCTGACCGAAGCTGAAGTAGCCGGTGAAGCCGGAGAGGATGTTCCAGCTCGTTGCCTGGGTGATCCAGAAGAGCATGGTGGTGAGCAGCACCAGGTATTCGAGCGGGAAGCCCAGCGTGACGCGGTAGAGCGACAGCACCGCCATTCCGGCGATCACGAGGGGGAATGCGATCAGAGCACGCCGCCTCGCCACACGGGCCAAACCGCGCCCCATCGCGCCGGCTCGGTCGCGGTCCATCACGCCGGCTATACCGCGAGTCATCGCGCCGGCTCCACCGCGGGCCATCCCGCGCGACCCTTCGCGAGTCATCGCGCCGTCCCCACTGCGAAGAGCCCCTGCGGCCTCAGCAGCAAGGCGAGCACGATCGCCGAGAAGAGCACAAACGGTGCCGCCGCCGGCGACAGCACCACCGACACCACCCCGGAGAGCATCCCGACGAAGAGCCCTGCGGTGTAGGTGCCGATCAAATGCCCGACGCCGCCGAGAATCACCACGGCGAAGACCGTCCCGAACCACTCGAAGGCGGTCGCGGGCGTGAGGGCGCTACCAAGCGAGAACAGCATGCCAGCGATGGCGGCCGAGCCGCCGCTCGCGGCGGCGAGCAGCACGCCGATGCGCCGGTGGTCAACCCCGAAGGCCGACGCGACGGCTCGGTCCTCGGCGTACGCCCGCAGGGCTCGACCGAGGAAGGTTCGGGTCAACACGAGGTGTCCACTGAGGATCACCGCACTGGCGAGACCGAATGCCAGCAGCGTCGGCAGCGGGAACGCTAGCCGCCCGAGGTGCAGCGCCTCCGTGGCGTAGGGATTCACCTCGGCGGTCATTCGCTGGAAGTCGGCGCTCCAGATGTTGCTGATCGCCTGCACCACGATGATGAGCAGCCCGAACGTGAGCAGGAGCGAGTTGAGCTCGGTTATCCCCAGGCGGTCGAAGACCCATTGCAGCGCCGCGCCGAGCACGGCCAGGGCCGGTACGGTAACCGCGAGGGTGAGCAACGGATCGATCCGCCACGTCGATGCGAGCTCAAATGTGAGGTACGCGCCGAGCAGCAGCAGCCCAAAGTGCGCCAGGTTGATGATCCTTAGTACGCCCCACGTCACCGAGACCCCCGCGGCCATCAGCGCGTAGAGGCCCCCCAGCAGCGCCCCGCTCAGCGCCGCCTGGATCGTGGTCATCGTGCACCTCCTCGAGCCGCGACCCGGCCACGGGACCGGCCCCGGCCGCAAGGGGATCGGCCGGGGCCGGTCGGTGGCTTACGCAGCCGGGCCGCGAAGCGGCGCCGCCGCGCGGTCCGGTGGCCACACCGCAACCCAGTCTCCATCCTGGATCTGCTTGAGGATCTGGGTCGTAGGCCAGAAGTTGTTCTGCGCCGGGTCGAACGTGAGGTGGCCGGAGAACGTGGTGTCGGCGCCGTTGGCGTGCAGCCAGTCGCACATCGCCCGGTGGTCCAGGTTGCCGGCGCCGGTTACGGCGGCGACCAGGATCTCCCACGCGTTCCAGGACGCGGCCGCCTGCGTCTCGAAGACGGTGTACGACAGTTGGGCGGCCTCAGCTCTGGCCTGGAAGTCGTTCACGATCTCGGTCGCGGTGGGTCCGAGCCGTTCCAGCAGGGCTGGATTTGGCTCGAAGATGCTGACCGAGAGCAGGCCTTCCGCGGCCTCGCCAAGGCCAAGCGGCGGACCGGGTGCCGGGAAGAGACTGAACATCAGCGGCGGCTTGTAGTTCAGCTGTGACATGGCCTGCAGGAGGTTGACTGGGTCGAGGCCGAGTCCGTTGTTGATGACGAGGTCAGGGTTGGCGTCGCGGACCTGCGCGGCGATCGGTGCCCAGTCCGTCGTGTTGGGCGGGTACTGGACCTCGAGCACCTTCTCCAACCCGCGCGACTCGACGATGCTGACCGTTCCGACCCGGTTGCCCTCAGATCCGTACGAGACGAAGTCTGTCGATCCGTTCTGGTTGGTCACGATCGCTATGCGCTGGGGCGGTGTGGGCAGGGACGCTACCGCGTCGAGCAACTGGTTGGGCACGAACTCGTTTGGCGCGAAGTCGATCGACCATGCCGGGAACTGGCATTCGTAGGTCATCAATGGCGCCAGGACCGACGTGTGCTGGGGCAGCACGTAGCCGTGCCGCTCGGCGACCGCCATCGCGGAGAGGATGTTCGGCGTCGCGTACGGCCCCATGATGAGGTCGACCCGGTCTTGGGTTATGAGTTGCTCGTACAGCGTCGCGACCCTTGCCTGGTCGGACTCGTCATCGCGGAGGACCCATTCGACCGGACGCCCGAGCAGGCCGCCGGCTGCGTTCAGCCGCTCGATAAAGGCCTCGCCAGCAATCTTGTGAATCGCACCGGTGGCCGCGAAGGCACCGCTGAGGGACAGCGTCGAACCCACGCGGATCGGCTCGCCAGTCGCTCCGGGGGTGCCTGAGTCATCAGATTTGCTCTCGCAGGCCGCGGCCGGGACCAGCAGGATCATCGCACTGGCCAGCGCGACCAGGCGACGGATTGTGTTGCCGCGCATGGTCAGCCCACCCTTCTCGGGTCACGCTCGCAGGTCGGCCACCAATGGTGGGCGGTTCCATCCTCGGTGGCATTGATGGTCGTAGTCGTGATTTGTCCATTGTGGAAGGCCACTGCGCTTCCGTAGGCGTGTCGCGTCGCCACGTCTCGCCGTTGCGCCGTACTCATCGCTCGACACCGCCTTCGTACGGGTCATCTCTGATTGCGGCGTGTGTTCGGCACCGCGGCCCCGGGGGGCCGGTTGTTCCAGCTGATACAGCAGCTAATGGCGGGAGTGTAAGCTCTAAATTCACGCGTGTGCAATAGCACTGTGCGCTAGGGTCTCCAGCCAGGCGAGAACGCCGCACTCTGGCAACCTTTTTCATGGGTGATGTTCAGTAACAGTTAAAGGCGGCTCTTGACGAACAGAGCCCCGCAATGTCACCGAGCGGCGGCCCGCGACGGTAGCCTGGAGGTACGACGCCGACCAAAGGGAGGCGGCCGTGCCCGTGACGTTCGTGGATCGTGTCGACGCCGGCCGGCAGCTATCGACCCGCGTCGAGCATCTCCGTGGGTCTGATGTGGTCGTTCTCGGGCTGCCCCGGGGCGGGGTCACAGTGGCGTACGAGGTCGCTCGCGCACTCAATGCGCCGCTCGATGTGATCGTGGTGCGCAAGCTCGGCGTCCCTGAGCAACCGGAGCTCGGCATGGGGGCGATCGGTGAGGACGGCGTTCGCGTCATCAACCCCGACGTGGTGCGAATTGCGCGCGTGAGTCCGGAAGAGATCGACGAGGTGCAGCGCCGAGAGCAGGTCGTGCTGGATCGCCGGGCGAAGGCGCTGCGGGCGGACGCGCCACCGGTGCCGCTCGAAGGGCGTATCGCCCTCGTCGTCGACGACGGGATAGCGACGGGCTCGACCGCTCGGGCCGCCTGCCAGATCGCCCGGGCGAGGGGTGCGCGACGCGTGGTGCTGGCGGCCCCCGTCGCGGCTCCCGACACGATCGCTGCCCTACGCGCCGACGCCGATGAGGTGATCTGCGTTCTCACGCCGACCTGGCTTTCGTCGATCGGCCAGTGGTACGACGACTTCTCCCCCACCACCGACGATGAGGTGCGGCAACTCCTGGCTCGGGCACGGGCGGAGTGGTCGGCTGTGTCCACACCGCCGGGCGCTCAACCCGCCCCGGGTGGGATCGAAGGCCCAGCCGGTGCCGAAGCCTCAGACACGATCGACGACGAGGTGACTGTGGACGCCGGACCGGTACGGCTGCCGGGCCATCTGACCGTGCCGGCCGGCGCCCGGGGGGTCGTCGTCTTCGTCCACGGCAGCGGCAGCGGCCGCCACAGCCCGCGCAATCGGTTCGTCGCGAGCGAACTGAACCGGGCAGGACTCGGCACTCTCCTGTTCGACCTACTCACCCCGGATGAGGAGCTCGACCGGGCGAACGTGTTCAACATCGAACTCCTCGCCCGGCGGCTGACCGCTGCGACAGCCTGGTTGCGGAGGCAACCAGGGCTTGCGGAGGCGAGCATCGGTTGGTTCGGCGCGAGCACGGGAGCCGGTGCCGCGCTCTGGGCCGCGGCGGAGCCGGACGCCCCCGTCTCGGCGATCGTCTCTCGAGGAGGCCGACCCGACCTCGCCGGACCGCGTCTCGGCGCCGTCCGGGCGCCGACCCTGCTCGTGGTGGGGAGCCTGGACACCACGGTCCTCGACCTCAACCGCCAGGCGCAGGCACAGCTGCGCTGCCCCAATGAGCTGATTGTGATTCCCGGAGCGTCACATCTGTTTGAGGAGCCAGGCGCCTTGGAGGCCGCGGCACGCGCGGCTCGCGACTGGTTCCGCCACCATCTGCGCCCGCTCGCGCACGCCCGAGGGACGGGTCCGCGCCGCGGCTGACGCCCAGGTCGCTCGATGTCGGGCACGGTGCCGGGTTAGCTCGATGCCCAGGTTAGTAAGCGCGGCAAATGGGATAATCGTTACGAGTCGCAGCGGCGATAGCCGCTTCGGGAGGCCACCTCGGAGGGGGGTGCGTGGCCGTGGGTATCGCTCGCCGCCTCGCCCAGCTGTTCCACATCAAGGCGAACAAGGCGCTTGACCGCGCGGAGGATCCGCGAGAGGTCATGGATTACTCGTACCAGCGGCAACTTGAGATGTTGACGAAGGTACGCCGAGGTGTGGCGGACGTGGCGACGAGCCGCAAGCGCCTCGAGCTCCAGCTTGGGCAGCTCCAGCAGTCCGCTGGGAAGCTCCAATCGCAGGCGGAGCAAGCGGTGGCGCTGGGGCGGGACGACATCGCCCGGGAGGCACTCGCCCGGCGCGGCGCGGTACAGGCTCAGATCGATGACATTGAGTCCCAGCGCCAGGCGCTGGTCGGTGAAGAGGAGAAGCTGAAGCTCGCCGCGCAGCGGCTGCAGGCGAAGGTGGAAGCCTTCCGCACCCGCAAGGAGACGGTGAAGGCCACCTACACCGCGGCCGAGGCCCAGACCAGGATCGGCGAGGCGGTCTCCGGAATCTCCGAGGAGATGGGCGATGTCGGCCTGGCGATGCAGCGGGCCGAAGACAAAGCGGCCCAGATGCAGGCCCGGGCGGGTGCGCTGGACGAGCTGCTCGCCTCGGGTGCGCTCGACGACGCGAGCCGGCCCGCTGGACGGGACGACCTGCAGCAGGCCCTCGAGGCCGCGCGGGGTGGTTCGGACGTTGACCGGGAGCTTGCCGTGCTCAAGGCCCAGGTGGTCACCGGATCGGCTCCGGCCGCACTGGGGCAGGGCGAGGCAACGCGCGACCGAGGAGAGAGCCAATGATCATCCGGGTGCTCAACGACCACCAGTACGACGTACCGGACACCGAGCTAGACCGCCTCAACCGCCTTGACGATGTGCTCCAGTCGGCGGTTGACCACGCTGACCAAGCCGCCTTCGACCGGGCGCTCGCCGACCTGCTGGCCGCGGTGCGCGGCATCGGTTCGCCGGTGCCGGACGACACGATCGTCACCTCCGACCTGGTCCTCCCCGGGGACGGGTCGAGCCTGGAAGAGGTGAGTGCGCTTCTCGGTGACGAAGGATTGATCCCAGGCTGAGCCGCGGCCATGCGAACCCGGTTCCAGCCCGACCGGCAGCTCACCACGCGGATGGTGGTGACGATGCTGCTGCTTGGCCTGGTGTACGTCGCGTTCATCGCCGTACTCATCGCCCTGCTCGACTCGCTCTTTGCCGTGGTCGTGATCGCGGCGGCCCTGCTGTTCGCGCAGTACTTCTTCTCCGACCGGATCGCTCTCCTGGCGATGGGCGCGCAGGAGGTCAGTCCTCAGGAAGCGCCACGGCTGCACGCCATCGTGGATCGGCTCTGCGCGACCGCCGACATGCCAAAGCCCAGGGTCGCGATCGCGCAATCCGAGATGCCGAATGCCTTCGCCACGGGCCGCAACCAGAAGCGTGCCGTCGTGTGTGCGACCACCGGAATCATGGATCGGTTGGACAACGCCGAACTGGAAGGGGTCCTCGCGCACGAGCTGTCCCACATCGCCCACCGCGATGTCGCCGTCATGACGATCGCGTCGTTCCTCGGTGTTCTGGCCGGACTCATCACGCGGTTCGCGTTCTATTCGGGCATGTTCGGCGGGCGCCGCCGCCAGCAGGGCGACCAAGCGGCGTTGGTGCTGGCGCTCGTGCTGCTCGTCTCCGCTGTGGTGTACGTCATCAGCTACCTGCTCATCCGCGCACTGTCGCGATACCGGGAACTGGCCGCGGACCGCGCGGGAGCACACCTGACCGGCCGCCCGTCCGCCCTCGCGTCGGCACTGTCCAAGGTGACCGGTGAGATCTCCGCGATCCCTACCCGCGACCTGCGTACGGCCCAAGCGTTCAACGCCTTCTTCTTCGCTCCTGCGTTCGGCTCCCGCCCAACGCTCGCCACCCTGCTCTCCACCCACCCGAGCCTGCAGCAGCGACTCGAGCAGCTCGCCCGAATCAGCGCCGAGATCGGAGGATGATGGGGTTCCTCGATGCCATCCTGGGCCGGTCAAAGCCGGCCAAGCCGAACCTCGATGTGCTCTTCGCGGTACCGGCGGCGAGCCTGACCCTGCAGGCCGGGCTGGGCCTGGAACCCACCGGCGCCGGGGCCGTATGCTTCACCTCCGCCGAGGGGCAGTCTGCCGAGCAGGCGCGGACCGAGGCGCTCGCCCTGCTCTCCCCCGGGTCGGCTCAGCACGCTGAGTCCACAAGGGATGAGTACGGCTACACCTGGATCACGCTGCGGCGACCCGACGCCGACCTCGCCACGCTCGTCACCGACCTGCACGCCGTGAACTCGACGCTCGCCGAGGCTGGGTACGGGCCGACTCTACTGTGTACGGTCATCGCCTTCGCCGGCACAATCGGAGGGCATGAGCGGCGGGTGGCTCTGGTATACCTGTTCAAACGTGGCACCTTCTACCCGTTCGTACCCACCGGCGGACGGAGCCGGGACAACCAGCTGGAGCTGCAGATCCGCGACCGGCTCGCCGGTGAGCTGCCGATCGAAGGCGAGCTCAGCCGGTGGTTTCCGATCTGGGATGCGCCCGTGCCGTAACCGAGAACTGTCATGATCACGTTGACTGCGGACGGCCCGGCCCGGTGGCGCATCGAGCCGACCGGGCAGATGCGAGTGCCCGGCGTGGTCTTCGCCACGGAGCCGCTGCTCCCCGAGGAGGATCAGACACTGGTCCAGGTCGCGAACGTGGCGACCCTGCCGGGCATCGTGGAGGCCTCGTACGCGATGCCGGATCTGCACTGGGGGTACGGGTTTCCGATCGGCGGCGTCGCCGCCACGGACCCGGCCGAGGGTGGCGTGGTGTCGCCGGGCGGTGTCGGCTTTGACATCTCCTGTGGCGTGCGCCTGCTTGCCGCTTCGGTTACCCGGGCGGAGGCCGGGCCGCGGCTCGACCGGCTGATGGACCTCCTAGGCGCCGGAATTCCGCGCGGCATGGGCCGCGGAGGTGTGCACGCTCCGATCGGGATCCCGGAGCTCGAGCGCTTCCTCCTCGGCGGCGCCCGCGAGGCGGTGGAGCGCGGCTTCGGTACACCGGAGGACCTGACCCTGTGCGAGGACAGCGGTGCCGTGCCGGACGCCGACCCCGCCGGTGTCAGCGCCCGAGCCATGGAGCGAGGCCGGGTGCAGTTGGGCAGCCTCGGCTCCGGCAACCACTTCCTCGAGGTGCAGGCCGTGGACACGGTCTACAACCAGCGGGTCGCCGACGCACTCGGCCTGCTGCCGGACCGGCTCACGGTGATGATCCACTCTGGATCGCGCGGCCTTGGCCACCAGATCTGCACCGACCACGTGCGGTCGATGCTCGGCGCGATGGACAAGTACGGCATCAAGGTGCCGGACCCGCAGCTGGCGTGCGCACCGGTGGAGTCCCCCGAGGGCCGGTCGTACCTCGGCGCGATGGCGGCCGCCGCCAACTACGGCCGCGCGAACCGGCAGATGATGGCGCACGGGACCCGGGAGGCGTTCGCGGCGGCCGGGCTGGGCGAGCTGCGCCCGGTGTACGACGTCTCGCACAACCTGGCCAAGATGGAATCGCATCTGGTCGATGGCCAGCCACGCCGGCTCTGCGTGCACCGCAAGGGCGCCACCCGAGCCTTCCCACCGGGACATCCCGAGCTGCCGGAGCCGCTTCGTGAGGTGGGGCAGCCGGTCCTCGTGCCGGGCTCGATGGGTACCGCGTCGTACGTCCTCGTCGGGCTACCCCAAGGGGTCGCGTTCCACTCGGCGTGCCACGGTGCTGGCCGGGTTCTGTCGCGGAATGCGGCCGCTCGGCAGGCCCGGGCGGGCGAGCTACGCCGCGAGCTCGCGGCCGCTGGGGTACGGGTCCGCGCGAGCTCCGGCCGCGGGCTCGTCGAGGAAGCACCGGCGGCGTACAAGGACGTGGACGAGGTGGTGTTGGCGTGCCGCCTCGCTGGCCTGGCCGAGCCTGTGGTGCGGTTGGTGCCGGTCGGTGTGGTCAAGGGATGAGTCGGCGTGGCGAAAGGCTGAGTCGGCTAGGGCTGAGCGAAGGCGTTGAGCCGCGGCTCAGACGTCGACGACCACCTGAGCCTGCCACCGATCCTCGACGCGGGTGAGGCGCAGCTCGTGCCGGGTGACCGCCTTCGGCACGGGGCCCACCGCCGCCACCTCCGAGCGGGGGACCACACCGAACTCGCCAACGAGCCCGCCGTTCTCGGTGGAGGCCAGGGCTACCTGTGCCGGGACGACGTCCTCGGTGTCCAGGAGGAAGATCACCTCGTCGAGTACGTCGACGAGCAGCTCCGTCTCCGGGGCGGGATCACAGGCGAAGGGGATCAGGCGCTGCGGCCGCGCCCGCCGTACATCGGCGAAGATTGCCACGAGCCCTCGTACGGCCTCGGCGATGCACTCCGCCATCGTCGGCGCCCACGCCGCCACCATCACGTCGGCCGTGTGCGGCAGCAGCCGGTAGCCCGACTTGCCACCGGCGCGATTGGACGGTTGATCGCTCATCCGTCCACAGTCTAGTTACCGCCCCACTCACGACGTCCCTTTCATCGCGCCGATCATGAACCGCAGGTCATGATCAAGCCCGAGAGAGCGCTCCATCCTCATGGTCACCGCGATCTTGCACACAAATCTCCGACCGAACCTTCAGCGAGACTGCAGGTTCGGTCGGAGATGCAGGTTCGGTCGGAAATGGGAGCGGGGAGTGCGCCAATAACGCCTAGAAGCCGCCCTCAGTCGGTAGCGAGATGTCTGGCTTCTCCAGCTCCTCGACGTTCACGTCCTTGAACGTCATGACCCGTACATTCTTGACAAATCGCGCTGGGCGGTACATATCCCACACCCACGCGTCGTGCATCTCGACCTCGAAGTAGACCTCGCCGTCGACGTTGCGCACGTGCAGGTCGACCTGGTTCGCGAGGTAGAAGCGGCGCTCAGTCTCGACCACGTAGGAGAACTGCCGGACGATGTCGCGGTACTCCCGGTAGAGCTGCAGCTCCATCTCGGTCTCGTACTTTTCGAGATCTTCGGTGCTCATCCCGTACCGCCCTCCTCGATCGCCGCGTCCGCCTCAGCCACAGAGAGCATGTCCCCCGAGCGGGCAACGGCTGCCACGCTGACGGTACCGCGCCGACGCCCGCGCGCCGAACCGACCACCACTTCTGGCGCGGCCGCCGCCACATTCGCGTACGAGTATCGGTGTTCTACGCACGGACCGTGAAGATTTAATGCCTCCGCGTGATCATCTGTCACGTATCCCTTGTGTTCGGCGAAACCGTACCCCGGATACTTTTCGTCGAGTTCCACCATGATCCGATCCCGGGTGACCTTGGCTAGCACGCTCGCCGCCGCCACGCACGCGGCGACTTGATCGCCTTTCCAGACGGCGAGTCCGGGCACGCCGAGACCGTCCACGCGGAAGCCGTCGGTCAACACGTACTCCGGTTCAGGGTTCAACGCTGCCAGGGCGCGGCGCATGCCGGCGACGTTGCACACATGCAGGCCGCAGATGTCGACCTCTTCGGCCGGGATGACAACGATGGAGTACGCCAGCGCCCGCGCCACCACCTCCTCGTAGACCTTCTCCCGCGCCAGCGGGGTCAGCAACTTGGAGTCGGCGAGCCCGGGCACCTCCCCGCGCCGGGTCGGCGGCAAGATCACCGCTGCCACAACCAGGGGGCCGGCGCAGGCCCCACGGCCCGCCTCGTCCGCTCCGGCCACACGGGCGAAGCCGCGCCGCTGCAGGGCGCGCTCGAGCGCGAACATGCCACCCTC
>Ga0079224_100005838_pt1 | contig 16221 bp, 9 predicted proteins | sample Stecom2015_FD_80414 | JGI IMG/M metagenome (GOLD analysis project Ga0079224, IMG submission 80414) | Agricultural soil microbial communities from Utah to study Nitrogen management - Steer compost 2015 | ecosystem: Environmental > Terrestrial > Soil > Agricultural land | place: USA: Utah...
ACAAAAAAAACTTGCTAAAACGATTTTTGTTTGTACCCTAGCCATCGCAAACCAAGTACTGTTAAAACAAGTCACTAGCTAACGTGCCAACACCGTGAATAATTAACTTATTAAAATAAAACCAAGAAAATTATGAGAACCATATTTACTTTCATCACCTAAGATTTCCGTAGCGTAGCGCGTGTACGAGCTTCATTCGCTTCCGTATTTTCATATTGATTTCCGTGTCTGTTTGGCGGCTTAAATAGGCCTGTTGCCGAGGTTACGTATGTAAACTTTTCGCAATGTGCGTGCTATGCATGCCGACCATTTCAAAATAATCTTACGAGATACATATCTGAAAAAACCAATATATATATGCATAATATAAGAATCTTAGTTTGCTGTATACTGATGTCCATACATGCAGTGTCCGCAGGTTCTACTTTCCGAGCTGGCGTGTTCCATCGAACAGCGCAAGATAGCCTAAGGGAAGTCACCCGACAGCAAGATAGCCTCGCGGTGGATTCAGTTAAGATGGACTTGCTCCCATATGGGAAAGACTCCTTGTTGAACAATCAGGACGTACGCACCGTGGCACTTAAAGCGGACGACATCGCTCGTTTCCCCGCAGCTTCGCTTCAACAGTACATGAAAGATCAAGCTCCTGGTCTGTATATTCAGGAAAACTCGGGCGAGCCGGGTAAGGTACAGCCCATGTATATGCGAGGGATACCAATGCCTATCCTCACTCAAAAGGAAATCTATCAGTCACAACCGTTGGTCGTAATTGATGGGATTCCTTTGATTGGAGAGCACCCCTTTGCATTTGATATTCAGCAATACCAGTTTGACCGCATAGGAACGGCCACTAATCTGCTGACGAACATCGATATGAACAACATCGAGTCCATTCAAGTGCTTAAAGATGTGGGCAGTACTGCTATTTACGGGCCCATGGGAGCCAACGGTGTGATCGCCATCACCACTAAGCAACCCGACGCCGAACGCCGCATCAGTTTCAACTCTTATGTTGGCTTGGCTCAACGCCCCCTGGTAACCACCATCAACGGAGATTATGAAAATGCATTCCGCCAACAGTTTTACGACCGCTACACAGCTATCGGACGGTATTCAGCAGACGATGCATACCCGTTATACCTGAGTGACTCGCTGAATGCCGCCTATTATGGCCCGTCTAATTGGACCGATAGCTATTACCGCAACGGCTTGATCTACTCAGCAGATGCTGATATTTCCGGCGGCGGCGAACGAGCAAATTTCCGGTTCGCCGTGGGCCACATGCAGAACCAAGGAATAGCCGACCAAACCGGCCTGAAACGTTACAGCGCGCTATTCAACATCAATATGAAGCCTGTAGAGTGGCTGCTTTTTTCTGCTATGATCAACGGTAATCGGATATTACGCGACCGCAACCGTTCGTTGCGCGACCGATTTGCCACCATGTCGTATATTCCCGACTTATCTTCACCACTATCGCCTAACAACCAGATTTACAACCAATATCTCAATCAGTTCGACAACAGTTTCGACAACAACGCAACGAATATCGTTGAAGGACATGCCAAGTTGGTTTTTGATTTCAACAGATTGAACATCACCTCCCGTTTGGCGGTGGATTACAACGAAGGTAACCGAGACCTCTTTTACCCCCGTACGTTGATGGAAGAAAATAGTTTTGCTTCCAATTACTATGGCTATAACCAGCGGCTTATTTTCGACAACCACTTATCTTACGACGTCCTCACCAGCAATCGCCATAACCTCTTTATCGAAGCAGGGAATGTGCTCCAGTGGGATGCGTTCAAATACAATTACGCGTACGCTTACAAAGGTATTAATGACTTCATTAAAATCAACTTGCTGGAGTCAGATCCCGATAAGCCCGACTATCTCAACCCGCTTGCTTTCCCCCGCGAACTGGTTTTCAAGTTCCTGGACTATACCAATCAAAATTTGATTTCATTCTATGGCCGAGGCACCTATCGTTTTGACAACCGGTATATGGTATCGCTCTTGTTGCGATCAGACGGCTCATCCAATGCACAGCCTACGAACCGATGGCTAGTCACACCTACTTTGGCATTCGATTGGAACATCAAAAACGACCTGTTGGCCGACAACCCTTCATTCACTACGTTTAACCTTCGTGCCAGCGCGGGACGACTGGGTCGACTCAATGTATTCGACAATTTCTCCCAAGGTCCCACTTACTCCACCTTTGTAGGATACACAGGCAATGTGATTACACCCGGCTACAATGGTTTCGGTGTACTCAACCGACCTTATGATTTCGGCTGGTCGGGTTATGGTATTCCTTGGGCATATACCGACCAACTAACTGTCGGACTCGAGATTGGCCTCGCCAATGAACGCTTCCGCATCAATCTCGATTGGTATACCAAATATGACCGTAACCAACTCATCGGTATACCTTCCTATGCCGAGTTCGGTTACCGGCAATCTTACAGCGCTGGTATGGACGTAAACAACACGGGAGTGGAACTGTTATTGGACCTTGATGCGGTGAAAAAAGATAATTTCACTTGGACACCATCGCTAAACCTCAATTACAACACCAATCGGCTGGTTAGCTTGCCTGGGGGGCTTGACGAAATCGTCATCAACAACCGGCTTTTCCGCGTCGGCGAACGCATCGACCGTTTTTGGATACTTCAAAACGAAGGCATCTACCTGAGCGACGAGGAGGTCCCTGTCGTAGACGGTAACCCCATGAATTACAATAGCATCCCCCTGCGCGCAGGCGACCCACGTTGGGTGGACGTAAACGGTGATAACACCATCAATGATTCCGACCGCCAGTTGAAGGGCACGATCCTTCCGAAAGTCGTCGGTGGGTTTATGAACCAATTTACCTTTGGCGACTGGAGCTTGGACGCCCATTTTTACTTCAACATCGGGAGGCAAGTCTTGAACGCTGACATGGCCAACCGATTTGATTTTATTAACCGCGAAGGGGTTACAGAAATGAATTCGGTGAAAGAAATCACTTTTTGGGAGAAACGCGGCGACTACAGCCGTTATCCGTTATATAATCCGTGGAGTAACGTCATCCCCTACCGTAAAGAGCAGGATCTTTTCCTAGAAAACGCATCCTTCATCAAGTTGCGAACCGTTTCGTTGGGATATGATCTGACTGATTTGCTGAACAAAGGTTCGAAAGTAAGCCGCATGTACATCTATTGCACGGGCCATAACCTGTTTACACTTACCCCATATACCGGAAGGGATCCCGAATTGGCAGACTTCATGGGTTATGATACGGGCTATGGACTTCCGATACCGCGAACGTACACATTAGGGGTTAGAATGAATTTATAAGGGCCACTGGCCAATGAGAAAAAAACAAATGATGAATAAATCGATAAATAACCGATCCCAAACAAGTGCTATGAGGTTTCTCCTACCGTTCATGGTTTTGCTGACCGGTCTTGGCGGATGCGAAAAGATGCTGGATGTCGATTCGTCGCGGGTGGTGGGCGAAAAAAACATGTGGAATACCTTGGAAGATAGCCGGGCAGCTATCATGGGAACTTATGGACTGGTCAGGGCAGCTCTGGTAGATCATAACGCACATTGGTTGTACGGTGATGTCCGTGCTGGCGAATTTACTGCGCCCACCCGGCAGGATTTGCGAGCCATTATTTCGCAGGATCTTACCGCCTCGTATCCCAGCATCGAAGCGGTATCGAACTGGCGGCGTTGGTACGCGGTCATCAACTCGGCCAATATATTTCTCGAACGCATCCACGAAGTACGGGAAAAAGACCTCCGATATACAGAAAACAACATGGTGGTTGATATCGCACAAATTCGCTTCCTGCGCGCATTCGCCTATTTCTATATGGTGCGTATCTGGGGTGATGTGCCGCTCATCATCTCCTCTTACGACGGCCGTTTCGAAGACAAACCCCGCGAAAATCAAGCCAAGGTGTTGGCGTGGGCAGAGCAGGAAATGCTGGCCGCAGCCGCTGACCTCCCCTACGGCTACAGCGTAGGTGACGAACAGCAGCAGGGCGATTACTACAACGAAGCACGTACACGTTGGGACGGCGCATTGGCGCGCAAGCTTTCTGCTTATGCCGTCCTGTCCCATCTTGCCGCGTGGCAGGGCAACTACCCCGATGCGGCCATATACAGCAAATTTGTAATGGACAATTACCCTCGCGGTGGAAACGACTACATTTCGGCCGGTCACCTCACCGATGCCAATGGTTTTTTCTACGACAAGCGGCTTAACCAGCTCTTCGGTTTCGCTTTTGTGTGGGCGCACGTGGATGGTTCATTCACAGGTCACATCGAAGAGCTCACCCTGGCCGAACCTGTGGTGAATAAACGCATTCCCGACATTTACCTCCCCAAAGATTCCATCATCGCCATCTTCAATGAGGGCGGCGACGAACGTTTTAGCCTCGACACCCTGGGTACCCCGGTATCCGAAAGGTATTTCTCTAACTACAATGGTCGTTACCCGATCTTCAGCAAAATCAAATGCATCATGGGTGGTGTAAATGACCCTACCTTCCGGTTCTTCTCGAGTGCACTCGTATTCACGCGGCTTGAAGATATCACCTTGCTTCGTGCAGAGGCGCTGGCAGTGCTTGGCGAACGTCAGGGTGCGATCGAAATGCTCAATGCCATCCGTACCCGCCGGGGATTGGACCCATATAATGAGGATGTAAATGGTGATCTGCTCCAGGCGATTTTCCGCGAACGACAGCGGGAATTGATGGGCGAGGGCCACCGATGGTACGATCTGGTCCGTTACAACCGCATCCGGCCCAGCCACCCCGTCATAGCGCCTCTTATCGCCGATAATGGCCACATATGGCCAATCGCGCAGTCATTGCTATCGCAAAACAAAGAGCTGACTCAAAACGAATATTGGAAATAACGAATCCGACAACAACATGAAGCACATTCTCATAAAATACGGATATCCATTGCTGATCACATCGCTGATAGTTGCCTGCGCCAAAGACGGCGGGTATTACCAGCCCGAGAAAATCGATAAGCGTTTCGATGGCGACACATACACCTATCTGCAAAGTAAGCACGGTGTATACGACTCCTTATTGCATGTGATAGACCGTCTGGGGTTGGAGGAGACCCTGCGCGACAGTAACATCACCCTATTTGCGCTCACCAACGAAAGTTTCCAACTGGCCATCACAAACCTCAACAACATCCGTTACCTCGCCGACCGTCCATCAGAATACCTGGCTACCATCGATCAGGCGCATTTAGACACCATGCTTACACAATACATCATCCGCGGTAAATACCCTACGGACTCCATGCAGCTGCAGGATGGTGTTGAGCTACAAGGTATCCGCCACGGCTATCCCATGCACGCAAAATTGACCCGTACCACATCTTCCGGTTTCCGGGATGGTGGACCGGAAACCATCGATTTCAGCGACACGAAACGAAGCCAATTCCGTAGGAACTGGATTACAACCAACACCGGATCCATTAACATTGAAACAAATAATGCGTTCGTGCATGTCGTGAATAGCGATCATGTTTTCGGATTTGGGGATTTCATCAGCCGACTTACATTCATCCCACCACCGCCTAACCTTTTCCATCTAGTAGGCGGCGAGTGGTCTACTTCACGTGAAAACTCGGGGGGACCGAACCATATCGAGGCAGCACAATTCGCTTTCGACGGCAACCGCGAAACAAAGTTCTTGTTAGGTAGCTTTTCCGGCGCTTGGTTGCAGTTCAAGCTGAACGAACCGACTGTCGCTGGCGCCTATACCCTCACTTCCGCCAATGATTTTCCCGAACGTGACCCAATCGACTGGAACTTGGAGGGCTCGCACGATGGCGAAGAATGGGTTACCCTCGACTCAAGAGCTGGAGAGATATTCGAAGAGCGCTTCCAGATGAAAGTTTATCGTATTAATAACCGGGTAGCGTACCAATACTACCGGCTCAATATCCTCCGTAACCGAAGCGGAAACACCATGCAAATGGCCGATTGGTCGGTTAATGCGCCTGACCAGGCCGAAGATGATGAAGCGACGCAAGATTAAAATTAATGCTACAACTGCGAGATGTTATGACAAGCAATAGATTAATACGGAAAACGAAGGCTGGCCTCGGCCTACTGGCCCTAGGTCTCTTTCTACTGGGTTGTGAAAAACTGTATGACCTACCCGAAGAAAAGGAATATATCAGCGAGAACATCAACTACGGCAGTAAGATACTGGAGCCGATCCTTGGACGTACCAACCTCTTAGGGCAGTTCAATCCGGATGCCTCCACGATGCCGCTGAAGTTTGAAATCGTAAATGCCCGTTATGGTGACGGAAGACCGGTAACCGACCTCTTTGAGGTGAGGCCCACTTATGTATGGACTGCAGCCTACGATGGTCTCGAAATGTCGCTTGAAGAAATAGAGGCCAAGCGAAAACTGGAAGACCGACCGCTTTTCGAAGTACGCGAATCGGGCCAATTCATCCTTTGGGCGTCGGCTAACAACGACCTTATTGAACCGCGGCCGGAAGACACAACGCTGTTGGTGCAAGACACACGGTTTTTCGACCTAAAAGTAACCAACACCGGTGGAACGGTATACATTCCCGATTTCCAGTTCATTCCCTGGCGAGAGCGCCCTTATTTCCCATCCGACGACATCGACCCTTATACCGGGGATGTAGCCAGGGACCCTACTGACCCCGAAAATCCGAACAAGCGAAATTATATCCGCCCCCGGCTGGAGAACGTCATCGGCAACCAATCCAACCGGGCCCTCCAAAGCAATAACGACATTAAGGACGTCGTGGTATATATACGTCCTTTCGAAGGCGGGAACGGCCACAACCTGCGGTTTAAGTTCATGGGCCCCGGTCCTGACAGTAGTTTGATCAATCCGGAAGCATTCAACGAAACAAAGTGGAACACGCTGGTTCATGGTTTCAATGTCGTGAAAACCGACGAGTATGTTCAGTACGACGTGGCTTACCCCATTCCGCTGGTTAATCTCCAAACACCATACACCACCAGCGGAGGAGGAAGTGCACGCGTCGAATTCCAGTATTCGCGGAAAGGGTTCGGTGGCGAGCTAACTTATGCGAAGTTTGGGCTGGACTTCAATATCTACCAGGCCGGGGATTGGGAGATTGTGTTCCATTTTAGAAACGAATTACCAAAGTTTGAAGATGAATAAGATGAAGGCATTGTTGATCGTATTTGCAGCGGCGGCCTTATTAATCCAACGGCCTGCGCTAGCGCAAACAAACATTACGGTCACCGGAAACGTGATCGACGAAAACAGGCAACCCTTCCCCGGTGTAACCATTTTGACGGGCAGGCCCCTACGCGCGTTGACATCCACCGATGACAACGGGAATTTCCGGATATCGGTACCTGCTAATACCGTGCTGGTTTTCCGGATAGTAGGTTACCAGGAGCGGTCGCAAAACGTCGGTTCCGGGCGCACGGTGTTGCGCGTGCAGCTCGCCCCGATCGACAACCAACTGGACGAAGTAGTCATCCGCGGGTACCAGCCGCGGTCCAAAGAGCTCAGCACCGGATCGTCGTTCGGAATAGACGGCGACGACGTACAGGACATCCCGACGGCGAACATCGAGCAACTCCTGCAGGGGCGCGTACCAGGTATGAACACCCAAGTGAGCACCGGTGCTCCCGGCTTCCGTGGGTCTACCCAGATCCGTGGCCTTTCGACCGTGTCGATGACCGGGTCGGGCAACCAGTCTTTCCTGCAGCCCACCTCGCCGCTCTACGTCATCGACGGCATACCGATGGATGCCGACAGGGCCACCGAATACGGCTTCCAACAACAAGGGCCTGGTATCAGTCCGCTGTCACTTATCCCACAGGAAGACATTGCCAGCATCGAAATCCTGAAAGATGCCCAGGCTACCTCGCTCTACGGGTCGATGGCCGCTTACGGCGTAATCATCATTACCACGAAACGAGGCAATTCGCCTATACCGCGGGTGCGCTATACACACAACTCCTTTATACGTACCCCCCCGAAACTTCGTGAAACACTGGGCGGCAACTTGGAACGTCAGCTTAAGCTGCAGCAAATCTATGGAAATGCATTATCCGTAAACGATATCTGGCAGATTTCCGAAACACCGTTCCTTTCCGACAGCCTGAATGCCTATTGGAACAATTCGACCAATTGGCAGGATTACTATTATCGTACCCGGTATAACCAAAGCCACAACCTGCACATCGATGGGGGCGACCAATTGTTCAATTACAAGGCGAATCTCGGTTACTTTACCGATCAGGGTATCATCCGCAATACCGGCTTTACACGTTACAACGCCAACCTACGTATGGAATATCAACCCGAAGACCGGCGGTTCCAGATCATCGGGGCAGTGACCGGCCAATTGGGCCAGCAAAGCGTGGGAGACGGCATCGGTATGCTGCAAACTGGCGTGGCAAACAATGGGCTCTCGTCAACCCTGCTACCTCCCCCTTCTTTCTACCAAGCGGGAGGTAGCCACAGCTCCGTACTGGCAACGGACAATGATAATGCGACCCGCCTCATACGTGCCAACCTCGAAGGCAGCTACCAATTCATCGAAGGACTACGGGCAAGTACTAGCGTGAGCTATGAGTACGAGTCGAAAACAGAAGACACCTTCACTCCGGCCGTGGCGAACGACCAGTTCGCAGAAGTATATTCATACAACGGCCGCACCACGCAACTGTATAACCGAAACAGCCTCAGCTATGCCAAAGAGTTTACCGGTGGCCACAACATCTTCATTAACTTCTTCAACGAGTTCCGTATCGCGGGTAGGCAAAGCGCCGTAACCCGCAACGAACGGAGCCCCAACGACCAGCTGCAGGGACCCATTGGGTTCGATGGCTACTTCTCGCGGGGTGGTGGCCTGTTGAATGACTATACCGATGAACGCGCCGCTTCCTTCGCCTTGGCCGCTTCGTACGATTTCAATAAACGCTACGTGTTAGACCTCTCCTACCGGCTCGACGGTTCTTCAGCAAACGGATTTGAAAACCTGTACGCCCGCAACCCGGCCATCGGGCTCCGCTGGAATTTCGACAAGGAGCCGTTCCTGGAAGGATGGGATTGGCTCGACTACGGCGCAGTGAGGCTGAGCTGGGGGGTTAACATCATCCCTACGGGCACCCTGGAACGTATATATGGAAAGTTCAATATCACCGGCAACTACAACGGTCAACAAGGTATAGGCTTGGACTTCGACCAGATCCCCAACCCTGGATTACAACCCAAAACAAACACCCAATACAATGCAGGGCTCGATTTCTCCCTGTTTAACAGCCGTGTGGAAGTTATTTACGACACGTATCTAAAGAAAGTAGAAAACGAATTGTTCGAGCAATACCTGCCCAACACCACCGGTTTTAACAAGATATTCAGCAACGGTGCCGGCATTGCGAATTACGGGCACGAGTTGTTTGTCATGTTCCGACCGCTGCGCCTCGACAGCGACTTTAACCTCACGGTGTCGGTAAACGGGGCGTATAATAAGGATGTATTGCTCTCGCTGCCTAGCCACTATTCCGGCCAGTTCATCCGCTATGATTACGATGTAAACCAGTACAACCAGCACGTGATCCTCCGCGTGGGTGGGGCAACGTTGGCCAACTACCTGTTCGTCAACAAGGGGGTATACGCCACCGATGCTGACGTGCCCGTCGATCCGGTTACGGGACTTCGCTACCAAACCGCTGGCCAGTTCTTCCAAGCGGGCGACCCGATGATCCAGGATGCCAACAACGATTACTTCCTTAATGACCAAGATTACCAACGCACCGGAAACTCCCAACCCCTGTTTACCGGTGGTGCATCTATCATGCTTAATTACAAGAACTTCGGTTTCAACCTCAATGGTTCGTTCACCGGAAAGCGAACTATCCTCAACAACGCCTTAGCACAACGCCTCGGGCTGATGGGCGACCCGTTTGGCAACCGGGTCGTGGTGCCATTGGACGATATCGACCTGTGGCGACAACCCGGCGACCAGGCCACCTACCCGTATGTGTACGACTATAAGCGGTACGATGCCATACGGCCTGTGCGGTTTGATCAAACCCTATGGGCCGAAGACGGCACATACTTCAAGATCAACAGTATCGTCCTGTCCTATATGTTTGAGCGCGATCTTGTTCGCCAATGGGGACTGGACAACCTACGGGTCTATATCTCGGGGGAAAACCTGCATACCTTCTCGCGGTATACCGGTCCCAACCCCGAAAACGTCACCACCATGGGGCGCGATATTTCGGAAGGCTATCCGGTGCCCCGCACATACAACATCGGTTTAAACATTGGATTCTAAGCGCGATACGATTATGAGAACAGTTAAATGGATAACGATACTTACGCTGGCGGTAACCATCTCCTCCTGCAAGGAATTCCTTACAGTACAGCCGGTAGACCGGCTTACAGGTAATAACTTCTACCTCTCTAAAGATGATGTGGAGGCCAATGTCGCCAACATGTACAGCATGTTTTTCGATAAGATCAACGAAAGCTGGGTGATCGGTGCCATTGGGGAAACCCGGGCAGGTGAAGTCTTCGCGTCGCCGGGCGCCAACAGCTACAGTGCCCGGCGGGTGGTCGAATTCCTCGGCAACAACGACATGCTTTCCGTCATTTCGTCGGGAACGCCTTGGGATTGGTATAACTACATCAACGTAACGGATTGGAAACGGTACTATCAGGTAATCCAAACCGCTAACATCTTGATCAGCAAATTGGAAGAAGGGATACCCGGTCTAAGCGAAACAGATAAGGCCCGGTACATTGCCGAAGCAACCTTCATGCGCTGCTTCACCTATTTCTGGATGGTACGCCTTTACGGCGACGTGGTGTACTACACCGACCCGTACCATGCGGAGGAATTGGCCCGTGAGCCGATGGTATCGGTATTGAACAGTTGCCTGGAAGACCTGCGCCCGCATAAGGATGACCTCCCGTGGCAATTCCCCGACCCTGCACTGAAGGGTGCCCGAGCATCCCGCGGTGCCATCATCGCCCTGCTCATGCACATGAACATGTGGAATGCCGGTTTCGACCGCAACAAGCGCGACCAATACTACCAAGAGGTGGCGGCATTGGGTACGGAACTGATTGAACAGGGTCCCTATCGACTATACCCGCTTACCGAAGACGGCTGGTCAACAGTAATGAAAGGCCGTTCGGACGAGAGCCTGTTCGAGTTCTACCGGAGTATCAACTACCAAGATAACAATGCCGCGTTGTCGCCATTCGGCGACCACTTCCTGCGCTGGCCCTATAAATTCCCCCGATTCAACAATCAAATCAGCCATTGTTATTTCATCGATACGTACATGGCCAAGCTATACCCTGCCGGGCTGGCCGATAAGCGCGCCGATTTCTGGTTCGACGACATGCTGTCGAACAGCGGCCAATTTACCGCCGTCAAGTTCGGATTCAACGTGTATGCCTCAGGCAACGAAGACCGAAACCCTGACAATACGTTCATGATTTTCCGCTACGCCGACGCCATCCTGCTGCACGCTGAAGCACTGGCCCAGCTGTCGCGCGATACCGAGGCCATCGCTTCGCTTAACATGATCCGCAACCGGGCAGAAGCTACGCCTTATACCGGTACCGGCGGACAGGAGCTGCGGGATTTCATTTTTTGGGAACGTTGCCGTGAACTGTTTGGTGAAGGCCACCGGTATTTCGATCTTGTACGCACACAACGCATCATGAACCCCTCATTTGCGCGGAATCCGTTGAACTCAGACCAGTACAACCGACGGGCATGGACGTGGCCACTGAACCCATCCGCTCGGATAAACAATCCGAAAGTCGTCCTGAATGAATATTGGCTCAACTTCAGATAACATACCGATACACCGTGAAAAAGATATTCGAAATTATGGAGCACACAACAAAACGATACACCTGTTGGCAACTAGCCGTCCTTCCGCTGCTGGTTGGTCTAGCTTGCTTTTTCTCGTCGTGCGAGCGCGATGACTATTACATCGACGGCGGTCGGGCCAACCCGGTATTCGATGGCACAGTACTGGACTACCTCGATGCAACGGCCCAGCTCGATACCATCGGCCAACTGGTGCGGCTGGCCGGACTTGAAGAGAACTTCATCACTGACGAATTGACCTTTTTTTCGCCTAGCGATGTCAACATCAAAACGTTGATTGGCCGTGTCAATTACCAAGGTTCGGATCCGGGATGGCAGGGCAACGGTGCGAACCAACAATTATATAACCTTGGCCTAGACACCATCCAGACGCTGGCCGACGTCGACTCGGCGATCTGGCGTAAATACCTCGAACGGTACATGTTCCGTGGCAAGCACAAGCTAAGCGACTACCCTCAGATCGATTTCAGCGTACTCAATACGTTCGGAGGGGAAAATTACTACGCCTATAACAACACGGTAAGCAATATCGGGGTGGTATTCCACGATGCGGTCAATGACGAAGGCAAACCTACCGAATCCCGGTTGAAATACATGGGTTACCGGCAGCTGCACATCTCGTATATACCCAACGTATCCATTCCCGAATCTTGGAACACTGCACCGGTAGCTTCATCCGACATCCAGCCCAGCAACGGCGTGGTCCATGTATTGGACTTCACTGGTAGTAACTTTGGCTATACTGGGTTTGGATTCAATCAGCAGGAAGTCATCGACGACATCATTCAAAGCAAGCGATAAGACGTAAATGAAGACAATTATGCAATCAATAATAAAAACAATCGTTGCGTTTGGTACCATCGCATGGCTTTGCTGGTCGTGCAACAAAGAAAACCTGTTGCAGGAACCCTATGGGCCGGCTAAAGAACCTTTGGGAATTACCATGAATCGCAACCAAGCGCCCTCGCCGGCCTCCGGCTTGCCCGGCACGGAAGTGACCATCAAGGCCTCCGGCTTACTACCGTTTAGAGAGGAACTTATTTTCCGGTTTAACGGTGAAGTTGCACAAGTCACGGACGTGACTGAGACGGAAATCAAACTCATCGTGCCCGACTTTGCCAGTACCGGCGTAACCACCGTTTCGATAGGTGATGTTGTGGTGTTTGGTCCCCGTTTTTCAGTTACCGGAAAAATCAATCTCGACCCGACCTTCAATGCGCCCCGCGGCACCAACGGGGAGGTAGACCGCGTCATCAAAACCGAAGATGGCCGTATGTTGTTGGTGGGCAGTTTTACCGATTATGATAGCAAAGGGGTCATCCGCCCTATCAACCGCATCGCCCGTTCCTTCTCCGACGGTTCATACGACGCCAGCCTGCGCTCCGGCACCGGTGGGAATGGGTCGCTCATCGACATCGTTCCCTTCGGCAACGGCTACTTGCTTGGCGGGGCATTCAGCGGTTATTCGCAACGCACCACCGACATCAGTAACCTCACAAAGCTCAATGGGAATGGAACCATCGACACGATGGGCATCCATCCCTTCCGGCGTCCGGACCAGTCGGACACCATCAAATACTATCCCAGCTTCAATGGCGGCTTTGATGGCTATGTAGGCCGTATTTTCCCGCAGGGCAACGATAAGGTGGTCGTTGGGGGAGGCTTCCGCTACTACATCAACCGGCGATACGACCAACCGAACAAACTCGAAACACGCGACTCGGTGATTATGGATAGTGTGGAAGTGCGGCATTTGGCCCGACTACACGCCGACGGTACGCTAGATTCTACGTTCCGGTTTGATGAGGCCGCAGGCCGTTTCCGGCCTGGAGGCAACGGCAATGTGTTTACCATCAGGCACGACAGCGGCCCGCATGAAGGCAAATTCATGGTTTACGGTACTTTCAACCAATTCGACGGCGTCGCAGCTGGCCGGATATTGCGACTAAACGCCGACGGCACGGTGGACGGGACTTTTAACTCGGGCGGAACCGGTGCCGACCAGGCCATCGATAAGCTGTTTTACAATGCCACCACAGGGAAATACATCCTTGCTGGCAAATTCCGTCGATTCAACGGCCAACCCGCCAACCGGCTGGCGGTATTGAATGAAGATGGCACACTCGACGAGTCGTTCGCGGCCAAAACATTCGACGGCAATGGACCAGACTTTGCCAAACAGCTCAGCGACGGTAAAATCATCGTGAGCGGCGACTTCCGTACCTATGACGGCGTGGCACGGAACGGGTTTATGGTGATCGACGAATCGGGCGACCTCATACCTGGCTACAATGCTACGGGTATTTTTAGTGGAACCATCGAAGACATCATGGAAACGACGGCACAAGACGGACGGCGCGCACTGCTCATTTACGGGTCCTTTTCTCAGTTTAACAGTCAGCCTGCAGATAACTATATCCGGGTAATCATCGAAGAATAATCAGTAAAACTATGCGTTATACCATCCATAAAAAAAAGACCCCTACATTGGCGTTGCTTGGGTTGATGGCATGCACCCTTATCTACTCGTGCAACCAAGACTTCGCCAAAGTCATACCGGAGACCGAACCGATAGACTCCGTGGAAGTAGCCTTCGGTTCACCACGGGTACTCTACATCATTGCCGATGGAGCCCGTGGGAAGTCAGTACGCGAGGGAGAGTTCACGCACATCCAGTCGCTGCTACCCAATTCGATATACAGTTGGGAGTCATTGTCAGACGAGGAAACCTCACCGCAGAACGGCACCAATTGGGCGGATTTGGTTACGGGAGTTCAGAAAAACAAACACGGTGTGGTGGGCGATGACTATTCCAACGCTCAACTGGATAACTTCCCCTCCATTTTCAAACGGATCAAAGAAAACCTTCCCGAGAGCAACCTCCAAGTCTACACCTCATCGCAGGCTTTTCACGACCACCTGACCACGGGCGCTGATGCACGTGAACTATTGGATGACGATGCCGCTGTACAGGCTGCCGCTGCCAGCGCGCTTTCCGAAGACGACATCACCATGGTAACGGCCCATTATACCGATATCGACGACGCCGGACGCTCGCATGGCTACGACCTCTCGGTAACTGAGTACCGCGCCGCACTCACCGAATTCGACAACCGCGTCGGTGAGCTGCTGGACGTGCTCCGCAATAGGCCAAACTATAACGCAGAAAACTGGTTGATTGTGATTAAATCGAGCAAAGGGGGGGATTTTGAAATCCCTGAGTGGGAAAATGACAACACCATATTCAGCAATCCTGAAGTCAATACATTTACCATCTTTTATTCCAACAGGTACACCACGCGGATCATCAATAAACCGTTTTTAGGGATCCGGTTCCAAGGGGATTTCGTCCACTTCCGGGATCAGGTACGAGGTGAAGTAACGGCCGGCAACAACGATTTCTATAACTTGGACAACTCCGCTTTTACTATCGAACTGAAAATAAAGAAAAACCCCGGGCCGGATAATAACTTCGAGTACAGATATCCGGCATTACTCTCTAAACGGAACCGTTGGAACTGGGATGACGTGGGCTGGACCATCTTCCTTGAAGGTCGTGGCTGGCAATTCAATGCCCGTGGCTTGGGCGGCAATGTAGGGCAAACCAATGGTGGTAACTTGGCCAATGCCACATGGAACAGTATCGCCGTAGTCGGCGTCATTAGAGATGGTCAGCGGTTTGTGCGCACGTATACCAATGGCCAATTCAATAACGAGGTCAATATCACCAACTACGGCAGTATTACGAACGACCTGCCGCTCATCCTTGGGTCGCGTGACGATAACGGACAGGCAGACTGTTACATCGCCGATGTGCGGTTCTGGAAAGTAGCGCTTCCCGAGGACGTGCTGCGTCAATACTCGTGTGAAACTGGTGTACCGGAAGACCATCCCTATTACGATTTCCTTGCCGGCCTTTGGCCCATTGTGGGGTCTGAAGGCAATGAAATCAAAGATGAAGGCCCATTCGGCAGCCACATGACCATTACGGGCGAAAATATCACGCGCGACCCATTAGCCGATTACGTATGTGCGCCCAGCTCGGAAGACCTGGGCGAAACCGTGCCCAGCAATGTCGACGTACCCGTCCAAATCATGACTTGGCTTAAGATTCCACGCCAGGAAAACTGGCAATTGGATGGCCGTGTATGGTTAGATCAATAATCAAGGTATTCAAAAAATTAACCGCATATGATTAGGCCAAAAATATATTCCTCGGTTTACCTGCCCTTGTTCGCCATTGCACTGCTGGTGCTATCGTGCGAACAACCGGAACTGGAGACATTCAATTTAGATCAAAACAACC